>Ga0302325_10000813_pt1 | contig 83635 bp, 76 predicted proteins | sample Palsa_T0_2_FD_201948 | JGI IMG/M metagenome (GOLD analysis project Ga0302325, IMG submission 201948) | Peat permafrost microbial communities from Stordalen Mire near Abisko, Sweden - Palsa_T0_2 | ecosystem: Environmental > Terrestrial > Soil > Palsa > Peat permafrost | place: Sweden: Abisko... | reverse complement strand
TGTCGCGTTCCTCGGGTGTCAGCGACCGAGCTTCCTTTCCGCGTTCAATGATCTTTAGATTGTTCACCGTTTCAACGACCAAATAGCGGGAAGCATACATATCGGCATGCGGGACACATCGCTCGGTCGGCTCCAAAACACATCGGCCGAGCGTTCCCACATCCCATGACGCCCGGCGTTGACCAAACAAAAGTCCCTTCTGCTTCCAATCCGAATCCCCCATTTCATCATCTAAAATGAGCCGCAAATCATCGGTTAATTTTTCGGCCAAAGGACCGCCCTGACGTTTCTGTTCATTCCACAATTTCGCAAATTCGTCGCGAATCATTGCTCGATCCGCACAATGTTCGTAGTTCGCTCCCTTATTCCGAATTGCGCCCCGATACTCACGTGGTCCCACACCATGACCCTCAGATCGCCTGTCGGGCGATTTAATCAACGATACGCGTTCTTCTCGAAGGATTGCCATCAATTCTCCGAAGGTGTGCGCGTTCTTTTGACGCATTGCTGTACGAACCGCAATGATCGACGTCTTTACCTTACCTTCTTCTTTGTCTCCTTCCGCATCGGTTCCGTCCTCTACTTCAGTAGCCCTTAACCCCTGCGCACCCCGTCGTTGCGCTAAGTGCAAAATGACGCGCCCGAATTGATAAGGTCGGAGCGGATTGTCCAACCCTTTTCGCCGAAGACTCCAGGGATCGTCTTGTTCAAGGAGCGTCTTGAATCCCTCAGAATCGGGTGGGAGCAATCCAGCGGAGATCAGCGCCTGTCGCAGTCGTCGCTTGCGCGCGGCGCGCCGAGCGAGAGTAATTCGTGTTCGCCGCGTCATCCTCCGCTTCGCGTTCTTCGGCTCTCCGCGTTTCTCGTCCGATTCGTCAACGCCCGCGGGAAAAATCGAGGTTCCCGTTGCGAGAACTCCTTCCTTGTAGTCTATCCACGCTGAGCCGACCGAGTTCGAGCCGATATCAAGGCCCAAATAACTGCTCACCATGCCTCCCGATGAATTGACAAGAGCAGTCTACTGATTAAGATTATTGCAGTCTATCCAATCCCGGCCTGCGGTTTTACGCAACAAGATAGAATTCGCAGGCATCGCCTACGGGCGACCGCCGCAGCTCGCACAAACGACCTGCGGCCTTTTTATTTCCATGTAATCGCGGTTTCACGGAGCACCCGAATGCCACCGTCGAAAGATGAGGGCATTCTTTTTTTATCCGCTCCATTCAATCGGCATTTGGAAATTGGCCTTTCAATGGCCCAGGGTCAATGACAATCGGAAATAGGCAATTGGAAATTAAGAAAATTGAGACCTCCCCTCACTCCTTCATCTCCAAATCCATCTCCGTATGCCGCAGCTTCATCTTTCTCGTCCGCTCCTCAATCTTCAATTCTCGCTTCACATCCTCCGCATCCGTCGCCCCAGCCTTGTGCTTCCTCAAAAATCCCAGCTCTTTCAGCAACTGCAGCGCCAGCCGGCCGTCTGATGCGTGCAGCGAGTTCTCCATCGCATCCATCGCCTTGTCCGCCATCCTCTGTAATCTCGCCCGGCAACCCTCCTCGGTCGCCTCCCCGGGCCGCCGCTGTAACATTCGTAACTCCCCAAACCAGTACTCAGCTAAAAAGCCACAGGCAGGCCAGCCTCTGGCACGCATTCTCTTGATCACCCCGGGTCCATCTTGATCACCCCGCGCTGTCGCTTCACAGCGATCACGCGCTGTTTCAGCATCTCGTAAATCGGACGCGGATTCGGGAGGCCGAAGATCGATAATTGTGGCATCGACTCATCCTTGGACAACACCGTGATGGTGCCGACGTTAAGGATGCGGTTGGCGAATGTCTGGTGGAAATGCAGGTCCTCGACGTGCCAGAGTTCCATCGTGTCGATGTTTTTGCCGAGCAGGCCGCGTTCGTAGTCGATGCGGTAGTTGGTGATGCGGTAGCGCACGCGTTTGGAATCCATAAAGGGGATGATCTGGACGGCCAGCGCCAGGCCGATCAGGATTGCCGCGATCCACCAGGGTCCGATTTTCTGGTGGATCAGCAGCACGGCGACGGCGATCAGGACGACGGCGATCAGGATGAAGCCGAAGACTTTTCCGGCGAATGCGCGCATCGGCGGCGAGCCCTCGAAATAGATTTCTTCCTTGTCATCCGGCTCGGCGTGGGGGCCTGAAGCAGCAGCCGTGGGGGGAATCGCATGCGGGTCGTCGCTCATGGTTATTCCTCGCTGGCCAGCTCTTCGATTCGTTTCCACATTTTGTCGGGGATGGGCACGACGCTGAGGCGGCCGTTGCGGATGAATTCCCAGCCGGCGAAGACCGGGTCGGCCTTGATGTCGGAGATTGTCACCGGGCGTTTGAGTTTGCGCTTGGGCTTAAGATCGACGACGGCGAGTTTCTCATCGTCCTGCTTCGGATCGGGATAGGGGGCGGAAGTGATCTGGGCGGCGCCGATGATGCTGCGCTGATCGCCGGTGTGATAGATGACGGCAAGGTCTCCTTTTTTGATGGTGCGGAGATGCTTGAGGGCGAGGGCGTTGGTGATGCCGTCCCACACGGCCTTTTTATCGCGGACGAGATCGTCCCAGGAGTAGCATTCCGGCTCGGTTTTCAGCAGCCATTGGGCCATGGATTTTTTCCTCGGTCATCAGGCGGGCTTGGCTCCCGGCGCGGCGGCGGTCAGCGGCGCATCGGCAAGGGGACGCTGATAGGTCTGGCTGATTTTTCTCAGCAGATCGACGAATTCCATCTGCGCGAGGTTGAGGTTTTTGATTTTGATGTGGGAGACGATTTTGGATTGCAGGGCTTCGAGCTGCATTTTCTGGGCGTCGGTGGCGGGTCGGCCCTGCTGTTCCTGCCGGCCGAGGGCTTCGAGGCCGCGTTCGAATTCGGCGAGCATTCGGCTGGCGTCGGCGTCGTCGGCGACGGATTTCTGGGCTGATTTGAAACGTTCGACGGCGGGATGATCCTTGAGCATCTGCCCGAGTTTCTCGGCCGCCTGAAGAATCTGCTGTGTGTCTACTGGCATGTCGCTCCTTTGCAGGTTGTCACTATAATCGAGCCGGCAGGCATTTCACATGACCCAACCGGAGTTCGACAATCCGAGTCCTGGCCGGTACCAGCGGCAGGAGCTTTTGCCGCAGATCGGGCCGCAGGGGCAACAGCGGCTGGGGCAGTCGCGGGTGCTGGTGGTGGGATGCGGGGCGCTGGGTTCGATTGTGTGCGAAATGCTGGCGCGCGGCGGGGTGGGGTTTCTGCGGATCGTGGATCGCGATCTGGTGGAGTTGAGCAATCTCCAGCGGCAAACGCTGTTCAGCGAGCGCGATGCGGCGGACAGCCTGCCCAAGTCGATCGCGGCGGCGAATCGTTTGCGGGAAATCAACAGTCAGATTCAGATCGATGCGGTCGTGGCGGATGCCAATGCGGCGAGCGTGGAGCGATATGCGGATGTCGATCTGATCGTGGATGGGACGGACAATGTTGCCACGCGATATCTGCTGAATGACCTGGCGGTGAAGGAGGGGAAGGCGTGGATTTATGGCGCGTGCGTGGGGATGGAAGGAAGAGTGTTGGGGATCTGGCCGGGCGTGACGGCGTGCCTGCGATGTTTATTTCCAGAGCCGCCGAGTGCCGCGAGTTTGCCGACGTGCGACACGGCCGGCGTGCTGGGACCGGCGGCGGCGGTGGTGGGCGCGATGCAGGCGGCGACGGCGATGCGTTTTCTGGTGGAGGGAGAAGCAGCGGCGCGGCAATCGCCGGGGCTGATGGCGATCAATGTGTGGACGAGGGAATTTCGATCCATGGCCTCGGCGGCGACGCCGGTGAATGGGTGCGCGTGCTGCACGGGGAGAAAGTTTGATTTTCTCTCGACGAAGGGGATGGATTTCACTACAAACTTATGCGGCCGGCGATCGGTGCAGGTGGTTCGCGCGGCGGCAGGGATGATTGACCTTGGCATGATCGCCCGGCGATGGGAGAAACTGGGAACGATCGCGCGGTCGCCGTGGTTTGTGAGATGTGCCCTGAGCGATCCGGCTGGTATTGACCTGACGCTTTTTGCGGACGGACGGCTGCTGGTGCACGGCATGACCGACCCGATGCGGGCGACATCGCTTTACGCAAGATTCGTCGGCAACTGACTTTATATCGGAAATGGAAAGAAGCCCTACTTTCCTCTAAACTTAATAGGAATATATGGGTATTGCAGCGGTTGATACTTCTCGGCAGGCGCGATCGGTTTTGGAACTGATCGGCAACACGCCGATGCTCCGTTTCAAACGCATCCAGAGCGGCGAGGTGGAGATTCTGGCCAAGGCGGAGTGGTACAACCCGGGCGGCAGCGTGAAGGATCGGGCTGCGATGAGCATGATCCTCGACGGCGAGCGGCGCGGGCTGATGACCAAGGACAAAATTCTGATCGATGCCACCAGCGGCAACACGGGGATCGCGTATGCGATGATCGCGGCGGAGCGGGGATATCGCGTGAAGCTTGCGCTGCCGAAAAATGCCAGCCTGGAGCGGAAGCAGTCGCTGCTGGCGTATGGGGCGGAACTGGTGCTGACCGATCCGACCGAGGGGACGGATGGGGCGCAGCGGTATGTGAAGCGGCTGGTGGAATCGGAGCCGGGGAAATATTTTTATCCCGATCAGTACAACAACGATGCCAACTGGCGGGCGCATTACGAAACGACCGCGATGGAAATCTGGCAGCAGACCGAGGGGCGCATCACGCATTTTGTGACGGGGCTGGGGACGAGCGGGACGTTTGTGGGTGTGACGCGGCGATTGAAGGAATTGAACCCCGGGATTCAGTGCATCAGCGTTCAGCCGGATGCGCCGCTGCACGGGTTGGAAGGGCTCAAGCACATGCCGACGGCGCTGGTGCCGGGGATTTACGATCGTTCGCTTGCGGACGATCAGCTTGAAGTCCGGACGGAAGATGCGCACAAGATGGTGCTGCGTCTGGCGCGCGAGGAGGGATTGCTGGTGGGGGTTTCATCCGGAGCGAATCTCTTTGCTGCGGTGCAGGTGGCGGGGATGATTTCGGCGGGCGTGGTGGTCACGATTTTCTGCGATTCGGCGGCGAAATATCTGTCGGAAAGTTTCTGGCATGAGGGCATGGATGATGCCGAGGTGTTGCCGTGAGTCTTGTTCTTTCGCCCCAGCAGAAAGCACAGATTGAGCAGGAGGGAGTGGCCGCGCATCCCAACGAGTGCTGCGGGGCGATACTGGGAAAGGATGTGAGCAGCGGGGAGGGGATTCGGCGGATCGTGCATCGACTGGAGAAGCTGACCAATTCGTATGCGGCGGATGAGCAGTACCATCGATTTTCGCTGAATCCGCGGGAGTTGATGGAGTTGGACAAGCGCGCGGGTGAAGAGGGATTGGCGGTGCTGGGGTTTTATCACAGCCATCCGGATCATCCGGCTCGGCCGAGCGAGACGGATCGGTTGCATGCCTGGCCGTATTACAGTTATGTGATTGTGGCTATTGCAAAAGCCGCAGATGTGGGCGGGACGCCCACGCCACAAACGCCCATGCCACAGGCTTTGACAAGCTGGCAACTGGATGAGGGGACGGAGCAGTTCGTGGCCGAGGAAGTCATCATCGAATCAAAACCAAAGGAGCTAAATCATGTCTGAACAATATTCGCATCCTGAAATGCTGGTCAGCACCGGGTGGGTGGCGGAAAACTTGAAAGATCCCAAGGTGAAAATCGTGGAGGTGGATGTTGATACGACCTCATATGACAAGGGACACATCCGCAATGCGATCGGCTGGAACTGGCAGACGGATTTGAACGATCGCGTTCGGCGCGATGTGATCGATCCGCGCACGTTTGCGGAGCTGAACCGCGCGGCCGGGATTCGCGAGGATGATACGGTGGTGTTTTACGGAGACAACAACAACTGGTTTGCCGCGTGGGCGCTGTGGCAGTTCAAATATCATGGGCACAAAGATGCGCGGCTGATGAACGGCGGGCGCAAGAAATGGGAATTGGAGAAACGCGATCTGGTGAATGAACGGCCGAGTTTTGCGCGGAGCAATTATGCGATTCCCGCGACGGATGAAAAAATCCGAGCGTATCGCGATGAGGTGGTGGCGAATTTGAACTCCGGCAAAATCAATCTGGTGGACGTTCGCTCGCCGGACGAATTCACCGGCAAAGTGATCGCGCCGCCGGGCATGACGGAAACCGCCCAGCGCGGCGGCCACATTCCCGGAGCGCGCAATATTCCCTGGGCAAAGACGGCCAATGAGGATGGGACGTTCAAATCGCCGCAGGATCTGCGGAAGCTGTACGCGGATGCGGGCGTGGAGTTTTCCAAGCCGACGATCGCCTATTGCCGGATCGGCGAGCGGTCGAGCCACACGTGGTTCGTGCTGAAATATCTGCTTGGCGTGGACAATGTAAAAAACTACGATGGAAGCTGGACCGAATGGGGCAACCTTGTGGGCGCCCCGATCGAGACCGGTGAAGGCGTTGCGGCGGCGCTGCCGAACGTGAAATGCCAATGACCACCGAAGCGTTCAGAAAGCACTGGAGCAGCAAACCGTTTCAGCCGTTTGCGCTTCATTTGGCCGATGGCCGCTGGCTGGCGGTCAAACATCCGGAGCATGTTGCGATGTCTCAGTCGGGTCGCACGGTTTCGATTCTCGATCTGGACGTGGATGCGTTTGAAACGGTCGATCTGCTGCTGGTGACTTCGCTCAAACCCCTGAACGGAAAAAAACGCGGGAGATAATTTATGCCACTCAAACCCCAGGGACGCATCTTCAACGACATTACCGAAACGATCGGCGGGACGCCGCTGGTGCGGCTCAATCGGTTAATTCCAAAGGACCAGGCGACGGTGCTGGTGAAATGTGAATTTTTTAATCCGCTGTCGAGCGTGAAGGACCGCATCGGTCTGGCGATGATCGAGGCGGGGGAGCGCGCGGGGAAGATCACCAAGGATACGCTGATTGTTGAACCGACCAGTGGAAATACGGGGATTGCGCTGGCATTTGTCTGTGCGGCGCGGGGGTACAAACTGGTTTTGACGATGCCGCAGAGTATGAGCATCGAGCGGCGGCGGTTGCTCAAGGCGCTGGGGGCGCAGGTGGAATTGACGCCGGCGGAGGAAGGGATGCGCGGGGCGATCAATCGTGCGGAAGCGATCATGAAGGAGAACAAGAACAGCTTCATTCCGCAGCAGTTCAAGAACGAGGCGAACCCGGAGATTCATCGCAAGACGACGGCGGAGGAGATCTGGCAGGACACCGATGGGAAAGTAGATATCCTGGTCGCAGGCGTGGGGACAGGGGGGACGATCACGGGCGTTTCGGAGGTGATCAAGCCGCGCAAGCCGAGCTTCAAGGCGATCGCGGTGGAACCGGTGACGAGCCCCGTCATCACGCAGACGATGCACCACGACCCGGTGAAGCCGGGGCGGCACAAGATTCAGGGGATCGGCGCCGGTTTCGTGCCGGAGAATCTGCACCTGAATATCGTGGATGAGGTGATTCAGATCACCGATGAAGAGGCATTTGCCTGGGCGCGGCGGCTTGCCAAGGAGGAAGGCATTTTCGGCGGGATCAGCTCCGGCGGCAACGTCGCCGCGGCCGCCAAGGTCGCGGCAAGGCCCGAGAACAAGGGGAAAATGATCGTGACCATCATGTGCAGTTTCGGCGAGCGATACCTAAGCACGCCGCTGTTTGAGGAAGAGTAGAAACTCGTAATTGGATTAGACAAATATGGCAGAGCAGAAAGCAACGAACATCACCTGGCACGAAGGCTCCGTTTCGCGGCAGGAGCGGGAGAAGCTCCTGAACCAGAAGGGCGTGACGGTCTGGATGACGGGATTGTCCGCATCGGGAAAGAGCACCATCGCCTGTATTTTGGAGCAGATGCTGCTGCATCAGAAAAAGCATGCGTATCGGCTGGACGGCGACAACATCCGCATGGGATTGAACAAGAATCTCGGGTTCTCGGCCGAGGACCGGGCGGAGAATATCCGGCGGATTGGCGAAGTCGCCAAGCTGTTCACGGATGCGGGCGTGATTGCGATCACGAGCTTCATCAGCCCGTATCTCAAGGACCGCAACGCGGTTCGCGCTAGCCTCAAGCCGGGCGAGTTTGTCGAGGTTTACGTATCGGTGTCGCTGGAGGCGGCGGAGAAGCGCGATCCCAAGGGACTATACAAAAAGGCCCGGGCCGGGCAGCTCAAGGGATTTACCGGGATCGACGATCCGTATGAAGCGCCCGAGAAGCCGGAGATTCTGATCGAAACGGAAAAGCAGTCCGCGGAGGCATCGGCCAAGCAGATTCTGGATTATCTTATCGCCGGAGGATACCTCGCGGCGCAGGCATGAACCGCAAAGACGCCAACATCGTCATCGGCATGGGAATTCCCGCGGGAATCGTGCTGGCGATTTTTTTCTTCGGGATTTTCTTTGGAGGCGCCTGGGGATCTGGCGGCGGTGACATGCCGCCGGGGTCCCCCAATCCCGCGAAGAATTTCTTTACGGTCATGATGTGGATTGGCGGCGTCGGGATGGCAATTGGCGTGCTGCTTTGCGTCACGTCGCTCGTCGCGCTGGTCTTTCGGCTGATTGCAGGAACAGGAAAGTAATTGTGGCATCAAACTGGATCGATCTTCATTGTCATTCCACGGCATCCGATGGGACGCTATCTCCCGGGGATGTGGTTCGCCTTGCCGTCGAGGTGGGGCTCTCGGCGCTGGCGCTGACGGATCACGACACGATCGACGGCGTGGCCGCGGCGGAGGCGGAGGCAAAGAAGCTGGGCCTGGATTTCATCGGCGGGATTGAAATCAGCGCTGAATTTCCCCAGCCGGGCACGATGCACCTGCTGGGGTATGGAATCGACGCGCACAGTCCGGTGCTGCGCGATCTGACCAAAACGCTGCTGGATGGCCGGGACACGCGAAATCCGAAGATCATCGCCAAGCTGCAATCGCTGGGCGTTTCGATCACGATGAAGGAAGTGGAGGAGGAAGCCGGCGGCAACGTGGTGGGGCGGCCGCACATCGCGGCGATCCTTGTGCGCAAGGGTTATGTTTCGTCGATCAAGCAGGCGTTCGACAAATATCTCGCTCCGGGGGGAGTGGCCTATTTCGACAAGGAGCGCCTCACGCCCGCCGTTGCGGTGGGGAAAATTATTGAAGCGGGTGGCATTCCGGTTCTGGCGCATCCGATTCAGTTGCGGTATCTCAACGAAGCGGAGCTGGAACGCATCGTGAAAGATCTGATCGACCTGGGACTGGCGGGCATTGAGGTTATGCATAGCGATCAAGGGCCGGAACTGGTGGAGAAATACACCCGGCTGGCGGATCGGTACAAGCTGCTCAAGACGGGCGGGAGCGATTTCCACGGGTCGAATAAAACGCGCATCCAGCTTGGCGAAGCCAACGGGCGGCGCATTCCGCGGCAGTTTTTTGACGATCTGGTTGCCGCCGCGAAAGATAAAAAATCAGCCGCGAATATCGCATGAGCACCGTTGCCGAACCACTCGATTTGCCGACGCTGAACCAGATGTTTCAGAGCAGCGATCCTCTGCGCATCGTGGAATGGTCGGCCGCGCAGTTTGGCGAGGGTATGGTGATGACGTCTTCCTTTGGCGCCGATTCGGCGGCGCTGATTCACATAGTGCATCGCGTCAAGCCGAATACGCGGATCATTTTCGTCAACACCGGATATCTGTTTGCCGAGACGCATACGTTCATGGAGCAGCTTCGGCTGCGGTTCAATTTGAATGTGTGGACATACCGCACGCGGAACGATCCGGCGGGATATCTGCATGCGGCGGGGGAGGAGAATCCCACTTGGCGCAAGGACATCGACGCGTGCTGCGCCGCCAACAAGAATGAGCCGTTTGACCGGGCGATGCGCGAGCTTGCGCCGCGGGGGTGGCTGCGGGGCATCCGGCGCGACCAGGCGAAAACGCGCGCCGATCGGCAAATGATCGAGTGGTCGGCGCGGGCCAACTGCTACGCGGTCTCGCCGCTGCTGAACTGGACGGCGCGCGAGATGCATATGTATCTCAAGAAGCACGATCTTCCCCGGCATCCGCTGTGGGATAAGGGATACATGTCCATCGGCTGCAACCCGCTGAGCTGCACGCGGCCGATCGGCGAAGGGGAAGAGCCGCGCGATGGGCGATGGGCGGGCAACGACAAGGTGGAATGCGGGATTAACCTGGATAAGAATTCGCTGGATTCGGCGAATCTTTAATCACGTGGGGGGAGGCGATTCATGACTTCGGATTCCTCTTTAGAGAATGTTGCGTCCGTAGCGGCGATGCCGCTGGAATATGGGAGCGAGACGCTTGATCCGTTTCTTCCGGTCGTTCGGAAAATCGGGCTGCTTTTGTTTATCGCGGGCGTGTTGACTGTTGCCAGTTCGATCTTTCAGCTTGGTTCACTGGGATGGGCGATTGGTCCGAACCGGTATTATTCCTGGATGACGATAATCGAAATCGTCGTGGCGGCGTTTGAGGTGGCGGCCGGGGCAACGGCAATGCGGCAAGCGACAAAACTCAACTGGCTTTGGGCGTGGGTATGGATCGACATAATAGGAAATTCAATGTCGCATCTGTTCATGGTATGGGCGAATGTCGCAATGAATCCTCGGCAGGCGATGTTCAGGGTGCTTGAGAACGCGATTTATCAGTTGCTATGGATGCCTTTGGGGTGGGTACTGCCGATTTGCGTGATGATTGTTCTGGTGTATCGGCGGCGGTTTGTGGGAGGGGACGCGCCCCGCTAGCGGGGCGGCTGTACGTGAAACGCTCGACGTTGGGAATGGGGTCGGATATAACGCTTCGCCTGCTTTGTTTGAGGAGTTGATATGGAACGCACGCTCATCATTTTCAAACCCGACGCGGTTCAGCGAAATCTTTGCGGACAGATTTTGGACCGGTTCGAGAAGAAGGGACTGCAGATCGTTGGGATGAAATTCATGAGGATCACCCAGTCGCTGGCCGAGACGCATTACGGGCCGCACAAGGGGAAGCCGTTTTATGACGGGCTGGTGAAATTCATGACCAGCTCGCCAGTGGTGGTGCTGGCGCTGGAGGGGAAGGATGCGATTGGAATTGCCCGCAAGCTGATGGGGGCGACGTTCGGGTCCAAGGCCGAGCCGGGTACCATCCGCGGGGATTTCGGCGTCAGCAATTCGTTTAACCTGGTTCATGGCTCCGATTCGGCTGAGAGCGCGCAGCGCGAGCTGGGATTATTTTTCAAGCCGGAAGAACTTCTGGAATGGAAGCCGGCGATTCAGGGCTGGGTGTATGATTTTGCCAAGGGACAGGCGGAGTAAACCCGATGGGCTTCCGAAATGTCGTCAACGATGAATCGGGACATGCGCCGCGGCTGCGGATGCAGCACTGCACGTGGGCACTGCTGAACCTTCCGCGCGGCGGGCAGGAATGGTCGATGGCGCAGAAGCTGGACATGGTCGCCGGCGCGGGGTTCAAGGGATACGATGCTTATGGCATCCGCCCGCCCGAATCGGACGAACTGGCGACGATGCTGCGCGACCGCGGGCTGGCGTTTGGATATTCGACGGGGGCATCGCATCCGGATGATCTGCTGTTGCCGATCGAGATCGCGCATCGCATGGGAGCCGATTACATCAATGTGCAGGTGGGGGGTTCGCTGAAGGCGGCGCCGGAAATCGCGGACCTGCTGGAAGAGATGTTTGAGCTGGTGAATGATGCGGGGATTCCGCTGTTCATCGAAACGCATCGCAACACGGTGACGCAGGATTTGCGACGAACGGTGAAGGTCATCAACCGTTTCAAGAAGGTGCGATTTACGGGGGATTTCAGCCATTACATTGTTGCCGGCGAACTGGGCGGGGAGTGGAGCGAGGAGGTCTGGGCGCATCTTCGTCCGATTGCGGGGCGATGCGGAAATTTTCATGGCCGGATCAGCAACGGCGAGCAGATTCAGGTGGACATCGGCGACGGGACGGGGTCGCTGGCGCAGAATTTTAAGAAGCTGTGGACCGTTGGGATGACGGCATGGCTGAAAAAGTCCCAGCCGGGGGACATTCTCCCGTTTACATGCGAGCTTGGTCCGATCGCCTATTCAATTCCCGATCTATCCGGCTGGGAAATCTCCGACCGATGGGAGCAGTGCCTCGTCATCAAGCGCCTGGCGGAAGAGGCGTGGCAGGATGCCCAGACGGCGCATCAGATCGCCGCGGCGGTGGAACATCCCACCGGCGAGGTGAACCTCGATGCGCCCGCGTCGTCGTAAGCAGAATTCACTTCATCGAATCCAGGGCGGTGCGGAGGATTTCGCGGATATCGCGTCGGCGGAAGATTTCCGCGCCCCGTTTTTCCAGTTGATGGCGTTTGTTGTCGTCGGCCAGGAGCTGCGCGCAGGTTTCGACGATTTGGTCGGTGGGAGCGGAGGCGATCGCATCGATCAGATCGGGCTCGACCTGCGCATCGGGGAAAGTGTCTGAAACGACCGCTTTTTCGTTGGCCAGAAGAAAGGAAACGCGGACGATCTCGAAAATGCGGATGTGCGGGAACTGGGTGATGTTAAGGACGATCCTGGATCGGGCGATGAGTTCATCGCGCTGGCGGAAATAGAAGCCGCAGGCGAACAGGCAGGTTGGGGCAACGCGGCAGAGATCGTAAAAAGTTTTCAGGCGGCTATCGCTTGGCAGGCCGTAGAACAGGACGTCGATGTCCTCTTTCTGCTTGGGGATACGTGCCAGCAGGGGGGCGAAACCGATGGGGACGTGAATAGGTTCATGGATGCATTTAAGGCCGCGCCAGGCATCGAAATTCATTGCGCTGTAATCCCAGATCCAAAACCGTTTGGCGATCTGGTGCATGGAGGGGCGGATGGTGTGAAGGGGCAAGCCGGCCATCTGCTCGAAGTTGTAGACGATCGTATTGGCGGGGAGTTTCTGGATGTCGTCGTCGGTGAGCATCTGACCACCGACGACAATGTTGATGCGGTCCTTCTCGATTTTGTTGACGCCGACGGTGGCATCGTGCCCAAGCTGGGTGAGCCCCCATTTAATGGTTTCGATCACCTCGGAATGACCGAGCAGGCCGTGGGCGACGCGAAGTCCGGCGACGATATGAACGATATTAAACCGCATGAACCGGCGGATGATACCTTATGACGCCAGCTTGGCCTTGGCGTCATCGGGAACGTCGACTTTGGTGGAGCCGACATCCGAGAACTTCGTGGTGACGGTGCGGTCGATATCGCGGTCGTTGCCGTTGATGGTGATCGTCGCGGTGACGTGGACCATCAACTGGGTGAGGTTGCCATCGGCCATCGTGATCTTGACGGTGCCGCTGGCGTTGCTGATGTTGGGGCTGGGCATGGAAGTGGCGGCGTCTGGGTTGGTGGTGGCGGCGGTGCGGCGGGGGCGGGCGACCATCGCCTTGATCGCATCCTCGGAAAGATCGGCAGTATAACCATCATCGGTTTTTTGGATGTTGGAAAGGGCGTCGATGTTATCAAGGGCCTGCTGGACCGGTGTTTTGAAATTGCGGGCGACCATTGCGGCAAAAAATTCCGGACCCGGGGGACCGCCGGCGTTATCGCTTCCCTCGTCGGAGATCACCTCGGAAGTTGTTTTCCAACCGCTGTCGGTCTTGACGACGGCCTTGACTCCCTTGATGACGATGTCAAAAGAGGTGTCTCTAAGCTGGAGGGTGACGGTGGTGTATCCGTCCTTTTCGGTTTTGCCGTCCTGCGTTCCGCGGCCCATGCCGCCGACGACATCGCTGGACCAGGAATAGCTTGGGCTTTCGGCCAGCTTTTGGACGGCGGCCTGGATATCATCTTTTGGATCGGCCCTGAGAGCGGGAGCCGCGATGGCCAGGGTGGTGATGATTGCAAGAAGAGTTCGAATCATGGGGTCCTCCGGGGGTTGGAATTAATTGATCGAATTCAGCATATCGCCAACGCGTGGATTTGGCGAAGTCTTCGTTTAACTTCCGCCGTCGCACGTCGTTTTCAGCGCCCCAATATGATTAATATTTGACAGAGCAATCGTCCCTGCATATAACACTAAAGCCGCCCTTGGAGTCAGGGACATAAAAAATTTCGGCGCTATATGCCATGAAAGTTCCGCTTTTAAGCGAAGCGGAGGCTTGTGGTGTTTTTTCGTTGCGCTTATTCCAAAAGGCGTTAAACCGTTACTGTCCCAGCCATTTAGAGTGATTGCCGGACGCAAATTAGGATAATTCGCGACCCGGCGAATAGGCCGCTGAACTTCTTAGTAAGGCGGCTAATTTTGTCGAATTTCCGAAATTTCACGCACTGCCCGAAGGCAAAAGGAATTAGCGATGCGATCGTATGAACCGCGCGATTTCAGCAAGCGTGGGGACACGCTGCCCATTCCCAATCTGATCGATGTTCAGATCGAATCCTACAAGAAGTTTTTGCAGAAGGATGCCGACCCGGCTCATCGCAAAAACGATGGACTGGAAGCCCTGCTGCGGGAAGTGTTTCCCATCGAAAGCTACGACGGGAACCTGCGCCTGGAATACATTAGCTACGACCTGTCGGAGCCACGGTACACGACGGATGAATGCCGGGCGCTGCGGCTGACGTACGGGATGCCGTTCCGCATCCAGGTGCGGTTTGTCCGCAAGGACAAGGATGAGGTGGTCGAGGACTCGATCTACCTGGGGGAAATTCCGATCATGATCGGCGGGGGCGAGTTCATCATCAACGGGGCGGAGCGCGTGATCGTCAATCAGCTTCACCGCTCGCCGGGCGTGGATTTTCTGGTGGAGGTGCAGGAGGGTGACCGTCCGCTGCACGGATGCCGGGTGATTCCGGAGCGCGGAAGCTGGATCGAGTGCTCGGTGACCAAGAAGGATGCACTGGCCGTTCGAATCGACCAGAGCAGCAAGATTCCGGCGACGACGTTTCTGCGGGCTCTGGATGCCAAGTATTCCACCACCGAAGCGATTATCAAGGAGTTCTACACGATTGAGACCGTGAAGGTCGGCCAGCTTCAGCCGGCTTATTACGCGGCTGCGTCGATCATCGACTCGGAAAGCGGTGAGGAACTGACAAAGCCGGGCGCGCAGATCGGCGAGGCGATCAACAAGATTCAGGCGAGCAATCTGAAGTCGGTGGCGGTGGTGACGAAGGTCGCTGACCCGCTGATCCTCAATACATTGGCGGATGATCCGGCGGAAAGCCACAACGACGCGCTGCTGCGGATTTACGCGCGGCTTCGGCCGGGAAATCCTCCGCAGATCGACAAGGCGCAGACGCTGTTTGAAGAAAAGTTCTTCGATGAGAATCGTTATCGATTGGGACGCGTCGGGCGTTTCCGCATCAACCGCAAATTTGACCAGAACGTTCCGGAAACGGTCATGACCCTCCGCAGCGAGGATCTGGTCAATTCGCTGAAGTACATGTTCAAGCTGCGAAGCGGCGAAGGATATATCGACGACATCGACCATCTCGGCAACCGGCGGCTGCGCACGATTGACGAGCTGGCTGGCGAGGAGCTGCGTAAGGGGTTCCTCAAGCTGAAGCGCACCGTGCAGGAGCGCATGAGCCTGAAGGACCCGAACGAGCTTGGCCGGATCGCCGAGATCGTCAATTCCAAGAGCATCAGCAGCTCGATCGATTTCTTCTTCGGTCGTGGCGAGCTGTCGCAGGTGGTGGATCAGACCAACCCGCTGAGCCAGCTTACGCATGAACGGCGTCTGTCGGCGCTGGGGCCGGGTGGATTGAACCGCAAGCGTGCGGGCTTTGAAGTGCGCGACGTGCATATCTCGCACTACGGCCGGATCTGCCCGATCGAAACGCCGGAAGGCACGAACATCGGGCTGATCGCATCGCTGTCGATTTACAGTGATATCGACGAATACGGATTCCTGATCACGCCGTACCGCGTGGTGGAAGACGGCAAGGTCAACGGCGAGCACAAGTATCTGCGAGCCGATGAAGAGATGAAGGCGATCCTCGCTCCGCCGGACGTGGTGGAGAAGGATGGCTCGCTGCGCAAGGGCCTGGTGCTGGCGCGGGTGCAGGGCGACCTGGCGACCGTGCCCAGCCGTGATGTGCAGTATGTGGATATCAGCCCGAGGCAGACGGTATCGGTGTCGGCGGCCTTGATTCCGTTCCTGGAACATGATGACGCCAATCGCGCGCTGATGGGAAGCAACATGCAGCGTCAGGCGGTGCCGCTGCTGCGGACCGACCCGGCGATCATCAGCACGGGAATGGAAAGACCCGTGGCGCAGAACAGCGGCATGGTCATTCGTGCCGAGCGCGCGGGCGTGATCACGTATGTCGATTCCTCGCGCATCCTGATCGACAACGCGGATGAATACGTGCTCCGCAAGTTCGTCGGCCTCAACGAGCGCACCTGTCTGAACCAGAAGCCGATCGTCAAGAAAGGTCAGCGGGTGAAGAAGGGTCAGATTATCGCGGACGGCGCGGCCACGCATCAGGGCGAGCTTTCCCTGGGGCGAAACGTGCTGGTCGCATTCCTGACGTTCGATGGTTACAACTTCGAGGATGCCATCGTCATCAGCCAGCGGCTGGTGAAGGAGGACATCTTCACGTCGATCCACATCGAGGAATACGACGTGGAGATTCGCGAAACCAAGCTCGGCCGGGAGGAATTCACGCGCGACATTCCCAATGTGTCGGAGCGTGCCCTGGCGAACCTGGACGAAGCGGGCGTTGTACGCACCGGAACCCGCGTGGGGCCGGGCGATATTCTCGTCGGCAAGATCGCGCCCAAGAGCAAGAGCGAGCTGACCCCCGAAGAAAAGCTGCTACATGCGATCTTCGGACGGGCCGGTGAAGACGTGAAGAACGATTCGCTGGAAATGCCCGCGGGCGAAGAGGGCGTGGTCATCAACACGCAGCGCTTCAGCCGCCGCATGCACATGACGGATGATCAGAAGAAGGCCCTGAAGAAGGACATCGACAAATACGAAAAGGAGATGAACCAGCGGGCCGTGGTGATCTTCAAGCAGATGGTTGCCGAGATCAACGAAGTGACGGGTCAGCAGATGGTTGACTCGGGCACGCGGCAGAAGGTTGGTCTTTCTGAGAATGCGGATGTCATTCTCGAGCAGATCGAGACGTTCTCACCCGAGTGGATCAAGGGAAACAAGGAAGCCAAGGAGCAGGGCCTCAATACCCACAGCCGGTTCTGGCCGCGCGTGCAGGCCGTGCTGAAAGAGAAGAATCGCCGCATGGAACACATGAAGCGCGGTGACGAGCTTCCCAGCGGCGTGCTGGAAATGGTGAAGGTGTATGTCGCGACCAAGCGGCAGCTTTCGGTCGGCGACAAGATGGCCGGCCGGCACGGGAACAAGGGCGTCATCGCCCGCATCGTGCCGGAAGAGGATATGCCCTTCCTGGAAGACGGGACGCCGGTGGACATTCTTTTGAATCCGCTGGGCGTGCCGAGCCGCATGAACGTCGGACAGATCCTGGAAACGCATCTGGGCTGGGCGATGGCGGTGCTGGGCCAGCAGGCAATCACGCCGGTGTTCGACGGCGCCAACGAAGACGAGATTCACGCGGCGATCGAGCAGTCCAACGAAGTGGTTCGCGAACGGCGCAAGCAGCGCAAGAGCGACCGCAAGCCGCTGGAAGAGCGCGAGCTGGATATCGTGATGCCCTGGGGCGGAAAGATTCAGCTCATCGACGGCCGCACGGGCGAGCGTTTCGAGCAGAAGACAACGGTGGGTTACATCTACATGATGAAGCTGCACCACCTCGTGGACGACAAGATTCACGCGCGGGCGACGGGTCCGTACAGCCTCATCACCCAGCAGCCGCTGGGCGGCAAGGCCCGCACGGGCGGCCAGCGCTTCGGCGAGATGGAAGTCTGGGGCCTGGAAGCGTACGGCGCTTCGTATGTGCTGCAGGAGCTTCTGACCGTCAAGAGCGACGACGTGGAAGGCCGCACGAAGATTTACGAGAGCATGGTCAAGGGCACCAACACGCTGGAAGCCGGCACGCCGGTGAGCTTTGACGTGCTCTGTAACGAAATCCGCGGGCTGGGATTGAATATCCAGCTTGAGAAGAAGAAGGGAGTCGGCCGGGAGGAAGAGGACGCGGATTTGATGTGATGTCGATCCCGAACGGCCTCGCTTGGATGCTGTACGTTTTGCAAACTGGAAGATGAAATTATGGGCAAGATGCCCATGCTACTGAAGAAAGAGATATCATCATGGCTGAAAGCGTTTACGATCGTATTAATGATTACGGCTCGGTTCGCATTCAACTGGCCAGCCCCAACGACATCCGGTCGTGGTCGTTTGGCGAGGTGAAGAAGCCGGAGACGATCAATTACCGCACCTATCGCGCGGAAAAAGACGGCCTGTTCTGCGAGCGCATCTTCGGGCCGGAGCGCGATTGGGAATGCTCCTGCGGCAAATACAAGGGGACGAAATACAAGGGAATTATCTGCGACCGCTGCGGGGTGAAGGTGACGCACAGCCGCGTGCGCCGCAAGCGCATGGGGCACATCAATCTGGCTGCGCCGATCGTGCACATCTGGTTCTTCAAGGCGCTGCCGAGCCGGCTTGGGTCGCTGCTGGACATGAAGACCAGCGACATCGAAAAGATCGTTTATTTCCAGGATTATGTGGTGACCGATCCGGGAAAGACGCCGCTGAAAAAGAAGCAGCTTCTGACCGAGGACGAATATCGAGCGGCTTACGAGAAGTACAACGACGAGTTCGAAGCCGAGATGGGCGCTGAGGCGATCAAGAAGCTGCTTGGTCTGCTCGATCTGAACTTCGAAGCGGAAAAAATCCGCCGCGACATCGAAAAGACCAACAGCAAGCAGAAGATCAAGGACCTGACCAAGCGGCTGAAGATCGTCGAGGCGATCCGTCATTCGGAGAACAAATCCGAATGGATGGTGATGGACGTGATTCCGGTGATTCCGCCGGACCTTCGTCCGCTGGTGCTGCTGGAAAGCGGCAACTTCGCGACGAGCGATCTGAACGATCTGTATCGCCGAATCATCAACCGGAACAACCGCCTCAAAAAGCTGGTCGATCTCAACGCGCCGGAAGTCATCATCCGCAACGAAAAGCGGATGCTTCAGCAGGCGGTGGATGCGCTGTTCGACAACGGCCGGTGCCGCCGGCCGGTGCTGGGCAGCAGCAATCGTCCGCTTAAATCCTTGACCGACATGATCAAGGGCAAGCAGGGGCGCTTCCGCGAAAACCTGCTGGGCAAGCGCGTGGATTATTCCGCGCGATCGGTCATCGTCGTCGGGCCGGAACTCAAGCTGCACCAGTGCGGCCTTCCCAAAAAGATCGCGCTGGAGCTGTATCAGCCGTTCATCATCCGCAAGCTCAAAGAGCACGGCCTGGCGGACACAATCAAGTCGGCCAAGAAGATGCTGGAGCGCCGCGATCCCGAGGTGTGGGACATCCTGGAAGAAGTGATCTTCCAGCATCCCGTGATGCTCAATCGCGCGCCGACGCTGCACCGCATGGGCATTCAGGCTTTCGAGCCGGTGCTCGTGGAAGGCAACGCGATCAAGATTCACCCGCTGGTGTGCAAAGGTTTCAACGCCGACTTTGACGGCGACCAGATGGCCGTGCATCTTCCGCTGAGCATCGAAGCCCAGGCGGAAGCGCACGTGCTGATGCTGGCGCCCAACAACATCTTCTCGCCCGCCAACGGTACGCCGATCATCACGCCGTCGCAGGACATCGTGCTGGGCATTTATTACATGACGGTGGATCGCGAAGGAGACAAGGGCGAATACTCGATGTTCAACAGCGAGCGCGAGGCAATGCTGGCGTATGATCTGGGCAAGATCGCCACGCACAGCCGCGTGTTCGTTCGCCTCACCAAGCGCACGGAGATCGTCACCGGCGAAAAATCCGCGCCCGGCCCGCTGGGCGATGATGCGTGGAAGACGCTGGAGATTCACCGCAAACGGAAGAATCCGGATTATCAGCCGCAGCCCAAGCCGGCCGATTTCAACGGGCAGGTTGTCCTCACCACGGTGGGGCGCTGCATTTTCAACGACATCCTTCCCGATGAGATGCCGTTTTACAATTACGCGCTGACCAGCGCCGGCGGCAGCCGGGTCATCGCCGACACGTATGCCACGCTGGGCCGCCCGGCGACCATCAAGCTGCTGGATGACATGAAATCGCTCGGCTTCAAGCGGTCCACGCTGGCGGGCCTGAGCTTCGGCGTTACCGACATCCGCACGCCGGAATCCAAGTCGACCATTTTGGCCAACGGCCAGAAGATCGCCGACAAGATCGAAAAAGATTATCGCATGGGCGCGATCACCGACCAGGAGCGATATTCCAACCTGATCGACCTGTGGGGCCACGCCCGCAAGCAGGTCACCGAAGATCTGATGGCCGGCCTGGAAAATGACTATCGCGACGAGGGGGGTCATCCCGTCGCGCGCGATGTCGCCAAGCAGAAGGGATATCTGAAATATCTCAACCCCATCAACATGATGGCGACCAGCAAGGCGCGTGGTTCGGTCGACCAGATGCGGCAGCTCGGCGGGATGCGCGGTTTGATGGCCAAGCCTTCGGGCGAGATCATCGAAACGCCCATCAAGGCGAATTTCCGCGAAGGCCTCAGCGTGCTGGAATATTTCTCCTCCACGCACGGCGCCCGCAAGGGCCTGGCCGACACGGCCCTCAAGACGGCCGACTCCGGCTATCTCACCCGCAAACTCGCGGATGTGGCGCAGAACGTCATCATCAACGAGTTGGATTGCAAGACGCTCAACGGCGTCACCAAGACCACGATTTACAAGGGTGAAACCGTCGAAGTGGAATTGAAGGACATGATCGTCGGCCGCACGGCGCGCGACACGATCCGCAATCCGATCACGGATGAAACGATCGTCTCGGAAAACCAGGTGATCACCATCGAGATCGCCGACAAGATCAAGGATCTGAAGCTGGAGAGCATCCGCGTGCGCTCGCCGCTGACGTGTGAAAGCCCGCGCGGCATTTGTGCGGCGTGCTACGGGATCGATATGTCGACCAACCAGGTCGTCGAGGAAGGGCTTGCGGTGGGAATCATCGCGGCCCAGTCCATCGGCGAGCCGGGCACGCAGCTCACGATGCGGACGTTCCACACCGGCGGCGTCGCCACCGGCAGCCTGATCGAAAACGACATCAAGGCCGTTTCGGGCGGAACCATTCAGCACCACGATATCAACGCGGTTTCGGTCACCGATGCCGAGGGCAACAAGCGCCTGGTGGCCCTGAAGCGCAACGGCGAGATCGCCATCAACGATCTCAAGGGCCGCGAGCTGGAAAAATATAAGGTTCCCTACGGCTCAACGGTGCTGGTGGCCGACGGCGAAAAGGTGAAGCCGCGCCAGCAGCTCGTGGTGTGGGACGCCCACATCACGCCGATTTTGGCCGAAAAGGGCGGTATTGTCCGCTACGAAGATATCGAGGAAGGTGAAACCGCCCGCATGGAAGAAGAGCGCAAGGGCGGCGCTACCAGCGGTGAATCCAAGCTCGTCGTCATCGAGCACAAGGGCGAGCGCCACCCGCGCATCACCATCGAAGGCGATGACGGCAAGATTCTCGATTTCCACTATCTTCCGGCCAAGGCCCGAATCGAAGTTCGCAACGGCCAGAAGATCGCCCCGGGCCAGATGCTGGCCCGCCAGCCGCGCGAAGCGGCGGGCACGATGGACATCACCGGCGGTCTGCCGCGGGTGACGGAAATCTTCGAGGCCCGCAAGCCGAAGGATCCGTCCGTGCTGGCGGAAATCTCGGGCACGGTGGAAATCCGCTCGGAAAAACGCCGCGGAAAAACGACGATGATCGTTCGTTCGGAAACCGGCATGGAGCGCGAGCACCACGTCCCCAACGACAAGGAACTTCAGGTTCACGCCGGCGATGCCGTGGAAGCGGGCGATCCGCTGATTCACGGGCCGATCATTCCGCACGATATTCTTCGCATCAAGGGCGAGGAATCGCTGTATCAATATCTCCTGGCCGAGGTGCAGAACGTCTACCGCAGCCAGGGCGTGAAGATCAACGACAAGCACATTGAGATCATCCTCAACCAGATGCTGCGCAAGGTGAAAGTGGAGGATGCGGGCGACAGCAAGTTCCTTCCCGGCGAGGTGGTGGACCGTTTCCGCTTCCGCCAGGGCAACGAGCTGGTCGCCCAGAGCGTGAAAGTTGCGGAGCCGGGCGGCACGCCGTTCAAGGAAGGCGATGTCGTCACCAAGGCCGAGTTCAAGGAAGCCAATGACGCCGCCGAAGCCGCGGGCAAGGAATCGGCCAAGTTTAAGAAGCCCAAGCCTGCCCGCGCCAAAACGCTGCTGCTTGGAATCACCAAGGCGTCGCTGCAAAGCGAAAGCTTCATCAGCGCCGCCAGCTTCCAGGAGACGACCAAGGTGCTCACCGAGGCGTCCCTGGCCGGCGCGGTCGATACGCTGGTTGGACTGAAGGAGAATGTGATCCTCGGGCACCTGATCCCGGCGGGGACGGCGTTCGCGCCGCACCTGAACCTGAAGATCAAGCATCTTGCCCAGCCACCGCAGGTGGAGGAACCGACGCCCGTCGCGCGGCCCCAGCCCGCCGCCCCCGAGCCCGCGCCGCAGCCGGGAACGTAAGGTTTCGGACAAGGTTCGATTGAGATTCTTAAAGCCCACGGCAGGCCGGCCGTGGGCTTTTTTTTGCGGGCAATTTTTCGTACATTCCTCCGCCCTGTCAGGCTGAAGTGGTGACGCATTGCTGAACATGGAAGTGAAAACTTCGATCAAATTGCCGCTGGCCGCAGCGGCGCTGGTGTTGGTCGTCGCGACGGGAGCGGTGCTGCTCTATTGGCAATGGCAGCCAATGACGCAGGAGGATGGCGCCAGTCCCGCGCCGGCTGCGGGGACGCCGACCCCAGGCGTGCGCTATACGGACAAGCGGCTGTTCCTGGACGCGGTGCAATCGGATTCCACCACACAGGCGGCGGCGCTGCTGGCGAAGAATCCGGCGCTGGCGACGGTTCGGCGAACCGAGGACGGCGCGACGCCGCTGCATATGGCGCGATCGACGGCGATGGCCAAGCTGCTGCTGGAAGCGGGAGCCGACATCAATGCCCGCGACTGGCATTCACGGGCCACGCCGCTGCGGTGGGCGGCGGGGCGGCTGTGGGGCAACAACAAGTCAGAGCGCGCCCTTGTGACTTTTCTCGAGACCCGCGGCGCGAGCGAGACGGATATTTTCTTCGCCACGGCGGTGGGAGATACCGTGATGATGGACCAGCTCCTCACCCGCGATCCGTCCCTGCTCGAAAAAGTGTCCTCCGACAATGATGTGCTATACGACAGCTGCACTCCGCTGCAAATCGCGGCTTACGCGGGTCAATACCAGGCCGCGAAATTGCTGCTGGACCGCGGCGCGGATGTACACAACCGCAGCGGGTGGAAGAACACCGAAGCCCTGGAAAAGGCGGCCTACTCGGGCAGCTCCGACGTCGCGGCCCTGCTGGTGGAGCGCGGCGCAAACGTGAACGGCACCGACAAGGTGTATGACCATAGCCCCCTGTACGCCGCCGCCATGATGGGTCGCCCGGCCATTGTGAAAACATTGCTGACCCACGGCGCCGTCGTCAAGCCGTCGCTGAGCGGCGAGGTGCGCCGAATCATGGGGCACATGCACGAGGACGAGGATTCCCCCGCTCCGGGAACACTCGACGATTACCACCAGGTTCTGGCGCTTTTACAGTAGCTGCCGCGCTTGCGCGGCGCGTTCCGGGCCACCCCTGTTGTTACATCCCCACACCCTATAAGATGTCCGCGCGCCAAGGAAACAGAAGATGATTGTCGGCATACCGAAGGAAACGGTCCCCGGCGAGACGCGAGTCGCCGCCACCCCGGCGGCGGCCGCGGCGCTGATCAAAAATAAACTCCAGGTGCTGATCGAATCCGGCGCCGGCGTGGCCGCCGGATTTCCCGACGAGGCCTATTCCGCCAAGGGCGCCAAGCTGACCGATCGCCGAGAAGTGCTCGCATCGGCCGATATCCTGCTGCAGGTTCGCACCAGTACGCCCGACCAATCCGAAGATTTTTCTTCGCTGAAATCCAATTGCGTGATGATCGGCTTCTGCGATCCCCTTTCCAGCCCGAAGGAAATTGCCCAGATCGCCGCGCGCGGCGTGTCGCTGATTTCCATGGAGCTGATTCCCCGCATCACCCGGGCCCAGGCGATGGATGCGCTCTCCAGCCAGGCGAATCTTGCCGGATACAAGGCGGTCATCATGGCCGCCGAGGCCTGCCCGCGCATTTTCCCGATGATGATGACCGCCGCGGGAACCATCGCCGCCGCAAAGGTGTTTGTCGTCGGCGCCGGCGTGGCGGGCCTGCAGGCCATCGCCACCGCGCGCCGGCTCGGCGCGATCGTCAGCGCGTTTGACGTTCGGCCGGCCGTGAAGGAACAGGTGCAATCCGTCGGCGCGAAGTTCGTCGAATTGCCGATTGAAACCGCCGATGCGCAGGACAAGGGCGGATATGCCAAGGCGATATCAGAAGACATGCAGCGCAAGCAGGCCGCGCTGATGGCGAAGGTCATCGCCGAAAGCGACGTCATCATCACCACCGCCGCCGTGCCGGGGAAACCCGCTCCCAAACTCATCGCCGCATCCGCGGTGGAGAAAATGCAAAGCGGGTCGGTGATCGTCGATCTCGCCGCTGAACGTGGCGGCAATTGCGAGCTGACCGTCCCCGGCAAAACCATCGTTCACCACGGCGTCACCATCATCGGTGAAACGAACATCCCCGCCACGGTGCCGTACCACGCCAGCGCCATGTACGCCAACAATCTCGTCAAACTCGTCGCGTTGTTGGCGGACAAAGATGCGAACCTCAAGCTTGACCTCAGCGACGAAGTGATCGCGGGATGCCTGGTCTCTCATCAGGGAGAAGTCGTTCATCCGAAAATAAGAGAATTGCTGGGGATGAGCGATTCTTCCCACCGCCAGGAGAAAGCGGCCGTGGCATCAAGCGGTTGAAAGGAAATTCCGGCATGTCGGAAATCACATCGCACATTTACGTCTTCATTCTCGCGGCATTTCTCGGCCTGGAAGTGATCAAGCGCGTCAGCCCGCTGCTGCACACGCCGCTGATGTCGCTGACCAACGCGATATCGGCCATCAGCGTGATCGCGGCGATCGAGATCGCCGGCGAAGCGCGCACGACGCTCAGCACCACGCTGGGCACCATTGCCGTCGCCGCCGCCAGCGCCAACATCATCGGCGGGTTCATGATCACCGACCGCATGCTGAAAATGTTCAGGAAACGCCCGGTCCGAAAGTGAGCCCGTCATGAATCCGGCCGACTCGGCGATGCAGAGCTTCATCACCACGTCCACCTCGGTCGTCGCGGCGATCCTGTTCATTCTCGCGCTCAAATGGCTCTCCGCCCCCTCCACGGCCCGGCGCGGAAACCTCGCGGGCGAAATCGGCATGGCCGTCGCCATCGCCGGCGCGCTCCTTGGATTTCATATCATCACATACAAGTGGATCGTCATCGGCTTCACAATCGGCGCGCTGATCGGCGCCCCGATGGCGATCTGGATGTCCATGACCGCCGTGCCGCAGCGAACGGCCCTGTCCCACGCCTGCGGCGCGCTCGCCGCGGCGCTGGTCGGCACCGCCCATTATTACCTCTATTTCCAGCCGGGCGCCGCTGCTCCGCAGCACGTCACTATGGCCATCCTCTGCATCGAAGTCATCCTCGGCTCGCTCACCTTCACCGGCTCGCTGATGGCGTTCGGCAAACTTCAGGACCTGCTGCCGTCGCGGCCGACGCTCTACAAAGGCCAGAATTTCCTCAATTTCCTCATCCTCGCCTCGGCCCTGGCGACGGGCTTCTTTCTCACCCTCTATCCAAATCTGCGAATCCTTTTCCCCGTCCTGCTCCTGCTGGCGACGCTGTTCGGTGTGCTGCTGATCCTGCCCATCGGCGGCGCCGACATGCCCACCGTCATCGCGCTGCTCAACAGCTATGCCGGTCTCTCCGCCAGCATGATGGGATTCGTCCTCAACAGCAAGCTGCTGATCATCGCCGGCGCGCTCGACGGCGCCAGCGGATTGGTCCTGTCGATCATCATGTGCCGCGCGATGAACCGCAGCTTCGCCAACGTCCTGTTCGGCGCATTCGGTCAGGTGCAGGCGTCCGCCGCCGTCGATGGTGAAAAGAAAACCGTCCGCAGCACCACGCCCGAGGAAGCCGCGCAAATCATGGAAGCCGCCTCCACCGTGATCGTCATTCCCGGTTACGGCATGGCCGTGGCCCAGGCGCAGCATAAGGTGCGCGATCTCTACGACCAGCTCACGAGCCGCGGCGTGGACGTGAAATTCGCCATCCATCCCGTCGCCGGGCGAATGCCGGGGCACATGAACGTCCTGCTTGCCGAAGCGGAAATTCCCTACGACCGCCTCGTCGAGATGGATGACATCAACCCCGAATTTCCGCAGTGCGATGTGGCCCTGGTCATCGGCGCCAACGACGTCGTCAATCCCGCTGCACGCCACGACAAAAGCTCGCCGATCTTCGGAATGCCCATCATCAACGCCGATCAGGCCAAGACCGTCATGGCCATCAAGCGCTCGATGAACCCCGGTTTTGCCGGCATCGAAAATGAACTGTACACGGCCGACAACTGCCTGATGCTCTTCGGCGACGCCAAGGTGGTCGTGGGAAACGTCGCCAAGGAACTGGCGGAGGCGGCGAAATCGAATTAGGACCGATTGCTGTATGCACGCAATTGAAGTCGATCATGTGACCAAGACCTTCGACGGTCACGTTGCCGTCGATGATCTCTCGCTGCGCGTTCCGGTGGGAAGCGTCTACGGGTTCATCGGCCCCAATGGATCGGGCAAGACGACGACGCTGCGCATGATCGCGCGCATTCTCTACCCCGATCGCGGCCGTGTCGCCGTGCTCGGAAGCGACGATCACGAGGCGGCCAGCGATCGCGTCAGCTATCTCCCCGAGGAGCGCGGCCTCTATCGCCAGATGAAGGTGGTCGATGTCCTTCGCTTCTTCGCCCGCCTCAAGGGATTTTCCGCCTCACGCGCCGAGATTCAGCGGTGGCTGGAGCGGCTCGACCTCGCCAAATGGGGCCAGCAGAAAGTCGAAGCGCTCTCCAAGGGAATGAGCCAGAAAGTGCAGTTCATCGCCACCGTGATCGCGGGGCCCGATCTTCTGCTGCTCGACGAGCCGTTCAGCGGGCTCGATCCCATCAATGCCGAAGTGATGCGCGATCTGGTCCTGGAGCAGGTTCGCCGCGGCGCGACGGTGCTGCTCTCCACGCACGACATGGCGATGGCCGAAAATCTCTGCGACACAATCCTGATGATTCACCGCGGCAAAAAAGTGCTCGACGGCACGCTTCGGCAAATCCAGGAAGATCATGGCCGCGACGTGCTGCGCGTGCGGCTGAGCGGGCCGCCGGAGGCCCGGCAAAAGCTGCGCGCTCTGCCCGGTGTCATGCAGGTGACCGATTTTGGCAACGTGCAGGAGCTGCGCACCGCCCCCGACGCCGATCGGCAGAATATCCTCGCCCAGTTGATGGCGCTGGGAAACGTCGAGCATTTCGAGGTGGCCAGCCCAAGCTTGCACGATATTTTCCTGCGAATCGCCGGCCCCGCGCCAGCGCCGCCCACATAGAAGGATGCGACCATGAACATCAGCAAAACGCTGGCGGTGGCATCCCGTGAATACTGGGCCGCGGTGCGAAGTAAATCATTTCTCATCGGCCTGATCCTCGTGCCGATCTGGATGTGCGGCGGCCTGGTCGCCGCCAAGTTCAGCCAGGGCAACAAGGACACCTCGACCTATCAGGTCGCGATCGTCGACCGCACCCCCGGCGAATCGCTCTACCCCGCAATCGCCGCCGCGGTGGCTCATCACAATCGATATGAAATTGCCGATTCGAACGGAAAACCAACCGGCCCCAGATTCGTCCTGGAGCCCGTCATCCCCGCCGATCCCGCCGACCCGGCCGCCGTCGCCGCCCAGCGGCTGAACCTCTCCCAGCGCGTGCGCAGCGGCGAGTTGCTGGCCTTTGTGGAAATCGGCAAAAATGTCCTTAGCGGCGGTGGAAGCCCATTCAGCGATGACAACATAATCCGCTATTCCAGCAATCGCCTGACGTTCTACCAATTTATAAACCTCCTGTACGGGACGATTCCTACCGCCGTGTATCACCATCGATTCGCAGCCACCGGCCTGTCCCGGGAGAAGCTCGACCAGATGCTGCAAAGTCCCGATGTCATCCAATCCGGCCTGGTCGAACAGCATGGCGGGCAGGTGGCCTTCGAATCGCAAACCAAGCGCGCGGCACCGCTCATCGTCTCCGTTGTCATGGTCATGATCATGTTCATGGTCGCGATGCTCGGCACCAGCCCCATGGTCGGCAACGTCATCGAGGAAAAACAGCTTCGCATCGCCGAGGTTCTCCTGGGTGGAATCCGGCCGTTCGACCTGATGATGGGCAAACTCATCGGCGGCTGCGGCGTGGCGCTGACCCTCAACGCCATCTTCTGCATCGGGGCCTACGCGCTGGCGTGGCGATTCGGCGTCGCCGGTTACATCACTCTCGAATCTTTCGGATGGTTCGTGTTTTTCAGCGTGGTGACCACATTTCTCTACGGATCGCTCTTCGCCGCCACCGGCTCGGCCTGCACGAACATCAAGGAGGCGCAATCCTTCATGGCCCCGGTGATGCTCCTGATCGGGGTGCCGCTCTTTTTCCTCGGTCCCATGATCACCAATCCCACCAGCAATCTGACCGTGGGCCTGTCGATGTTTCCGCTATCCGCGCCCGTCGCCATGATGCTCCGCATCGCCATGCCGCCGGGCGTGCCGACCTGGCAGCCCCTGATCGCGGCGGCCGGGGTGCTGCTGGCAACAATCTTCTGCGTCTGGGCCGCCGGCCGAATCTTCCGCGTCGGAATCCTCATGCAGGGTAAGGGCGCGAACTATTCGACGGTCGTGCGCTGGATGTTCAGCGGGTAAGCCGCCGACGCGATTGCTCAGATGGAATAGGATGTTGCGAACGACCCCAGACTCGCCCGTGCGCCCCAAGCGAAACCGTGTTCGGCAGCGTAACGATATCGACAAAAATTGTCGGCCAGCCCGATTAATTCGCACGATAAAAAAACCCCGGAGGGTACCGGGGTTTTCCGAACCTACGAATGTACCCCTAAGGGGAGTCGAACCCCTGTCCTCTGGCTGAGAACCAGATGTCCTAGGCCACTAGACGATAGGGGCAATCGCTATCAGCCAGCGGGCGCATCGTATGCGAAAGGCAGTGGAAGTGGCAAGGGGGTGAATGAGTTGCGAGTTGCGGGTTGCGAGTGAATACAAAACGTTTTTCTTCACTCACAACCCGCAACCCGCAACTTCCGCTTACCTCCCCAACTGCCCCAGCACATGCCGAATCTCCGGCAGGATCAACTTCGTCATCGCCCGGCCCACCAAGCCCGCTCGACGCGGTCGCCGGCGTCATCATTCGATTAAAAAACCGTGTCCGTAACCGCCCGCCCAACGACAAAAAGATTTTGCATTGGCTGCCGACATCCGTTCCGCAAAAATATTCCGCGAAAAATCCGCACTTCCCCGAAAGCACGTCCAAAACCTTCACCTCCCGCCTAAGTATATAGAGGGCTCTCTTTTCTTTTACTTTCACTGGGGCAAAGACATTGAGCAGCGGTCCAAATTACCCATTCTCCACCCACGCCGCGCCGTCTACGTCTACGATTCCCCCTCCAGCGCCTCGGAAACAAGGCAATCGTTACCACGCGCCACATGGGCGACAGGCAATTTCGAAACTGGGGATGAATCAGGGGGTAAACAGTTGCACGTTGCGAGTTACGAGTTGCGAGTAAAAATAAAGACGCCTTCCTTCACTCGCAACTCGCAACTTCCTCAACCCAATTGCCCCAGCACATGCCGAATCTCCGGCAGGATCAGTTTCGTCATCGCCAGATCGACCGCCGCGGGGCTGCCCGGAAGGGCGAAGATCGCTTTGTTTCGAGCGATCCCCGCCGTCGCGCGGCTCAGAAGCGCGCCGCTTCCCACCTGCTGCCAGCTCAACATTCGAAACAGCTCGCCGAAGCCGGGCAGTGGAAGCTCGATGACCGATTCGATCACATCGATCGCCTGATCGCGCCGGCTGATGCCCGTGCCGCCGGTCGTCACGATGGCATCGATATCCTGCCGCCCCAAAAGTTCGTCGAGCAGTTTCTTCAATCCATCGGCATCATCGCGAATCACCCGGCGATCGATCACCTCATGCCCATCGGCCGCCAGAAGATCGACGATCCTTTTCCCCGCGGTGTCCGTCTCTACCGTCCGCGTATCGCTGAGCGTCACCACCGCGCAGCGCGCCCGTATCGTCTTAGCGCTGGTTTGGTGTTCCTGATACGACACGAATCTGATCTCCTCGCTGAGAATTCTTCGCGTCTTCGCGGTTAACCTTCTTCTGTTACGGCTTGGCATCCGAATGCGGAACATCCGCCAACTGGCTGCCGCGTTTGACGACATCGATGTCCGTCGTGCCGGGATCGAGCGGGAGATCCAGCCGATCGGCATTTCCCGGATTCATCGCCAGGATCATGTTCATATCCACCGAATCATAAACCCGCAGCACCGCGACATCGTCGCCGGAGAATGTGCCCGTCAGAGTCGTATGCGCCGTCTGTCCCGGCTCGACCGGCACGCCGCCCAGCGGTTGCGTCGGGTCCACGTTCCCCACCGCCGCCACCTCCGGCGGCATCCAGCCGGTCTCGTACGCGCCGCCTTTGGCAGGCTTCGCCTTGGTCATCCAGACCGTGATCGGCTCGCTGAGACGATTGGTCACGGTCACATCGTACGTCTGCTTCGTCGCGCAGCCGCCGCAAATTCCCACGAGCGTGAAAAGCAGAAAAACAAATGGTCGGTTCATGTCCCGATATTAACTTCCCGCCGGGCGGAGCACCACGCGGACCGAATCCTTCGCGGCGTTCTCGCAAGCGGCGCGCAGAGTCGCGTGGCTGCGGTAGGGGCCGGGACCGATCCGCCGTGCGGGGATATCCAATTCCAATTTTTCGCAGTTAAACGGCCAAAGGTTTAGCGTCATTCCGCTTTGGACATCTCCGCCGATTCGCGCCGCCACCGATCCCTCACTGGCGCGCGGGTAGAGCATTTCAATCCGCTGAAACACGAGACGTCCGAAGCAGAGGTTCAGGCTGATCTGATCCAGAAATTCCAGCAAAAAAAAATTCGCCCGCAGCAAATCCTCTTCCGGCGATCGCCCCTCCTCGGCGAGACCGCCCCGAAGCGGAAGGTCGGTTCGCATTTCCAGCCGGTGGCGAATCTGCTCCTGGATTTCGATCTGCTGATGCACGAACCGCCGCACGCGAAACACCCGCTGGCGCGTCAGTTCGTCTTCGGGGGGGGGCTGCTTTGCCGCGGCATGGTTCGCCAGCGACATCGTGTGCAGGCTCACCAGCAAACCGGCGTAGGCATCACCCGCCGATACGATCTGGACCGATTTCTCCCACGCGGCGATCGCCGTGAGAATATCCACCTCAAACACATGGCTCGGCAGTCCCCGCGAATCGATCTCCGGGTGCTGGTCGGCTTCGGCCCATCCGCAGTCGTGATCGCCGATCGCGCACACGACCGATTCAAACGGAAAGGGGGGCGCGAACAGCCCATTGCCCACTTTTCGCGCCAAAATCCCCGAAAGCTGGGCGTGGTCGTTCTGTGAAATGAGCACCACGTCGCGTCCCTGCTGCCGCCAGATCATGCCAGAGCATAGCGTAATTTAGTTAAATTTTATGCGCATCGGGCTGGAAAATAGGCGATTCACGGGTTACATACTGCCAGACGATTTTGTTTCTGGAGGCCAAGGATGGCTAGGCTTTGTCTGAAAACCCTACGGTCCCACGATGCCGCGGAAATGCTTCGGATGCGAGGCGTCGCTCCGAAGTCCGGCTCTGTGGAGCCGTCGAGGGGCGACAACGAAGCAGACGGAGCATTTCCGCGGCACCGAAGGCGACGCCCAATCGCTTCGTCCGCGTCGTCGCAACGATTCGAAGGGTCTATAGACCCCGCTCTCATCGTTGCTCCTGGCGGCCAAAGCGATTCTGCGTCGTCGTGGGGCCATAGGGTTTTCAGACAGAGCCTATTCGCTTCGATATTTTCCACCCCAATTGCCGATAATCGGGTCAGTCGGGTTAACGCAAAGGGATTGATGCGTATGTGGAAAACGTTGCGCGCGTGGTTTTTGCCGGTATTTCTGCTCGTTCTTGCCGCGGGATTGGCCGTGCTGAGCGGCTGCGTCGATGAATCCGCCGATGCCAATCTACCCCCCGTGCGCCTCGCGGCCCCGGATGTGGCCGCCGCGCCGGCGCCTATATATGAGCCGGCCACGGTTTCGCTCATGCATCCCATCGCGCCCCAGCCGGCTCCGCCGATGCGCAGGCTGCCCCCGGCCCCCGCACCGTCGTCCGGCGTTCCCGTCGCCTGGATTCCCATCGCACCTGCCAACGACTGGAAATGGATCATCATCCACCACAGTGACAGCTCCTACGGCTCAGCCGCTATCATCAACAAATGGCACCTCGACCGCGGGTTCGACGAACTCGGCTACCACTTCGTCATCGGCAACGGCACCAACAGCGGCGACGGTCAGATCGAAGTCGGCCCACGCTGGCCCAAACAAAAGTGGGGCGCTCACGACAACGCCCTGGACAACCGCTACAACACCAACGGCATCGGCATCTGTCTCGTCGGTAATTTCAACGACACCCATCCCACGCCCAAACAGCTTCATTCGCTGATTCGCCTGGTGGTATACCTGATGCGCACCTACGACATCCCCCCCGATCGCGTCCTGGGCCACGGCGAGACCAAGGTGACGGAGTGCCCCGGCCGATATCTCAACGTCGCGTCCATCCGCGCCCAGGCCGCGCGCATCGTCGCTGAGAGCGATCCTGACCCAGACGCGGCCATGCATGCCGATGCGCGGTAAGTACCTCTCCCGTTGGCTGATCCTGGCGGCGCTCTGGCTGATTCCCGCTCCTGTTCGCGCCGCTGATGTGCGGGCCGATTTCTTGAAGCTGATCGATCGGCCGCGCGTGCCGCTGGCGGCGGAAGTGACGCCGCTTCCCTCTGAAGGCTCCCTGGCGGTGTTTCATTTCACGTTCGCCGCGGACTCCAGCGGACGGGTGCCGGGGATTCTTCTCCAGAGCACCACGCGGCCGAGCGGCCTGCGGCCAGTGGTGATCGCACTTCATGGAACCGGCGGAACCAAGGCGGATGAGATCCCTTTTCTAAAAGAATTGGCGGCTAAAGGTTTTGTCGCCGTGGCTATTGACGCCCCCTATCACGGCGAGCGGACGAAGGCGGGGCACGGTACGGTGGAATACGATGCGGCAATTGTAAAAGCGTGGCGCGAGCGGCAAGGCCATCCGTTCTATTACGATACCGTCTGGGATGTGATGCGACTGATCGATTACCTCGATACGCGCGATGATGTGGACCGGGATCGGATCGGATTATACGGCGTCTCCAAAGGCGGCGTCGAAACCTATCTGGCGGCGGCCGTCGAGCCGCGCGTCGCCGTGGCGATTCCCTGCATCGGGTTGCAGAGTTTTCGCTGGGAGCTGGAAAATGATGACTGGCAGACTCGCATAAGCACGATTCAAAATGCCTTCGACGCGGTCGCGAAAGAAGCGGGAGTGGCGTCGCCAGGAGCGGACTTTGTGCATCAGTTTTACGACCGGGTGGTGCCGGGTATCGACGGAGAATTTGATGGCCCCGCGATGGTAACACTCATCGCCCCCCGGCCGCTGATGGCGATCAACGGAGATTCCGATGCACATACACCGCTGGGAAGCTTAAGGTTATGTACCGACGCCGCGGAGACAGCATACCAATCGGCGGGGCACCCGGACCGGTTCATCGAGATCATTGAGCCAAACACCGGACACAAGGTGACCGATGACTCGCGCGAGGCGGCTGTGGAATGGTTTGTAAAATGGCTGAAGCCGTAATGGCCGACGCCAGTGAGGATTTGCGTTATAATTAAGAGCATGAAACAACTGCTTCCCACATCCATCTGTATGGCATTGCTAATCTTCGCCGCCTGTTCGCAGAGCGGCATGGCCTCCAGCCCGACCACACAGCCGACCACGCGAACCACGGCTTCGGGGTTGACCATCGTTGAGGTCAAGACCGGCGACGGCGACGTGGCGGGCGCGGGAGATACCGTCTCGGTCCATTACACCGGAAAGCTCAAGGATGGAACCAAGTTCGATTCTTCTTATGACCGCAATCAGCCGATCCAGTTCGTTCTCGGCGTGCACCAGGTGATCGCCGGATGGGACGAAGGCATCGCCGGCATGAAAGTCGGCGGAAAGCGGCAACTGATTATCCCGCCGGACTTGGCCTACGGCGCCAGCGGAACACCGGATGGAACCATACCGCCTAACGCGACGCTCTATTTTGATGTGGAACTGATGGGCGTCACGCATCCGTAGATTTCCTCACAGTGGGAATTGGTTGATAGACTTCGTGCGATTCTTAAAAAGAAAAAACCATGATCGAAAAAATCTTCAAAGCCTACGATGTCCGCGCCACCTATCCCACTCCGCTGAACGAGGACGCCGCGTGGAAAGTCGGCCACGCCACGGCCCAGTATCTCAAACGCAGCCGTCAGTCCGCAACCGACCGGGTGAAGCTCGAAGACACCCTCGTCGTCGGGCGCGACATGCGGCCCAGCTCCCCGGCGCTGGCCAAGGCGCTCATCGACGGCATCAGCAGCGTCGGCATGAACGTGATCGATGTCGGCATGATCGACACTTCCTTCATGTATTTCGCCATCAATCACCTCGGCGCGGTGGGGGGGATTCAGACCACCGCTTCGCACAATCCAATCCAGTACAACGGATTCAAGATCAGCGGCCCCAAGGCCGCGCCCATCGGCGCCGCCAGCGGGCTCGATGACATCAAGCGCATCGCCAGCAGCCTGCGCCCGGGCCAGACCGGCGAGTCCGGCAAGGTGCAGACCCGCGATCTCTGGGCCGAATATCGCAAGCACGTCCTGCAATTTCTCGATCTCAAGCGGCCCATCCGTGTCGTCATCGACGCCAGCAACGGCATGGCCGGCAAAATGGTCCCCGCCGTGTTCGACGGCATCCCCAATCTTCAGATCATCCCGGTTCTTTTTGAAATCACCGGCAGCTTCACGCACGAGCCCAATCCGCTCGTCGAGCAGAATCTCGATCTGCTCAAAAAACGCATCGGCGAAGAAAAGCCCGACCTCGGCGTCTGCTTCGACGGCGACGCCGACCGCTGCATGTTCATTGATGAGAATCAAAAGACCATCGGCTGCGATATAATCACCGCGCTGCTGGCCGCCGATTTCCTGAAAATGCCCGCCAATCGCGGCTCGACGATCGTTTACGATCTCCGCTCCAGCCACGTCGTGGCCGATGAGGTCAAATCCGCCGGCGGCATACCGCGCCGCGACCGGGTCGGGCACGCCTTCATCAAGAAAACCCTCGCCGACACCAAAGCCGTCTTCGGCGGCGAACTGTCGGGTCATTTTTATTTCCGCGATAATTTCTTCGCCGACAGCGGCGCCATCGCCTTCGCCCGCCTCCTCTCCGTCCTCTCCGCTCAGAACAAACCCCTCAGCGCCCTGGTTGCCCCTCTCCACCGCTACACGCAAAGCGGCGAGATCAATTTCCAGGTCGAAGACAAAGACGGCAAAATCCGCGAATTGGCCGATCTCTACAAAAAAGGCCAGGTCGATTATCTCGACGGCATCACCGTCGATTTCGGCGACTGGTGGTTCAACGTCCGCAAAAGCAACACCGAGCCGCTCCTTCGCCTCAACCTCGAAGCCAAAACCCCGGCGATGATGGAATCAAAATTCGCCGAATTGAAAAAAGTATTAGGCGAACCTGTCCACGGGCACTGAATAGAAACCACGAAGGACTTTTCACACCAGAAGAAAAATTTACCGCGAAGGCGCGAAGAGCGCAGAAAAATTCATTGAAGAAGTTTTTGTGCCAGCTCAACCGCTGGTTCACGATGCGACGCGGGTAAGAAAAGAATTTAATTTGAATTCTTCGTGCTCTTCGCGCCTTCGCGGTAAAAATTCTTTTCAAGCTTGGTGTGTTATGACCTCGCCGCCAATCTCGCCGCGCCTCTGGCCGCGTGAAAATCGTCATCTCCTGCGGACAGCGTCCATCCCTTTTGGGCGATGCTGGTAAGCTGTGTTTCCACCTGTTTTTTCAGCGTGGGGATCAGATGCTTCAGGCGAACCCCAATGCCGCCGCACAGGCAGATGTGGTGGGGGCGGTAGAGCGCGGTGACGATGCGAATCGCCCGCACCAGCGCCCGCATCGCCGGCTCATCGCCCCTGAATTTCGCGACGGCCGCCGAGAGATCGGGCCCGTAGATCGCTTTCATCGCCGCGACGCCCAGATATCCCTCCAGCCCGCCGGCCCCGCCATCGGGTCCGACGACGGGATGCCCCTCGATCGACACATCAATCTGCCCGATATGCCCTGGCGACGCGCCTTCCACCAGCAGCGGCGCCCCCTCGTCCAGCACCGCCATGCCGATGCCCGTCCCCAGCGCCAGCACCAGCAGCCGCCCCTGAATTTTCCGCGATTCGAAAATATCCAGGGCCGTTGACTGCCCATCATTGCAAAACCGCGTCGAGCGATCGAATTTGAGATTCAGCGCTTCAGGAACGAGCCGATCGATCGGCGTCCCCTCAATCCCCGGAACATTGATTGCATAGGTAATTTTCCGCGCCGTCTTATCCCACAGCCCCGGCGCGCACAGCCCAATCACATCCACATTTTTCGCCCACCCGCCGACAGCCGTCCGAATCGCGCCGGCCAGTTCCTCCGAATTCGGCTTAACGTAAAATTCACTCTGTCCCGTCCAGAGCGCCCGCCCATCCTCCAGCCCCGCGGCTTTGACGGAAGTCCCACCAATATCGATCCCAAGCTGAATCATGGGCGGGTATGTTAGCCGTTTTCCAATCGCTTGCACTTCCGGCGCAGTCCCAAAACGATTTTCACCATCCGTATGCGGGAAAATGTTTTTTATTCAAAATTCCCTTGACATTTACCGATGTACTCTAAATAATAGAGAACTCTAATAAGGAGCTTACATGAGCGATGCACGCCAGATTCACGAAGATATTCAATACGTCCGAGAGATCGTTGCGCGATCCGAGCAGTCAAACCGGCGTCCCGTCCTCATTTACTGGACGTGGGCCCTGTTCGTCCTGATCACTTATCCCATGATGGATTTCGCGCCCCGATACATCAACTTCGTTTCCCTGCCCGGTCTGATTATCTGCTTCGCCCTCACCATTTATCTCAGCCGGCGATTCAAACAGTCGCTGGGCATAAAGCAACGGCGCGACCGATCCGGCCTCTTCTGGTTCGGTGGATCGATCCTCCTCATATTCTGCTCCATCAGTCTCTCAATAGTCATGCATCTGCACGGGCAAGCCTCCGGCCAACTCAGCGTCGTGTTCGTGGGCATCTTTTATTTCCTGGGCGGCGTCAATTACGACCGCAATTTCCTCTGGCTTGGCCCGCTGCTCTGCGTCGCCGGTCTGGCTGTGGGATTTGTGCCGCATTACGGCTGGACGGCGCTGGGAATTGTCTTCGCCCTCGGTTTGATCGTCCCCACGCTTTTCGCCCCGCGTCCCCCGGAAGCTCTCGCTGAAAATGTCCCCGCTGAAACCCACTGATCTCATCTAAGGATCTCAACCAGCGAGGCAACCATGGCCCGCGCCGCCAACTCCATCCAGAATTTACCCTCGGGAATCGATCAGCTCGACGCCCTCCTGCAGCACCGTGCACGCCTCGGCGCCATGGTGCTGCTCAGCGCCGGCGACGAGATCAATTTCAGCACGCTCCGCGCGCTTCTCAAGGAAAGCGACGGCAACCTCGGCGCCCAGCTTCGCAAGCTCGAGGAAGCCGATTACATCGCCGTCAAAAAAGAATTCCAGGACCGCAAGCCCGCCAGTTGGTATTCCCTCACTCCCACCGGCCGGCGAGCGCTGAAAACCCATCTGGCCGCGATGGAATCGGTCGTCCGATCGGCCGAGGTCTGATACACTCCATGTCATGCGCATCCAATTCTGCGGCGCCGACCGCACCGTCACGGGCTCGAGCCATCTTTTAGAAATCAACGGCCTTCGGATTTTTCTGGATATGGGCCTCTACCAGGGTTCGCGCGACCAGGCCAATCGAATCAATGCCTGGTTTCCCGCCGATGTCGCCTCGGCCGATGCGATCGTTCTCTCGCACGGGCATCTCGACCACTGCGGGAAAATTCCCGTGGCAACCCGCGCGGGTTTCAAGGGCCCGATCTACTGCACGCCCGCCACCGCCGAGGTTGCCCGCGTGGTGCTAAACGATTCGGCCGCGATCCAACTGGAAAACATCGAATACCTCAATCGCCGCTCGCAGGAGCCGTCGCTGCAGCCGCTGTATGCGCCAAAAGATATTCCACCCGCGCTGGCCCTGATGCGCAAAATTCCCTACGGCCAGAAAACCGATCTCGGCAAAGGCGTGAACGTCACGCTGCTGGATGCCGGGCATATTCTCGGCTCGGCGTTCGTGCTGATCGAATGGACCGAATCCGGCGCATCTCGTTCATTGCTCTTCACCGGCGACATCGGCCGCTACAGCACGCCGATCCTCCGCGACCCGCAGCCGATTCCCCATCCCGTCGATTATCTCATCACCGAAAGCACCTACGGCAACGCCAAGCACGCCCCGATGGAGCAGGTCGGCCCGCAGCTACTCGACGCGGTGAAATTCTGCCTCGCCCGGAAAAGCCGACTCCTGCTGCCCAGCTTTGCCGTCGGCCGCACGCAAGCGGTGCTCTGGTATATTCAGAAATTCATCGAGGACAAGCAAATCCCCGAGCTGCCGATTTTCGTCGACAGCCCGATGGGTGTGGAAATCAGCCGGATTCACAGCGAATTCCGTGAAAATTACGACCAGCCCACCCTCCAGGCCATCGGCTCGCGCGATCTGTTCGGCCTGTCGCGCGTCACGTTCGCATCCACCACCACCGACAGCAAGCGAATCAATACCCAGACCGGCGCCTGCGCGATCATCGCCTCCAGCCCCACCTGCGAATTCGGCCGAATCCTCCATCACCTGGCGATGAGCGTGGAAAACCCGAACGATCTGGTGGTATTCACCGGCTTTATTCCCGCCGAAACGCTCGGCCGCCGCCTGCAAAACGGCCAGAAGCGCGTCCGCATCCTTGATCGCTGGTACGACGTGAAATGCCAAATCCGCACGATCCACGGCCTCAGCGCCCACGCGGATGCCGACGAGCTGCTGCGATTCCTCCAGCCCACGCTGGGAAAGCAGACCTCATCCTTCATCGTCCACGGCGAAGTCGATCAATCCGAAGGCTTCGCCCACCGCCTGATCTCCGCCGGCATCGGCAGGGCTGCGGTGCCCGCAACAGAAACCTCCGTCATCGACGACCCCGGCGTCGCCAAGTCCCTGGGATCGGCCGCCGCGGAAGTGGGGGAGTGAGGGCTTGCAGTGGGCCACGACAAGATTTTTACCACGAAGTCGCGAAGGGCGCGAATGCTGGCTAATCAGTGATGTCCCCATATCGGTTTCTCCCCATATCGGTTTCCCAGTGATGTCCCCATATCGGTTTCCCATATCGGGTTTCCCATATCGGTTTTTCCCCCATATCGGTTTCAGTGGCATCTGCGGTCGGAGCATAGATCGCCGAGATACACGACGCGGTGGAAAGAGTTGCCGATTGTTTTGGCCCAATAATCCTGCAGTTCTGTGCCGTTATACATTGCACCGAACCCAAGGCAATTCTATTTAGATTTTGGATATATGCGGCCAGTACCGATTGCCCTCTTCCAAAACCTTTAGTGCCATCTTCGCCCAATTCTCGGGTGGATTTTGGGGTAGGTGATAAACTCTATTTACAATCTCTCGGATTTCCAAATCGGGTAGGTTTTTGATCGGAACCGTTCGAGGCTCGCGCAACGTCCAGCTATGAGGCATTTCGTACACATTTCCATCGGGGTTTTTGTATCGCCGAGGTTCGTAGATTTTGTTCAAATCACGATCGCCCCACTCCGACGCTGGAAATACGATCGAAGTCGTGACTTGCTCGTTTTCCTTTCGCTCGGGTTTGATAGATGCGCATCGCGCCGCCAAGGCAACAGGAGCGCCGAACACTGAGGTGTTGTACCTAAGTGCAGTACCTACATGCCCGACGATAACTCTGCCACTTGCGATGCCGACATGGGGGCAAAACATATACGCATCCATGTCGGACATACGACGGCCCGTCACAATGGCCTCTTCAAATGGATCGTCTGACCCAAATTCTTTCGAAAATAGGATCATGAACTCGTCCCCGATGTATTTGTCGATTATGCCATTGGTGTTTTGGAGCGCTTCCGCTGTCGCCCACGTAAAAAAATGCTGCACATAAATGAGCATTTCAGCAGGCGAAAGGTCTTGCGTTCGGCTAGAAAAAGAAGTGATGTCAGAGAATAAAATTGTGGCGTCGATCTCCCGCCCTTTGATCGTTATGTTTGCGCCCCACCCATCGGCAAGCGTTCCATCAATCGTGAGCATGTTTGAGGCGAGGTAATCTTCTACGGACCTGTATTTGTATTTGACTTTCGCCATGAGCGAGATTTTAACCTCACTTCCATTCTTCACTCAATCTGTGGCAAAGAAATAGCGGGGGATCGCTTCGCACGTTGGCAACCGAAAACCGGGATCACTGATATCAACTTGTTTTGCCCATTCATATTCACCGCCCGCTTCGCTTGAGGGCGCGGAGAGCGCGGAGAAATTCCGGTTACTCTCTTTCCAATTTTTCTCTGCGTCCTCCGCGACCTCGGCGGTAAATATTTCTTTCGTACTTCGCCATGGAAAGGGGCGCGGGAACAAAAAGCGGGACATCACTGAATATCAAGCTTCCAATACAGATTCACCGCCCGCTTCACTCGAGGGCGCGGAGAACGCGGAGAAATTCCGGCAAATGTCTCTCAATCTTTTTCTGCGACCTCGGCGATCTCGGCGGTAAGTATTTTCTTTCGTAATTCGCGATGGAGAACAAAAAACGGGACATCACTGGAACAAAAAGCGGGGAACAAAAAGCGGGACATCACTGAATATCAAGCTTCCAATACAGATTCACCGCCCGCTTCACTCGAGGGCGCGGAGAACGCGGAGAAATTCCGGTTACTCTCTCTCCATTTTTTCTCTGCGTCCTCCGCGACCTCGGCGGTAAATATTTCTTTCGTACTTCGCCATGGAAAGGGGCGCGGAAGATTGGAAGTAATCGAATGACGAAAAATAAGAGATATGGGCGGGACGCCCATGCTACTTTCGATCAGCTTTTCCGCGCCTGCGAGTTTTCGAAGAGGGGGTTGGTAATTTTCATCTTCCCTGCGCCTTGCGGTGTGGGCGCCGATGCAGCAGTGGCCGGCTGGGGCGGGGGAGCGGATGGGGGCGCGGGCTCTGGTTCGTCCACCGGAGCTTCCGCCGGGGCGACATCGGGGCGATACAATCGGCCGCCGAAGGATTTCTGCCAATCCGTCCATTTCGATTCCGCGGCCGATTCGCCGCGGGTCATCGCCAGCGCGGGCATCAGCTTGGCGTCGAGGTTTTCGATCACGTGGACCGCGATCGCCTCCGGTGTCGAGGGGATGCGGGCGGCGCCAAATTCCGGCTCGCCGTGATGGCTAAGGATGATGTGCTGCACGACATTCACGAGTTCCTGCGGGATCGGCTCGCCGAGAATCTTTTCGGCCTCGCGCGCCTTCTGCTCCACCCAGATTGCGCCCTTGACGATATGTCCGACGAGTTGGCCGCCGTCGGTGTAGCCGAAACAATTTTCGTACGAAAGCTCCCACGTCTTGGCGAGGTCGTGCAGGAAGATCCCCGAGACCACCAGATCGCGATTCAGCTTCGGATAAAACTTGCACACGGCATCGGCCACTTCCATCGCGTTGAGCGTGTGCTCCAGCAATCCGCCCACAAACGCATGATGGAAAGTCATCGCCGCCGGCGCCCGGCAAAAATCGTTCATCAGCTTCTCGTCATCCAGATACGCCTGCACCAATGCAGCGAGGTGGCGATTCTGAATGCTCGCGCAAACCTCAAACACCCGGGCGCACATCTGGTCGATGTCGCGCTCGGTGTGCGGCATCAGGTCGGCGATGTCGAACGATCCTTCCTTTGGCGGCCACATCGCCTCGATAATGAGCTGCAGGTTATTCTGATAGTTCTCCACCCGCCCGCGGATGCGCAAAAATCCCCCATCGGGCATGGCGCTGAACATATCCCGTGTCGCGTTCCAGATGCGCACGTTCAGTTGGGCCGTGCGGTCCGAGCAGAACGCCTTGATGTAATGTTTCCCGGAGGTGGTGGCGGCAATCTGCTTGTTCGTGATGATGAAGACATCCTCGATGACATCCCCGGCGGCACAATCGCAAAGAAACAGACGGCGCATGGCCTGCTGTTATAATGCTTTTTCATAAAATTTTCATCATGCTCAAACGTTGCACCATTCCCGGCCTGTTTATCACCGGAACCGACACCGGGGTCGGTAAGACCCTGGTGGCCGCCGCGATCGCCGCCTGGTTCCGCCGCCGCGCGATTCGCGCTGCCGTTTGCAAGCCGATCGCCACCGGCTGCGTCAAGCGCCGCGAAGGGCTCATCAGCGAAGACGCCGAATTTCTCGCCCATCATGCCGGCGCCCCGTTTCCCCTGAGCACCATCTGTCCGCAGAGATTTGCCGAGCCCCTTGCCCCGGCCCTCGCCGCCGAGCGGGCCAAAGAGCCTGTCGATTGGAACGCCATCGAATCGGCCATCGAAACCATGTCCGGCCAAAGCGATCTATTGATCGTCGAAGGAGTCGGTGGTGTGCTGGTTCCGCTGGCGCGTAAGATCATGGTGCTCGATATGATCGCCTGGCTTGGTTTGCCCGCCGTCGTCGTTGCCCGGGCCGGTCTGGGCACGATCAACCACACGCTGATGACGCTTGCCACACTCCGCGGCGCGAAAATCCCCATCGCCGGCGTGGTGATCAACCGATATCCGCCGGAAACTCCCGCAATCGCGGAGGAAACCAACCCCCGCGCGATCGAAAAATGGGGAGATGTCCCGGTCTTGTGCATGGTCCCGCAGTTCACGGGGCCGGCGATTCCCCATCTGCCCGCGGATGTCGCCGGCGCGATCGAACCCGTGGACTGGCTCTCCCTCGCAAAATCAACCGACGAATAAAATGCCCCTGGACCCCATCCTTGTTTCCCGCTGCATCGACGGCCTTTGGATTTTCTGGGGGATCTGCTGGTTCGTGCTCGCGTTTGGCACCAAGCGAACGATCTATCGCCAGAGCCGAAGGTCCCGGCTGCTTTATCTCGGCATCGCCGTTGTCGCCGTGCTGATCGAATCCCATCTCGTGAACCGGACATATCAGTTTTTTGACGAAACTTTCTGGACGCAGATCGTCGGCCTGGCGCTGTGTGGCGCCGGCATCGCCATTGCCCTCTGGGCCCGCCGCTTCCTCGGCTCCAACTGGAGCGGGCTGATCACGCTGAAGGAAAATCACGAGCTGATCCGCGCCGGTCCATACCGATTCGTGCGTCACCCGATTTATTCCGGCCTTATCCTCGCGGCCGCCGGCACCGTCATCGCCGCCCATCCCACTGCCCGGGGCGTCCTGATATTTCTCCTGGTCGCTGTCGGCCTGAAACTAAAATCCCTCCGCGAAGAAAAAATTCTGATCCCGGAATTTCCCGAAGACTATCCGCGATACCAACGGGAAGTGAAGGCGCTGATCCCGTTCGTCTGGTAGGGCGAATAGCATTTCCCCTACAATAACCCCGTTGACCAGCGGCATCGAAATCATCTTCCTGGGCACCGGCACCTCCGCCGGGATTCCGATGATCGGCTGCCATTGTCCCGTCTGCAGCAGCAGCGATCCGCACGACAAGCGCATGCGTCCCTCCGCGATCATCGGCTACGGCAACGCCCGCGTGCTGATCGACACCACGCCCGAAGTTCGACTGCAATGCGTTGCCAATGGCATCGACATGATCGACGCGGTCGTCTTCACGCACGCCCATGCGGATCACATCATGGGCCTGGACGATGTCCGCAGGTTTAACGCGCTGAAAAAAGGTCCGCTGGATATCTGGGCCGACGCCCGGACTCACTCGGTTCTGGATCGATGTTTCGGCTACGCCTTCAGGGAGCCGGAGCCGGAGATGAAAGTCTTCCGCCCGCACCTGATCGCGCGCACCATCGCCGGTCCCTTCTCCATCGCCGGCCAGACCTGGACGCCCATTCCCCTCGACCACGGCGATATGCCCGTGCTGGGTTTCCGCATCGGCAATCTCGCCTACTGCACCGACACCAACCATATCCCCGATGCGAGTTTCGATTTGCTTCAGGGCCTCGACCTGCTGGTTCTGGACGCTCTCCAGTACAAGAAGCACAGCACGCATTTTTCCGTGGAAGAAGCCGTGGAAGCTGCCGCGAGAATCGGCGCCAAGCGGACGTTTTTCACCCACATCGCCCACGCCCTCGCCCACGAAGCCACCAATGCCGGTCTGCCGGAAAATATCCGGCTCGCATACGATGGGCTTCGCTGTGAGATTTGAAATGCTTAGGGCAGGCACGTCAGCAGCAACACCCCCAGCGCGTAAACCGCCGGAAACGCGATCCGCGAAACCCGGTCGATCCGAAACGAAAGATGCCGGCGGCTTTCCCGGAAAAATCGCAGCGACAAACACGATTGCAGCAGCGACAGGAAAATCATGAACATGCTGAAAAGATGGATTTTGTCGGCGAGCGTTAAATAGGGCATGTCCGGCAGATTGTTCGTCGCGACAAATTCCGAACTCACCGCCGCGAAAATCGCCGCCACGCCCACGGCAAATCGCGGGTCCACCTCGCCCGGCTTGAACAGAAACGAAATGTATGCAATCCCCACCGCGATGAAAATTCCCAGGAATGTCTTGATGTAAATCGAAACGCTGTGCCGTTTAATCTCGATCGAGCAGTACAGCCGCGAATACGTCGAACCCGCCCCGGTCCTTTCCGTCGGTTCGCCGAAATTGGTGTGGTACGGATGCTCTTGAACCTCAAGCAGTGGCTGGCCCACCGTCCAGCCTTCCAGCGTCAGCGGCCGAAGGTTGACCATGTTCTGGCTGTCGATCACGTACTGCATCTGCCACGCTTCATACAGTCCATCTTCCATCTCCAGCACAAGCTGATGCGAATCCAGCGGATATCGGTGATAATCAAAATCGATATGAAAAACGCCCCGGCAATGATAAGAGACATACTGCAAATCCCCGTTTGAAAGGCGATATGGATGTTCTTTCAAATCGAGCGTGCCGTTCAGGAATTCAAAATTGCTCGGGTCGTACTTGCCAATCCATCGAAACCAGATATAGAAATCAACGGTGTATGCCGAGCCTTTCAGATCCAGCCCGTGAATGTCATTGATGTAAATCCCAACGTAAGTCATCTGCGGCGCACTGGCCGGCAGCGTCTGCGCCGGCGAAAATTGAACCGTACTCGCGAGCAAAAGAAAAATGACGATCGCGCTCAGCCGCACAGCGGCATTATAGTGATTCGGTGCTATTTCTCAGAAAAACACCCGCGTCATTTCCAAATCCAAATCCGCGTTTATAATTCCACATTCCTATGGCTCCCGATTTCGTTCGCTCAACCGTGCGCGAGATGACCGGCTACACGCCTGGCGAGCAGCCCGATCCCGGTCAGCGCATCGTCAAGCTCAACACCAACGAAAATCCCTTTCCCCCAAGCGAGCGGGTGATGCAGGCGCTGGCTGCCGTCAGCGGTGAGACGCTCCGCCGATATCCCAATCCCACGGCCGATGTCTTTCGCGACGCGGCCGCCAAACTCCACGGCGTATCCCGCGATCACATCATCTGCGGCAACGGCAGCGACGATATCCTCACGATCGCGACGCGCTGTTTTGTCCCCTCCGGCGCGGCCCTGGCCTATCCCGATCCGACCTATTCGCTGTACAGCGTGCTGGCCAAGTTGCAGGATGCCAAACCGCTCGCGATTCCGTGGGACCGCGACTGGTCGCTTCCCATCGCCGCGCTCGTTGCCAGCGGCGCCAAGGGGATTTACCTGGCCAATCCGAACGCCCCCAGCGGCACGTTTGTCTCGCCCCTGAAAGTCGCCGAGCTTGCGCGAAATTTTTCCGGTTTGCTGCTGATTGACGAGGCCTACGTCGATTTCGCCCAGGACAATTGCCTTCCTCTCGTCGAGGAATTTCCCAACATCGTCATTTCCCGCACGCTGAGCAAAGCCTATTCGCTGGCGGGTCTGCGCTTCGGTTACGCCATCGCCCAACCGGCGGTGATCGCCGAAATGATGAAGGTGAAGGACAGCTACAATTGCGATGCCCTGTCGATAATCGCCGCCACCGCGGCCCTGGAAGATCAGGCCTACGCCCGGGGCACATGGGCGAACATCATCGCCGAGCGAACGCGCGTTTCCGCCGAATTAACGGAATTGGGATGGATGGTATTGCCCAGCCAGGCGAATTTTCTATTGGCCGCCGTCCCCAGCGGCCGCGGGGAAGAAATGTACCGGGGGCTCAAGGAGCAGGGAATTCTGGTCCGCTATTTCGACGCCCCCGGTTTGCGCGATAAGCTGCGCATCACCATCGGCCACAGCCACGAAAACAACGCGCTGCTCGCGGGAATTAAAATGTTGTCGGCATCGGGAAAAGCGGCGTGATTCGCGCTTTCGCGTTCGATCAATAAGACTTCAATTCACCCCGTACGTCTCCGACACCTGGATCAGATCAAACGTCGCCGACTGAAACACATCCAGATCGCGACGGATCACATCCGACATCAGATCGAGCGAATCGTACGGCGAGCGGTGCTCGTACACATCGAAAAACGCCCGCTGCACCACCAGAGGATCGCTGATGTAATCATCGTGCGCATCGCGGCAGAGCGCTTGCTGGGCGTCGACAAAACGCCGCTCGGCATTCCGGAAATTCATGGGGCAGGCGCTGGTGTCGATGCGCTGCTCGCGCTCCACGCAGCGGTCGATGGCGGCAAACGACGGCCCATGCGTCGGAACCGTTCGCTCCGATTCCTCGCGGGCAATGGCGACGATTTCCTGAATCACCGGCCGGCAGAATTGCGGCTTTACTTGCACGGTCACGGGCTTCACCATCGCCGGCGGCGGAGACGATGGCGTGCTGGCCTGTGCGCCGGAAGGCATCTGCGGCCGGCTGGTGAACACGACCAGCAAATCCGCCGCTATCCCCAGCCAGCACACCAACTCGATCCTGTTGCGAGCCTTGCGCCCCATACCACTCTCCCGTAATGAGATTCACTGAACTTGATCCTGATTGCTTCATCGACGAAGCAACCGGAAAGTTGAGTGCAATCGTCACCCGGGGAATGTTCGCGGGCGATATGGGCGTTAAGATGTGCAGGACGTTCCATTCGTTCCGCCGGGGTGGACCGATAATCACGGAACGATCACTTGCGCACAATCAGGCTGATTACTATGACGACCAGAGCGATCGTTCCCGCGATCCCCATCACCAGCCCAAAAATTGCCCGGCCCATGCCGTGCAGCTTGCGATTATTTTGCAGTTCCCTGATGGCCAAGATTGAAACCACCAGCGCGATCGGCGCCGGCGCTGCGAGAAAGCTGAACAACCTCAGGTATCCCGCCGCAATCGCCAGCCCGGAGCGACCCACCGGCAGGAGCATCCTCATCGATGCGCTGTCGCCCGGATCAGGACCGGGTGGAAATGACCATTCACTTCCCGCGCGATTGGCGAAGGGAATATCCTCATCCATCGGCGGCAGCGGCGGGGGTGTGACGGGGTCGGACATGCTGCCGATGATGTACCACATCGCCTCGCGCCGCGGAAAAAATGGCCGCACCCGCAACCGCGGTTCGTGAAGTTTGTCACGAGAAACCGACAAGTTTACCGTTACGCATTCCCCAAACCAACCGTACAATCATTGATGTAACAGGAGCAGGAAACAGGAGATTTAACCAAGGAGTCCATCATGGCCGGCGGAGCAGTCCACGATCAGGGAATTCAACAGGGGGCGGGCTCGGCGGGAAATGGGCAACTGTCGGTTCATACGGCCATCAGACTGGCCTGGGTCACCTGGATCGCTCTCCTGGTCGTTCCGTTCTTCCTGTTCCTCAGCGTGGTCTGGACCCTCACCAACCATGAATCGGCGCGTGTCGCCACCCAGCAGCCATCCTGGTTCCTTGCCTCTTCAGCCTATTTGCTCGTGGTGGTGCCGGCCTCATTCTTCTGGCGCAGCCGGCTCTTCAAATGCTATTGGTCGGGCCACCCCATTCCCCCCGCCAAATATCTTTATGGAATGCTGGCGATCTGGGCCGCACTTGAATTCGGTGGAATTATCTCGCTGCTGGGGTGTTTCGTGGACCGATCCCTGCTCCCCAATCTTCTTCCCGCACTGATCGCCTTTATGTTCTTCGTAACCCTCTGGCCCAGCGGCAGGTCAATGGTCACCGTCGTCGGCAATGCCGAAGATGCTTCGGTTTATGAAGAACCGAGATAATTCTTAATTCATCGGACTGACGGTGTTGGCCTGCGCCTCAGTGTTGCTCGCGGCAGCCGACTTGATTTGCGCGATCACCGATTTCACCTCGGTGTCATCTCGCGTCGCCCGGAATGTTCCATACAGATTGCACGGGCCCAGCGGATCGACCAGTTCCCCGTGCTGGCATCCTTCCTTCATCCACGCCTTGCGAATCGTGATTTTCGCCCCATCGGACGTTTGGCTTACCACCACCAGACCTGACCCGCAGTATTCCATCACGCCCGGCTGCGCGGCGCTGTCGCAGATAAAACACCAATGGATCGACGCGTTGGTGTTGGCGGGATGATCCGCCTTCACGCCGCTCATCGGCGTCCAGAAGACGCGGACGTGCACCAGCTCGCGCGGCATGACGGCCGGATCGGGCCGCTGCGGTTTGTTCGGATCGCCGGCGCTCGGATGAATATTGTCCTGCACCAGCACAATGTCGGCATCGCCTGATTCATTGCGGGAAATATACGCCTGCGTGAAATCCTGGACGAACTCGTGCTTCTGATCGACGCTGACCAGCCGGAGATTCCCGCTGGGCGCGGCACAACCCCCCAGCGCGATCGCCGTCGAAACGATCAGCATTCCATGGATTATTCGGGATACAGAAAACAGCAACGTCGAATCCTCCATCCACCCAATCTCTAGCCGATGCCCAGCAGCCCCAGCGCATCGCGCTCGACGATCCCCCGCAGGGCCTCGCGCGGAACCACGGGCATATTCGTCCCCTGGGCAAGCTGATTGATGCTGTACAGCGCTTCGATGCACTCGGTGATCGAGGTGTAAGGAAAATCGCTGCCAAACAGCAGCTTCTCGATCACCTGCGATTCGTGCGCCGCCACCAGCGCGTTGTATGCCAGCCATGGCCGCGACAACAGCCCGCTCACATCCGCAAACACATTCTCATGCTTGCCCAGCAGGCAGATCGTCTCTTCGATCCACGGTTGCCCAAGCTGGGCGATGACGATCCGCAGCTTCGGGAAAGTCCGTGCTACCTCGTCGAAATGCGCCGGACGGGCGAATTCCAGCTTGCTTTGCTCGGTGAACTGTCCCACCGGGTGGATCAGCACCGGCATCTGCAGCTTTTCCGCCTCCGCGTACAGCCGCATCGCCCGGGTGTCGCACGGGTGAAAATCCTGGTTGGCCGGCGACAGCGTAATCCCCCGAAGCTGGAGGTGATCGCGCGCCGCCCGCAACTCGTCGATAGCCGACCGCTCGGTCGGATCAATCCCCGCAAAGCCAATCAGTTTCTTCGGGAATCGGTTCACGTACTCGGCGACGTACGCATTGGGAATTTCCGCCCGGAGATATTTGCTTTTGAATCCCAGGACGATGGATTTGTCCACCACGGCCGACTCGGCCCAGTGATGGTCGGGATCGCCCGCGGGCAGCGCCCGCCATTGCGATTTCCCCGATGGGGCGATCCGGGGCGAGCGCCGGCCTGCGGAGCGGGACAAATCTCCCAAGTCCAACTGCCCAAGCTGCGAAGGCGATTGCCAGATGTGCGTATGACAATCAACGATCATAAATCACTTTGGCTCCGAACCTCCGGGAATGCCTGATGACGGTGCGGCCTGTAGTTTAAGGGCCGGCCTTCGGCTCGTCAAAGGGGCCGATAATCACCGCCAGACCTCCTGCCCTCTTCTGATGTGCCGCATCTTATTATTTATTCGGACTTTGACCGCCTACCACTCGAATTAAAATACGTAAGTCATTGCCATAGCATTGGCTGCGTCCACTGCGGGTCTCGGCAACCCATTACGATTAAACGGGTTGACGTATCTTTGCCGCGGGGCTAATGTTCCTTCAAAACGAAGGAGATCTCCGATGCCATTCACCCTGCCGCCGCTGCCGTTCCCGTCCGATGCCCTCGAGCCCAACATCGATAAGATGACGATGGAAATCCATCACGGAAAACACCACGCGGCTTACGTCACCAATCTGAACAAGGCCCTCGAACAGGCGCCACAGCTTGCCGGTAAACCAGTGGAGGAACTGCTGGCCTCCAATCTCGCCATCATCCCCGAGCCGATCAAAACCGCCGTTCGCAACAACGGCGGGGGGCATATCAACCACTCGATGTTCTGGGAAATCCTCAATCCAGCCGGCAAGCCCGGCTCCGCCCCCGTCGGTCAGCTCGCCGCGGCCATCACCAGCGCGTTTGGCTCGTTTGATGGTTTCAAGGAAAAGTTCACCGCCGCCGCCACCACCCGATTCGGATCGGGCTGGGCCTGGCTGATCAAGAAAGCCGGCAAAGTCGAGATTATCTCCACCGCCAACCAGGACAGCCCGGTCATGGACGGCGCCTCTCCGGTCATCGGCCTGGACGTCTGGGAGCACGCCTACTACCTGAAATACCAGAACCGCCGGCCCGAATATATCACCGCCTGGTGGAACGTCATCAACTGGAAAGTAGCCGACGACCGCTTCGCCAAGGCGAAATAACCCCTTCGGGATCCTCCCAGTTTAGCGGCCGCGTTTACGCGGCGCTTTGGCATAATGTCCCCTCATGGACATCCCCCAGTCCCTGGACCTCGCCGTCCAGCACCACACCGCCGGTCGATTCGCCGACGCTGAACGAATTTACGCCGAGATCCTCGCGCTCGACCCGGACAATGCCGATGCCCTGCATCTTTCCGGCGTCATCGCTCTGCAAACCAATCGCCTGATTCAGGCGCGCGACCTCATCCAGAAGGCGATTGCCCGCAATCCAGCGATCGCCGAGTATCACAACAATCTGGGCAACGTCTTCATCAAAACCGATCAAATCGAGGACGCGATCGCGGCCTTCGAGCAGGCCATAAGACTTCGGCCGAGCTATTCAAAAGCCCACAGCAATCTGGGTAACGCGCTGAAAGAAAAAGGAGAGCTTGACGAGGCGATCGCCGCTCATCGCAGGGCCATCGCCCTCAGCCCCGGATATGCCGAAGCTCACAATAACCTGGGTAAGGCGCTGAAAGAAAAGGGCCGGCTCGATGAAGCCGTCGCCGCTTATTTTCAGGCCATCGCCCTCGATCCCGGCTTGCCGCAGGCCCACTTTAACCTCGGCAATGCCCTGAAAGAAAGAGGGCAAGTCGATGACGCCATCGTCGCTTATCGCCAGGCGATTTCCCTCGATCCCGGCTCGCCGGATGCGCATTACAATCTTTCCTCGGCTCTGCTGGCGCGAGGGGATTTCCGAGAGGGCTGGGAAGAATATGAATGGCGGTGGAAATGCAGGCATCTTCCGCCACCACGAAACTTCGCCCAGCCGCAGTGGGACGGCCGCCCCTTGGAAGGACGCACGATCCTGCTCCACGCCGAGCAGGGCTTCGGGGACGCTCTTCAATTCATCCGCTACGTGCCGCTCCTGGCCCAACGGACGGGGAACATCGTCATTGAGTGTCCTGCGGAGCTGAAACGACTTTTTCAATCATCGGAAGTGAATTGCCAAATCGTAACCCGCGGGCAGCCCCTGCCGGCCTTTGATCTTCACTGCGCCCTACTCAGTCTGCCACGGATTTTCGGCACGACATCGGCGAGCATACCCAGCGCCGTACCTTATCTGCGAGCTGACCTCCAGGATGCGGAAAACTGGCGACGCTGGCTGGATGATGGCAGCTCAACGGTCAAAGTGGGCCTGGCATGGGCAGGAAGCCCAACCCACGGAAATGATCGCAATCGGTCGCTCAAGCTGGCGAATTTGGGTCCGCTGGCTCAGGTGCCGGGCGTACGTTTCTTCAGCCTGCAGAAAGGCGAAGCGGCAACCGAAGCCAGGACGCCGCCGCCGGGAATGGAACTGGTCGATCGGATGCAGGAGATCAAAGACTTTGCAGACACGGCAGCATTGATTGCCAATCTGGACCTGGTCATCGCGGTGGACACGGCCGTCGCCCATCTGGCCGGCGCGCTGGCCAAGCCGATCTGGACGATGTTGCCATTGATTCCGGATTGGCGCTGGCTGCTGGAGCGAGAGGACAGCCCGTGGTATCCGACGATGCGATTATTCCGGCAATCTCGCAGAGGAGATTGGGACAGCGTCATCACGCGAATCGTCGATGCGTTATCTCAGCGGGTCAAGCGCAGATAACGGGGCGTTAGATAACGGGGATAGATAACGGGGACATCACTGAGGATAGATAACGGGGACATCACTGATAGTTTATCAGTGATGTCCCCATATCGCTGTCTGATAGTTTATCAGTGATGTCCCCATATCGCTGTCTCCCCATATCGCTGTCTCCCCATATCGCTGTCCCCATATCGCTGTCTTGAACAGCAGCTAAAGAGGAAGGTGGGCGGGTTGTGCGCGCACGCCAGCGTGCGCATCGGCGCGTGACGAACATGACTGGACGCGGACGGATACGGGCGGATGAGCGCGCAGAAAGCAGCGCACACAAAGCGGCCTCAGCCTCGGCTCTGGAGTTGCCAGGGGAGCGAAGGAAGTACCTTCGCTCATCGTCCCTTCCACTCCATCGCCCCGTCATCGGCCCCCGGCGCTGCGCTCCTTCGGGCGAGGGCCGACGCCGACGCGACGGAGCTGCGGGACGATGGGGAAGCTGTTTGTTGTGCGCGCAACGGCGCGGGATGAAGCCGTTACGCCGGATCAATGTGGTCAACCGGGGTGTGAATGCGACGCGCGATCACAGCTTCCGCTTCTACGAGATACCTATTTGAAAACGCGAGACAAGTTGACCGAATCCAAATTGCCCCTGATAACATTGCGGCCACGCCGATGAAAATGGACCAGCCATTGATAGTCTTTGTCAATTCCAGGAAGCGAAACATGCTGGCTGATCCCATAAGTCCCAGAAACAAAACCGGCAACAGGGGAAAGAAGATGCAGGCGATTTTGCAGTCGCGGCGCCATCGCTGGGCCGTTTTGTATCTCGATGGGATGTCAAAGCCTTGTACATGGAACAACCCGGTCCAATGTGCGATGGCCGACGCAACCAGCCCGATCAATAGAAGGAGTAATGTAACCATTGCTGCACATTTATTTGCTTACAAGCAGTGCGGGTTTACCCGTAGTGTTGCTCTCATAGTCGAGAGCTCCAGCAGTACCGCTTTCAATCGCGCCATTAAACTCAAGCTGAAGCTTGCCTTGTGGATCGACGCTCTGCACTTGGACCGCCATTTTTCCGTCTGCCGGATTCCCTGCAACCAAATAATCGTATACGAAGTCTCCGGGCTGAAGCGCTATTGGCGCATTTGCAAATTTGGCACCACCAGAAAAGGATATGGGGACATCACTGATTACCTCCGCGAGCGGCCGCAATCCTGGAGATATCTTCTATTTCAATGCGGCACGGCGGGCGACGGTGTTTGTGGGTTTCTATCGATTCATCCTCAATCATTCGCCCGCCACGGCGCAGAGAATCCCGGCTGTCCTGCCGGGAAGAGGTTTACGTTGAAGCCGCTGATACGGTTGATGTCGTCGTGATACACCGACACGCTGAATGCGAAGGTGTCGAATCGCCTCGTCACCGTCAGGTAGGTCACGGCGGCGCGGCTGGCGCCGACGTCCACCGACTGGTTCAGGTTTATGGAATATTTCTCGGTCAGGTTGTAGCTGGCGTTGAAGCTGAAGACCTGGGATTCCAGATCGTGAATGTAGGCGTCGCCGACGTAATAGCTGAGGCGCGAGCCGCGGTTGAAGGCGATGCCGCCTTCGGCGATGGCGGTTTGGCGCTTGTCGAGGTTCCACTGAATGTCGGAGATGAAGGCGGTGTCGTCGCCGATGTGCCAGGTGGCGTCGGCATTGATCGCCTGCCGCGGGACGGAGGTTTGCGGCTCGGATGGGAAGAAGAGGCCGCGGAATGAGACGGGGGTCAGCAGGTCGGACGGCAGGGAATGGGGATAGAAATCGCCCTCGACGTTCACGTCCAGAATGTCCACGCTCTGCCAATGCCCGGGGCCGCCGCGCATGGTTTCCCAATGCTGATGCAGCGCCACTTGCGCGGCCGTGATGTCGTTGATCGCATCGACATCGGGGTCGAAGATGAATACATGGCTCTCATCGACCGTTGTGCCGGAGGTGAAGATGTTGACCTCGGGTTGAATCACGTGCCGGATGCGGTGGAGGTCGAACAGGTCTGAATCGATGGAATCATCGACGCGCCAGAAGCTGGTGGTCATTCGCGCGCCGACGCCGCCGTAAAGACGGGTCTTGTCCTCGCCGTCTGGGTTGTCGGAGTAGGCCGTTACCTCGCCCATCACGTAGGGTACGACTTTGATCTCGCCGAGGGCGATGGGCCAGTCGACTTCCTGCCGCGTGTCGCCGCGGTAGACCAGGCTGCCGGTGGTGCCGGTGAATCCATCGGAGGGCAAGCCGGGCGACAGGCCCGGATAAAATCCCTGCTCGCCGAGGGAGAAATTGCTGGTATCGAATTTCAACGCCGCGCCGCTGGTGCTGCTGAAATAGGTCATCTGGTCGTCGACCACGCTGTCGCCGATGCGCTGGTAGCTCACCTCCGGCAGGCGCGCGACGTCGAACTGCTCCTGCTGGCGGTCGGCCGTGGTCACAAAATCGGTCGTGTCGGTTTCGGCCAGCAGGGAGATCACCTCGGTGTCCCGCTGCCGCTTTATATAAAACTCCGCATCGTACGGCAGCGTGTTGTTGTCGAATTGGGTTTGATAATACTCTTCGAGAAACGTCGGATCGGAAACAAACCCCGCGCGAAGCTGCAGTTGCCAGTCATCGGGGAAATAGTGCTCGTGTTCCCACATCACCATGCCGCGCAATTGCGTTGGCGGATCGACCAGCGTGCGCAAACCGCCCAGGTCGTCCACGCCCTTGTCGCTCATGATGTACGATTTGAAATCGCCCTGAAAATCCCATGGATCGGCCGAGTCGGTGATGAATCCGCCCTTGTAACTACCGTCAAACCCGCCGCCGGCGCCGCGCTCGGAGAAATAATCGACGCGATAGTCGATGTCCAAATCCTTCGGCGGCGTTTTGCCCAGCGTTTCGAACAGCCCCCAGTCGCTGTTGATGGTGACGCCATAGCGGCTGGAATTTCCCGAGGAAAACTCCCGCAGCGGAAACGGCTTGGTGTCGATCGTTCCCGAAAGCGCCGGCCAGTAAAAAACCGGCCAGCCGAAGAGATGAAACGTATCGTCCTTGCTCACCACGTTGAAATATTCCTGGTCGTCCGGGTCCTGATGGATGTAGGCGTAGCTGGCGCCGATGCTGTAGGTCGGCACGGCAAACTTGCTGGTGGTGAACTGCACGCCTTTCGCGGCAAATTCCGCGTGCGACAACCGCTGCATTTCCTTCGCCCGCACCGTCACGGGAATCTGCGTCTCCGGATCTATCGCGTGGAAAACCACCGCGGTGAGAATCGCCCGCTGCGTCTGGAAATCGAAATAAACCCGGTCGGCGGTCATCCGCTGCTCCGGCTCCTTGGCCTGCGCGGGGATATAATCGAAACGCACATCCCCCTCGAGGTATGCGGCCGTCGGGGTAAACGCATGACTCAAATCCGCCGGCCGCGTCGTGCTCGAACTGTCCGGCGATTCTTCGCCAAACAGCACGGCATCCCTGGCGAGCAATTCCAGGAAATCTCCGTTGCCGGACGATTGCGTCAGTGTCACGCCGCCGCTGAGCAGCAGCATCGGCCGGCCATCTTCATCGCGCATCTGCTGGGTGAGCGGGGCGTGGAACGTGACGATGCTTCCCTTGCCGGGCGGCGGCTGCACGACACCGGCCGCGTTGGTTCCGCCCGGCGCCGGCCCCTGCGGGATCGATGTTGTGCTGATCGGAAACGCCGGGCCCGCCGGCGGTGACTGGGGCGGGGAGGCGGGCGACTCGCCGGCCTGGCGAATGGCATCCGCCTGCAGAAAAATCGACGATTGAGACAAATCCTCCGACTGTTTGGTCGGCACCGTCATTTCGATCGACCCGCGCACCACCGTCGTCACCAGCAGTTGGCCGGCCGTGCGGGTCAGATGATTGTCCTTTGCTTCCAGGTGGGCATGTCCGATGAGAACGATTTGGGCCTGCTGCTCGGCGAGCAAGCCATCGGGCGACGGCGTGAGCCATACAACCGCGTGATCGCCCCCGCACGTCACATCATCCATGACGATCGAGACGTGCCCGCTGAGTTGAACGATGCTTGTGTCCCCCTCGGTCCAGCTCGAAGCGCTGCCGGCGCCGATCAAAAGCTGCTCACTGTAGGAAATGGTTTGGCCGGCAAGAGATGACGCGAATATGCCGATGAAGAAAGCCGCCAGAAAAATCCAGCCGAGGCCTTCCTTCCATTGCACTGACAGGCTCCTTCCCGATGCAGTCACCAAAAGTCGAGGCGCGCATTATAAAAGTGGGATGAGGGGCGTCAAACAGGAGCGGGTTTCCCGATCCTGCTTCGAAATACAAATTCTAATCGCCGAGCGCGCCGAGATCGCCGAGAAATGCTCGCAACTCTCGGCGATCTCGGCGTCCTCGGCGCGCTCGGCGCTTCAATTTGATTGAAAAAATCTTGGAGTACAGAGAGAGGGGGAACATCTATGCAGGACCATCCGTAAACGACCTGCTATAATGCAATCGCCGAACTGAATCGCGTTGTTTCTGAGGAGCAGAACTATGAAAAGGTGGATCGTTCTTCTGGTCTGGCTGGTGATCGGTTTTTCCGGCTGGACGCTGGCTGATGTCGTCAGCGTCAGCGTATCCACCACCCAGCCGGATGCCGCTACCACGACACAGCCATCCAATAAATTCCCCACGCCGGCCGAGCTGATGGCAAAAATCAAGTCGGCCGAGAAGAAGGACGCATCGGGCGATGATGATGATTCTCCCAAGGTCGCGTATTTCGATCTCTCCCTGCCGGTCATGGAAAAACCCGCGGATTTCAATTGGTTCGGCGATCAGCAGATCGGCCTGACCCTGCGCGTGCTGGTCGATCGGCTGGAGAAAGCCCGCCAGGATGATGATGTGAAAGCGATTCTTCTCCGGTTGGAGGAAGGAACGCTGAATCTTTCTCAGGCGATGGAGCTGCGCGATGAACTCAATTTGGTTCGCGGCAGCGGCAAGCCGGTTTACGTCTATGCGGATTCGTTTGACACCACCAGCTACATCGCCGCCTGCGGGGCTTCGCAAATCTGCATGCTTGAAGGGGGGGAAATCATGGTCCCCGGCATCGGGTTTGAAACCATGTTCGCCAAGGGCCTTCTCGATAAGGTCGGCGTCAAGGCGGATTTCGTGCAGATCGGGGAATACAAAGGGGCCGATGAGGAATTCACCCGCACCGGCGCCAGCGATGAACTCAAGGGGGAATTGAACAAGCTTGCCGACTCGCTTTACGGCCAGATCGTCAGCACCATCGCCGACAGCCGGAAAATTCCCGTCGATCAGGTCAAGTCGATGGTCGATGATTCGCTGATCCCCGCCGACGAGGCCAAGAGCAGCGGCATGGTTGACGTGCTGGTCGATGCCGGTGGGATGCGCGATCTGCTGTCGAGCAAGCTCGGCGCGAAGATCGCCCTCGTTTCGGATTACGGCGCGGAACAGAAGGACAATGTCGATCTCTCCAGCCCCTTCGCATTTTTCGCGATGCTGGCGCACAAGCCGCCTGAATCGGATAAGCCGGGCATCGCGGTTGTGTATGCCGAGGGCGTGATCGTCGACGGCCCGAGCGATTCGGGGATGTTCAGCCAGACCAACAACATCGGCTCGGACACCATGCGCGATGCCCTCCGACAGGCGGAAAAGGACAGCAAGATCAAAGCGGTTGTCATCCGCATCGATTCCCCCGGTGGAAGCGCCCTCGCCAGTGAAGCGATGTGGCAGGCCGCGCGGCGTGTCGCGAAGGTGAAACCCGTCTACATCTCCGTCGGCTCGATGGCCGCCAGCGGTGGATATTATCTCGCCTCCGCGGGCGACTATATTTTCGCCGACCCGACCGCGATCGTCGGCTCCATCGGCGTCGTCGGCGGTAAATTCGTTTTCACGGATCTCTTCAATAAGATCGGCCTGAGCACCGAATCGTTCATTCGCGGCAAAAATGCCGACCTGTTCAGCACCAGCACCGAATGGGACGACCAGCAGCGACAGCAGATCACCCGCTGGATGAAAAAAACCTACGACCAGTTCACGGCCCGCGTGATGACCACCCGCAAGGGGAAGATCACGGATATTGATGCCGTCGCCCGCGGCCGAATTTTCTCCGCCGACCAAGCCAAGAGTCACGGCATGGTTGATCGCATCGGTGGAATCCAGGACACCATCGCCTACGCCGCCGACCAATGCTCGCTGAAGGCCGGCGATTATGACGTGCGCGTATTTCCCCCGGCCAAAACGCTCTCCGATCTCATCAACGCCTCTTCCGATTCCGATGATGATGATTCCTCTTCCCGATTCAACCCGCATCTGCTGCCGTCGGATGCTCTTGGGCTTTTGTCCCTGATGGACGCTTCCACGCGGAGTGCCCTGGGAACCGAGCTGACCGAGCTGAGCCTGCTCCAGAGAATGCCGGTTATTCTCGCGTCCCCGGTGGTGTTTGTGGTGAAGTAGTGGAAGACGCGCCCCGCAAGCGGGGCGGCTAAACAACAAATGGATTTGCCTTTTCGCCTCGTCCGTTTATCCTCAACGGGCATCCAACCGATCTCGTAAGGATATGGTCCAAATGCTGGGGTACGGTAAGCGCGAGGCCGCCACGGGCGAGCCGGGCGTCAGCACCAAACTCTGCACCGATCGATTCAACGGAAAATATCCGCACGTGGGGTTGTACGACTGCCGGCACAGCAAAGTATGGATCGCCAAGCCGCTCAATGGCCAGGCCATCCGTACCTCGCATGCGGCCCTCATCACCGGCGCGGAAAATGCCACCTCCACCGTGTGGAAAGACCGTTTCCTGTGCTTCTGGTTTTACACCCCGCGCTCGGGCGAGGGATATGTTCAGGGCTACCCCATCGACTGGGAGGAATCCCACCTGCTGGTCCGCATCGACCGCGACTGGGATTACGACCGCCAGCGGATGATTCCCCCCGAGATGTCCGATCAGATCGATCAGAACCTTCAGCGTCAATCGCGGCACGGCGAGCGAATCTGGGAATTTTACAAGCGCGGCGGGTTCGATTACGCCATGAATCTCCACTTCATCGGCCAGCGCGCGGTCGATTGCCAGTTCTATCTGAAGCGCCACGAGCCCTCTTCAGGAAAATCCAAATAATGCCCTGATTCGAGGCGGCGCGGCGACTTCAGTCGCCGTGTCGAAACCCCAAATGTCAATCTGCATCAAATTGTCGGACTGTCCCGACTTTACCGGCAGGGCAAAATAGTCGATTATAAGTAACCAGAATCAACAGGATCAGGAAGGTAGAGCATGGACTTCGTTCCCCCCAATCTAAAGACGTTTCAGGTCTTCCCCGAGTTACCCGCCCAGCTTCAGCCTTTGCTGGAGATGGCCAATAACCTCTGGTGGGTCTGGCATCCCGATGCGATGGAGCTGTTTCGCCGGCTCGACCGCGATCTGTGGGACCAGGTTTATCACAATCCGGTGAAGATGCTGGGCATCATCGACCAGAAGAAGCTTGCCGCCGCCGCCGCCAACGATGGGTATCGTGCCCAGCTCAACCGCGTTTACGAGGCGTTCAAAACTCACCTCAAGGAGACCGGTTGGTTCGGCAGCAGCCATCCCGACCGCAGCGACGGCACGACGCCGTTTCAGGTCGCCTATTTCTCTGCCGAGTTCGGTCTGCATGAATCGCTGCCGATTTATTCCGGCGGCCTGGGCGTTCTCGCGGGCGATCATCTGAAAAGCGCCAGCGAAATCGGGCTGCCCCTCGTTGCCGTCGGTCTGCTCTATCGCAACGGTTATTTCCAGCAGTATCTCTCCGCCGACGGCTGGCAGCAGGAAGCCTATCCCGAACTCGATTTCTACAACCTTCCCATCGAGCCGATGAAATACGCCGACGGCTCGCCAGTGCAGGTGCGCGTCGATCTTCCCGAGAACTCCGTCTTCTGCCGGGTCTGGCGATCCAATGTCGGCCGCGTGCCGCTGTATCTGCTTGACACCAACCTGGCGGAAAATGCCCCGGCCGATCGCGACATCACCAGCCGGCTGTACGGCGGTGGGCCCGAAATGCGCATCAAGCAGGAAATTGTTTTGGGCATCGGCGGGGTTCGCGCGCTCGAAGCGCTCAACATCAAGCCGACGATCTTCCACATGAACGAGGGCCACAGCGCGTTTCTCGCCTTGGAGCGAATCCGCGTCCTGCTCGAAAGCAGCCAGCTCACGTTCGATCAGGCGCGCCAGTACGTGATGGCTACCAATGTTTTCACCACCCACACGCCCGTCCCCGCGGGAATCGACACCTTCTCGCCCGACATGATGGTGAAATATTTCAAGAGCTATTATCCCAAGCTCCGTCTCGATGAAGAGGGATTTCTCGCCCTCGGCCGCGAAGATGTCAGCAGCAAAAAGCAGGGCTTTTCCATGGCGGTGCTGGCGATCCGCCTTGCCGACAGCGTCAACGGTGTCAGCGCCCTTCACGGCGATGTGAGCCGAAAGATGTGGCACAATCTCTGGCCGGAAGTGCCGCCCGATGAAGTGCCGATTCAGCACATCACCAACGGGATTCACGTGCGCTCGTGGCTCGCGCCGGAATTTATCTACGTTCTGGACCGCTATCTCAGCAGCAAATGGAGCACCGATCCGACCGACCAAACCGTCTGGGAAGGCGTCTCACAGATTCCCGACGAGGAACTCTGGCGCTGCCACGAGCGCTGCCGCGAAAAACTCGTGGGCTGGACGCGCAGCGTGCTGAAAGACCAGCTCGCGCAGCGCGGCGCATCGTTCGACGACATCGCCATCGCCGATGAGGTGCTCGATCCCGAGGCGCTCACGATCGGCTTCGCCCGGCGCTTCGCCAGCTACAAGCGCGGCGCGCTTTTGCTTCGCGATCCGGGCCGTTTGCAGCGGTTGATTGAAGACACCAAGCGGCCGATTCAGTTCATCTTCGCGGGCAAGGCCCATCCGGCCGACCACGAGGGCAAGGAGCTGATCAAAGCGCTGGTGAATTTCGCCCGCAACCCGGCCGTGCGCCGCCGCGTCGTCTTCATTGAAAATTACGACATCAATATCGCCCGCATCCTGGTGCAGGGCGTGGATGTGTGGCTCAACACGCCGCGGCGCGGCATGGAAGCCAGCGGCACCTCCGGTATGAAGGCGGCCGCCAACGGCGTTCCCAATTGCTCCATCCTCGACGGGTGGTGGGTCGAGGGATATGCCCCCGATCTCGGCTGGGCCATCGGCCGCGGTGAAACCTACTCCGACGGCAACGTGCAGGACCAGCTCGAAAGCCAGGCCCTTTACGACATCCTTGAAAAACAGATCGTCCCGCTGTTCTACAAGCGCAACGTCGACAACATCCCGCGCGAATGGATCGCGCGCATGAAAAATTGCATGCGTAAGCTTGCCCCCGCCTTCAACACCAACCGGATGGTGCGCGATTACACCGAAAAATTTTACGTGCCCGCCGATGGGCGGGGCAGAATTCTTCTGGCCAACAACCTCGAACGATCCATCGCCCTCGCCAAGGCCAAGGATATTCTGCGCAGCCGGTGGGGCGGCGTGAAAATCGTCGGCGTTCACGTGGCCGGCAACGGTCATTACCGCGTGGGCGAAAACATGCAGGTGGAAGCCCTGATCGATCTTCCCGAAATCGATCCCAAGGAAATCGCCGTCGAACTTTACGCCGGCCCTATTTCGCTGACCGGTCAGATCGGCGCCCCCAAGGTGATGCGGATGAACCACGCGAAGCAGATCGGCGGCCCGCGGCACGTTTTCAGCGGTGAAATCGAATGCCGATCGAGCGGTCGGCAGGGGTTTGCGGTGCGGGTGGTGCCGGGGAATCCGGATCTGGCGAGTCCGTTCGAGCCGGGGTTGATCGCGTGGAATTAGAATGGGGGTAGTACTGGTGCGGGGGAAGCGCGGTGCTGCGCACCGCCGCTAAGTATTGCGGGGATTTGAGGCGGCCGTTCACCGCCGCTTTTTCTTATTCCGGTCCTTCTTCTCCATGAATCCGGATTTCTTCGTGCGGATCATCGGGCCGCCGGGCATGCCCAGGTTGTTCAACCCGCCGGACATCACCGATTGCATGAATTTCATTTTCCCCATCATCCCCTGACCGCCAATGGCGCGCATCATGTCGCGCGCCCCCTCGAACTGCTTGACGAATTGCCCGACATCATTGACCGCCACCCCCGCGCCCGCGGAAATCCTTCGCCGGCGGCTGTGCTCCAGAAGCTCCGGTTTTTTCCGTTCCTGGCCGGTCATCGAGTCGTAAATCGCCCGCATGTTTTTCATCTGGCGCTCGATGTCGGAATCGTTCATGTTCACCGACTTGGTCAGATTGCTCATGCCGGGAATCATGCCCATGACTTTGCCGATCGAACCCAGCTTCTGAATCTGACCCATCTGCGAGATGAAATCGTCGAGCGTGAACTGGCCCTTGTCCATCTTGGCCTGGAGCTTGGCGGTTTCCTCCATGTCGAATTTCTTCTGCGCTTCGGTGACGAGGCCGACGATGTCGCCCATGCCCAGGATGCGGGATGCCATCCCCTCGGGCCGGAACTCCTCCAGCGCCTCGATCTTTTCACCGGTGCCCAGAAATTTGACGGGTTTCCCGGTCACCATCTTGGCCGAAAGCAGCGCACCGCCGCGCGTGTCGCTGTCGAGTTTTGTGAGGATCAATCCGTCCAGCTCGAGCTGCTCGTTGAACGCCTTGGCGCTGTTGACCGCGTCCTGGCCGCTCATGCTGTCCAGGACCAGGTAAATCTGGTGCGGCTGAAGCTGCGTGTTGATCTCGCGCAGCTCGCCCATCAGCTCATCGTCGATGTGCAATCGCCCGGCCGTGTCGAGGATCACCACATCCAGTCCCAAAGACTTCGCCTGCGCGATCGCCGCACGGCAGACCGACACTGCAGCGCCGCGCTGCACCTGCCCGTGCGCGGCGATCTTCGAATCATCCGTATAAACCGGCACGTCGATCTGCGACCCCACGACGCGAAGCTGCTCGACCGCGGCCGGACGCTGCAGGTCCGCCGCCGCCAGCAGCGGATGGTGCCCCTTGCCCGTCAGATATTTCGCCAGTTTCCCGCAGGTGGTGGTTTTGCCCGAGCCCTGCAGCCCGCACATCATGACGACCGTCGGCCCCGGCTGGACGAAATAAATCGCCGTGTCGACCGGACCGAGAAGATTCAGCAGCTCGTCGTAACAAATCTTCACCATCAGCTCGCCGGCCTTGAGGCTCTTGATCACCTCCTGGCCAATGGCCTTCTGCACGACGTGCTCGATGAAATCGTCGACGACCTTGAGATTGACGTCCGCTTCCAGCAGCGCCGTCCGCACTTCGCGCATGGACTGGCGGATATTCTCTTCGCTGATGCGGCCGCGTCCGGAAAGGGATCGGAATACATCGCTGAATTTATCGGTCAGTGTGTCGAACATATTCAGACTATTATCATATGCCGATCGAGCTGGATGCGGAAGATTCGGTATAAATCGTGTCGATTCCGGGATGACGGAACGGGTGGACAGCAAATCATTTTTATCGTTACGGGTATGCTGCCGAATACGGGCACCGACTCGAATGTTTGACCCGGTGGCCGCTTCGCGCGGGCTCAAACATTCGAGACAGTGATCCTGTTCGGCACGAAGCCGATTGCCGATAAAAATATTACGAGATTGGTCCTCACGTCGCGTGACGATAAAACAGACAAAACGCGAATTCTTGACACTTAATTTCCCAAACGTTACGGTTCGTAGTTCCTAAAAGTACCCTCCGCATGAGTGAAATACGTTTTGCATATTGTTTCGCCGCGGTGATCGGACTGATGTGTGCTTGCGGCGCCAGGGGTGATGTCGCCGCCGTGCCGGCCGACCCGGCCATCTCCTCCACGGCCCAGCAGGCATTAAATGCCGCAGACCTTGGGGACGAACTCGCAAAGGTTGGGCCAGAAATCGCCAAGCTGGTGCAGAACCCGAGCAATCCCGGGATCGTCAACATGGTGCGGCAATGGCTCATCGCCCAGGACCCGCCCGCAGCCAGCAATCCCTATCAGAACGCATACACCCAGGCGCTGAATGCCGCGTTCGTCAATGCCCTGAATCAGCCGGATGTGCCGATCAATTCAAAGCTCAACATGGGGATCGTCATCGCATCGCTGGCGGGGCCAAAAACCAATCTCGCCCCGACGATTCTGAAGCTCCTCCAGGACAGCAACACGATGGTGGCATTGCAGGGCCTCAAAGCCGCCGGTGCGATGCTGCCGCTGTCATTGCAGGATGCCAATTTCAACGGTGGATTGCGCGATTCGGTGCTGGCGGCGATCGTTACCGTCGTATCGAATCACCTGGATGGCCCCCTTGCCGGGCAGATTGCCGGCGAGGCGTACCGCGCGATCAATCCAGCGCTCTGGTCTGCCGGCGCGATGCCCCAGGGTGGCCCGCTGACCGCGCTGATCGAAGCCAATCTCAAGCTCCAGGCAAGCCGTCTGCAGATCTATCAGAACACCGGCGTTCCCCCGTATCCCAAGGCGGACACTTTCGCGACATATCTGCTCCTTTCCAGCACCACGTGGCCGGTGATGAACGCGGCCGAACAGACCTCCGCCGTGCAGCAGGCGGTCAATCTGATTTCCTTTTCCGGCCAGCGTTATTCAGCCTCACCGCAGGCGCTCAATACCAATCGTGACCTCATCGATTCCCTGCAATCGCAGGGCAAATGGATTCAGGTCCTGGGCGGAATCCTGAGCGATCCAAACATTTCGCAGGTTGGCGCTGCGGTCTATCATCTTTCGCCTGCAATGCCGGTCTCTTCGGTGCAGACCGCGTGCAACCAGGTATTTGGCGCGATTCAAGGGAACCAGGCCTTCAGCGCGATCCAGCAGCCTCCGACGATTGCCGGCGGCGCTTCTCCGCCATCGGCGGGCGCTGCGCCGGCCGGTACCACACCGAGCAGCGCTTCGAATAACTCCACCGATTCCTCGCCCACTTCCGCCGTGCAGCCATGATTCGCCTGCTGATGATCCCGGTGATATTGGCCGGGTTCGCCGCGGGCGCGGTCTACTGGTCGAGCGACACCACCGGTCGGCAGCGCGCCGATTTCGCCTTCGTCAATCGCGGCGACAACAAATGCCTCGACCCCAACGGCATGAGCTGGATGCAGGATGTCCGCATCGCCTACGCCCTGTGGGAGGGGCTGTACACGCTCGACCCGGTGACGTTCAAACCCGTGCTGGGAACCGCGGATTCCGTAACCGTCGACCCCACCAGCACCGTGTGGACCCTGCACATCCGCCCCGATGCCCGATGGACCAATGGCGACCGCGTCACGGCCGGTGATTTTATCTTCGCCTGGCGACGGTTCCTCGAAACCCCCGGCGAATACACGTATCTCCATTTTTACATCCACGGCGCAAAAAAATATTCCGACGATTTCGCAACCTGGCTCGCCGCGAAAAACTCCGGCGCTTCCGGCGTTTCCCCGCCGGATTTTGCAGCCGTCGGCGAGAAGGCGATCGATGATTCCACGATTGTCATCACGCTCGACAACCCGGTGCCATTTTTCCCATCGCTGCTGGCGTTCGCTCCATTTTTTCCGATGAACAAGGCGTCGATGAAGGATTTCCTGGAAGCCGATGGCCTGCACTACAACCTCGATTTCACGCGCCCGCCGCATCTCGTGAGCAACGGCCCGTATCGCCTTGCCGATTGGACATTCAAGCGCCGTTTGCGTCTCGTGGCATCTGATTTCTACTGGAATCGCCAGAGCGTCCGCAGCAAAGTCATCGACCAGATATATGCTGAGGATGGCGTGGCTGCATACCGCGCCTATGTGCGCGGCGATGTGGATTGGCTTTCCGATCTCGATCCCGACCTCGCCGCCGAGATGGTCACTGCCGGCGGCCGCAATGATCTGCACATCTTTCCCGCCTTCGGCATCTATTACTATTGCCTGAATTGCCTGCCGACCCTGCGCGATGGCCGAAAGAATCCCCTGGCGGATGTGCGCGTGCGGCAGGCCCTGTCGATGGCGGTCGACCGCGAGCCGATCGTCCGCAACGTCGGCCGGCTCGGCCAACCGCCCGCGTTCGCGTTTGTTCCGCCGCACGTTTTCGAGGGCTACGTTTCACCGCCCGGCCTGCCGTACGACCCGGAGCGCGCCCGCAGGTTGCTCGCCGAAGCCGGCTATCCCAACGGCCGCGATTTCCCGGTCCTCACGATCCTCTACAACAGCGAGGCCTATCACCAGGACATCGCCGAGATCATTCAAAGCCAGTGGCAGGAAAATCTCAACATCCAGATGGCTCTCCAGGGCGTTGAAATAAAAGTATTCGGGCAAATGCTGCACACGCAGCAGTTCGACGTGGCCCGCTCAAGCTGGTACGGCGACTATGCCGATCCCTCGACGTTCACCGATCTTTTCAAATCCGACAGCGATGACAACAATGCGAAATGGAGCAATACCCGCTACGACCAACTGTGCGCCGAGGCCCAGAAAGAGCCCGACAAATCGCGCCGGCTGAAACTTCTCAGCGAGGCCGAAAATCTCATGCTGAATGAGGCGCCGATCATTCCGCTCTACACGCCGGTGAACGCGTATCTCTTTCGCCCGCAGATAACGGGAATTCCGCTTGCCGCCAATGCGATGCTGATTTTTAATTCGGTGAGCGTCGCGCCTTCGCAATAAAAGAAAGATTTAACCGCCGAGGACGCGGAGAACGCGGAGAAGAAAATTTGCCACAGATGAAAATCAGATTCACACAGATGAAAAAAATGTGGCACGGGCGTCTCGCCCGTGTCTTACTTTTTTCAAATCAGCAAAATCCAAGACATGGGCGAGACGCCCATGCGACAAGTTTCTATCCGTGTGCATCTGCTTTTATCTGTGGCAAATTTTCTTCTCCGCGTTCTCCGCGTCCTCAAGCGAAGCGGGCGGTGGGAATGATTTTTATGCGGAGCAATCCATGACCCGTTTCATCGCATGGCGAATCGCGCAGTTGCCGCTGATCCTGGCGATGATTTATCTCATCACCTTCGCGCTGGTGTGGATCGCCCCGGGCTCGCCGTTTGAAAACACCGATCGCGTGCTGAGCCAGGCGGCCAAGAACGATCTCGAGGCCCGCTTCCACGCCCAGAGCTGGGAAAAATTCCTCGCGTATTATCCGTGGCGGATCATCGCCCACGGCGATTTCGGCCCGAGCCTTGCCTACGAAGGCTGGAGCGTCAACGATATTCTCCGCAGCGCGCTGCCGGTTTCGATCTCGCTGGGATTGGTCGCGATCGTCATCGCCCTGATCTTCGGCAGCGCGGCCGGTGTGACCGCTGCACTGCGGCGCGGGGGAATTCTCGACACGGCCAGCCTCGCGCTCACGCTCATCGGCGTCAGTTTGCCGGCATTCGTCGTTGCGGGACTTCTGATCGTTATCTTCAGCGACTGGCTCAACTGGCTGCCCAGCGGCGGGTGGGGCGGTATTCGGCAAATGATCCTGCCGGCGCTGGCGCTTTCGCTCATGCCGATGGCCTATATTGCCCGGCTCACGCGATTTTCCATGCTCGACACGCTCGGCGATGACTTCGTCCGCACCGCCCGCGCCAAGGGATTGCCGCGGGCGAAAGTCGTCTGGAAACACGCTTTCCGCAATGCGTTTCTCCCGGTGTTCACGTATCTCGGCCCCGCCACCGCGTATGCCATCACCGGATCGTTCGTCGTCGAAACCGTGTTCAACATCCCCGGCCTCGGTTTGCATTTTGTCAACGGCGTTAAAAATCGCGATCAGACGCTCATCCTCGGCACCGTGCTGGTCTATGCAGCCTTCCTGCTGGCGTTGAACCTGCTCGTGGATATCGGATACGCCTGGATCGATCCGCGAATCGAAGTTACCGAGAAAGCCACCTGACCGATGCCGGGAATTTTTCGATATCCACGCATCAGCATCGGCGGCGCGATCCTCTGCGTGCTGCTCGGTTCGTGCATCGTTTCCCTGCCCTGGACGCTGCACGGGGGCTCGGAGTTTTATTACGACCACCAGCGCACCGATGCCGCCCTGCACGCGCCGGATGCGAAAAATATCTGGCTCTGGTTCGGCACCAGCAAGCTGGGGCAAAGCCTGCTGGGGCAATGCCTCGCCGGTGGGGTGATCAGCCTGACCATCGGCCTGGCCGCCGCCGCCATCAGCGTGGTCCTGGGCGTCACCGTCGGGCTGGTGGCTGGATATCGCGGCGGGTGGATCGACGGGCTGCTGATGCGCATCGTCGATGTGCTCTACGCGCTGCCGTATATTCTGCTGGTGATCCTGTTCAAGCTTGCGCTGGAAACGCCGCTGGGAAAATTGCTGCGCTCCGCCGCCGCGGCGAATCTGGTCGTGCTGTTTCTTTCCATCGGTCTGGTGAGCTGGCTGACGATGGCTCGCGTCGTGCGCGGCCAGGTGCTGTCGCTGCGGTCGCGCCCCTTCGTCGAAGCCGCCCGCGCCGCCGGTGCGCCGGGGCGGCGGATATTCCTGCGGCATCTCCTGCCGAATCTCGTCGGGCCGATCACGGTGTATGCGACGCTCATGGTTCCGCAGGCGATTTTGCAGGAATCGCTGCTGAGTTTTCTGGGCATCGGAATCCAGAAGCCGATGCCGACGTGGGGATCGCTCGCCAGCGACGGGCTGGTCGCGCTGGCGCCCGTCGCATCCTGCTGGTGGCTCCTTCTGTTTCCGTGTACGCTGCTGGGCGTGACGCTGCTGGCGCTGAATTTCGTCGGCGACGGCCTGCGCGATGCGTTCGATCCACGGCGCGAAGCGTCAAAAATTTAGCGAGGTTTTTGATCTTCCATGGAGAACCGTTTCGGAATCAAGGACTTTTTCCTCTTTCTGCTTATCGCGGTGCTCATCGGCGTCGTTTTCCTCGCGATGGAGCAATACGACCGCCAGTGGGCGATGATCCAGCAGACCAATAACCTGCTGAACCAGCAGACCAATGATCTGTCCCAGATTCGGAGATTGCTGGAGCGCGGGGCGTATGTTTCGGCAACGACGAATCCCTCCATAGCCGCCAGCCCGATGGCCGGTTTTGAGCGTGTCATCAAATCTCACCAGATGCCTGATTACGCGCAGGGGGATGACCTTGTGGATACGCTCAGCGTCGTGCCGGAAAAACTGACGCCCTACATCTCCAACGAGGCCGCTTCCGCGATTGTCCAAAGCGGTGTGCTGGATTCCCTCTGCGCCCGTGATCCCAACACGCTGGAGTGGATTCCCCAGTTATCCGATTCCTGGACGATCTCCAAAGATCAGCTCACCTTCGATTTTCAGATTCGCCGCGGCGTTACCTTCTCCGATGGCTCACCGCTGACCGCCGATGACGTCGTCTTCACGTTCGACCTGATTCGCAACGATAAATTCGAGGACCCGGCCCTGCGCTCCTATCTCGACATGCTTGGACCCGTCACAAAAATCGACGATTACCACGTCCGCTTCGTCTTCAAAAAGCCGTATTTCAAAAGCTTCGAAACTGTCGCGGGAATGGGCATCCTCTCCAAAGCGTTCTATTCCAAATATTCGATCGATGACCTCAACAACTCGACCGGCCTGCTGATCGGCTCGGGGCCATATCGGCTACCCGATCCAACCGGCTGGCGGCCCGCACCCGGCACGCCAATAATTCTTGCCCGCAACGAACGGTTCTGGGGCCCAGTTCCTTCTTTCAATCGGATGGTCTGGAAAATCATAGAGAATCCCGCCGCCCGCGCAACCGCTTTTCAAAACGGCGACACGGATATCTTCGGCGGCCAAACCGGTGGCCCAAGTCCCGATCAGTATGACAAGATGTGCGCCGACGCGGCCCTGTTGGCGCGAACCCATCACTGGGCGCTGGCGGTTCCCAGCGAAGGATATTTCTATCTCGGCTGGAACGAGAAGCAGGGCCGCGACGGCAAACCCACCGTCTTCGCCGACCCGCGCGTTCGCCGGGCGATGACGATGCTCACCGATCGCGAGCGGATCGTCCGCGATATCCTGCGCGGCTACGCGTTCGTTATCAACGGCCCGTTCAGCCCGATGACACCACAGGCCGATCCCACCATCAAAGGCTGGCCCTACGACCCGGTCGCTGCGCAAAAGCTTCTCGCTGAGGCCGGCTGCGTGATGCAGGGTGATCGCCTCTGCGGTCCTGACGGCAAGCCGATCGAGTTCAAAATTCTCTACAACAGCAGCAGCGAAATTCGCAAGCGGATCGCCTCCTACCTGCATGATGCCTACGCCGTCGCCGGCATCGTCGCCACGCCGCAGCCGCAGGAATGGTCGGTCATGCTCGAGTCGATCAACAACCGTCAGTATGACGTTCTTCTGGGTGCCTGGACCGGTGATATCGAAGGAGATCCCTACCAGATTTTCCATTCCAGCCAGATCGCCGGGCAAGGGGACAACTTCATTCAATATTCCGATCCCAAGATGGATGCCGTCATCGAAAAAGCCCGGGCAATTGTCGACGATTCGCTTCGCATGCCGGTCTGGCATGAGGCCGACCGGCTTTTCCACGAGGATGAGCCGTATACTTTCCTGTTCATGGAAAAGGATCTGGATTTCATCGACGACCGTTGCCACGGTGTGGAAGTAACCAAGACGGGGCTGAACGGTTCGCTCGAGTGGTATGTCCCGCAAAGTCTTCAGAAGTATCACGATTGACCGAGGCGTCTTCGCTGCCCGGACAACGGCAGGATCATCATGTTCGCTTACATTATTCGCCGCCTCTTGCTGATGTTTCCCACGTTGCTGGGAATCACCGCGCTGGTGTTTTTCACGATGGCGTTTTCTCCCGGTGGCATCGGTGGGCCGCTGCTGGACCGATCCGGAAATATGCGCGGCGGACAGCAGCAGTATATCCGTGCCTATTACGAAAAAAGGTACGGGCTGAATCAACCCAAGCTCGTCCAATACGCCCGCTGGCTCAACCTGATTTCGCCTATCGGCTTCCGTTCCAATGACGACGGCACACTGGGCAGTTTCGGATTGAAATGGCCCAGCCTCGGCGAAAGCATGCAGCAACATCGCCCGGTGATGGACCTCATCGCGGAGTCGCTGCCGATCACACTGCTGCTGAACCTCATCAGCATTCCATTTGTCTACGGGTTTGGGGTTGTCACCGGAATTATTTCCGCCCGGCATCGGGGTGGGTGGTATGACACGGCCACATCGCTTTCGCAACTTGCATCCTGGTCGGTGCCGACGATCTGGGCTGGGGTCATGCTCATCGGCCTGCTCGCCAACCGGCAATACATCAAGCTATTTCCCACTTCCGGCCTGCATGAGCCGGAGGCCGTTTTCATGCCGTTCCTTCCGCACTTCATGGCACGGGGGTGGAACTGCGGGTGGCTTTTCGACACCGCATGGCATCTAGTGCTGCCGGTCGTTTGCCTCAGCTATGGAAGCTCGGCGTTTCTCACGAAGTTGATGCGCGGATCGATCCTGGAAAATCTCGATTCCGATTATGTCCGCACCGCCCGCGCCAAGGGCGTGGCCGAGCGCGATGTGCTTTATCGCCACGTCTTTCGCAACAGCCTGCTGGCGCTGATTACGGTTGCCGCCAGCATTTTGCCGGCGATGATCGGCGGCTCCGTCGTCGTCGAATCGATCTTCAGCATTCCCGGCATGGGCAAGCTCGGGGTGGACTCCGTCCAATTCCGCGACCGCGAAGTGGTGATGGCCGTCACGCTGATCGGCGGATTAATCGGCCTGCTCAGCCAGATTCTACGCGACATCATCTACGCGATGGCCGATCCGCGCGTGAGTTACGAATAACCATGACCGAAATCGGCACCATTACCCCGCTTGGCCACGGTGAACTGCTCGCCACCGAATCGGCCTCCTCATCCCGGAGTTATTTCCGGCAGATCGTCGATTCCGTGCTGCGCCGCGTCGGCGCGATTCTGGGTGCGATCTGGATCGGCACGCTGGTGCTGCTGGCAGTTTTCTCGCCCCTGATCGCCAATTCGCATCCGTGTCTGATGGAGAAAGACGGACACTGGTCCAGCCCGATGCTGGCGCATCTATCCGCCGGCGATGTGATTCTGCAGACGCTGTTCTGGAGCGGCGCCGTCCTCTATTTCATTCCAAAACCGCGGCGGCAAACGCGCTTGATTCTATGGATATGCGTCAGCGTTCTCGCGATCGGCATCTTTCCCTTCATCATCAACCCGCCCACTATCGTCGAATATCAGATTTATCGCGAAGACCAGCAGGCCGGCAAAATTGAAAAGGTCTTTTACGCCCCTATCCCGTTTTCGCCGGATGATCATCTGTTCGATCAAATGGAAATGCGCCTGACCGCCCCGTCGCGCATTCACTGGATGGGCACCACATCCGACTCGGCCGATCTGCTGAGCAATATGATTTACGCGACGCGCATCGCGCTGTCGATCGGTTTTATCTCCACCGGCATCGCGCTGATCATCGGCGTCATCATCGGCGGATTGATGGGATATTACGTCGGTTGGATCGATCTGCTCGGCATGCGGCTCGTGGAAATCTTCGACGCGATTCCCACATTGCTTCTGCTGCTCTGCTTCGTGGCAATTTTCACGCCGAATCTTTACATCATGATGGCCATCATCGGCGCCACGAGCTGGGTGGGATACGCCTATTTCATCCGCGCCGAGTTCCTCAGTCTGCGCCAGCGGGATTTTGTGCAGGCGGCGCGCGCGGCGGGTTTGCCGGTGCGCTCGATCCTCTTCCGCCACATGCTTCCCAACGGGCTGACGCCGCTGATCGTCAGCGCCAGCTTTGGCGTCGCCAGCGCTATCCTCGTCGAAAGCACGCTCAGCTTCCTGGGTATCGGGTTGGTCAACGAAGCAAGCTGGGGGAATCTCCTCAACCAGGCGGTTGGCGAAGGCGGAACGTTTTACTGGTGGATTGCGCTCTATCCGGGGCTGGCGATTTTTCTCACAGTGTTCGCCTACAACCTGATCGGCGAAGCGCTGCGCGATGCGCTCGACCCGAAACTGCAGGAAAACAAATAATGCCGACCCCGCTGCTGGAAGTTCGCGATCTGACCGTGGCGTTCGACACGCCGCGCGGGCAGATTCGGCCGGTGCAGAACGTCTCGCTTTCAGTTTATCCGGGGCAGACGCTGGCGGTCGTCGGGGAAAGCGGATGCGGGAAATCGGTCACGGCGCTGTCGATCCTTCGACTCATCCCATCGCCGCCGGGGCGCGTGCTCGGTGGGCAGGTTCTCTTCAACGGCAAAGATCTGCTTCAGCTTTCCGAAAAACAGATGCAATCGGTTCGCGGCAAGGACATCGCCATGATCTTTCAAGAGCCGATGACGTCGCTCAACCCGGTGTTCACCGTGGGCGAGCAGATCGTCGAGGCCGTGCAGTTGCATCAGAACGTCGGCACCCGCCAGGCGTATGAGATTGCCGAGCAGGCCATGCAGGATGTCGGCATCGCCGATCCGCATAAACGAATTCACGAATATCCGCACCGGCTCTCCGGCGGGATGCGGCAGCGCGTGATGATCGCCATGGCGCTGTCGTGCCGGCCCAAACTTCTCATCGCCGATGAACCGACAACGGCGCTGGACGTCACCATTCAGGCCCAAATTCTGGAACTGCTGCGAAAACTCCAGGAAGAAAAGCAGATGGCAGTGATGCTGATCACGCATGATCTGGGGGTTGTCGCGGAGAACGCCGATGCCGTCGCCGTCATGTACGCCAGCAAAGTGGTGGAATACGCGGCTGTCAACGATTTGTTCGATTCACCGAAGCATCCGTATACCGAGGGACTGTTTCGGGCGATGCCGCGCCTGGGAAGACCCGGCGGAAGATTGCAGACGATCGCCGGGGCCGTGCCCAATCCGCGCCGGTTTCCGTCCGGTTGCAAATTCCATCCGCGCTGCCCGCGCATGAATGGGGATGCGCTGTGCACACAGAAGGAGCCGGAGCTGCGCGAGATCGCCACGCGCCACTGGGCATCGTGCCACCACATCGAGAATTTCGCCGCCGCTCCAATTACACCGCCGACCAGCGATGCGATCCGGAAAGACGCGGAGGCGCCGGCATGAGCGCGCTGCTGGAAGTCCGCGATCTCAAGACCTATTTCCCCATCCGCAGCGGCGTCCTCGCGCGCACGGTCGGCTGGGTGAAGGCGGTCGACGGCGTCAGCTTTCAAATCCAGCCGGGAAAAACGCTGGGTCTGGTCGGTGAATCCGGCTGCGGGAAAACCACCGTGGGCCGGTCTATCCTGCGGCTGATCCCGCCCACCGCCGGAAGCGTCGCGTTCAACAGGCAGGATTTGCTCGCGCTCCGCGGCGAGGAACTTCGCCGCATCCGCAGGAAAATGCAGATCATCTTCCAGGACCCGGTGAGCAGCCTGAATCCCCGCATGCGCATCGGCAACATCATCGGCGAGCCGATCGAAGTCCACAAAATCGCCTCCGGCGCCGAGAAGAGGAAAATGGTCGCATCGCTCCTGCAGCGCGTTGGGCTCGACGAGAACGATGCCAACAAATATCCCCACGAATTCTCCGGCGGCCAGCGCCAGCGCATTGGCATCGCGCGGGCGATCGCGCTTTCGCCTGATTTCATCGTCTGCGATGAACCCGTCTCGGCGCTGGACGTCTCCATTCAGGGGCAGATTCTCAATCTCCTGGCCGATCTGCGGGCCGAGCGGAACATCGCGTATCTGTTTATCGCGCACAACCTGGCGGTGGTCGAACATTTTTCCGACGACGTGGCGGTGATGTACCTCGGCCGAATCGTGGAAAAAGCGGATGCTCGGGAGCTGTACGCAAACCCCAAGCATCCCTACACGATCGCACTGCTGTCGGCCGCGCCGGAACCGGAGCCCGGACGAAAGCGCGACCGCATCGTCCTCGGCGGCGAAGTCCCCTCACCGGCCAACCCGCCCAGCGGATGTCCGTTTCATCCACGATGCCAGTTGACGCGAGAGGCGGCGAAAGGGAGTGGCGACCCGAGTGCCTTGATTACGTTCTCCCCGCGTGGAATGACCGGCTCAATCTCCCTGCGCGTCCTCGATTTCGGCGGCGCGGTGGAGGTCGAAAGCGGCGGCGAAAAATTCCCCGTCCTGAAAAAATGCGTCACTGAAGTCCCGCCACTGGAAGCCAAGGACGGCAAACCCGGCCACACGGCGGCGTGCTGGGTGACGAAATAATTTGCTTTTGCCACAGATGAAAATCAGATTCACAGATAAGAAAACTCCGATCAAACAAACATCTGTGTGCATCGGTCCCCATCTGTGGCTAATATCTTTGCATGATTCCGATCCTGAATTTAGGGCAAGCGTCCGATGCCCGGCGCGTGGAAACGCTGCTGCGGGAGTTGGCGCTGGATCCGATCGCGCTGGCGACGGGACAGGGAGAGCGCTCCGGCCAGATCGCCGCGGTGCAGGCTATTCTTGCGGATGTGGCCAGACGCGGGGATGCGGCGATCGTCGAAAACGCCCGGCAGTTTGATGATCCGGATTTTTCCGTCGATCAGATTCGAGTCACCGAACAGGAAATGGCTGATGCGGCGGGGCGGTCGCCGAAGAATCAGCTTGCGGCGATTCGCAGGGCCATCGCGCAGGTGCGCGAATATCAGTTGCATGTGATGCCCAAAGAGATTCCGCCGCTGCGGCGAAATGGGGTGGAATTGGGGATGCGATTTACTCCGCTGGAATCGGCGGGGTTGTATTTTCCCGGCGGTAAGGCAGCGTATCCGTCGAGCCTGATTATGCTGGCGGTCCCGGCGCAGGTGGCGGGGGTGAAGAAGATCGTCGTCTGCTCGCCGCCGAGCAAGTATGGGAAGATCGACCTGGTTTTGGCGGCTTGCCATGAACTGAAATTGTCCTGCGTCTTTCGAGCCGGGGGGGCGGCGGCGATCGCGGGGATGGCGTTTGGGACGCCGATCATTCCGCGCGTCGATAAAATCGTCGGGCCGGGGAATATTTACGTGCAGCTCGCCAAGCGGGCGCTGGCGGGTTGCGTGGGGATTGACGGATTTCTGGGGCCGAGTGAAATCGTGGTGATCGCGGATGAAAGCGGCAAAGCGGATTTCATCGCCGCCGATCTGCTGGCACAGGCGGAGCACGATCCGGGGAGCTGCTTTCTGCTGACCAATTCAAAATTGCTTGCGCAGGCGGTGCAGGATGAGATCGAAAATCAGGTCATCAAACTTTCCCGCCGCGCCGCGGCCCAAAAGGCGCTGGATCGGCACAGCGCCATCATCGTCGGCGATTCGATGGATGATCTGATCGCTCTGGCCGATCGTTTCGCAGCGGAGCATGTGAACCTGCAGACGAGCGACAACGCGGCCGTGCTGAAAAAACTGCAACATGCCGGCGCGGTGTTCATCGGGCCGTATTCACCGGTGGCGGCGGGGGATTATGTGGCCGGGCCGAGCCACTGTCTGCCGACGAATACCACGGCGCGGTTTTCCAGTGGGATCAGCGTGTATGAATTTTTGAAGAGGTCGAGCGTGGTGAAGTATGAGGCGGAAGGTTTGCGGGGGGATGCGGGGGCGATTGTCGCGATGGCGGAGGCGGAGGGGTTGGATGGGCATGGGAAGAGTGTTGAGATTCGGAAAAAAAGATGAAGCCGAATAAGTCTGAACAGAAATGACGGTCGTCGAATTACGGCAGGCGACCAAGGACCGCCGAACGCGCTGGGGGAAAAATCGGGAAACCTCCGCGCGGGGGCGCGCGAAAGACTCCGAAGTGTGAGCGGGGATATGGGTGTTTTCACCCAATCCCGGCAGAAAATCGGCCTTGACCGATTGTGCTACCGACTCCAACAAGAGTATCAGTCTCCTTTCGCTGCATTCATCCCGCCTGAGCCAGACCAAAAAAAAACGCTCCGAAATTCATGATGCTCCGCGCGCCCGATTCCGATAGTGAGGGGCTATTGCGGGAAGGATTTTTTTTCGCCACCAACAAGATGTGACCTTCCCAGCCCGAGTCGAAGAATATTTACGAGGCATAACCAGATGAACTCAACGCGAAACGCATGGTTGAAATCCGTGGCTCGTCAAACGGCCGATGTGATGATGAGCAAACCGAAAGTCCGGCAAGGATTGCCGCGCCGCGGAAACGGGAGTCCGACATTTCTTGAGCCACTGGAAGATCGCTGCATGCTCTCCAGTATTTTGGGCTCGGCCGCGGCGTATGGAGTTCTGGGCGGCTCGACCGTGACAAATAGCGGTGCGACCACCATCGTCGGTGATTTGGGTGTGAGCCCGGGGACTTCAATAACGGGTGTTTCCGCGGGTAGCGTCACCGGCACAATTAATGCAGGTAACGCCTCCGCGGTACAGGCGCAAGTGGATTTGATCACCGCCTACAATACTCTCGCGGGCCTACCAACCACAACGAACCTTACGGGTCAGAATCTGGGCGGGCTTACGCTCACACCTGGGGTTTATAATTTCAACGCGGCTGCCCAGTTGACAGGAGCGCTGACGCTCAACGCTCAAGGCAACCCCAACGCACAGTTTGTTATTAATATCGGCAGCACGCTTACCACCGCCACCGCCTCTGCCGTCATCCTCATCGACGGCGCTCAAGCCGACAACGTTTACTTCCGGATCGGCAGTTCGGCCACGATTGGCCCAGCCACCGCATTCGAGGGAAACATTCTCGCCAATACGAGCATCACGCTGGACCCAGGCGCAACCATTTTGGATGGCAGGGCGCTGGCGCATAACGGCGCGGTGACGATGGTTGACAACCAGGTGGCAATCCCCGAGGCAGATATTTCGTTGACGGGCGAGATCGTCAGCGGAGCCGCGGTCGCCGGCAACAACATCACCTACTCTGTCACTGTTACCGACATAGGCGCCAACGATGCCCAAAACGTGGTCTTAAGCGATTTGCTTCCCACGCACACGACTTTCGTCTCCGACGTGCAGAATTCAGGTCCGACGTTCACCCTCGGGAACCCGGCCGCTGGCGGCACCGGGACTATCACCGGCGTTACGCCGTCGCTGACCGTTGGCGCGTCGGCCTCGTTCACCATCGTAGCCCGAGTGCTGCCCGGCACGCCCGATGGCACATCCATCGTCAACTCGCCTGCGGTTACTGCTGACACGATTGATCCCAATCTCGCGAACAACAGTCAGACCATCACGACCAGCGTGGTGAGCGCCGCCGCTCCCACCATCACCGGAGTGAGCCCGGCTGAAGGAGCCACTGCCGGCGGCACAACCGTCACTATCGCCGGCACGAACCTGGAAAATGCCACGGCGGTTGACTTTGGGTCGGTCGCCGTCACGAGTTTCGTCAGCGATTCAAATGGTCAGATCGTTCTCCTGAGTCCGGCTGGAACAGCGGGAACGATTAATATCACCGCGACCACGCCGGGTGGCACGTCGGTCATCTCCGCGTCGGATCAATTCACTTACGGCACCGCTCCCGTGAACCCGGTCACGCCCACGACGGCAACCTTGACGCTAACCGCACCGGCCAACAACGTAAATCCGAGCAGAACGCTGCAATTCACCGCGGCCGGCGCCAATGCATCCGGCTCGTCGGTCGTATTGGGACCGGTCACATGGTCTTTGGGAATCGGTTCGACGGGCAGTATCGATCAGAACGGTTTGTACACCGCCGGAGATGTCGGCGGAGCGGGCGAAACCGCCCTTGTGCAGGCAACCAGCGGCGGTCACACCGCAAGCCAGAGCATCACGGTCAACGCGGTTGCGCCGGGAGCGCAGATCACGCAGGTATCGAGTTTTAAACCGGTTGGGAATGCCCAGTCGATCACGGGGTTTGTTGTCACCTTCAACGGGCCGGTTGATCCAACCACCGCGCAGAATGTCGGCGGTTACCAAATCGTCGGGCAATACACCTTCAACGAGCACAGAAACTTTTTGGAACGCCTGTTCGGCGGACACTCGGGAACCGACACCGTCTACGCCGGCTATAAGATCGCCTCGGCGGTGTATGATTCCCAAACCAACAGCGTAACCCTCACATTGGGCACATCCATCCCCCTGGGGAACGGTATGTTGTGGGTGGAAGTGACGGGCACCGGCTCCGATGCGGTGCTGGATGCGAATGGCAAACCCATCGACGGCGATGCCAACGGTACGGCCGGGGGAAACTACCGCGAGAGCTTCGGCATGTCCGTCACAAGAAGCATCTCCTACCCAACCGCTTCCGGGGAATTAGTGAACCTGTCCCTGAGCGGGCCGGGAGAAATTGTCACGCTGTTTCCAGGCGACACCGATACCCCGCTGATCAATCTGATCGACACCAATTCGCAGAGCAGCATTCTCACCGGCGAAATTGACAAGGGAAGCAACAGCGTGACTTCTGCAGTCCTCGACGAACTCGACGGCACCGCCAATGCAAATATTCAGCTTGGAGATGAATTCCATATCAATAAAAACAATGCGGTCGCTACGGTGTAAAAGAAGGGTCAGAAGCTTCTGACGCTTTTTTTTCGACCCAGAGCGATTATTGTCGGGTCATCGGGATGAACGGATTGTTTTGGCGGACCGGTTTGCGGCGGAGCATGTGAATTTGCAGACGAAGGATGATTCGGCGGTGCTGAAGAAGCTGAAGAATGCGGAGGCGGTGTTCGTTGGGTCGTATTCGGCGGTGGTGGCGGGGGATTATGTAGCGGGGTCGAGTCATTGTTTGCCGACGAATACGACTGCGCGGTTTTCCTGTGGGATAAGCGTGTATGAATTTTTGAAACGGTCGAGCGTGGTGAAGTATGACGCCGGGGGTTTGGGGGCGGATGCGGAGGCGATTGTGGCGATGGCGGAGGCGGAACATCTGGATGGGCATGCGAAAAATGTGGAGATTCGGAAAAATCCGGCCGCCGGATAGCCATCCGGCGGCTTTGGGGGGTGTTAATTTGTCTATCGCGCGGCTTGACAGGGGGGTGGGTATCATTAAACTACTGCGCTTTTCCCCAGTTGCCGGCGGAAGTTGCGGGCTGGGGTGATTTTTCTGAAGGATTTGGAACGGCATGCAAGGCGATCGGATTCGAATTCGGATGGAAGCGTATGATCACCGGGCGCTGGACGCCTCGGCGCGTGAGATTGTCGATCACGCCAAGAGGACCAACGCGCGGGTGTGCGGTCCCATTCCCATGCCGACGCGGATTGAGCGGTATACCGTGCTGCGAAGTCCGCACATTGATAAAAAGAGCCGTGAGCAGTTTGAGATGCGCACGCACAAGCGCGTGATCGACATTTTCGAACCGACGGCGCGGACGGTGGAAGCGCTCAACAGGCTGGTCGTACCCGCCGGCGTTTTCGTGAAGATCAAGGCCTGATTTTTTGATGTTGATACACGCTCCTGATTCAAGGGGCGTTTTTAATTTTCAGACCGTGGGGTTCAACCAAGAACCCGTTTGCCCTGAAAGGGGCCACGAGTCGCGAGTGTGGTTTTGTCTCGAAAGGTGCGGCCATGACGCCGGCGTTACTTGGAACCAAAGTCGGAATGACCCGTGTGTATGATGACAAGGGCGCGGTGGTGCCCGTCACCGTGGTGCAGGCGGGGCCATGCCATGTTACCCAGGTGAAGACCGTCGAGAACGACGGGTACAACTCGGTGCAGCTTGGGTTTGGGGATATCAAACCGCAGCTCAGCCGGATGCCGCTGATTGGTCATGCGGCCAAGGCGGGCGTGGGGCCGAAGAGGCATTTCCGGGAAATCTGGCTGAAGGATGCGACGGAGATTACCCCGGGGGCGCAGGTGGGAGTTGAATCATTTGCCGAGGTTCAGTTCGTGGATGTGATCGGGACGAGCAAGGGAAAAGGGACGGCGGGCGTCATGAAGCGGCATCACTTCGGTGGTCAGTGTGCTTCGCACGGAACGGAACGCAAGCACAGGTCTCCCGGATCTATTGCATCCCGTGCGACGTGGCGCGGACAGTGCGGCAAGCCGAAAAAAGGCGTTCGCATGGCGGGGCATATGGGGATGGATAAAGTGACGACGAGGAACCACCCGCTGGTGAAGATTGATAAAGAAAATAATTTGCTGCTGATCAAGGGAGCTTTGCCGGGACCGAACGGGGGGCTCCTTTTTGTTAGGAAGTCGATTACGGCGCGCGTGAAGGTGGCGGCGAAGGAATAAAGAGCCAACGGCAGAGCCGTGGGCGTTTGAAGATGATGAGGTATCGCGATGATTGAAGTGCCGGTGTTTGATCAGACTGGGAAGAAGCTGGACAGCCTTCAGGTGGATGAAGCCAAGCTGGGGGGGATGGTGCGCAAGCATCTCCTGAAGCAGGCGCTGGTGGCTTATCACGCGAATAAGCGGCAGGGATCGGTCAGGACGCTGGCGCGCGGCGAGGTGGCGGGATCGACCCGGAAAGTGTTTCGGCAGAAGGGGACGGGCAACGCGCGAACGGGCGGGATTCGCAATCCGATCAAAAAGGGCGGCGGTCACGCGAAACAGAAACGGCCCAAGGACTGGCGGCAGGCGATTCCCAAGAAAGTTCGCCGGCTGGCGCGCAACAGCGCGATTCTGTTGAAAATGCAGAGCGCGGACATTCGAGTTGTGGATGACATCAAGCTGGCGGAGCCGAAAACGAAATTGATGGCCCAGGTGTACAAGGCGCTGGGGATCGATCGAAGCTGCCTGCTGGCGATTGCGGGGCGCGATGAGGTTCTGGAGCGTTCGGCCCGGAATCTGGATCGCACGACCGTCACCACGGTGTCGCAGCTCAACGCCTGGGATATTTTGAGGAATCGCACGCTGCTGGTGACGCGGGCGGGGTTCGAGCAGATTCTGGCATAGGCGGGAAAAGCAATGGACACGACAAACGTCATCATCAAGCCGCTGGTTACCGAAAAGAGCACGCATCTTCAGGAGACGCGCAATGTGTACGCGTTTCAGGTGAATCAGTCGGCGAACAAGGTGGAGATTCGCCGGGCGATTGAGACGATTTACAACGTGAAGGTGAAGGACGTGCGGACAATGAACCGCAAGGGCAAGCCGCGTCGGTCGCGGCTGAAGATGGCCAAGACGAGCAACTGGAAGCGCGCGATCGTGACGCTGGCGCCGGACTCGCGGATTGAGCTTTATTGAGCAGGGATAAAAGGTATGCCGATTAAATTTTACAATCCGACCTCCGCAGGCCGCCGCGCGGGATCGGTGATTGATTACAAGCAAACGATCACGAAATTTTCACCCGAGCCGTCGCTGGTGGTGGGGCGGATTCGCGCCAATGGGCGGAACCATCATGGCGTAATCACCGCCAAGCATCGCGGCGGGGGGAACAAGCGCCTTTACCGCATCATCGACTTCAAGCGCAACAGCAAAGACGGCCAGGTCGCGACGGTGGAGGCGATCGAATATGACCCCAATCGCAGCGTGAATCTGGCGCTCATCAAGTACGAGGATGGGACCAAGGCGTATATTCTGTGTCCCCACGGTCTTCGTCCCGGCGCGAAGGTGGTGAGCGGGCCGGATTCACCGCCGGAGCTGGGCAACTGTCTTCCGCTGGCGAATATTCCGACGGGGCTTGAGATACACAATATAGAATTGAATCCCGGCCAGGGCGGGAAACTGGTGCGATCGGCGGGGGGTGTCGGTCGACTGGGGGCGCGGGAAGGGGCGTCGGCGGTCATCATTCTGCCATCGGGCGAGATGCGGCGAGTTCGCAGCGCGTGCCGGGCGACCATCGGACAACTGGGGAATCTGGACTGGATCAACGTGAGCATCGGCAAAGCCGGCCGGAGCCGGCACATGGGCATCCGTCCGCACACGCGGGCGAAAGCGATGAATCCGATCGACCATCCGCTGGGCGGCGGCGAAGGCCGCAGCAACGGCGGTCGGCATCCGGTGAGCAAGACGGGCGTGCCGTCCAAGGGCGGCATCACCCGCAGCCCGCGAAAGAACAGCGAGAAATTAATTCTGCGTCGCCGGAAATTCGGCAAGCATCAGCAGAGGCCGCAGACCGTGAATCTTTAAGAGGAAGTTGCGAGTTGCGAGTTGCGGGTTGCGAGTGAAGATTTGCCTTTACTCGCAACTCGCAAC
>Ga0302325_10000812_pt1 | contig 83644 bp, 86 predicted proteins | sample Palsa_T0_2_FD_201948 | JGI IMG/M metagenome (GOLD analysis project Ga0302325, IMG submission 201948) | Peat permafrost microbial communities from Stordalen Mire near Abisko, Sweden - Palsa_T0_2 | ecosystem: Environmental > Terrestrial > Soil > Palsa > Peat permafrost | place: Sweden: Abisko... | reverse complement strand
TCGACTTCGCTCAGGGCAGGCTCCTTCGACTTCGCTCAGGGCAGGCTCCTTCGACTTCGCTCAGGGCAGGCTCCTTCGACTTCGCTCAGGGCAGGCTCCGAGACGGAGAAACTCTCTTCTCCGGTCCACGGAGGCAACTCAACACTTTCTTGGCAAGCCACGCTACTTTCGGGGACGAGACTCGGGCGGAACCAGGCTGGCAACGCGGTAATAGACCGCGAGTTGTCCGTAATGTTCGCCGTCGTGCTCGATCAGGCCGTAGGCAAAATCGTAGAGGCGGGTCTGCTGCTGGCCGAACGGGTCGGTGACGGTCTCGGACATGCCTTTGTCGCCCTTGGCCTTGATGGCGGCCGCGCCATCGGCAAAAGATTTCTTCACGAAGGCAGCTACGTCAGCCTTGGTTTTGTATTGATCGCGCTTGGGGTCTGCTGGTGCAGGAAGTTTTTCTCCCAGCGCGAGGTTGGTGAAAAAGTAATTTGCGTAGGCGGCGTGGAGCAGTTGCTCGGCGAAGCTGCGTTGCGCGGGCGTGGGCTTGAAATCGTATTTATCCTCGGGAAAGTCTTCGGCCATGGCGATGAGCTTGCGGCCAATGTCGTTCCAGGCCTCAAGAACAGCTTGTGAGGGACTGGGAGCAGGTTTTACGGCGGTGTCTTTCTTTGGGGCTTGCTGAGCGCGGGCGGAGACCGCCAGCGACGCGACGGCTAGAATCGCCACGGCCACCCAAGCTGCGTTCTTCATAGTTTTACTCTCCATCTTTCGCTGCCCATTTGTGTCGCGATCTGAATTGCGGTCGCAATTGTAGTTGGACTTTGGCTGCAGGGAAAGGTGAGCGGCGAAACCGAGGGTACCATTTATAGAGGTCCGCTGCTGGGCAGGATTTCGAGATTTTCGACGGTTGCGTTGGGCGGAAGCAGAATTGCGTTTACGACCGCCTGGGCGACGGTGGCCGGTGACATCATCTTGCGGCGCGGGGCTCGCGGCCAGAGGGTATTCCAGATGGCCGTGTCGGTGGCTCCGGGCAGGAGGCCGATGACGCGGATTCCCTTGGGCCGCAACTCTTCGCGCAGAGTGTTGGTGAAGCCGAGGGCTCCGTGCTTGGAGGCGTTGTAGGCGGCGCAGCCGGTGAAGACACGGTTGGCAGAGATGGAAAGATTATTCACGATGGTGGCGCCGCGCCGCATGACGGCCAGAGCCGCTTGCGTGACCAGAAACATGCCGTTGAGGTTGGTTTCGATGACGGCCTTCCACACGGGAAAAGGAATCTTGTCGACGGGAAGGTTGGGGTGGGCGATGCCGGCGTTGCTGACCAGAATGTCGAGCCGGTTGAATTCGTGGCGGATGGAGCGGAACAGGTCATCGACGGAGTCTGGGTCGCGAACGTCGCAGGGATGAGTGAGAATTCGGATTTTTGCTGCGCCTGCTTTTGCTGAGGCGAGTTCCCTGCCGATGCGGCGCAATGCGGATTGGTCGCGTCCAGTGAGAATCAGATTGCAGTGTTGGGCGGCGAGGGCTCGGGCGATGGCGAGTCCGATGCCGCGGGTGGCGCCGGTAACGAGGGCGACTCGGCCGCGGAGAGGAGGATGGCGCGCGGAATGGCCTGGGGGCATCGGGGCTTAATGCTTTCTGGGCAAGGGGTTGGGCTGACAGGCAGCCTGGGCCATCTTACGCGACAAATGAGGGGTTTCGGAAGCCTGGTGGACGAAGTTTGGTGTTGCGGCAGGAACGGAGTGGTTATATACTTCGCGGCAACTCTGGAATTCGGAGTTGGCTGTTTCGCTCCTTTTCCTCCACCCCCGAGAAGGAAAACTTTCCAGTCTTAACTCTCTGTCTCTGGCTGATGTGGCGCCCAGGCTCTGCCCAGGAGGTTCTCTAATGCGATCCATGAATTTTCTGTTCGCCAAGCAACGGTTGTTGACGGCGGTTCTGGCGGTTTTAACATTTGCGGGCGGAGCGCGGTCTTTTGCCCAGACCGAACACACGATTTATTTTTTCAGCGAGACGCAGATTGTGGACTCGCAAGCGGGACTGATCGCCGACAGCAGCGGGGCGCTGTATGGAACCACAAGCTTTGGAGGGAGTGCCAGCGATGGAACCGTGTACAAGCTGAGTCCGCCCGCTGCCCCGGGCGCTCCGTGGAAGGGCAGCGTGCTGTACACGTTCACCGGCGGCGGCGACGGGGCCACGCCTTTCTGCTCGCTGGTCTTAGACAGTCACGGCGCGCTTTACGGTACGACGTTGACCGGCGGCGTGTATGGCTGGACGGCCTTCCAACTGGAACCGCCGTCGGTTCCAGGCGGAGCGTGGACCGAGAACGTTATCTATTCCGCAGACGGCGCTGTCGAAGCCGGACTGGCCATGGATGCGACCGGAGCGCTGTATGGCGCGACGACCTCTGGGGAGATTTTTCAGCTGGTTCCGCCAGCCATAGTGGGCGGCGGTTGGGACGTATCGTCTGCTGTACACGCTGGAGCGCGGATCGTCCGTTGTGAGCAACCTCATTCTCGATAGCAAGGGCAATCTGTATGGAACCTCGGTGCTGGGCGGGAAATACAATTCTGGTTTTGTCTTCGGGCTTAAGGCTCAAGGCGGCGGGAGATGGAGTGAGATCGACATCTACGACTTCACTGGAGGCAGCGACGGAGGAACTCCCATGTCGAACCTGACGCTGCAGGCGGGGACGCTGTACGGGACGACGGCGAGCGGAGGTTCCGCCGGTTACGGCACGGTCTACCGGGTGACGCCGACGGGATCGGGTACGTGGAACGAATCTGTTTTGTATAGCTTTCAGGGTGGGGACGATGGCGCCACTCCGGAGGGAGGCGTAGTTTTTGGAACCGGGGGCGCACTTTATGGCACGGCATCGGCGGGTGGCAGCGACGCCGATGGAACCGTTTTCAAGCTGACGCCTCCCAGCGCACCGGGTCCGTGGACCCTGAATGTGCTCTACGCCTTTACCGGAATCTTTGACGGGGGACGTCCGGAAGCCACTTTGTTGTTGCGGAAGGGGACGTTCTATGGCACGACGACCAGCCCGAGCGCGGTGTTTGATGTCAAGGAGTAAACCCGGCGGGGCGCAGCGAAATCTGGGTGCTGACGAGCGTCGCTACACGCCGTTGGGACGCTGACGGATCAGAGACAGAAATTCCTGCCGCGTTTCTTCTTCCTTGCGGAAGCAGCCGAGCATGGATGAAGTGACGGCGGCGGAGTGCTGCTTTTCGACGCCGCGCATCATCATGCACAGATGGCGGGCTTCGATGACGACGCCAACGCCCTGCGGCTCGATTACCTTCTGGATGGTTTCGGCGATCTGCGTGGTGAGACGCTCCTGAATTTGCAGGCGGCGCGAGAATACTTCGACCAGGCGGGGGATTTTGCTGAGACCGATCACTCTGCCGTTGGGAATGTAGGCCACATGCACCTTGCCGAAGAAGGGCAGCATGTGGTGCTCACAGAGGCTGAACATTTCGACGTCTTTGACGATGACCATTTCGTCGTAAGGTTCGGTGAAGAGCGCGGCTTTCAGAAGCGCTTCGGGATCTTCGGCATAGCCTTTGGTGAGATGCTGCAGAGCTTTGCGAACGCGCTCGGGGGTTTGGACGAGGCCTTCGCGCTGGGTGTCTTCGCCGAGGCGGACGAGCATTTCGCGGACCAGATCTTCGAAGCTGGCGCCGGTGAGAGTGGTGGGTTCGGTGGCTGGTTTCATAGTGGAGTCGATTTAGCAATTTTGTAATTGGGTAATTTTGTAATTTGAAAACCAAAGTCAACCTAATGTGGTTTTGCTTACATAATTATCCGGGTTTGCGCTCAGGTAATCTGGATTGTCTCCGTTTCGCCTGCATATTCGAACGAATTCATCATGGTTTCTTCCAATCGCACTCTTTCCAGATGCGCGTGGCGGAAGCCGCGCTTCACTATTTCGTAGATGGTCGTGCACAGGTTTTCTGTGGTGGGCACGGTTTGCGCGAATTCTTTCAGCGTGTTCAGATTCTCGTGATCGTAGCGGGCGAGCACTTCCCTTCCGATGAAACCATCGAGGTCGACCAAGTTGCAGACCATTCCAGTGCGTTCATCGACGGGCCCGCTGACCGTGACTCCGAGAATGTAGTTGTGGCCGTGTCCAAAGGGATTGTTGCACTTGCCGTAGGTGGACTGGTTCTCTTCGGCGGACATTTCTTCGCTGTGCAGCCGGTGCGAGGCCGAAAATAAATAACGGCGTGTGAGATGAGCCTTCATAGTTTGCGTGTCATAATCTGCAACTCATACTGGGGACCTCAAGCTTCTCCGTAGAAATCGACAAAGAGATCGGGCGTCTCGTAGACGCGGACACGATGCAATTGCGCCTTGTCGAGCTTGGTAGCGAGGCGCTGCCAGGCGGCGATGGCGATGTTCTCGGTGGTCGGAATCCGATGGAGAAAGTCGGGGACTTCTTTGTTGAGAAAGCGGTGGTCCATGGCGTCGAGCACTTCGCGGTGCATGATTTCCTTGAGCTGTTTGAGGTCGACGACGAAGCCGGAGCGCGGATCGACTTCGCCCTTCACCGTGACTTCGAGGGTGTAATTGTGGCCGTGACCGTTCGGGTTGTTGCACTTGCCGAAGACGCGGCGGTTTTCTTCGGGGGTGAAGTCCGGGTTGTGGTAGTAGTGCGATGCGGAAAATTCAGCTTTGCGCGTGAGATAGACCATGATCCTCCTGCGCTCGCGAATCGAGCGCTACGTTGTGGCGGGTGCCTGGGTAGCTGCGGCCTTTCCAGGAAACATTGCCGCGGCGATGAAACCGTTTCGAGCGCAGCAGAAGATAAGAAAAGATCGGCAGTCCCAGCAAAGCCAGAACGTTTGCGTCCGCGAAGAAATGGGCTCGGCGGATGCGCGTAAAAAACGATGCATACAAGATCACGCAAAGAGTTGCGGCCACAACGGCGGGCTGCCAGTGTCCGCGCAGGCCGGTGGCGATGCCGATGGCAAAGCTGGCGACGATGAGAACGAACTCAAGCGCCCGCAGCAGGGCGAGGCGACGGGGCGAGGGGAATAGAAGCGCGAGGTTCTTGGTCCAGCCTTCGCGCAGTTGTACAAAGCTGCGATACATGCGGGTGCGCACGGCGTCGGCGGCGTAGCGGAAGAAAATCTTTCTTCCCGACCGTTTGACGGCGCGCGCCAGGGCGACGTCCTCGAGCAGGCTGGAGGCGATGGCGGCGTGGCCGCCAACGGCATCATAGGCTTCGCGGGCAATCAGAATATATTGGCCGTTTGCGGCTGCGGCGGACGAGCGCGGATCACTTACTTGAGAAGGGCGATAGCTTGCGGCAAGTTCCGCGAAGATTACCGGCATCACGGCTTTTTCCCAGAAGCCCTCTACACTTTGCTCGGGCGAATAGGAGAGCATGGCCGCGTTGTGCCGCTTCGCTTCTGCGACGCCTCGTGCCAGCGACGCCGGCCGGTGCGCGGTGTCGGCATCGGTGAAGAGCAGCCACTCGCCGCGCGCTTCGCGCGCTCCGGCGACCAGGGCGTTGTTCTTGCCGGTCCAGCCTTCGGACAAAGGACCAGCTTCAATGATGCGCACGCCGGGAAACGATGCAGCGATCTCGCGGGTGCGGTCAGTGGAATGATCATCTATAACAATCACCTCGAACGCGATTCCGGTCTGCGAGACCAACGATGCGAGACACGCGGAGAGGCTGGCTTCTTCGTTGCGGGCCGGAACGATCACCGAGACCGTGAGCCGCTCCGTCCTTGTCCTTGTGTGAGTCCCTGTATCCACCATTGTGCTCATCGCAGCCATGCGCGCAATCTATTATTATAGATGGGTGCGTCGCGTCTCCCAATTCTCCGGCGTAATTTCCGCGATCCTGATGCTGCTCATGTCAGGGGCCTGTTCCCGAGGGTCGCGGCCGCCGCAGATTGGCTCTAACGCCCCCGATTTCACCGTGCAAGACTCCAAAGGCAAGGTTACGCTCAGCCAGTTGAAGGGCCAGGTGGTGGTGCTCAACTTCTGGGCTACGTGGTGTCCACCTTGCGTGGAAGAAGTGCCGTCGCTGGTGCAAATGCAGCGAATGATGAAAGCGAAAGGGGTTACGGTGCTGGCGGTGAGTGTGGACGTGGACGACAATGCTTACCGCAGCTTCATCAGAAACCACAACGTAGACTTACTAACCATCCGCGATCCCAGCCAAAAGAGCAACGACCTTTATGGAACGTTCAAGTTTCCTGAAACTTATGTGATCGACCGGGACGGCGTCATGCGGAGAAAGTTCATCGGGGCAGTGGACTGGACGGAGCCGGACGTCATCGAGTTTCTGGGGAAGATCTAGGTTCACCACCCAGGCACGGAGAAAATCTCTAATTGCACAGCTCGCAATGAGGAGGCATGGTTTTCTGTTTTTTCTCCGTGACTGCCGTGTCTCAGTGGTGAAATCATAGTTTTGCCTTCCTCAGACGCAGGGCATTCGCGATTACCGAGACCGAACTGAAGCTCATGGCCGCGGCGGCGAAGATGGGGCTAAGCAGCAGACCGAAAAATGGGTACAGCACGCCCGCCGCGATGGGCACGCCAACCGCGTTGTAGATAATCGCAAAGAATAAATTCTGGCGTATGTTGCGCATGGTGGCCTGGCTTAGCTTGCGGGCGCGCAGGATTCCGGTGAGGTCGCCTTTTACCAGAGTGATGCTTCCGCTTTCCATGGCGATGTCGGTGCCGGTGCCCATGGCGATGCCGACATCGGCCTGAGCGAGCGCGGGAGCGTCGTTGATGCCGTCGCCGGCCATGGCGACGACTCTTCCCTGCCCCTGCAGCTTGCGAACGACTTCGGATTTATTCTGGGGCAAGATCTCGGCCTCAAAATCGTCGATGCCGAGCTTCTCAGCAATCGCCGCCGCAGTGGCGCGATTGTCGCCGGTGAGCATTACGATGCGAATGCCCTGATTCTTGAGGCCGAGGATGGCATCGGGAGTGGAAGGCTTGATCTGATCGGCGAGGGCAAGGCTTCCCGCGTATTTGCCATCGACCGCCACAAAAAGATTGGTGCCGTCGCCGGGCTTTGCGGTCAGAGCTGCGGCATCTGGGCGGTCGGAGGCTCCGACCTGCACCATCAAAGCTGGGTTGCCGACCGCGACTCGCTTTCCATCGATGACGCCCTGAATACCTCTGCCGGCCAGAGAGATGAACTCCGCCGGTTCCGAAAGTGTGAGGCCGCGTTCCTTCGCAGCATCGACAACGGCGGCGCCGAGCGGATGCTCGCTGGCGCGCTCCAGACTCGCGGCGAGGAGCAGTATCTCGTCTGCGTCTTCGGATTGCGGCACAGAAATCCCGACTAGCTGCGGCTTGCCTTGGGTGAGCGTTCCGGTCTTGTCGACCACCAAGGTGTCGACTTTTTCGAGAATCTCCAGCGCCTCGGCGTTCTTGATCAGCACGCCGGCGTGAGCGCCACGGCCGGTGCCCACCATGATGGCCATGGGCGTGGCGAGTCCCAGAGCGCACGGGCAGGCGATGATCAGCACGGCAACGGCGTTCACGAGCGCGTGCGCGAGACGCGGTTGGGGACCGAACACGAACCAGGCCACAAAGGTGATCACGGCGATCGCCACCACCGACGGCACAAACCAAGCCGAGAAACGATCGGCCAGACGCTGAATGGGCGCGCGGCTGCGCTGGGCGTGGCCCACGAGCTGCACGATTTGCGCCAGCAAAGTTTCGCTGCCAACGCGTTCGGCGCGCATCACGAACGAGCCATTGCCGTTGATGGTCGCGCCGATCACTTTGCTGTCCGGCGATTTCTCGACCGGCATGGACTCGCCGGTGATCATGGATTCGTCAATGGAGCTGCGGCCTTCAAGCAGCACTCCGTCGACGGGAATTTTTTCTCCCGGTCGCACGCGCAAGCGATTGCCGGGTTTCACTTGCTCGAGTGGGATGTCTTTTTCGCCGTCGTCGCCAGCGATCAGGCGTGCGGTCCGGGGGCTGAGATCGAGAAGCGCACGAATGGCAGCGCTGGTGCGGCTGCGGGCGCGCAATTCCATGACCTGGCCGAGCAAAACCAGGGTGGTGATCGCAGCAGACGCTTCGAAGTAAACCTCGGGATAGCCGCTCATGGTCCGCAGCGAAGCGGGAAAAACTTGCGGAGCCACGGTAGCGACCACGCTGTATCCGTACGCCATGCCGGTGCCCATGCCGATCAAGGTGAACATGTTTGGGCTGCGATTGGCGAGCGATGTCCAGAACCGCTGGAAAAATGGCCAGCCGCCCCACAGCACCACCGGCGTGGCCAGCGCGAACTCGAGCCAGGGCAGGGCCGCAGCCGACAAAACGCTGTGCAGAGACATGCGCCAGACTGACATTGGCCAGATCATGGCGGCCATCGCGACCGCCAGCAGTGGCGCCGTGAGTACGAGGCTTGCCCAGAAGCGGCGGCTCATGTCGCGCAGTTCAGGATTCTCTTGCTCGGATGACGTCACGGTACGCGGTTCTAGAGCCATGCCGCAGATCGGACACGAACCGGGATCCGCGCGAACGACCTCCGGATGCATGGGGCAGGTGTATTCGGCACTGGTGGAAGCGACTGAAATTTCCGGCTCCAGGGCCATGCCGCATGAGGGACAAGCTCCGGGCGCGCTTTGGCGAACCTCGGGACACATCGGGCAGACATAAGCCGCTGCATCGGCCGACGGATGGGCATAGGTGTGACTTCGCGGCGGAATCTGTTGAGCGGTTGTTTTGCCGAGACCCGCAAGCACTGGATCCTTGGCTGGCGACGTACCGAGAAGGCCAAGCTTGATCGGACCAGGCGATGCGGCTGGCTTGGAACTAGACAGGTATTTCTCGGGTTCAGCTTTGAACTTTCCCAAACAAGATGCGCAACAAAAGTAGTAATTCTTTCCGCCGTGAGCGTCAACATGCTGCGCCGAGGCAGGATTCACATTCATTCCGCAGACCGGATCGGTTTGCACCGTCGTGGCGGTGTTTGGGGTTTCTGTGGACATGAACGTTTGGCGAATCACACCGAGGCTTGGCGATCACCGAGCGCAGCAATCTCTTATCAGCGATCCGATCAGCAATCTTTGCTCAGCAATCCTCTGAAATCCGGCTGCGAACCAAAGAGAAAGCTTCCAGCTGCGCGCCGGAGACCGAATCGCGGCTCGGCTTTGCCTAGTTTGTTCGATTGCCGATGCTTTATATTGGATTCACGAGACGGCTGAGGCGCTGAAATTCATAGAATTGAGGGACTTCCCGATGACGTACTTGGATATAGCGTTCCGCTATGGCGCGGCTCCGGGCGAGAACGAGTTGCGCGCGATTGACACCGTGCGTGAAGTGTACGGAGTGCGGCGGGTGACGTTCGACGACAAAGAGCGGACGGTGCGTGTGGAGTTCGATGCTTCCCGGCTTAAGGCAGATGCCGTCGCAAAATTGCTGCGACAGGCTGGAGTTGATGTGCGGGAACGGCTGGCTCTAGCCTAAAGGCGGCAAACTAAAAGCTACGAACCAAGGGGAGTGGGGGAGGTTCGTGCGCGTTGATGTCGGAGAGGGCCTGCTACAGCCGAAGCGTTTAGTAAGCAAGGGGCGCCCAAGAAAACCTCTGGCCGAAGTTATTCTCAAGAAACGCCCCGTTGCGCGCCACTTCGTCTGGTCTGGATAAAGCAACCTTAATGCCATCGCTAACGCGTTCAAAACAGGCGCCCCATGGTCCGTCGGCTCGGTAGGAATTGCTCTGCCCCTGGGAAAAATTACCCCAGTGCACAAGCGGGAAAATGCCGAAGAAATGTTGAACAGGTACGGCGCGCGGGTTGGCCTGGGTTTTGTTCGGAAAAAGCAGATCAGCAGCCGTGCCGGATTGCGCGGCGGTTTCCCGCGGCGGCGAGTTCCGCTATAATTCCTGAATAAGTTCTCCATCCGGTCCGATCCGCGCCCTTAGCTCAGCTGGATAGAGCGTCTGGCTACGAACCAGAAGGTCGGGAGTTCGAATCTCTCAGGGCGCACCATCTTTTCAATAACTTAGGGCACCCGGCGAAGGGTGCCCTTTGGCTTTTGTCCGTGAATTGTCCGTGAGGCAGAAAATTCTTACCCGCTTGCTGCCATTTCGACTACGCTCTCCTTCACCGCTGCGAGGTAAGCCTGAGTCGCTCGGAGAGCTGTCCGCAGGTCCGTCTCGGAGACGATGGCATAGCGCCGGAACATCGAATCCGTCTTGTGACCGGACAAGTTGAAACTCATTTCGAGGGTGAGCTTTCAAAGCTGTTGCCGAAACCGAATTGAGCCTACTCCGAGCCATCCGTCAGCGCTTTCGGCGCGATCTTTCGATTCGCCCGCGCTTCCTGCAAAGCCCTACCCTCTAGGACAACGCTGCGTGGTCTTCTGCCTCCAAGCGCCGGTCACGATGCGGCTCGGTCCGGGGCTGTCCCGTGCTGAGTTCACACTTCTCGCCCCGGCCCCGCGCCACAAGTCGGGCAACGGACAGCCTGTACTTGTTTCAGAGTCGGCTTCTTGGCCTTCATGGCGTTGAGTAATACTCCAAACCGCAGAAGGGAAAAGGTCAATTTTGCAACAGTGAACTCGGATAGTTGGCGAAACATCGCCATTTCACCCATTGACTAGCGGTCGAAACGCGTAATGGCCTGTTTTCGACAGTTACGCTAGGCTGCATGGCAGGGACGGCTTCTCTGTAGCCAGTCTCGCCGCGTCCGAAGAGGGTTATAATCCTGCGCGAGAGGACGCTGGGATGGCAAAATTCATTTTCACTTTGGCGTTCGCTCTTCTGTGGTCATCGGCTGGATTCGCGGAGAATCCGTTCATCGGCCACTGGAAGGTCGATCCGGCAAAGAGCCAGCTCACCGGTTCCATCAGTTCGATTGCGGCTGCCGGACCGGATACCTGGACCTTCCACGAAGACGGCTACTCCTGGACCATCAAGGCCGATGGCACGCCGCAGTCCACGCCCTTCGGCGACGATACCGCCATGAAGGTGGTTGGTGCGAAAGCCTGGCAGTTTACAAACACGAGCCACGGCAGGCTGTTAGGCACCGAGACTTGGGTCCTCTCCGCCGACGAGAATACCATTAAGTGGACCATAGCCGGCCAAAAGGAGAATGGGGAACCATTCTCCGCCACCGGCGTCATGAAGCGCGTCGCTGGCAAAAGCGGCTTTGAGGGGACGTGGGAAACCACCGAAGTCCAAATGACATTCACAGAAGTCGACATCGCAGCCAATGGTGACGACGGGATTACCGTCACCTTGCCCGAAGACGGAACTACCTACTCGCTTAAGTTCGACGGCAAGGAATATCCGGAGCATGGGCCGAGACTCCCGTCCGGCATGACGGTTTCGGCCACAAGGACGGGAGCGCGCACCGTGAAAGCCATCACGCGCCTGAACGGCAAGCCTTTCGACGAGGAGGAATGGGAAGTCTCGCCCGATGGCACTACCCAGACCTACACGCAGTACACTATCGGCTCGCCCAAGCCGGCGATAGTGATTCTTCATCGTATGGATACGCCCTGATCTTGTATATTCACTGATCCCGGCTCTTCGTTCACGCCGTTTCCGAGGCTGGTCGACTGTTGCTAAATCGCCATAGCACTCATTGAGGAAGTATGAGCTACTTCCAGCGTCCGCATTTTGTCCGTAAACGTGAGGCGAGGTTAAGCAGAATGGAGCAAACGACGTAAGAGACTTTTAGGGTTTCGTTGTACTTCGTTGGTCCGTTTTGTCTGGCGTGTACCACAGAATTGGGCTACGAACCAGAAGATCGGGAGTTCGAATCTCTCAGGGCGCACCATCTTTATTTCTCCTTTGGTCAAGCAGCCGTTGTGTGCCCGCCGTGGAACCCCGCTGCGCGAGGATGCCAAGGTACTTCGGTGTGAACCTGCGGCTCAGGTTCCATCCGTTTCGATAGATTTTCTGCTAGTCTTGGGTTAGCCCTGTTGTTATCTGCACTCACCGGAAGTGGTTTGCGAGCTTTCCGGTCTCGGGCTAGCGCGCCATGCCCAAGGCTATCGATCAGGAAATGTCCGTACTGTCTTCCTCCAAGCGCGGGTTGCTCTATCTCACTACGAACGATTGGACGCTCATCATCGACAAGGCCAGCCGCGTCAAGTTCCGCGAAGGGCAAATCCTCGTACAAAAAGGCAAGACCACGAACGGAATCTACCTGCTGCTGAAAGGACGAGCGAAGGTTCAGGTTTCCGCACAACTGACTTCACCGACGCTGGAAGCAGGGGAAATCTGCGGGGAAATGTCGTTTCTTGAGGATCGGTCCGCCAGCGCCAGCGTGAGGGCAGAAGAAGAAGTAGAGGCTTACCACATCGATCGGGCCGCGCTGCAAAGCTTGTTTGAACTTTTTCCGCACCTGGCCTCGCGTTTTTATCGCTCACTGGCGAACAATCTTTCCCGTCGGCTGCGGGATCTCATTGAGTCGAGAGCCGGTCAAGCAATCGATTAAATCGCGATCAAATCCGTCGAACTCAAGGGCCAGATAAGAACCCATTGCGACTCGGGGTGCAGCGAAATAGGAAAAATCTCTGCCACAAAACTAAGAAGCGTCCCGACTCTTTCGAGTTTCGGGACGCCCGAACAGCCCTCCCCCAGAACTGCTCACCGCCTACTCTAAGTTCACTCGAAGCTTTTTGTGAACTACACTTCCGTGCCATGGAGTAGCACGAACGGGGTAGCCGATCGCTGGGGTAGCTAATCGCTAAAGGCTGAAGATCATCGCACGGGATGGTGAATTCTCATCCTGGCGAAGCAGAAGGGCGGTTTTAGCATCTGGGTGCGGCTCTGTCCGGCGCTGTTGGTCGGGGATTGGCCTCCGCAGTCCCGATGCCGGCCTGTGGTTGGGAAAGCGAAAGCGCAAAATGGCCGCCCTAGTGTGCATGGTTTTGCACCTCGGCTACAAAGCCTCACATCCATAATGCTTGTAACTGCAATGAAATGAGTAGCTTATATTATGTATCGATTTGGCACTTTGTGTGCTTAGATAAAGCCCGGTTTCATATCTCTGTAACAAATTCAGGAGGCTCTAAAGCCCCCACCGATTTGAACAAGAAAACGACGTTTGCCCAGTTCGGGTAGGAGGAAGTACCTATGAAGCGGATCGTTGTAATTACTCTGCTTGCTCTGTGTTTACCTTTGGCTGCCCTTGCCAACAGCTCAGTGGACTTCACCAACAGCGGTGGCACTTTGTCGGGTAGTTCAGCCGGCTTGAGCCTTACAGGTTCTGAACTCATTGCGGTGAATGGTCTGGGAGGCCTCGGTCTGGTCACGGGTGGGTTGGGCAGCCTAAGCTTCTCAACCGGCGCACTTCTCCCCGGCGGCAGCCTGCAGACGGGCGGAACTTTTGCCGGTGGCGGAAGCTTCGTCATAACGGGCAACGGCACGGGCGGAATTCCTACCGGCACGATTTTCACTGGATCTTTTAGCGGGCCGGAAACCTGGACGCTGATTACGTTGGCCAACGGAACCCACGATTACCAGTTGACGGGAACGATCACTGGAACGTGGTACAACGGGCAGGTCGTCGATGGCGCAACCGTACAACTAACCATCAACACCGGCAAAGGCTACTTCAATGGAAGCATTACTCTTGGCAGCGGCGACACCAACGTACTCGTCACGGTTCCTGAACCAGGCACCCTGGGGCTGCTGGGTACGGGACTGGTGGGGCTGGCTGGTCTACTGCAGCGCAAGCTGAAATCCTAAGTCCATTTCCATCCCGATCTGATTCTCGAAGCCCCGCCGCTCGGCGGGGCTTTCGTTTTGCCCCTGAGCCTCTGGCTGTGGCCGGTCCGTCCCTGTTCCGCTCCGGCGCTCCGCCCGTTACCCAGGTAACGGCCAATCCGGGATTACCGTTGACCCCGGGGTTGGCGCTCCATAGATTGCTCATAGGGGGTTATATGAAGGATATTCACGAGGTTTTGCGGCAGAAGCAGACAAAATACGCGCAACTGGGCAAGCAAATCGAGATGCTCCAGCAGGCAGCGGAAAAGCTGCGTGAAGTAGCTCCCTTGCTAGCAGAAAGCGATGACGAGGACAACTCGGTGCTGATGGAAGTGGACGAGAGTTCGTCTCACCCCGATGCCCTGGCGGCCAAAGCGGGAGCTGCTCCTGCAGCAGGATCTGCGCCCAAACCACAGACTCGGCCCACAGCGCCACGTTGGCCGTGATCTCGCCCTTGGTTGACTGGTCATGACCCATCTGGCATTGCTGGTTTCTACGGACGACGGAGCTTCCGAGATTCTGAGCCGGATTTTGTCGGCCTCCGGAATCACGGTTGAGCGGCTCTGTGAGGCCACTGCGGCGATCGACCGCATGCAGCGGCAGAAGTTCGATGCCCTAGTGGTCGATTGCGAGGACCCGGCCTGCGCTAAAGGCGTTTTCGAAGAAGCTCACCGGCTGAGTTCCGGCAATCCTCCTGTAACTGTGGCCTTGGTCGCGGACGTAGCCAAGGTCCGGGATGTACTTACGGGAGGGGCGCACTTTGTCCTTTACAAGCCAATCTTTGAGGAGAAGGCTCAGGCTGGGCTCCGCGCGGTGACAGCCATGTTGAAGCGCGAACGGCGCCGCGCCTTCCGCGTACCAGTTCAAGCTCCGGTTGAAGTGACGCATCCCGATCAACGTAAGGCGGAAGGAATCCTGCTGGACCTGAGCGAAACCGGCGTGGATGTGCTCACGGCGGAAGCACAAATTCCGGGCACCCTGCTGAATCTCCATTTTCAATTGCCCGACGGTGGCCTGGAGATCAACGCCCACGGGCAGGTGGCTTGGGCCAATCCCAACGGCCAAACCGGAGTCCATTTTCTGGACCTGAATGATGCGGCTCGCGCCTCACTGCAGACTTGGCTCCGTGCCGCGGCCGCCGTCACTGCTTCAGGACCCGACGAAACCGTGCCGCACTGCAAGCTTACCGATCTGAGCCTGGGTGGATGCTACGTAGAAACCGAGTCTCCATTTCCCGAGCGCGCCTTGGTGGATCTCTGCCTGAAAACCGAGGAGATGGAGGTCCATACCGAGGGCATGGTACGGGTAGCTCATCCCGGTTTTGGCATGGGCGTGGAGTTCCCTTCGCGCACGCCCGAGCAACGAGCGCAGGTGGGAAATTTGATCAGCTTTCTGCGCGGCTGCCCAGAGGCAATGCTCGAGCTGTATGTTTCCCCCCGCGCGTTGACTGCCGATCTGAGCGAGTTTGAAGCTGGCACGACAGCGCCGGAAGAAGCCTTGGAGGAGATGGAGGATTCCTTGCTGGAGCTGCTGCGCCAGGGAACCACGCTGCAGCAGTCTGAGTTTCTCGCCGAACTCCGTCGCCAACGCAGCGGCGAAACCGTAGCCTCTTAAACTCACTCCGCCTTACCCGCCTTCTTGGTATTCAACACTTTCGTCCCCGTCAGAGCGCAAGCCCTTGCATTCTCCGTGGTCTGTTCCACCCCAATGCGTGTAAAGTAATGCATCTCCATTGCGCGATGGTTTCACGAATATTAAATTCCGGTTAAATGTAGACTGAAACTTTCTTCGATTCTTGGGCATTCTGGGAAGGATCAATACTCTTGGGAACGATTCGCGGTCAGTTAGCACACGGTCACGCCGGATTTCCAACTCGTAAGAAGCGTTGTAGCGTCTTCCGGGCGGCGCTGCCGGCTGCTTGTGCGGTAATGTGCGTCGCGGGTTTCGCTAGCCCGATCGTCCGAGCCTCGGAAAAGACCCTGCCTTGCAGACCTTCCCAGCTTTCTGCAACGGAGGACACGAAAGAATCAGATCGAATTGATGGTGGGTTGGGCCATCATGCCCTGGCCATTTCCTTACATAATCGCTCCATGTCATCGTGTGCCCTGCAAGGTGTTGCGGAGATCACACTCTTAGACGCAGACGGGCGCTCGCTCTCCGTGCCGGTCTGCGCAAACTGCAACAATTATCTCTTCGGGAAACAGACCGCCCAGGAAATTCGGTTGGCTCCGAAGGAATCGGCGTATGTGTTTATCGAATATGACATCAACGACAATTTGAGGAAATGGCCCTGCAGGCAATCCGCGTCCCTCGGGATTCACCTGCCGGGGCAACGCGGCTCCCTTCGAGTCGCTACGGGCGGCGAAATGCGAAGTTGTGGCACGGTTAATGTCACTCCTTTTCTCCGCAAGCCGTCACCAAGTCAAGACCGATGAATCCTCATGATCGCGAAATGTCGCGGGAGTATTCTCTTTTCTGGGCTCCCCTTATAACGATCTCAATTGCCGTCATTCTTGTTGAAGTGCCTTTTCTTTGGCTCGGTTTGCCCTCCGGCCACGATTTCGAGTTCCATCTCTACTCCTGGCTCGATGTTCTGGGGCAATGGAAGCACGGGATCGTCTACCCGCGTTGGGCAGCGCTGTCGGACTTCGGGTACGGCGAGCCGCGCTTTGTGTTCTATCCGCCGGCCTCGTGGACCCTGGGCGCCACTCTGGCTGCGATCTTGCCCTGGAAATTGGTTCCCAGCGTCTACATCTGGGTCGTACTGGTTGCGGCGGGCACTTCGATGTTTACGCTGGCTCGCCGATGGCTCGACCGGCGCGACGCGACCTTTGCGGCTGTGCTCTATGCGGTGAATCCCTATCATCTGGTGATCGTCTACTGGCGCAGCGCCTTTGCGGAACTGCTTGCCAGTTGCTTGTTGCCCCTGTTGCTGCTGATGGTGTTGCGCCTCGCGGAGGAGAAGCGCGGCGCCGTAATTGGCTTGGCGATGGTGCTGGCCGCAGCTTGGCTGGTCAACGCCCCCGCCGCGGTGATGATCCACTATTCTCTGGCATTGCTTCTTTTGGTAACAGCCTGGCTGCGACGTTCTCCGCACATTTTGCTGGAGGGGGCAGCCACCGTGGCTCTGGGCGCGGCGCTCGCCGCTTTCTATTTATTGCCCGCCATCTACGAACAGAAGTGGGTGAATATCGGCGAGGCGATCTCGGTGGGATTGCGGCCACAGGATAACTTTTTGTTCGCTCATACTTCAGACCGAGATCACGATGTCTTCAACCACTTGGTTTCCTGGGTGGCACTCGCCGAGATCGTCCTCACCTTCGCAGCGGCCTGGACAGCTCGGCGCTGGCGCGAACATAATCGCGAAGCTTGGTACTGTCTGGTCGCTTGGGCCGGAGCCTGCTGCCTGCTCATGGTTCCCGTAACCGGTTTGCTGTGGAGCTTTCTGCCCAAGCTGCGCTTCATGCAGCTTCCCTGGCGATGGATGCTTTGCCTGAGCCTAACATTCACATTATTCATTGTGCTTGGAATTCGGCGCTGGACGCTGCGGTTGGCCATTTACCTGGCGGCTGTGCTAGTGATTGCATTTGCCTGGCATCGCATTCAGCCACCGTGGTGGGATACGGCGGCCGATCTGCGCGAAATGCAGGACAATATGGCTACCGGCGCCGGCTACGAGGGCACGGACGAATACTCGCCGCAGAAATCGGATCCATCGGAGAGCGACAAAGACGCTCGCCGGGTTACGGTGGACGGCCCTGCCCATGCTGCTATCCACGTTTTCTCGTGGGAAGCCGAATCCAGATTGTTCACCGCCGAAATGTCGGCGCCAGACAATCTTGTTTTGCGCCTGTTGAACTATCCGGCATGGCGGGTCGAGGTAAACGGGCAAGCCGTAGAACCCGGTGCCCGCGCCGGTGCGGGGCAGATGCTGGTTCCGGTCGAGACTGGCGCCAATCGCGTCAAGATCACCTTTGTGCGCACTTGGGACCGCAAGCTGGGTGGTTGGATTTCCGTGGTTGCCGCTTTCTTGATGGGAACATCGATGCTCTGGAGACGCAGTCGAAACCCACGCCGTCGAGTTTAACTAAGTAATGCGTCGAATCCTGATCGCGACTACGAATCCGGGAAAGCTGCGAGACTTCGCCGGCGCGGCCGCGCGTCACGGAGTGGAGGTCGCAGGTGTTCCGGACTTCTCTTCCCTGCCGGCGGTTGTCGAAGATGGCCTGACCTTCGAAGCTAATGCCAGAAAGAAAGCGGAAGGTTACAGCCGATACACTCGCGGCGAGATCGTCGTTGCCGACGACTCGGGATTGGAGGTTGATGCTTTGCATGGGGCGCCGGGCGTACACTCTGCGCGCTACGCTGCTGCAGAGCCGGAAAGGGCGGACGCGAATACCGACGACGAGGCTAACAATGCGCGCGTGCTGCGGGAATTGAAACATGTTCCGCTGGAGAAGCGCACGGGCCGATTCGTTTGCGTCCTCGGCGCCGCCCGCGATGGCGAACTGCTGGCGACCTTTCGGGGCGAAGCCGAAGGAATTATTCTCGGCGCGCCTCGTGGGACAAACGGCTTCGGCTACGATCCTCTGTTCTATTTTCCGCAAATCCACAAGACTTTTGCCGAACTCAGCGCCGAAGAGAAGTCTCAATACAGCCATCGCGGATCGGCGTTCAGACAGCTGCTTGAATGGCACGTTCGGCTCCCAGAGAACTGACTAGGTCGAACCGGCTTGGCAACACCTTCCACAACCTAGCCTTGACTTCGCTTCCGGCGCAACAACATAATAAAAGGTTCTTTCTTCATACTCGTAATCATAAGGAGCGCTTGTGGCATCCGCAGCCGGTTCGACTGCTCCCGCAGCCGTGCACCAGGGAGTGGCTCCCTTACGCGCCGGGCAAGGTTATTCGTTTCTGCTTCGCCGTTTGCATTCGCTCTCGGGCATCGTTCCGGTGGGCGCGTTTCTGTTTGAGCACGTTCTGATTTCCAATGCCACGGCGATCAGCGGTCCGGCCGCATACGCCCGCCAGGTGCAGTTCTTGGCGAGCCTGCCGCTGGTTCCATTGCTTGAGCTGTTCGGCATCTGGCTGCCCATCGCGTTCCACGCGCTCTACGGCTTCTACATCTGGTACCGCGGCGACGGGAATACGATCGCATACCCGTGGACTGGCAATTGGATGTATACCGCGCAACGCTGGACCGGCGGTATCGCGTTCGCCTACATCCTGTGGCACACCTGGACGATGCGGTTCACAGGGGTCGATCTGCATGTTCATCCCGAGATTTCGTTCGGAAAAGTGCAGGCTGAAGTACTTCAGCCTGCGTTGTTCATATTTTATGTCGTGGGCCTGATCGCGGCGTCGTGGCACTTTGCTTATGGCATTTGGCTGTTTTGCGCGAAGTGGGGCATCGTTTCCGGGGAAAAGGCCCGGAAACGCTTTCTGGCAGTGTGTCTGGGATTCTTTTTTCTGCTGAGCGGCGTGGGACTGGCCAGCCTGGCTACGCTCCGCAAGTATCCGCAACAGCCGACCGAGCCGGGCACCGCGGTAATGAATAACAAGCAAATTACAGAAGGCCGATAAGGAACGATGGCAGCTCCTAAAATTATCGTCGTGGGCGGCGGACTCGCCGGCCTTTCGGCGGTCATCAAGATCGCAGAGATGGGCGGCAGCGTCGACCTGTTTTCCATTGTCCCCGTGAAGCGCTCGCACTCGGTTTGCGCGCAGGGCGGCATCAACGCTGCTAAGAATCTTAAGGGCGAAGGCGACTCCACTTGGCAGCACTTTGACGACACAGTCTACGGCGGCGACTTCTTGGCCAATCAGCCGCCTGTCAAAGACATGTGCGAGGCCGCGCCCGGCATCATCGATCTGCTCGACCGCATGGGCGTTCCCTTCAACCGCACGCCTGAAGGTCTGCTCGATTTCCGCCGCTTCGGCGGCACGCTCTACAACCGCACCGCATTTGCCGGCGCTACGACCGGCCAACAACTTCTGTATGCGCTTGATGAGCAAGTACGCCGCTACGAATCCGAAGGCAAAGTAAAGAAATATGAACACTGGGAATTTCTTTCGGCGGTGCTCGATGGAAACCGCGTCTGTCGCGGCATTTGCGCCATGGACCTGCGCTCGATGGAAGTGCGGACATTCCCTGCGGATGCGATCATTATCGCCACCGGCGGCAACGGCGCAATCTTTGGCAAGTCCACGAATTCTGTCGTGTGTACGGGTTCGGCGCAATCCGCGCTTTACCAGCAGGGCTGTTACTACGCCAACGGCGAATTCATCCAGGTGCATCCCACCTGCATTCCCGGCGAAGACAAGTTGCGCCTCATGTCGGAGTCGGCGCGCGGCGAGGGCGGACGGGTTTGGGTTCCGAAGACTCCCGGCGACAAGAGAGAGCCGAAGGCGATCCCGGAAAAAGACCGCTGGTATTTTCTCGAAGAGTGGTATCCGAAATACGGCAATCTGGTTCCGCGTGACGTGGCGACCCGGGCCATTTTCAAAGTCGTCTTCGAGCACAAACTCGGCATCGACGGCAAGCCGATGGTTTACCTCGACCTCACCCACATCGACCGCAAGATTCTCGACCGCAAGCTGGAAGGCATTCTCGAAATTTACGAGAAGTTTGTTGGCGATGACCCGCGCGACACGCCCATGAAGATTTTCCCCGGGATGCATTACACCATGGGCGGGCTGTGGGTGGACTTCAAGCAGGCTACGAACATTCCCGGCATTTACGCCGCCGGCGAGTGTGAGTATCAGTACCATGGCGCGAATCGTCTGGGCGCGAACTCGCTGGTGTCGTGCGTCTATGGCGGAGGCGTCGCCGGGCCGAATGCGGTGAAGTACGCGCGCGGCTTGCAGGCGCTTTCCGACGGCAATGGAGTTTTCGAAGCCGAGAAGAAGAAGCAGGAAGAAAGCAATTCCCTGCTGATGAATAACGAAGGCACTGAGAATCCGTTCAAGCTGTGGCGCGAACTGGGCGAGTTGATGACGAAAGATTGCACCGTCATCCGCTACAACAAGAATCTACAGCAGACGGATGCGAGATTGGTTGAGATGTTGGAGCGCTTCCGCAAAGTGAACCTGAGCGACCGCACGCAGTGGGCGAACACCAGCGTGGTCTTCACCCGCCAGGTTTACAACATGCTGCAGTTGTCGCGCGTGATTGCTCAGGGAGCTCGTATGCGCGATGAATCACGCGGTGCGCATTACAAGCCGGACTTCCCCGACCGCGACGACAAGAACTTTTTGAAGACGACGAAAGCGTCTTTCGCGCCGGATGCGGATGGGCCGAAATTTGAGTTCGAGCCGGTGGATACGTCGCTGATTCCGCCGCGGGCGAGGAAGTATGATGCAGCAAAATGACTCCTGGTTTCGCAGAAACTGGCTGGCGCTGGCGGCTGGCGGCTACTTCCTGGGGGCCTTGTTGCATGGCCTAAAGTGGTTCATGTTCCGTAATGAGGACAGAGCCATCGACGCCGGTGTCGCCCTCTTCTGTGCGGTCACATTCACGTTCCAGTATCGCGAACACAACAGCATCCGGCAGTATCGCGAGGCGATGCAGAAGGTCAAGCAGGAGCGCGAAACCGCTTCAAGATTGGGCAAATCGTAGAAAATGGCGAACACTAATAAATCCGTCCTCATAAAAATCAAGCGCCAGAACACCCCCACTTCCAAGTCCTACTGGGAAGAGTTCGAACTCGCCTACCATCCGGGCATGAATGTGATCTCCTCGTTGATGGAGATCGCCGCCAACCCTGTCACCCGCGAGGGCAAGGCGACGTCGCCCATCACCTACGACTCGAATTGCCTGGAAGAAGTCTGCGGCTCGTGCGCCATGCTGATCAATGGACGCGCCCGCATGGCCTGTTCAGCGTTGATCGACAACCTTGAGCAACCGATCAAGCTTGAGCCTTTCGCGAAATTCCCCGTCGTCCGCGATCTCGCCACCGACCGCAGCGTGATCTTCGAGAACCTGAAAGCTGTGAAGGCCTGGGTTCCGATCGACGGCACCTACGACCTCGGCCCCGGCCCGCGCATGACGGCGGAAGAACAAGAGCAGGCCTATCCGATTTCGCGCTGCATCTCCTGCTGCTGCTGCATGGAGGCCTGCCCGCAGTTCAATGAAGACACGGGCTTCGTGGGCGCGGCCACCATCGCGCAGGTGCGGCTGTTCAACACCCATCCAACGGGCAAATCGCTACAGCGTGAGCGCCTCGCCGCACTCATGGGTGACGGCGGCATCCAGGAGTGCGGCTACGCGCAGAACTGCGTCGAGGTCTGCCCCAAGGATATTCCGCTGACCCGCGCCATCTCCGAGGTTGGCGGCGAGGTCATGAAACAAGCCATCGGTGACCTTTTCCGGCGCTGATTTTTGTCACTTTGCCTGAGTGCGGCAGCGCACATCCCGCGCCTAGCGCCGCAAGTCATTGCTTCCTGAGCACATAGACAAGTCCCCATCAAGCGGCGGAGTGGCCCGCCGAGTGCCCGCATGTAGCTGGCTCGCAGTTCTGGACGACCCCGGTAACCCGGCGGTAACCACGGCTGCAGCCGAACTGTGGTAATCGGGCGGGTAACCGCGCGCCCAAGCGGGAAATTTGGCCTGCTTGACAGCATGGCGTAGAATGGCCGCCAGTTGTGCGCGGGCTTGACCGGAAGCATTGAGACCACTTCGTGAACCGAACTCTATCGAACCCGCTCGTTCGACTCGTCGCTGTGGCCTGCGTATGCAGCCCGCTTTTTGCCGCTGGCGCTACCGCGCTGCAGCGGCCTCTGCATCATGCGCGCCATCATCGTTTTCACTGGATGCGCTGGAACCCGATGTTCCGTCCATCTCACGAATCGCTGCTGATCCAGAACGCCGAGATCGACCGCTTGGAATTGCCGCGCATTCAGGATGATGACGAACTGGAAGCACTTAAAGCGAGCGGAGCCCTCTTGCCGATTGTGGCGGGAGAGACGCTGCGTTTCGATCCGCGGCTCGACCCTTCGCGCCGGTTCTGCCGTCCCTGGACGCGCGACTTTGTGCAGGACCTGGCGCAAGCCTACTTCAACCGCTTCCACGAGCAGATTCAGGTGAACTCCGCGGTGCGCACGGTCAAGGTTCAGAAAAAACTTCGCCGTCACAACCGCAACGCCGCGCCCGCCGACGGCGATACAGCCTCGTCGCATCTGGCTGGTTTAACCGTTGACCTGCAACGCCGCGGCATGACTCAGGACCAGATTCGCTGGATGGAGCACTACCTTTTTTACATGAAAGCTCTTGGCCTGGTGGAACCCGAGGAAGAACGCGGCCAGTGGGTGTTCCACATCATGGTCAGCAGCCACTACCAGAACTGGCGCGAGACGCAGGATATCGTTCCGATGGAGCGGCCGGCGGATTCGAACGCGATTACCGCCGACAGCCGCGGGCAGTAGCTTTCGTCGTACTCAGCTCGAACTTCCGCACGATCCTCAACCCACGATGATCATTCCGTTATGATCATCGCAGTATGATCGTCCTGCTCGCCGGACTTCCCGGTACCGGAAAAACCACCCTCGCCCGCGAGCTGGCTCTGCGCACCGGCGGTCGCCTGGTGAGCAAAGACCTGATTCGCCGCGCTCTCTTTTCCGCGGATGAAGTCGAATATTCTTCGCGGCAAGACGATTTCTGCATGACGGTGATAACGGAGACGGCCGGCTATCTGCTGCGGCAGGACTCAAAGCACTTTATCTTCCTCGACGGCCGCCCGTTCTCCCGCCGCTACCAGATTGAAAATGTGCTGGGGGCAGCCGCTTCCCTGCACCAGCCCTGGAGGATTCTCGAATGTGTGTGCACGGAAGAAACCGCAAAGCAACGCCTCAACCGGCAATCCGCATCGCGAGAACATCCTGCGGAAAATCGGAATTACGAGCTTTATCTTGCGGTGAAGTCTCGCTTCGAAGCAATCACCCTGCCGAAAACGATCATCGATACGGAACAATCGCTGGAAGAATGTATCCAAAAGGCGCTTGCCGCTCTAGCCTGACGCGCCGGGTTAATGGACCGAGTTGACGCCTCGCTTGGTCGAGGCTTTCTCCCTGGCGCGCACTTCTATACAATCGTTGACTTGCCGGTGCGACGCTTCCGGCCGCACACAATAAATTATGACCCGTTCTGCATTGCTCCTGTTGCTTACTTCTCTGCTTTGCGCCTCGCCCGCCGCGGCGCAAGCGGCAGCCGCTTCCTCCAACGAATCGGATTTGGCCATCTCCGCCCGCGCTCGCGCAATCCAGGCGTCCGCCATCATCGTCGACACCCACGCCGATACGCCGCAACGCTTTCTCGACGAAGGCTTCGACATCGGATCGACCGACCCTAACGACATCGGCCACATCAGCCTCGACAAAGCCCGCCGCGGCAATCTGGGCGCGGAGTTTTTCTCCATCTGGGTCGATCCCGAAACCAATCAGGGCCATTTTGCGCGGCATACGTTCGACCTCATCGATTCCGTCTACGAGCAAGCCGCGCGCCATCCGGATCGCATGATGATGTCTTTCTCCGTCGCCGACATCGAACGCGCCCACAAGGAACACAAGCTCGCCGCGCTGATGGGAATCGAGGGCGGGCATTCGATTGAGAACGATATTCACCTGCTGCGCGATTACTATCGCCTTGGTGTGCGCTACATGACGCTTTCCTGGTCGAACACCAACGAGTGGGCGGACTCTTCCGGCGATATCGATGATCCCAAAGTTCAGCATCACAACGGCCTCACAGACTTCGGCAAACAGGTTGTGCTCGAGATGAACCGTCTCGGGATGATGGTCGATATCTCGCACGTCGCCGACAAGACTTTCTGGGACGCCATCGCCACCACGAAAGCTCCGGTAATCGCCTCGCACTCTTCCGCTCGCGCCCTGACCAACGCGCCTCGCAATATGACCGACGACATGCTGCGCGCTGTGACCAAGAACGGCGGCGTCGTGCAAGTGAATTTCTTTTCTGCGTTTGTCGATGAAGAGTTCCGAAAAGCGATGGAAGCCCAGGCCAAAGACCAAAGCGCCGCGATTCAGAAGCATTTAGACTCCTTGAAGGCTCAGGGCACACCGGCCAGTTACATTGAAATCGACCGCATCGAGCGCCAGTGGATGGCCAAGATTCCGCGGCCGCCGCTGAAGTCTCTGATCGACCACATCGATCACGTCGCTAAAATTGCCGGAGTCGATCACGTCGGCCTGGGCTCGGATTTCGACGGCGTCAGCGGCGCTACGCCGCAAGGCATCGACTCCGCCGCCGACCTGCCTAAGATTACCCAGGCGCTGCTGGATCGCGGCTACAGCGCAGACGATATCAAGAAGATTCTCGGCGGCAATCTGCTGCGAGTGTTCGGCGAAGTCGAGCGTGTGAGCCGCGAGATGCAGGCCAGCGACGCGAAACTAGTTAGTGCCCCAAAGTAATATCAGCCTCTCATGGCCGCGCTTGCGATCTCCGGTTCAAGTGCGAGTTGATTCCGGTTCACGAGAAACGTCATCCTCTGCCGTGGCCGCTTCGCTTGTCGTACAATGCAACGTTGTCGCGAGTAGCTGGCAGAACTTTTCAAACGCAAAGGAGTCTCATGCGTAAGACTTTCGCAATTAAGACCTTCGCAGTCCTGGCTGTTCTTTCGCTTGCTTCATTCGCCGCCTGGGGACAGACTTCGAACTCACAAAACGTTCCTGCCGCAAAACCAAGCCCCGGAGCCAAGCCTCCCGTACATCATGCTGCCGGTCAGCCGACCGCCATCATCGATACCACGGTCGGCAAAATGACCTGCACTCTATTTCCCGACAAGGCCCCAATCGGCGTAGCCAGTTTTATCGGCCTCGCCACCGGCACCAAAGATTGGAAGAACCCGGTCAGCGGCGCCAACATGCACAACAAGCCGCTTTACGACGGAACCATCTTTCATCGCGTGATTCCCAACTTCATGATCCAGGGCGGCGACCCCAGGGGCGATGGCACCGGCGACCCGGGATACAAGTTCAAGAACGAAATCTCTTCCGACCTGCTTTTTGATAAGCCCGGCCGGCTGGCCTATGCCAACTCCGGTCCCGACACCAACGGCTCGCAGTTCTTTATCACCGAAGTGGCCACACCGCATCTCAACGGCAACTACACCATCTTCGGCCAGTGCGACGATGCCACCGTCGCCTTGGTGAAGCAGATTGCCCGCATGGCCAGCGATCCCAGCAACAACCGTCCGTTCCGGCCGGTGAAGATTATTCACGTCACCATTGTTCGCGGCGGAGCCGGTGCGGCCAAACCAGCAACCGCTGCAGCGAAGAAGCCCGCGGCAACTGCACCGGCGCCGGCCAATCCGAATTAGTTTTGCTGAACACTACCTCTGGAACATAGGCCCGAAAACCGAAGCTCGAAGCTAGGTGAACGGCCAACGACCAACGACAATCGACCAACGACGATTCGATCAACGACAATTCCGAAAGGACTCCCCATGACTCGCCAACCCGGACTCTACGCCACATTTGAAACCAGTGAAGGAACCATCGTCTGCCGCCTGTTTGAAAAAGACGCGCCGAAAACCGTAGCCAACTTCATGGAACTCGCCGAAGGCAAACGTGAATGGACGCATCCCAGCACCCGTAAGAAATCCAATGACCGCCTGTACGACGGGACAATTTTTCATCGCGTGATCCCCGATTTCATGATTCAAGGCGGCGACCCGCAAGGCACCGGCATGGGAGGCCCCGGCTACCAGTTCGAAGATGAAACCAAAGGCTCGCCCCACAAACTCGACAAGGCGGGCAAGCTCGCTATGGCAAATGCCGGCCCCAACACCAACGGCTCGCAATTCTTCATCACTGTCGCGCCAACGACTTGGCTGACGGGCAAGCACACGATCTTCGGCGAGGTCGTCGAAGGTCAGGATATTGTCAAGAGAATTTCCGAAGTTCCGCGCAGCCGTCAGGATAAGCCGAACAAGGATGTTGTGGTGAAGAAGGTCACGATCGAAACGGTGTAGCAGGAAGGCTGCGCATACGTCTTTCGGGATACACGGGATCCGTGTTACACTATCTTCGTGCTATGAAAACCCGTCTCCGCAATGTCACGGTTACTCTGGAAGAGAGCGTCGCCCGCTGGGCGCGAATGGAAGCGGCGCGCCAGGATACGAGCGTTTCCCGGCTGCTGGCGGGCATCTTGAAAGAGCGCATGCGGGAGAAGGACAGCTACGAAGCCGCCATGCGCCGGGCGCTGGCTCAGAAACCTTTCCTGAAAACCGACGGCCGGTATCTTTCCCGCGAGGAAGTTCATGACCGCACTCGTTTTCGTTGATAGCAACGTCTTGATTTACGCTGTTGACGAAGCCGATCAGAAGAAGCACGAATCGGCAAGACTGTGGCGCTCGGAACTATGGAAGAGCCGTTGCGGCCGTGTCAGCTTTCAGGTCCTACAAGAGTTCTACGCCAACGTAAGCCGAAAGTGGCCTCCTGCCCGCGAGCAGGCGCGGGCTGAGATACGAGGTCTTTTGGCATGGCACCCCGTGGTCATTGATGCGGAAACCCTTGAGAGCGCCTGGAAAATGCAGGATCGCTTCCAACTGTCGTTCTGGGATTCCTTGATTGTGGCCGCAGCGAAAGCGGCTTCTTGCCGCTATCTGCTGACGGAAGATTTGCAAGCCGATCAGGATTTGGATGGTGTGATTGTGGTTAATCCATTCAAGTTCGGCCCTGATGATATTTCGAGCGGATGATATTCAGCATAGGAAAGAATGAGTGGACATGCGTTGATATCCGTATCCCGACTCAAGGCTCTAAGCGCGGCCTTGGCGGGGGCTATCCTCGTTATCGCGGGATCCAGATGTGCTCAGTCTGCATCCGATCCTTGGCTGATTCTTGCTAGTGGCGAGCAGGGGCCACACAAAAGGAACTCTCGCAGTTCGGAGGCGACTCCGTTAAACCAGTGATGCGGAAGCTAAATCCTCGCGTCAATTCGATTACTTGGGAGTTCCCGTATCAGGCGCAACTATAAGCTTGCCGATACGCCAATGCTTACACCCCAATCACTCCCACCAACTCCTTGACCGCCGCCGCGCTCTTGTCGAGCCCAGCCTTCTCTTCCGCGGTAAGTTTGATCTCGATGATCTGCTCGATTCCCTTCGCGCCCAGCTTCACTGGCACACCGACGTAGAGGCCGTTGATTCCGTACTCGCCCTGTAAGTACGCAGCGCAGGGAAGAATCTTTTTCTTATCTTTCAGGATCGCTTCGACCATCTCCGTCGCCGCTGCCGAAGGCGCGTAGTAAGCCGACCCCGTCTTCAGATACTTCACGATTTCCGCGCCGCCGTCGCGAGTGCGCTGCACCAAGGCTTCGAGCCGTGATTTCTCGATCAACTCCGTGATCGGAATGCCCGCGACCGTAGAATAGCGCGGCAACGGAACCATCGTATCGCCGTGTCCCCCAAGCACGAATGCGGTCACGTTCTCGACGCTGACTTTCAACTCGTCGGCGATAAACGCCCGAAAGCGTGCCGAGTCGAGCGCGCCGGCCATGCCGATGACGCGCTCGCGCGGAAATCCGCTCAGCTTGTACGCCGCCTGCGCCATGGCATCCAGCGGGTTAGAAACCACAATCAGAATGCAGTTGGGCGAATACTTCACCGCCTCGCCCACCACCGCTTTCATGATGCCGTAATTGGTGTTGAGCAGATCGTCGCGGCTCATGCCCGGCTTGCGCGGAATGCCCGCGGTGATCACGACAATGTCGGAATTCGCCGTGTCCTTGTAATCGTTCGTTCCAGTGATATAAGAGTCGCGCTTCTCGATGGGCATGGCTTCGAGCAAGTCCAATCCCTTGCCCTGCGGCACGCCTTCGATAATGTCGATCAGCACTACATCGGCTAATTCTTTGGAGGCGATCCAGTGGGCCGCCGTCGCGCCCACGTTGCCGGAACCTACGATCGTTACTTTCTTGCGCATGGGTGAGTCCTTTAAGAAATCATTGAGCCATTAAGTAATTTTGCGATTTAGCGATTGAAAATCAGAATCGCGCCAAATGCAGCGGGCGTAGTCACAATCGCACAATGGCACGATCGCCCAATCACACAATGTCTAAACCAGCACCGCCGCGCCCATGTTCTCAATGATGGCGCCGGCAAACTCGCTGGTCTTTACCTTGGTCGCGCCCTCCATCAGCCGCTCAAAGTCATACGTGACTTTTTTCTGTTCGATGGTTCGCTCCAGACCGTGCTCGATCAGATCGGCAGCTTCGTTCCATCCCAGGAAGCGGAACATCATCACGCCCGACAAAATCACCGAACCGGGATTGATCACGTCCTTGTCCGCATACTTCGGCGCTGTGCCGTGCGTCGCTTCGAAGATGGCATACCCATCGCCGATATTGGCGCCAGGCGCAATGCCCAGACCGCCCACCTGCGCCGCACAAGCATCAGAGATGTAATCCCCATTCAGGTTAGGGCAGGCCAGCACCGAATATTCATCCGCGCGCGTCACTACCTGCTGGAAGATCGAATCGGCAATCCGGTCGTTGATCATGATTTTCTTCTTCCATGCGCCTTTGCCGTGCGTCGCATAAATTCGGTCGAGCACGTCCTTCACTTCCTCTTCCACTGACTTACGGAACGCAGGCGGTGCGAACTCCATTCCCGGTTCCACCAGTTCCGCATTCGCCGCAACCGTCAGGTTCGGATTCTTGTCTTTGTTTTCGACAATCCAGCTCTCGCGCTCGGTGATCACCTTCTCGCGAAATTCTGCGGTGGCAAGCTCGTATCCCCACTTGCGGAACGCTCCTTCGGTGAACTTCTGGATGTTGCCCTTGTGGACCAGCGTGACGCTCTTGCGACCACTCTCGATCGCATGCTGAATCGCCATGCGCACCAGGCGTTTCGTGCCGGTGACGGAAATTGGCTTGATACCGACACCCGAATCCAGGCGAATCTGCTTCTTGCCGCCCTTGAGCATATCCTGGTTGAGAAACTCGATCAGCTTCGCGCACTCCGGCGTGCCTTGCTCCCACTCGATGCCCGCATAAACGTCTTCCGTATTCTCGCGGAAAATCGCCACATCCATGCGCTCGGGATGTTTCACCGGCGATGGCACGCCCTTGTAATACTTCACCGGACGCACGCAGCAATAAAGATCCAGAATCTGCCGCAGCGCCACATTCAGTGAGCGGATGCCGCCGCCCACAGGCGTGGTCAGCGGGCCCTTGATGGCGACGCGAAATTCACGAATCGCTTCCACCGTGTCATCGGGCAGCCAGTTGTCGAACTTAGCTTTCGCTTTCTCTCCGGCGAACACCTCATACCAGGCCACGCGCCGCTTGGCTTTGTAAGCCTTCTCCACCGCCGCATTGAATACGCGCAACGACGCCTTCCAGATGTCGCGTCCTGTACCATCGCCTTCGATAAACGGAATGATCGGGTTATCCGGCACGTCATACTTGCCCTTCGCATATCCGATCTTTCCTCCATCACTTGGCACGCCCACACCGTTATACGAGTCCGCCATCTTTGTCCCCCGCCCTGGAGTGCCGCCACTATCTCAGAAAACCTTACATTATAAAGAATCGCTCGACGCCGCTGCTGGAAATGTACCCACCTCGGTCGGGAACCTTACGCTCTCACCTTAGAGCGGCCTTTCCTTGCCGACCTCACCATCTCCTCGTGCCAAAGTATTTCCGCACGCCCACGGCCATGTAGCGTCCCCACGGGCCGTTGTTGCCCTCATCGGCCGCCCCCAGGTTGGTATCGCGCGCGCCCAGCCGGTCGAAGAGAAAATGCTGGGTCACGCGGAATTCAAATCCTTTGCCGATGTAGATGCCCGCGCCCCACGAATGTTCGATGCCGATGGCGTCAGGCGACCAGGTATAAAGAGTCTGCGGCACATTTTTGCCGAACAAGAATGACGGCGCGCCAAACAGCATGAATCGCCGCAGCGGTCCGCGGCCAAACGGACGCACCTCCAGCGTGCCCGAGAGCATGTAGCGCGCGAACATGCTGCAGGGCGCGTTCACACCCCCGTATTGCCCCGCGTTGCCGGCGCAGATGTTAGGGTCAATTTCATTGTGCGGCGGCGACAGATCCAATTGCGCCCACCCCCAAAGCATGTCGCGGGGAAAGAACATCCGCGGCTGCGTTTCCAGGGATTGCGCCGCCGTCCCCGACGAAGAACTCTGCGCCCTGCCCCGCTCGGAGAGAGGTGCGGAGAGAAGTGCAGGAAGTACAAGAATCCACAACAGCTTTTTCATTCAGCCTCCCAAGTCATGCTGCTTGTTGCAATCTCGGATTTGACCACCAGTCAACAAACTTGCCTCCTTAACGCGGTGAGGGTTAGCGGCCTGGTTGAACATAACTCGTTAACAGGAGCGGCATATTGTAACCTGCCGCTCCGTTCAGTCTGCCGGATTGGAAAATCAGCCCGAGGCAACACGGCGCGCCCCTCTTCAGGCGGTTCGGCCATCGATCTCTCAGCTTCCAGAATTCATATTCACGTTACCGATTTATCCCATTCATAGAATCGCTAGCTCCAGGAATGCAGCTAAAGGGCGGCGCTGCAATCACCTACAGTTTGGCGGACCGATTGCTCACATACGCCAGCAACGGTTCCAGGACGAGCCTTCATGCCCCAGGAAGTGTCAGTGTCGTATCAGGCGATCAAGAGCAAGGTGTACCGGCTCATCGACGCCCTCGTAATGGGAGAGAAGTCGGAAGCGGAAGTCCAAGAGTCCATCCGGCGTTGGTGGGATCTTATCCACCCAGCTGATCGCCCCATCGCGATGAAGTACCTGCTGGCAGTACTTGCCTGTTCCAATTCCGCACTGGAAGCGATTGAAGGCAGCATGATGGAGGCGACCAGTCTTCAAGAGTTCGCTCACCCAGATTCCGCCCGCACTCTCAAACTCTTGGGCCGGATGGTCAAACAGGCCACCTTCAGTACGCCAGCTTAAGTCCCTTCGGCGCTGGCGAGACTCGAATTTTACAATTCACCAGTTGCGGCACCCCATACTCTTGCACTATGGTCAATAAGTGGTTGGCTCGTGAGCGCGGTGTGGTGTGCGCTGGCAGCCATGCCCAATTCAAAGATTGCAGTGCCGGAGCGCCAGATGAGACTTTCTTTTCCTGACATGCTGGGCAAGACTCGCGGTTATTTTTTGTCCGGAGCACTGTTGATTATGGCTACATCGCTGTTCGCGGCATCGGGCATTTACAGCTTCACATTGAATTCCATTGACGGCAAACCCGCTCCCTTGGCCGACTACAAGGGTAAAGTCGTTCTTGTGGTGAACGTAGCCAGCCAGTGCGGCTACACTCCCCAGTACAGCGCATTGGAGGCCGTCTATGAGAAGTACAGGGATCAGGGATTTGTGATTCTGGGCTTCCCTGCCAACAATTTTGGCGCCCAGGAACCCGGCACCAACGAAGAAATCAAGACCTTCTGCACCCGCAAGTACAGCGTCACCTTCCCCATGTACTCCAAAATTTCTGTGAAGGGCGACGACCAGGCCCCGCTCTATGCCTACCTCACCAAACAAACCGGCCCGGGCATTGCAGGCGACATCAAATGGAACTTCACGAAGTTTCTGGTCGACCGCAACGGCAAAGTGACTCAGCGCTTCGAATCCGCCGTCACGCCCGATTCGAAAGAAGTAGTAGCGGCGATTGAAAAGCAGTTGAAGCAATAAGCGCTCGCGGTTGACCTCCAAGAGCGCCGCTAAACACTTCTCTGCGTGGTTAGATATGCCGCCGAGGGGCTCAATCCCCAAGTGATTTCGTCCGATCTGCGCGGCCCTGAAAAGGATCTCCTCTACCGGTAGTCCATCCATCCATGAATTATCCAGCACCCCGCCTGCTACAATCGGTCGCGCTGCGCAAAACGGCAGAGTTTAAGCCTTGGCTTCGGCGCTGGCAATTCGATTATTTTTATAGACTCGATAACGCTACCTTATACTCCAGTGGCCGGTGGGCAGCGTCTTGTTCAACATTCGGCATTCTGCCATTCCGGGGCGTTCTCCAGCCCTCCGCCTCGTCGAGCGCTGAGTGGAATGCCGAATGTAAAGATTCTGGCAACTAGCCACCGACAACTGCCAACTGCCTTTATGGACTTCGATCAGCTCGAAACGTTTCTTCAAGTAGCGCGACACGCCTCGTTCTCGCGGGCGGCGGAGAAGCGTTTTCGCACCCAGCCTGCCATCTCTTCCCAGATTCGCGCGCTCGAAGAAGAAGTCGGAGCCAAGCTCTTCGACCGTTCCGGCGGCCGGGTCTCGCTTACCACCGCGGGCAAAGGCTTCCAGAAGTATGTGGCAGAAACGCTCGACGCGCGCAAGGCGATGCTCACCTCGATCGCCGAAATGGAGCGCGTCCCCCGCGGGGAGCTTATCGTGGGCGCCAACGAAGGCACCTGCCTGCACATTCTTCCCGAAGTCTTTGCCGACTTCAAAAAGCAGTACCCCGATGTCTCGGTCAACATCAAGCGCGCCGACTATGCGGCCATCCTCGAGTCCGTAATCGACAACTCCGTGGACTTCGGCGTGATTTCTCTTCCCGTCACCGACAACCGCCTCACCGTCGTCCTCATCCATCAGGATAGACTGGTAATCATTGCGCCGCCCCAGCATCCCTTGGGCAAGCTGAAATCGGCCGCCATCGCCGAGGCGGCCCAATATCCGCTGGTGCTGCCCAAGGCCGGGCACACCCGCGACGCCCTGGAAGAGCTGTTTCACGAGCGGCGGCTGAAGCTGAACTACACTATGGAACTGGATTCCAGCGAACTTCTGAAGCGCTTCGTCGCCGCCGGTGTTGGCGTCGGCTTCATCTCCCGCTCCAACGTCGAGGAAGACGTTCGCGCCGGTGTGCTGGCCGCGATTCCCATCGCCGACGCTCAAGTTCGCCGGGACCTGGCTCTCGTATTCCGCAAGGATAAGGCCCTGAGCCGCGCCGCACTCGCCTTTATCGACATTGCCGTGAAACAAAAATCGACTGACACGCTGGCGGCAAGCCTGAAGTAAATGAGCGATGCTCCTCCAAGCTACCTGCTGTTCACGCTGCTGATTTTCCTGCTCAGCGCAGCCGCGGCGCAAACCGGTTCCTCCATCGGCTCCGCCTCAAAACCCATTCCGCCCTCTGACCGCACCCTCATCGCAGTGCACGTCACCGGAAGCAAGCGCTTCACGTCGGAACAAGTTGCCGCCGCCAGCGGCTTGCAAGTGGGAACCTCCGTCAACGGCGATGAAGACTTCCGCAAAGCCGCCCGCCAACTCGGCCAGAGTGGCGCATTCACCGACGTCTCCTATAGCTACTCTTATTCGTCGGCCGGAACCAGGCTCGAATGGAAGGTAACCGACACCAACAGTTTTCTTCCCGCCCACTTCGAAGATTTTGTCTGGTTCTCCGATCGGCAACTGCAACAGAAAGTGCATGAGCACATCCCTCTTTTCGAGGGCGAATTGCCGTCGTCTGGCCGCTTGCCCGACCAGGTTTCCGACGTTCTCCAGGCTCTCCTGGTGGAACTCGGCGTTCCCGGCCACGTGGAGTACGCGCGCACCGCCGACAAAAGCGGAAAGCTTGCATCCTTCGACTACAGCGTATCGGGCGTACTCATTCGTATCCGCAACATCGACTTCCCCGGCGCGGCGGCCGACGATCTGCCGCAGCTTCAATCCGCCGCGGAAAAACTGGACCGCGTCTATTCCCGCGATCACCTGAGCGCTTTTGTCGAGCATTCTCTGCTGCCCCTCTATCGTGAGCGCGGATACCTGCAGGCATCCTTCGCTTCGCCCCTGACTACCATCGTGAAAGAAGCCCCGTCGTCCGACGCCGGCGTCGAACCCCGTAACCTCACCACCGTCGACGTCGCTCTCACCGTGACTCCGGGCAGCCAGTACAAGCTCTCGGCCTTGGAGCTCGCGGGCAACAAAGAGATCCCCGCCGAGGTTCTGCGCCCGCTGATCCGCGCCAAACCTGGGCAGACGGCCAACACCGTGCAGCTCGCCGACGACCTGAAGCAAATCCAAACCCTCTACAGCTCACGCGGCTACGTTACGGCCACAGCCAAGACCGACCTCCAGTTCGATGACCCGGCCGGAACCGTCTCCTACCGCATCGACATCCGCGAAGGCCCGGTCTACCACATGGGCGATCTGGAGTTTCGCGGCCTCGACAACGGTCTGATCGCCCGTCTCCGCGCTGCTTGGAAGCTGCGCCCCGGCGATGTTTATGACGCCAGCTACCTCGACCAGTACCTTCCCCAAGCCCGAAAGCTCCTCCCTTCCCGGCTGGACTGGGAGGTCTCCGCGCACGCAACCGCTAATACTCGCGACAAAACCGTGGATGTCGATCTCGTCTACACCGTCAAAGCGGCTCAGTGAGCCGGAACCCGGTCCATCCCCAGCCCACTCCATCCTCCGCCTCAGCCCACCCCATTCTCCGCGTTTCCGTTTTTCGTAATAATCCCGACAAATACCGAACGATTTCTTTACTTCCGGGTATGCTTTGGCGTAATAGACTAGAGAAGCGATCCGCAGGAATCGATTTGAATTGTGATCCGGTTCGATGTCGTAAATGATCTTGGGAAGGGCAACCAGCAAGTTTGGGAAGGGCAAGGCTTCAGCGGTGCCGCAAGCAGCAGGTTTGGGAAGGGCACGGCTTTAGCCGTGCCGCAAGCGGCAAGAACGACTCCGGGCTTTAGCCCCTGAGGGAGCTTCATCTGGGAGACATTGCATGATCCTTAGATCCACATGTCAGCGCGCGGCGATCACAGTCTTTGCCGCGACAGTACTCTCTGCTCTTCCCGCATCGGCCGCGGCCAAGCAGACTTTTACCGGCGAAGTCGGCGACGCCATGTGCGGCCGCAAGCACATGGAGGGCAAGCCCGCCGACTGCACCCGCACCTGCGTGGCCCACGGGTCAAAGTATGCCCTCGTCGTCCATGACAACGGGAACGACAAGATGTACGTTCTCGATACCACCGACCCGGCAGCCCTGGCGGCGCTGGACGAGCAGGCAGGCAAGAATGCCACCGTGACCGGGACTTTGGACGGTGATACCATCTCAGTTCGGTCGGTGGTCGCGGCTAAGTGACGGCATGATGCGGGCGGAAACCTGCCGCCGCTAATTTCGAGTGCAGTGAGCATCGGCACAAAGATTTTTCGCCCGGGCCCTCCCCCAAAATCTATACCGGGCATCTGCGGGAACCTGCGCTAGCGGGCTCCCGCAATTTTTTGCTGCTCCGAGAGGAAATTCATATTTCCTTTACAAACCATTGTGTTAGATTGTGCATTCTTCCATCTTAAAATTTACTTGCGGAGGACTACGGAGTTGGGCAAAGACATGGTTCCCAAGCGGATTTTCTTCACCAAAGGCGTCGGGAAACACCGCGAACGGCTCACCTCCTTCGAGTTAGCCCTGCGCGACGCCGGCATCGCTGCCCAGAACCTGGTCCGCGTCTCTTCCATCTTCCCGCCCAACTGCAAGCTGCTGGCCCGCAAAGACGGCGTCACCTATCTCAGCCCCGGAGAAGTCGTCTTCGCCGTGGTCGCCGAAAACTCCACCCACGAGCCGCACCGCCTGCTCGCCTCTTCCATCGGCGTCGCCATCCCCGCCGACAAAAACACTTACGGCTATCTCAGCGAGCATCATTCCTTCGGTGAGACCGAAGACGCCGCCGGCGAATACGCCGAAGAACTCGCCGCCGAAATGCTCGCCACCACCCTCAACGTCGAATTCGATCCCGACCGCTCCTGGGACGAAAAAAAACAGATCTACCGCCTCTCCAACAAAATCGTCCGCACCGCCAATGTGACCCAATCCGCCGTCGGCGACAAACGAGGCCTCTGGACCACGGTAATCGCCTCGGCCGTGCTGATTTTTGATTAGTTATGGGACCGGAATCCTTACCCCAACGATGGTCACGATGGCGCAGGTTTCCCCCGGTCTCTTGTTGCATAACTACAAATTTATAATTATAATCATTGCGTGGAAGGCATGCGCTTCGAGTGGGACGAGGCCAAAAACTTCTCCAACCAACGCAAGCACGGCGTAAGTTTTGAGAAAGGCGCTGTATTCCTGGATCCGCTTTATGTGTCAGTACAGGACCGCGTTAAGGATGGAGAACCGCGATGGCAAACCCTTGGCATGATCGGGGAACTTGCTGCTTCTCACCGTTGCCCATACCTTCAGAGAAGGGAGTGACAATGGCACCACGGTCGAGGTCATCCGCATCATGTCAGCTCGACGCGCTACCCGGAAAGAGAGGCGACGCTATGAAGACGAAAATAGTTAGCCACACGCCGGAGACGCTGCCCCCGTTAACGAAGGCAGATCGGGCCAAACTGAAGGCCCTCGCAGCTCGCCCCGACAGCGAAATCGACACCAGCAACATCCCGGAAATGACCGATGAACAATGGCAGCACGCCCGGCGCGGCCACTTCTATCGCCCGCGCAAGCTCCAGATAACGGCCCGCGTTGACGCCGATGTGCTGGATTGGCTTAAGTCGCAAGGCAGGGGCTATCAGTCCCGCATCAACGCCATCCTGCGTCGCGAGATGCTGGTCTCAGCCAAGGCGACCAAGTAGCGCTTCTTCTGCCGCTTACTGGCCCCTTGTCCCATTTCTAACCCGACTCTCCCGGAATGGAATGAACCGTTTGTTACTGAAACGAAAGCAGTTAGTGACTTGTTGCGACGATCGGCACCGACCTCGCATCTAACCATCGTACGGTTGCACTTTAGTAACCCAAATGCTCTGCCAAATGTAACCTTCCGTTAACATCGTTCCCGTACCATAGAACTGTATAGGGAAAGACTTATTTCGACCCGAGGAGTAGCAGTGGACAGCGATACCCGCAGACAAAAGCAGCAAGCACTCATAACCGAACTCTTGGAAAGGAAGATTCGCCTCCATGCGCAGCATCTTTATGACAATCGCGGCCAGGCCGAAGGCCTCGCCCTGCAAGACTGGGTGCAGGCAGAATCCGAAGTGTTAGAGAAAAGCATCCTGGCGCCCCTCTACCGCAGAAGCCAGGAAAATAATCAGATCTCGGAGTAACTCGGGACTAGCCTCGCCTCACGCTCCACCTCCTGGGCCGACAGGAAAGCGGTCACTTCCTGCTCGTCACTTTCTTCGCCTTCTTCGTCTTGCTCCCCTTCTTATCCAGCCGCTGCAGCACAGCAGCCACAATCAGCGGCAGCCCCACCGTCGCATCGAGAAAAACTTCCCCAAACCTTCCGCCTTCCGCCGGAGGCACAAACTTGCCCCACGACACCGCCTCGCTATACGGACTCCCCGACAACCCTCCCCAATACACCGGCTCCGGACAAATCCGCAGCCCATAGTGGTAGCGCTTCAACGGCAAATTCTCTCCCAGCCGCCGGTGCCGCAGTTCAAGAAACGGACCAAACTGCTGCGACCAGTTCCTCGGCACGCCGCCGCCAATGGTAAAGATTCCCAGCCGCTTCTGCCGCAACAGCGTCGCCGCAAAATGCTCCACATCCTCAAACGGATCGAACCGTATCTTGTGCCGTCCCGTCGACTCCCGCAGACGATTATTCAGTGCCGTATCCAGCCCCAACTCCGAATCCGTGAACGCGGGCACAAACACCGGAACGCCCTTTTGATACGCCGACTTCAAAATCCCCCGCTGATCCTTCGTACTCCGCGCCAGGTGCTCTCCAATCGCATAATTCAGTTTGTAGGAGCACATCACCTCGCTGTGATCCCAGGCCTCGAGCACTGCCGACATCACCTCTTCCACATCATCCAGGTTCTGCTCCGGCTCCAGCGTGTCGTAGACCCGGTTGTACCCCTGCTCATAAAGCTCCTCGTCAGAAACTGACGGATCGGCGCGAAAGTGCGCCCGTCCCGTCGCCTCCACCAATCCGTGAGCCATCAGCGCCCCAGTTGAAACCACCGCATTGACGATGCCGCGATCGATCAACTCCGTCACCACCAGCCCTTGCTTCGCCACGGTCATCGCGCCCGCCAGCGTCATCACCACAAAGCATTCTTCATCGCGAGCCATCGCCTCAAGCACGTCCGCCGCTTCGCCCAGTTGACGCCCGGTGAACGCCGTCTTCGACATCGCCCGCACCAGATCGTCGATCGACCGCACCTTCCCCAAATCCAGCGGCTCCAGCGGAATCAGCCGGTCTTCAATCGGATTATGCAGCCGCCGGTCTTTTCCCTCGCCGCCGTGTCCCGCACCGCCATGAGCCTTCCCCGCAGCATGCCCGCCGCTATGATTGCCCTGTTTCAAAATGATGCCTCCAAGCCGCCTCGCAAATCTCCCGAGCAATTACTTTACAGGAACACTGTGAACAGATGCCACGCGCGTCAGCGCCCCTCGTCAATATCCTAGGCTCCCGTTTTACTCGCGATTGGGGATATGCGGACATGAGGATATAATGTGGCGATTTCTGTGGCTTGGTTTCAGCCCATCGGAGCTTCATTGCGCCTGTCGCTTGACACTCGCGAGGTTGGTCGCGTCACCATCGTGCGCTGCAATGGGCGGATTGTTGCCGGCAGCGAGAGCGAGTCTCTGCGCGCGCACGTTGCCTGGTTATTGCGCGACCGCCGCGCCATCGTCTTGCACCTCGGCGACGTTGGATTCATTGACAGCAGCGGCTCCGAACTTGTGACGATTGACGAACAACAAGGCAAGCTGCTCCTTGTGATGCTGGGGATCTTCAGCGCTGGAGCCACTCTCCTGGCCTCGTACAAAGGGGACTCAACGCTCCAGCTAGCGGGGCTGGTCCAGTGGGGTTTGTCGGCAATCACGCTCGCGCTGCTAGGGGTGTGGGGAGTGTTCACCGGCAAGCGGCACAGTTACCGCAAAGCCGTACGCTCTCTCTTGGTACGCTGCGAGATGGCCATGGGCTTTTACGAGCACAATACATATCTCCAGGGTGACAAACTGTACACGGACAAAGAGCGGGGATTTCCGTCCAAGGGTACGTATCTGCTATGGGTGCAGTTGGGCACCGTTAGCCTCGCAGCTTTGGGATTCATAGTAATTCTTTGGTCGCATGAGATCTCCGGATGGCTGCATCCGCTTGCGCAACGAGCACCGTGCGGGCGAGACCTTTTCCAGGGATTTCTCTGGTAGGCCGCAAACCCCGGAGCGGCTCGATTCCGCGCCGAAACCGCACCGCGTCCGCACTCCCCGGGGTTACCCTTCTCACTATGCCCGGCAAGCGCAGTTTCGAAGAGCAACTCGCCGGCTTGGACTCCGGATTCGCTCGAAATGCCGGTCGCACAGCAGCGACCAGTTCTTACCGCTCCCCAGATTCGGGCTTCGCCGTGACTCGACGAAACAGCACCATTGGCATTGAAATCAAGGCGAGGCCGATATAAATGGGACAGAAGACGAAGACCGCGCGATGGAGGTAACCGTACATCAACGCGCCGAGAAATGGCTTTGCCACCAGAATCGACAAGAACGCGATGACGCAGGTCGGAGCCGCAGTTACCGTCACTGTGGCGATCGACCGGCATCGCACCAACCATCGATCATCACGAGATGAGCCGCCCCATTTGGCGGTTTCCCACTCCGCAAGCACACGCGGTTCGCGATAATGCCTGATGATGAAGTCATCGATTATTCTCGCGTGTATGCCGAACTCAAATAGCTTCACATCGAGAAGCACCGCGATCAATGGGAGGGAAAGAATGGCGGCGGTAATTAGATCGGGATTCCCGCCGGTTGCGTCCGCCCGCGTCGCCGCGAACGCGATTATTGCCCCAAGCATCGTGAACTTCTGAAGCCAGATCGTGGAGACTTTCTCCCGATAAAGTTTCGATTCGTCGATCAGGGACTTGTAAAGGTCGTCTGCGAGTGCCATTCGGGCAAGCTTCGCAGATTAGATCTGATCATGCAAGAGGCGTGTAGCATGCCGTGCGTTGACCCCTGCTCCAAGCATCGGGTTCGCCCCTCACAGTCCCTCCCAACCTGTGCGTTACACTCCTATCCATGCCCGGCAAGCGCAGCTTCGACGAGCGCGCCCGAGGCCTGCGTCGGACCTCTGCGCAAACCCGCACTCGTCGCAACAACTTCTTCCTTTTCTCTGTCCCCTACGGCTTCACATCCAGTCCATAAGACGGATGGCTGAAGGTTCCGCCGATCCTGATGGGCACGATCTCTCCCGCATTCTTCTTCTTCAGAAACGGTTCCACAGACTTGAGCAGAACCGATTTCATCCCCTTCGATCCCTTCGAAAGTTTGTTATCAAGTTGCAACGTTCCATGCAGGTCAACTCTCTGCGTCAACAGGCCGTATGTCCCATGCACATGCGCCAGCGCTCCCGGAACGCTGAACGAGATATCTGAGAACGTCGCGATGGCGTCGTTGAGCACGACGTGTCCCTTCAGATTTTCAACCACGCTCGCCGGGTCGTCGTTCTTCTTCTCGCCCTGCGCCACTTGACTGAGATTGTCAACCTTTTCCTGCGTCGTCGGCTGGACGAAATTCGCAGCGTCGATTCCAAAGTCTCCTTGCAGGTTCACCCGTCGCATGAAGCCGCGCTTCCCCGGCGGCACCAGCACTCGCACTCTGAAGTTCATCGTTCCGGTCAATGCCGGACGATCTCCCTTCGAGAACAGCCGTAACCAGTCCTGTATTCGTCCCTGCAGTTCCGTCGCGCTCAGCGAAACTGTCTTACCTTCCGCGGCCGCCTTCTTTGCCACTTCAAGTTGCGACACCACCGACGTCTGCCCAAGTTGTGCCTGCACCGACTGCAGTGCCACATCTCCATCCATCCCGTTCACAATCGCATGGAATTGCGTCCTCAGGTCTACCGCATGACCGCCACTCGTTACCTTAAAATCGGGCGCGTCGGTGCTGCCTCCGACCTCAATGCGTTCCAGCATACCGTTGAATTTGCCGGTAGAAGACAGCGTTCCTCCTATGCCGGAAAATACGCCCAGGTCCGCGCGTTCAAATACATAGGAGCCGGAAACAACGGTTTGGCCGACGTTCTGCGACCGCAACGGACCGAAATGCCCGTCCGTGCGAATTTCTCCGGGCGGCTTCGCATTCAGCAGCGCCGCATGGAACGACATGGGCCGGTCGCCGGCCACAGAGTCCAGCCTCAATTTGTGAATCTCGAACTTAAGCGGTTCTTTTCCGGGTTCGCCCGAAGCGATCTCCAACACGGCTCCATCCGCAATAACCTCGTCGATAATCACTTCCGGCTGCTTCGCGCCGCCGCCCGGTGGCGCTGCGTTGCCGGCGCTTTCACTGCCCGGTGACACGAATACGCGCAAACCTTCGATCCTCACACGCCGCACGCGCTTCGGAGTGCTCAGAAACTCCCAGTAAGCACCCTGAATCGTGAGCTTCTCCACGGTGGCAATCGGCGGAGCGTCGGGATCGTTGTTGCGGCGAAAAGTCACTCCTTCGGCAACAAACCCCGGCGTGAAATATGTCCCGTGAAACGCTTTCAATTCGACCGTGCTGGCGAACTTTTCCTGCAGCGCCTTCACCATTGCGCCCCGCGTGAACGGCCAGCGGCTTATCACCAGCACAGCGGCGCCGGCGATCACAACCAGAGCCAACAATCCACCAATCTTGATCCAGCGCGACAACGCCTTGGACTTACGATTCGGTCCATCCAAACGGATCGAGATTTTTCCCTCGGAAACTCTCAATGGCCTACGCGAACCAGCAGAACCTTCCCGTTTCGAAGCCACACGCATTGCAAGAGGCTAACCGTTCGAGACCTAAGAATCTGTTCACAAAAGCACACTGAGTTGACATCCCGAGATCCGAAGTCGGAGGGTCGAAGGTCGAAGCTCCGAGGTCGAAGGCTGAGGTCCGAGGTCCGAGGTCTGAGGTCGGCAGATGCTATATTGATCGGCAGAGGAGCAGAACGAGTGCCGCCTGAGAAATTTCGTGTGGCTCTGGTGCAAATGTCCTGCGGGCCGGAGCCCGAACAGAATCTCGAGAAAGCTCTCGAACGCACCGCCGACGCTGCCGGCCGCGGCGCCCAGATCGTCTGCCTGCCCGAACTTTTTCAGACTCAATACTTCTGCCAGCGCGAAGATCATTCCCTGTTCGATCTGGCCGAGCGGATTCCGGGGCCAACCACCGAAATACTTTCCTCCGCTGCCCGCCGCCACGGCGTCGTTTTGATCGCTTCTCTTTTCGAAAAACGCGCGCCCGGCGTTTATCACAACACCGCCGCCACCTTCGATGCCGACGGTTCTCTGTGCGGCCTCTACCGCAAGATGCACATCCCCGACGACCCGCTCTATTACGAAAAGTTCTACTTCACCCCCGGCGATCTCGGCTTTCGCGCTCACGACACCAAAGTCGGCCCCGTGGGCGCCCTCATCTGCTGGGATCAATGGTTTCCCGAGGGGGCGCGGCTCACGGCCTTGCAGGGGGCGCAGGTGCTGTTTTATCCTACGGCGATCGGCTGGCATCCGGCGGAGAAGGCCGAGTTCGGCGCGGCGCAGCACGATGCGTGGCGAACGATTCAGCGCGCACACGCCATCGCCAACGGAGTTTACGTGGCTGTGGTGAATCGCGTCGGCTTCGAAACCGGCAACATTCGCGGCAAGTCGGCTCCCGGCCACGGACTGGAATTCTGGGGCGGATCATTCTTCTGCGACCCCTTCGGCCGCGTCCTCGCCGAAGCCTCGCACGACCGCGAGGAAATCCTGGTCGGCGAAGTCGACCTGAAAGCTCTCGAAGACATCCGCCGCAACTGGCCGTTCTTACGCGACCGGCGCATCGATGCGTATGCCCCAATCACCAATCGTCTGCTCGACGGACGGTAAATCGGGTCAATGAGTGTAATCGCCCCGATTTCGCCAACAATCCGAAAATGCTCTTCCGGCTGGGACACTTCCTGCGTCTTAAAGCTCGTCCACGAAGGCGAGATCGCGCGGCGTTACATATCGCTCATAGCACTTCTCGCACATCCAGCGCTCTCCCGGGTCACAATATCCGAACATCCCCGCGTCGATATGCTCCTTGCACAACTCGCAGTGGTCGTGACCCCACCCCGAAGGAACCAACCGAGTACCAGAGCGGACAGGCAAGCTCTGGTCGGTCGCCGGATAATGTCGACTCTGCCCCCTACTTTCTCCTGTTGGCTCCAGTTTCGTCCATACCCTTACCTCGCGACCTCCTACGATGGATACATCCTTAGCCTCGTAATCTTCGGCGACAGCGTCCGTTCCCTGAAATTGCTTTCTTTCCCATCCCCAGTTTGGGTCAAGCACCATCCAGACATCAAAACCCTGCCAGTAGGAACTGAGATAAGCCAACTCCAATCCGACTACTCTTGGTTCCTCTTTTTCCTGACAAGTCAGAATCGCAGTCCTTGTTTCTTTATCGAAGGACTTCAGCATGGGGCAGAGGCATCCGCGCTCGCCGAACAGGAGCCAAAACCAGCGCGGGCCCGTGCCCTCGATGACGTGGTCGAAACTGCTTGGAAGGATTCGGTCGAAACTACCCTCAAGCTCGAACGAGGTATATCCGGCCTCCGAGGTTGCGCCGCGACGCACCTCGGTCACGACAAACTTGGGGAAATCTTCGAGCGTCTTTCGTTTATGGAGTTCCATTTTCTGCTGGCCTCGCCAATATATAGTTCATCGGCCAATGGCATCTCAAGTCAATTGGCGAAACATCGCGGTTACACTCATTGAGCAAGAATCCGTTCGTCAAGATAAATGTCAGTCTCAGGACTCAATGTGCCGTTTATCATCCCATGCAATAAACTACCTCGATGCCCCGATCCAGTTCTTCAAGTACTACTTCAGGTGCTGCCCCGGCGACCCTCCACTACCGCATGCCCGCCGAGTGGGAGCCGCACGCCGCCACCTGGCTGGCCTGGCCGCACTATCACGGCGATTGGCCCGGCAAGTTCGAGCCGATCCCGTGGGTCTATGCCGAGATCATTCGCAATCTGGCGCGGCACGAGCGCGTCGAACTCATTGTCAACCATGCCGCAGCGGAACGGCAAGTCCGCAAGCTGCTCAACAAAGCGAGCGCGCTCACGGCAAACGTCCACTTCCACCGCTGGCCCACCAACCGAGTCTGGGTGCGCGACTCCGGCTGCATCTTTGTCACGTGTGACGCCGGGCAACCTCGCGCCGTCAAGTTCCGCTTCAACGCCTGGGCCAAATATTCCAACTGGCGCCACGACGAAAAAATTGGCGGCTTGATGGCGCAAACCGCCAACGCTCACGAAATCCGTCCGCTGCATCGAGAAACCCGCATCGTTCTCGAAGGCGGCTCGATCGATGTCAACGGCTGCGGCACATTGCTGACCACCGAAGAATGCCTGCTCAGCAAGGTTCAACAACGCAATCCCGGCATGTCGCGCAGCGACTACGAAAAGGTCTTGGCCGATTACCTTGGCGCGCCGCACGTAATCTGGCTGGGCCGAGGCATCTTCGGTGATGACACTCACGGCCACGTCGATGACCTCACTCGCTTCGTCTCCGCCGATACCGTCGTCACCATGGTCGAGAACAATGGCAAGGATGTGAATCACAAGCCGCTGCGCGACAACCTTCGGCGCCTGAAAGCCGCGCGCGATCAAGACGGCAAACCGCTGAACATCGTCGAAATTCCCATGCCCGGCGCAGTTGTCTTCGAGAAACGACGGCTGCCCGCGAGCTACGCGAATTTTTATATTGCCAACGGCGTGGTGCTGGCGCCGGTATTCAACCATGCCAACGACCGCATCGCGCTCGATGCCCTGGCCGATCTCTTTCCTACACGCTCCGTCGTGCCGATTTACTCCGGCGATCTCATCTGGGGCCTCGGAACGATGCATTGCCTGACGCAGCAGCAGCCTAGTCTTTGACAGGAGCAATACTCACCACGAAGTCACGGAGACACGGAGAGGCCGCCAGATCAAGGCGACCAAGGCGTAACCTGCCTGCTCTTAGTCGATGAACCAACTACGCGGCTGGCGGGCAATTGGTTTCACCGCCGCGGTGAGATTTCCTAAATTTCGAGTACAATGTCCGCCGTGTCAGCAGCGGAGGTTAGTTCCGTGCGTACAGGTCACTCGTCTACCAGGGATTTGGCTATTTTCTTTCTGCTGGTTATGGTCGCCGCCACTTTGAGCTGTTCTTCTTCCAGCTCTTCTTCCGGCTCTTCCGATCCCACTCCGTCATCTCCCAGCGCGGCATCGGCATCCGGCGCCGCGCCTGGGCAGAGCGCCGTGAAGACCGTTGACAATCCCAAAGGCGGCAAAATCGTCTACGGGCCTGTCGCGGGCCAGACCACCGAAGCCGGAGCCATGGGCGCGGTATTGCGAAAGCTTCACAATCAGTATGGCGACCGGCCGCAAGTGGGCAAGGTGTTTCAGGTTCGCGGCACAAAATCGGTTGCCGCCTTCTTCACTCTGGTCAAGCGCAACCAGGGCAACGGGAAGCTGGCGGGAATGGTAATCGTCTCCAAGGTCTCGGGCGACCACGTGGAAGCCGCGGTGATGACCGACGATGCATCCCGCTTTGGTTCCACCATCAATCCCATGCTGACCAAGCTCTTGAAAGAGTGGAAGCCTGCCTCCGATCTGCGCGCTGCCCGCCCGGCCGCAGCCGCCAGCCAACCTGCCTCCCTGCATCCGTACACGCTCTCCGACCGCTCCGCTTCCGTCTCCTTGCCCGATGGCTGGAAAATAGAAGGCTCCAGCCAAATGGGCACCATTTACGCGGACGGACCCAACGGCGAAGGGGCCGAGCTCGGCTACCCGTATGGCGTGATGGACACCAACAATGCGGCGGTGCAGCGAACCATGAACACGCTGCGGCAGGGCGGCTTGCGCAACACTTCGTACGCGCGCGCGCTCTATTACCCCTACGGTGGAGATTTGGCCAAGGCCTTCGTGGATTTGAACCACATGCTCAGCCGCACGGCGGGCAAGGCTCCGGTTACCTACAATATTTCCGGCAACACGCCGGTGCAGGCGCCTGCGCCCTTGCGCTGCGTCCATCTCACCGGCGGACTTGACGTGCATGACGGCAAGGGCATGAAAGAAATGAATACCGTGTTTTGCACTTCGCCTCCTGGACGTTTCGGGGGCTATATGGATATCGCCACCATCGTCTCGGTTCCGCTGGCAGTGGCACCCAGGGAGCGCGCGACGGTGGGGGCGATCATGGCCAGCTTCAACGTGGATCAGGGCGTGACTCGCCAGCAGGCCGGCTCCATCGCCGCGCCCGCCATCCGCGCCATTCACGAGATCGGCCGGCAATCCGCGCAGGCGGCCGCCAACGCTCACGCTGCCGAAGACGTCCACAATCGCGGCGTGGAAAAAATGTGGGACGAGCGCGACAAAGGCAATCAGGCATTCAGCAACTATCTGCTCGAGCAGACCGTGATCCAGGACAACTACACCAACACCCACAGCACGGAATGGAACGACACTGCCGACGAGTTGGTGAAGCGCAATCCCGATCGCTATGAGTACGTCCCGACGCCGAATTTCTGGAAGGGCGTGGACTATTGAAAGCTCCGCAGTTTAACCGCGCAGGGGGCACACCGCGCAGCGCAGTTCGATGTGCTGGCTGCGGCAGCGCACCGGGATATCTTTCCATCCTCTGGCCTTGCGCGGACAATCGAGCAGGCACCAGGCCTCGCGGTAGCAAATCTGTCGGGTTCCGCCTGGGATGACAACCGAGAAGGCGGATCGCCACGCCTGGATTTTCCACGGCTTCGCCGTTCTCCACGAAACCGTGCGGCGGCTACGAGTGCGAGCAGGCTGGATGGCCGCAGTCGCAGGCGATTTCCGCTTCGTCCGATCCCGCGTCCTTGCAGAGTTGGCTGCAATATTTTTCTCCAGCGGGCGGGACGCACACGCAGGACAGGTGCGCGCACTTCCTGGATTGCTCGCTTGCCATGAAGTCCTCCTGTAGGTTTTGACTGACATCATACTCAGGGAACTCGGGCAGCACTCACAATCAGGTTGTTCCTGTAGGCTGCGCGGCTAGCGGGTATCGACTGTGTCGCCGTTTTCCGCAAAGCCCTGCAACCATCCCAGGACGTGCTTCCAGCCTTCGTAGTGGCTGATTGCGGCGGGAGGAGCGCCGGCAAAGCCTTGGTGACGAATCTTGACCAGCGTGCCCGTGCCGGACTTGCGCGGGCCGCTCGGGTGCAAGCCATGCACGTTTTGCGGCTCCAGATCCCAGCGCACCACAGTCTTAAGAGCGCCACTCCAACTGGCAATCCAGGTATGCACGAGCAGGCGGGGCGGATCCACTTCCAGGTACTCGCCATCGACGCGAAACGATGTACCATCCACGCCCACGCTCAGGCTTGACCATTTGCCGCCGACGCGGAGATCGGCCTTCCACTCCGTGATCCGATACAGACCCTTCTGTCCCCACCAAAGCGGCATTTGTTTGGGATCGGTGATGGCCTGGAAAACACGCGCCGGCGGCGCAGCAATGAAAATTTCGCCCACCACTGCGTCCTGATCGGGGGTGATTGCGACGGTCGCCATGAGTTCTCCTGGAGGTCGTTCCTTATTTCTGCAGTTCTTCCTTCCGCACTTCTTCCACGAATTTCTTAAGCAGCTGAACCACGCCCGGCCAGCCGCCGGTGTAATCCTTACGAGCTGCGTTTTCTGCGGCGAGCCCGCTGTGTGTCACTTTCACATGCGTGCCGGGAGCGTGGGGGGTTAACTCCCAGCGAACGACAGTGCGGCGGGACTTGTCGTCGTGCCAGTTCGCGATCCAGGTGTAAACCAGAAGACGCGGAGGATCGTATTCGAGAATTTCGCCGTGACACTCGAACTCCCTGACGTTGTTGACGACGACTGTTCCCTTCTCGGTGGCGTAGCGGTAGCGGCCGCCGGCGCGAGCGTCCATCTCCCAGAATTTCACCGGACACTCCGGGCTGGTGAACCAGCGAAACAGTTCGGCGGGATCGGTGAGAGCCTGGAAGACGCGCTCAGGCGGTGCGGCAATGTGAATCTCGCTGACAATTGCGTCGTTATCGGGCGTGACCACGGTTGTAGTCATGAGGTTGCTCCTGATTTATCTTTCTGAAGCTCTCTGAAGAACTCTTGTTTTCCGCGAAGTTCTTGAGTGACTGCACCAGGCCGGGCCAGCCCTGGCTGTATCCCTGACACGCGGCGGGCATCTGCGCCAGACCACTATGCGTCACCTTCAGGTGCGTTCCGGCTTTTGTTGCGGTCAGTTCCCAACGGACCACGGTGCGGTGATCCGGCTTCTCGTGCCAGTTGGCGAACCAGGAATAGGCCAGCACGCGCGGAGGATCGATTTCAAGAATTTCGCCGTGATGGTCCGTATCCGGTGAGGCCCGGCGGATTCTTGCCGCTCCTCTCCCTGGACACGAAACGCCACTTTCCGCCGGGGCGCGCGTCCATTTCCCAATGCGTCATCTCGAAGGCGTCGTTCGTGCCCCACTGCATCGCTTGTTCGCGGGTGATCAGCGCCTGGAAGACGCGCTCGGGCGGGGCGGTGATTTCGATTTCGCTGACCACAGCGTCGCGGTCGGGCGTGATTGTGGTGCTGGCCATGATTGGCTCCTTGGTAGTTCCCTGCTTGACGGAATCGCTGCGACTACATTTTGCGCTGCAGGTCGAAGAACTCTTTCATCTCTTTGCCATGGTCGGCGAAAGTCCAATCCTCGGTGTGATGGTTGGCATCGAGGATGGTGATGACGACGCGCTGCATGTGTCCGGCGTCTGGAGTTGCGAGATTGGTGGCGTCGAGGAAATCGAAGGTGATGGTATTGCCGTCGGGAGAAGTGCTGGCGGTCATGCGCGGCTGATTGCCGGCGCCGCAATAGTGAGTCATGAGCAAGCGGTTGGGGCCATCGAGATGAAACATCGAAACCATGTTCTCGGGGCCGTGGCCGTGGATTTCGCTCATCAGAGCCGAGCCTCCGGCGACGTCCTCAAAGGAAACCTGCACGGGTTTTCCGTCGGAGGTCTTCCCTTCCCAGGAGCCAGTGAGCGATTTGAGTTGGTCGAAGGATTTCTGGAAGGCAGTTTGGGCCAGAGCGGCGGTTGCGGTGAGGAGCAACAAGAGTGAAAGGACGATGCGAAGTGATTTCATGTTAGAGATCTCCTTTGGAAGTTTTGGCAGCAGGATTTGCATTGCGGTTGTGCCTGGTTTCTTTCGCGTATTCGGCTTCGACAAAAGTTTTCAGGCCGGCGAGGTTCGCGCTCCAGAAGCGGCGGTACTGTTCGAGCCAGGAATCGACGGCGCGCAGCGGTTCGGGATTGAGGTGATAGACGCGATGACGGCCTTCGCGATGCTCGCGAACCAGATGGGCTCGGCGCAGCAGTTTCAAGTGCTTGGAGATGGCCGGGCGGGAAACGGGAAAAGCTCCGGCAATTTCTCCGGCGGGCTGGCCGCCGCGCCGCAGCAGATCGAGAACGGCGCGGCGGGTGGGATCGGCGAGAGCCTGGAAAGTAGCCTCCATCATTTTGGCGGGCGGCGAATATGTAACCGAACGGTGACGCATAATGCGTAACCATACAGTTACGCGATGAAAAGTGTCAAGGAGTTTTTCTGTGGAAAACATTCTTACCCTGATTTACAATGTAAGTCATGCTACGACAGATCACATCGGTAAGCACCAAGGGACAATTCGTGATTCCCTCGGAGATGCGAGCGTCTTTGGGGATCAAGCCGGGAACGCGCATTTGCGTGACCCAGCAGGGGTCGAAGATCGTGCTGGAGCCCGTGTCGGAAGAACTGGTGGATCGGACGCGCGGAATGCTGGCGGGCGGGCCGTCGCTTTCGAAGGCGCTGCTACGCGAGCGGCGTCGCGGGAAGGATCGATGGTAACGTACGTGCTCGATTCGAGCGCCATCCTTCGGTATTTGGACGGCGAGGCGGGGTCGGACCGCGTGTCGGAGATCATCAAGGATCACCTGGCGGGAAGATGTGAAGCGGTTATCTGTTCGCTGCACTGGGGCGAGATCGCCGGACAGACCTGCAAGCAGCGTGGCACCAAAGCCATGGAATTGGTTCTTTCGCGGCTGAGCGCCTTCGGAGTTCAGGTGGTCGCGGCGGATGCGGACAGGGCTGTGCGCGCCGCCTTGATCAAGTTCAAGACCGCAGTTCCCTATGTGGATGCCTTTGGGGTGGAGCTGACGGCGGAATCGCGCGAGCGTGTGCTTGTGACTGCGGACTTTGATTTCAAGGCTGCGAGCCGCGATGTGAAGATTGAGTTCTTGCCGAAGAAGTAGATGGCTCACTGGTTCGGGCCAAGAGCTTTGAGCTTTTAACCGCGAAGGACGCTGAGAACGGCCGCGAAGATCGCGAAGAGAACCGGGAGTTATCGTGCTTCGGTTACCAGGTCGAGGAACACCCGATGTACGCGGCTGTCGTCGCTGAGTTCGGGATGGAAGGTCGTGGCCATGACTTTGCCCTGGCGGACGGCGACGGGGATGTTATCTGTGCCTTCGGTGGCGATTACTTCGACGGCTGCGCCTACGTGCTCAATCTTCGGGGCGCGGATGAAGACCATTTCGAGAGGTGAGCCGGGCTGGTCGTTGAGAGAACTCTGAAGAAGTTTGCCTTCGCGGATGGAGCTGTCGATCTGGCGTCCGTAGGCGTTGCGGCGGATGCGGATGTCGATTGCGCCGAGGCCTTTTTGTTTGGGATTCTCTACTTCGTTGGCCAACAGGATTGCTCCGGCGCAGGTACCGAAGGTTGGCTTGGCGTGGACGAATTCTTTGAGCTTCTCAAATCCTTCTTCTCCCAGCAATTTCAGGAACGTGCCGGACTCGCCGCCGGGGATGACCAGGCCGTCGATTGCGTCGAGTTGCTCGGGCTTTTTTACGAGCACAACTTCGGCTCCCAGCTCTTCGAGCCGGCGGCGGTGGGCGTCGAAATCGCCTTGCAGGGCAAGGACACCGATTTGCATAGGCAGTCGTTGGCCGGTGGTCAGCCAGTTTCAATCTGAATTCTAAAGGAAAGCGCAAGTTGCCTCACTGCCGCTGGTCGAATGTGGATTTCTTGCCGAAATAAATTTCGTTCGTCTGCTTGCGTCTTCGAGCGCCGGCTTGTTTCGATCGTGAAAAAGGGGTATACCCCCCACCCCCCTGGCGTAATGGAATCATCGGGTTAGCGCTGAAATTCCCCGCAAAATACGTCTTTCAAAGAACTTAGATACTAAAATCCGTGAAACAAAGGACTTCGGGGCGGGCCTAGTTGGCTTGTGCCAACCGTCACGGCCTCGACCATGATCGCGCCAATGTGATTGTCAGCGCAAGGTTGGATGTCACATTGAGTTGTGGAAAAAAGCTCTGGGTGTCTTCGGCCGAACTTAGGCTGCGACTAAGAAGTGTCCCGGCTTACCTCAGCGGCTAAAGCCGCTCGGCATAAGCGCTTGAATCGCAGCGCTGGAAGCGCTGCGCCACCTAAAGGCCTATGCTTCGGGCATTCGGGAATCCCATCCTTCAAAGAGCGAAGGGTGGGCCAGCTGGCCCCCCACGTCATGGCTTGCCGGACTCGGGCGAATCTGCCCCGGCCGGAATCCCCGCTGGGGTCGCGTGGGTAATCGTCACCCTCTCTACTCGACCGAACAATTCCTCCATCCTTGTCAGTTGCTCAGGGTTGTTGCCGATATAACTTGTCAGGGACTCGATGAGCTGTTGTCTTTCGAGCAAGAGTGTCGACGGCCCTTGCTCGTAAGATAGCGTCGAGCTTACCTCGATGCTCGGCGTTGAGGCCTTAGTTCCAGCACGCAGAGGTACCAAAAGATGAGGTTGTAACACCTGATCCGGACGAATGCATACGTCGACGCGGTCGTAAAAGCCATCAGCGCCGTGGAAACTTACGCAGTAGGCATCCGCCGATCCCGTGGTTTTGGAAAAATCGGGGTAACCTAGAAGAGTAACTGGACTACGTACCTGCTTCTCCTGCTCAGGTGTCAGCACTCGAACAACTCGGCTGTCTTGTTGTGCGTTGTCCGCGGGAGCGGGTGGCGGTGTCCCTCCCGCGGCAGAGATCGTCACTGCGAGCGCGAGAATTTCGCCAGCCACCTTAAGCCCTGCTATGTGCTGCTCGCGGTCCAGTTCAGCCATTTTCTCTTCGTGCTTCTTTGTCATACTCCACTCCAGTACGGCCAGAGCATACGCGATAGATTACAAGCCAAGAGTCATCAACAGTCAATAAACTTTCACGGCCCGTAACTGGGAACCCGGCATGATTGGACTCCTTCTCTGTTACTCATTGGGTGAGGAGTGGTGTATGGTGGGTGCTCCATGTCTCGCTGTTTTTGCGAGACATCGCAGGGGCTGGAGACCTGCGGCACCCGGCTTACCTCAGCGGCTAAAGCCGATCGGCATAAGCGCTTGAATCGCAGCGCTGGAAGCGCTGCGCCACCCAAAGGCCTATGCTGCAGGCATTCGGGAATCCCACCCTTCAAAGAGCGAAGGGTGGGCCACCCGCCCCACCCAAAGGCCTATGCTGCAGGTATTCGGAGTCCCACCCTTCAAAGAGCGAAGGGTGGGCCACCCGCCCCACCCAAAGGCCTATGCTGCAGGTATTCGGGAATCCCACCCTTCAAAGAGCGAAGGGTGGGCCACCCGCCCTTAAGTGCTGGTATCATCGCCGCATTCTTTTTTTGGAGGAGTTCCTAATGGCCCGTGACGCCAACGAACTTGGCACTCGACTCGGCGCGTACGCAGATGCCATAGCCGGTTTTTCCTTCGCGCAGAGTGTTGCGTTCTGCCTGGCACTTGGCACCCAGGATTTTTCCAAAAGTGTGCTCAAAGGCGGCTGGCTGATTCCGTTGCTTGTCCTGCTTGCATCTGCGTTCTACGCATTTATGATCCGGATGTGTCATTGGAAACAGGACGTGCTGCTTGGTCCTCTGCTGCAAACTGAGGAAGCTGACAGAACGACGGCGACGATTCGCATCGGGCAGTTTTTTGTCATTATCATCGGGACTTTGATGACTACATTTGGGGTCATCATGTCCTGGGTAGGCAATGAGCATCCCGCCAAGCACTTATGGTTCCCTTTTGTCCAACAATAAATCCGGGTTGGCCGCAGCAGGCGGTCGAGACCTGGGGCCACCCGCCTGCTTCCACTCTCCCAACTCATTGGGCACATCAGGAAGACGGACTGGGGCGAAGATGGACTGGGGTGCCCCATGTCTCGCCGGTTTTGCGAGACATGGGATCAGACCTGGGCCACCCGCCCGTCTCGCAGACAAGCATTATTTTTCCAGTCGTGCAGATCCCCACGAAAAAGCTTGTCGCCCTTACGGGGCGGCGGAGGCGCTTCGTATCCATCTGAGGTCATAGCGTCGATCCAGCAATAGCCCAATTCTACTGGCCGCGTGACCTACCTATCAACGAAAAGAAACTGCGTACAGGCGGGACGCTTCACTCCAGCTGCCGGCCATCGAAATGCGGGGATGGTCCAGTCTGTCCCGGTTTCTTATAAAAAATCAGAGGCGGGCCACCCGCGGGTCACCCGTCCTGTGACTCAACATTGCTCACCTTCCCAGCATTTCTTACTCGCCACCGCGATCTTAGATATCTAAATAGAATCATTCCAATCGGCAGTGCGAATAACGCCATTGTGGCATAGTCAATTATTGTGGGTACCTTTGGCGCACTGCCGGTCAAGACACTCCGTAACGCCCAGAAAGATAAAAAGGACGCCGCTATTGTCTTCAGATATTCCTCGGGCGTGGTAAAGCATCCCACAATAAGTGCATAGGCGACAGCCAAGAATCCGACAATGATGGTCGTCACCCGCAGAAGGAGAGCACGTCTCATTTCCAAGAAAATGAAGGCCGGACGCTGACCATCCTTTTCACGCTGAAAAGGACTCCATGGGACGCCCCTGGACTTTAAGCCATTTCCATCAAGACTGCTGTATACAAATCCTGGGACCTCAAATTTGATTCGACTTTGGTCCCCACTGAAGGGCGCTAGCTGCTTGTAAAGCTTCTCCGGAGCTATTCCCAAGAATTCAGCCGCATCTGCGGAGTTTTGTTCACTTTCGCGATCCTCGTCGACGATAAAACCCGGCCCGTCGATACGAATCATCACGAGATACGAATCGAACGGATAGAGGCCAGGATCACCAATAACCCCGAGCTCATCAGTTATCGGCTCAGGGGACGGTTTGTCGGGCTCGTAGTATTTTGGATCCGTAAACGGTACACCAATTACCTCTCGATCAAAGAAGAACGTCTTGATGGTGTCGGAAGCCGGATCGAACGTAGTACCGTCGGTAACAACTGGATGTGCAAAATAACACTGTGCGCCGATTGGGGCTGGAGCGTAAGGTCCCATCAACACGGCCTGTCTGATCTTCGGAAATGCACAAGAAAATAGGACTCCTACACTCACGTGGCTGGTCACTTTCGCCGACAGATGTTTGACATCGGGGTCAAAGGATGAAAGCACGATCTGAAAGAAATGGGGAACGGAGGCTGATTTTCGAGGCATCGCTTCAAGCTTGTTCGCTCTCACACGCTCTAGGTTATGTCGTCTCCATAGATGTACCATTGCTGCTGATATCGCCACCAACACACCCATCGTTATGAGCGCGGTTGCTGTCAATAATTTCTTCTTCTTCATTCGAGATACAACCGCCTCACTCAGTTTGGGGACGGTAAATTACGTTACCAGCCCCTGGTTTGTAGCATATGCGCCTCGTCCAAACCGGCCACAGCCAGCCCCTTCATCGCTCCCGCCAAATCTTCGCTGACTTCGAGTAATACTTTAGGGTCGTTGAAGTGGGTGGCGGCTTTAACGATGGCTCTGGCTCGCTTGGCGGCTTCGGCGGGGTCGGCGAAGGTGGTGCTGTCTTTCATGAAGATGCCGCTGCCTACGAAGACGGCTTCGGCTCCTAGCTGCATTACCAGGCTGGCGTCGGCTGGGGTGGCTATGCCTCCCGCGCTGAAATTTGGGACTGGGAGCTTGCCCGCTTTCGCTACCATCTTTATCAGTTCGTAGGGTGCGGCGTGCTCTTTGGCTTTGGCGTAGAGTTCTTCTTCGCCGAGCACCGTGAGGATTTTCATCTCCTGGACGATTTGGCGGATGTGCTTTACGGCGTGGACTACGTCTCCGGTGCCGGCTTCGCCCTTGGTGCGGATCATGGCTGCGCCTTCGGCGATGCGGCGCAGGGCTTCGCCGAGATTGCGGGCGCCGCAGACGAATGGGACCTTGAAGGCGTGCTTATCGACGTGGTGGGCTTCGTCGGCGGGGGTGAGGACTTCGGATTCGTCGATGTAGTCGACGCCGAGCTCTTCGAGAATTTGGGCTTCGGCGAAGTGTCCGATGCGGCACTTGGCCATGACCGGGATGGAGACTGCGGCCATGATCTCGCGAATGATTTTGGGCGAGGCCATGCGGGCTACGCCGCCTTCGGCGCGGATTTGCGCGGGGACGCGTTCGAGGGCCATGACGGCGACGGCTCCGGCTTGTTCGGCGATGGTGGCCTGGGCGGGGGTGGTTACGTCCATGATGACGCCGCCTTTTAGCATTTCGGCAAGGCCGGTTTTGAGGCGGAGGCTGGTGGAGGCGCCGTTGTTCGTTTTTCCGTTGTTTGGGGACATGTTGTGAATACCGTGGGTACCTTTTCGCAAGCGCGAAGGATGAGCAGACAACGCATAATCGCCTGCCATGACCTATTTTACAGCCCATTGATAATTCGCGGTACTCCGGGTTGGCGCGACCGAAGGTTCGAGGAGAGGACTCCTCGCGGGGTCGTCGTCAGGGTAAGGAGAAAGGGATCCTTCGACTTCGCGTTTCGGACCGCAAGCGGTCCGAAACGCTACGCTCAGGATGACAAATCCTCGGGACGACAAATCCGAAGAGTGGCGAGGCTTGTCAGCGATTGACATATTTGGCGAACATTTTTTCGGGGTCGATGGCGATGAAGATGCCGCGGCTGCGGGCCAGGACTTCATTTTTTTCGTTGAGGATTTCTGCGGCGTTGACGTGGGTGCGGCCGCGGACTTCGATTTCGCGGCCTTCGACGCGGAGGGGTTTGTGCAGCGGGACGGGCTTGAGGTATTCGATGGTCATCTCACGGGTGAGGGCGACGACGTGGTGGAGTTTGTTGACCTTGCCCATGGCGTCGTCGAGGATGGAGGCGATGATGCCGCCGTGGGTGTGGCCGGGCGGTCCGGTATAGCGGTTGCTGAGGCGGAAGCGGCAGACGAAGGTTTGACGGGCTTCGTCGAGGATGAACTTGAGCTTCATGCCTTCGGGATTGTCCTGGCCGCAGACGAAGCAGTAGTTCTTCTGCATTTTCAGGTAACGGGTATCGTGGCCTTGGGATTTCGGTGGCATGGAATGATTCTAGCGCGGGTATGATTCTCCGCTTGGCGTCAAAGTCAAAAGACCCACTTCTCGCAAAAGCGCGAGAAATGGGGCACCCGGCGTTGACCGCAAAGTCCGCAAAGAACCGCCGCGAAGGGCGCGAAGAAGATCGCCGACGCGAATCGGCGCTTCTCTCGGCTCGATTCCTGTTATACATATCAGTTTATACATGTCAGTTTTGGAAATCTTTGGATCGGAGACTTCTGTGAAATTGCCGCTAGGTGCACTCTTCGCTGCGGTCTTATTCGCATTCCCGCTCACTTCTCTTGCGCAGGACGCGGACGTGAAGGCGCAGACGGCGCCGACTTCGACCGAGAGTAAGAAATCGGCGAAGAATCAACAGAATAAGAGCGCGCCAGCGGAAGCGAACCAAGAAGACAAGAAGGAAGAAGAAAAAAAGCCGGGCATGAATGCCGGCACCTTTGCCGGGCTGAAATTTCGCTCGATTGGGCCGGCGGTAGCTTCGGGGCGAGTGATGTCGATCGCGGTGAATCCGAAGAACAAGTTTGAGTATTACGTGGGCGTGGCGTCGGGCGGGGTGTGGAAGACGGAGAACGATGGGACGACTTGGAGTCCGGTATTTGACGAACAGGGATCGTATTCGATCGGATGGGTGACGCTGGATCCGAACGATGCGTCGGTGGTGTGGGTGGGCGCGGGCGAGAGCAACAGCCAGCGCAGTGTGGGTTATGGCGATGGAATTTACCGGTCCGACGATGGCGGGAAGAACTGGCAGAATTTGGGGCTGAAGAAATCGGAACATATTGGACGGGTGGTGATCGATCCGCGCGATTCGAAAGTGGTGTACGTGGCGGCGGAGGGACCGCTGTGGGGGCCGGGCGGAGATCGCGGACTGTACAAGACCACGGACGGCGGCAAGAACTGGAAGGCGGTCCTCACCATCAGCGAGAATACCGGCGTGGTGGATGTGGCGATTGATCCGTCGAATCCTGACATTCTGTACGCAGCGGCGTATCAGAGGAGGCGGCACGTTTTTACGCTGATCGATGGCGGGCCGGAGAGCGCGATCTATAAGTCGACCGACGCAGGCGCGACCTGGAAGAAGCTGAAAACTGAATCGAGAGGCAGACGAGAAACAGACGGATTGCCTACGGTAGACATGGGGCGCATCGGGCTGGCGGTTTCTCCGGTTGACGCGAACGTGGTTTACGCCACGATTGAAGCGGCGGACGGCAAAGGGGGAGTCTTTCGCTCGAACGACAAGGGCGCGACGTGGGAGCGGCGCAACGAGTTCGATGTGGGCGCGATGTATTACGCGCGGGTGATTGCCGATCCGAGGAATGTGGATCGCATTTTCGTGATGAATGTGAGCCTGCGCGAATCGCTGGATGGGGGAAAAACGCTGCACAAAGTGAATGAATTGAACCATCACGGCGACAATCACGCCATATGGATCGATCCGGAGAACACGAAGCATTGGCTGCTGGGCTCCGACGGGGGTATGTACGAGACCTACGACGACGCCAGGAGCTGGGAGTTCAAGGCGAATTTGCCGACGGTGCAGTTCTATGACGTGGCTGTGGACAATGCACTTCCCTTTTACAACGTATGCGGAGGAACGCAGGACAATTTTTCGTGGTGCGGGCCGACGCGCACGCGGAATGTGAACGGGATCATGAATTCCGATTGGTATGTGACCACGGGCGGAGACGGATTTCACTCGCAGATCGATCCCGTGGATGCGAATACGGTGTATTCGGAATCGCAATATGGCGTGCTGGTGCGCTATGACAAGCCGACCGGGCAGGAGTTGGTTTTACAGCCGCAAGCAGGCAAGGGCGAGGCTCCGTTGCGCTGGAATTGGGATTCGCCGCTGATTATCAGTCCGCACTTGCACACGCGATTGTATTTTGCGGCGAACAAACTTTTCCGCAGCGACGACCGGGGTGATACCTGGAAGGCCATCAGCGGAGATCTTACGCGACAGATTGATCGCAACAAGTTGCCGGTGATGGGAAAAGTTTGGGGCCCGGATGCGGTTGCCAAGAATGCGTCAACTTCGTTCTATGGAAACATCGTGGCGCTTTCGGAATCGCCGAAGAACGAAGGATTGATCTATGTTGGCACCGACGACGGATTGATTCAGATGACGAGCGACGGCGGCCAGAACTGGACGAAGTACGACAAGTTCGCCGGCGTGCCGGAGATGACTTACGTGAGCCGACTGGCGGCGTCGTGGCATGACGCCAACACGGTGTACGCCGCGTTCGACAATCACAAGAATGAGGACTTCAAACCTTATCTGCTGAAGTCGGCGGACGCGGGGAAGACGTGGACGTCGGTCGCGGGCAATTTACCGGAGAATGGTCCGGTGGTGGCCTTTGCCGAAGACACGGTGAACGCGAGTCTTCTTTTTGCCGGAACGGAATTCGGCGCGTTCTTCACGATCGATGGCGGACAGCATTGGGTGCGTCTCAAAGGTGGATTGCCGACGATTGCGGTGCGCGACACGGTGTTGCAGGCGCGGGAAGGCGATCTGGTGATTGCGACCTTCGGACGCGGATTCTATGTGCTGGATGACATCACTCCGCTTAGGCAAATCAAGCCGGAATCGGTGCAGCAGACGGCGATGATTTTTCCGGTGAAAGATGCTTTGCTATACGTGGAGCGGCATCCGCTAGGCGGCCCGAAAAAAGGATTTCAGGGAGATGCGTTTTATAAGGCGGAGAATCCGCCTTACGGCGCGGTCTTTACGGCGTATCTGAAAGACAAGCTGAAAACCAGGAAAGAAAAACGGCAGGACTCCGAAAAAGAAGCGGCGAAGAAAAATCAGACGCTTCCCTATCCCACGCATGACGAGATGCGAGCGGAAGCGGAAGAGGCGAAGCCGGAGCTTTACTTTATGGTGTATGACGAGAGCGGAGCGCCGGTCCGCCGGGTGGATGGAAGCGCGAGCGAAGGATTTCAGCGCGCGGCGTGGGATCTGCGCTACCCCGCGTCGATTGTGCGTGAGCACTCCGAAGAAGCGGATGAAGATTTTCCGCCCGTGGGAAACCTTGGTCCTCTCGTGCTGCCGGGGACTTACTCGGTGCGGCTGTTTCAAAAATCCGAGGGTGTGGTTACGGAACTGGTGGGAGCTGAGAGTTTTAAGGTCGCGGCCGAGGGTGCGTCGGGGATGAGCGCGGCGGACGAGTCGGCGCAAGAGGAGTTCCGGCGTAAAGTAGCGCGGCTGTACGGCGCGGTTACGGGAGCGCTGCATACCTCGGAGAATGTGGATGCGCGGTTGAAATCGATTCGCGAAGCGCTGCGCGAGACGCCGGCAGTGGAACGGCAACTGGGCGCGGTTGCCGACTCCATTGAGCAGCGCGATCGGGAAATCTTGCGGGCTTTGCGCGGCGATGTAGAGGTGGCGAAGCGGAGTGAGCAGGTGCCAACCTCGATTAGTGAGCGAGTGGATTCGATCATGGACGGCGAACGTTTTAGCCTGGCCAAGCCGACAAAGACGAACGTCGACGCCTATGGAATTGCGGCTGCGGAATTTTCCGACCAACTTGCCAAGCTGCACGCGGTGATTGAAGTGGATCTAGCTAAGTTGGAAAAAGACATGGAAGCGGCAGGTGCGCCGTGGACACCGGGGCGGGTGCCGGAGTGGAAGGAGAAATAAATTCATTCGCCACGGATTTGCGGGGATTCTCACGGATCGAGAAATTTTGGCCGCGGCGGTGCCTGCAATTTTTTCTTGCACCATGTTGTTGCAGAACGTTGTTGCGTTTCTTGGATGGGGCTGTGGTACACTCGCCGGTTGCTCGCGCTGATCGAGCGCGACAATCGCCTTGGGGAAATCGTTTCGCGGCTTTGTTTCGTGTTGGGAGGACTAGGGAATGGGCCTCGCGTTACTCGGCTTAATCTGGCTGATTACGTTCGTCAGCACGTACTTCTTTGTGGCCAAGACCTGGTGGTTACCGCCGGGAGCGGCGGAGGCTGCCGGCTTCATCGACCATCAATTCGCCCTCACCTTCGTGCTGATGGGAATCATTTTTGTGGCGGCGCAACTCTCGCTGGGCTATTTCGCGTGGAGATATCGCGAACATGCTTCGGCTGCGCCAGCGCAGTATTCCCACGGGAACGGTCGTCTGGAAATTGTGTGGACGGTGCTGACGGCAATATTGTTTATCGGACTGAACCTGATGGGCAGCCGGGTGTGGGCCAGCCAGCGGTTTGATCCTCCGGCAGCCGATGCGGTGAAGGTTGAGGTGACGGGGATGCAGTTTGCGTGGTACTTCCGTTATCCGGGGCCGGATGGGCACTTTGCGCCAACCAGCGTCAAGCTGATGGATCCCTCGGCTGGAGGCGAAGCGGCTCTTGGGATCGTCACGTCCGATCCCGATGCAAAGGACGACATCGTGACGGGCACGATGTATCTGCCGGTGGACCGCGAGATCGACGTGAGCCTGCGCTCGGTAGATGTGATTCACAGCTTCTTTGTTCCGTCGCTGCGCTTCAAACAGGACACAGTGCCCGGACTGAACATCCACATGCACTTCCGGCCAACGGTGATCGGCGAGTACGAAATTGCGTGCGCCGAACTTTGCGGCCTGGGCCACTACAAGATGCACGGCATGGTACACGTGGTCAGCCAGGAGGATTTCGACAAGTGGCTGGCGGCACGGGAGGCGGAGAAACAATAACATGGCGACCCCGGCTACGATTCACGCGCACGCTCCTCAGGGTTTCATCCGGAAGTATATTTTCAGCCTCGATCACAAAGTGATCGGCATGCAGTATTTTTTTCTGGCGCTGACGGCGGTGTTTGTGGGGATGTTTCTTTCCCTGCTCATGCGCATTCACATGGTGTGGCCCGCAGCCGTGCTGCCGCTGGTGGGCGAGATCAAGCCGGAGACGTATCTCAGCCTGCTCACCATGCACGGCACCATCATGGTGTTTTTCGTGCTGACTACGGCGCCGCAGGGAGGATTCGGAAACTACTTTCTGCCGATTCAAATTGGGGCGCCGGACATGGCGTTTCCGGTGCTGAACATGCTTTCGTTCTGGACCACGTTTGTGGCTTTCGTGGTGATCATTGCCGCTTTCTTCGTTACCGGCGGCGCGCCGCTGCATGGGTGGACGGGATATCCGCCGCTGAGCGCGGTGCAATCGGCGGGACCGGGTGAAGGGCTCGGCGCGGATTTGTGGATTACCAGCATCGCCATCTTCTGCATTGCCTCGCTAATGGGCGCGCTGAATTTTATTACCACGACTCTGGACCTGCGGGCCAAGGGCATGTCGCTGATGCGCATGCCGCTGACGGTGTGGTCGTGGTTCATCACGGCGATTCTCGGGCTGCTCGCGTTCGGAGTGCTGCTTTCGGCGGGGATTCTTCTGCTGATGGATCGCAACCTCGGCACCAGCTTTTATGTTCCGCTGATTGTGGTGAATGGGCAGGTGCTCGGCCACAAAGGCGGTTCGCCGCTGTTGTGGCAGCATTTGTTCTGGTTCTTCGGACATCCCGAGGTGTACATCGCAATTCTTCCGGGCATGGGCGTGACGTCGCAAATTCTTTCGACATTTTCGCGCAAGCCGATTTTCGGATACAAGGCAATGGTTTACGCCATGCTTTCGATTGGCTTGTTCGGATTCATGGTTTGGGGCCATCACATGTTCATGAGCGGCATGAGCCCGTATTCGGCTTTTGCTTTCTCGATTCTGACCATGTGCATCGGCGTGCCCTCGGCCATTAAGACGTTCAATTGGCTGGGCACGATGCACAAGGGCCGCATCCGCTTCCAGACGCCGATGCTGTATGCGATCGGGTTTGTTTCGCTGTTCGTCTCGGGCGGATTGAGCGGGCCATTTCTGGCGCAGCCGGTGCTCGATATTCAACTGCACGACACTTATTTTGTGGTGGGCCACTTCCACCTGATCATGGGTGTAGCGGCGATCTTCGGGATCTTTGCGGCGACTTATTATTGGTTTCCGAAGATGTTCGGTCGCATGATGAACGAAACGCTGGGCCGAATCCACTTCTTCATCACTCTCGCCGGGACTTATGCCATTTTTATGCCCATGCACTATCTCGGCATGGCGGGACAGACGCGGCGTTACTCACAATTCACGGAAGTCGCTTACCAGGCTAAGCTGATTCCTTTGCAAACGTTCATAACCTACGCGGCGATCATCACCATCAGCGCGCAACTCATCTTCGTGATCAACCTTTTCTGGAGCATGTTTAAGGGGCCGAAGGCGAGCGATAACCCGTGGCAGTCCACGACATTGGAGTGGACGACCGCGACTCCGCCTCCGCACGACAACTTTGGCGGGGTGACGCCGGTAGTGAACCATGGTCCATATGAGTACGCTGTGCCAGGCGCACCGCGCGACTACGTGATGCAGACTGATCCGGTGAGCGCTTCGGCGCACTGAAGTATCCTGTTGGTATGGCAACTTTTACTCCAAGCACTCCGGTAGATACTTCGCAACTGGGCCACGGCGGAAACCGGCCGAGGCCGCCTATGGCCGGAGGCGGCGACGGTAGACGCGGCGATGGCGGCCCGGGTTATGGCGAGCGTCTGCGGCGAGCCCGGCTGGGGCTTATCTGCCTGATCGCTCCCATCGTCATGCTGTTCATCTCACTGACCAGCGCTTACATCGTGCGCCAGGGATTGCCCATGTTCGACGGCGCCAGCAATAGTTACGTCCGCGACTGGGGCGGGGTGAATCTGCCGTGGGTGCTGCTCGCGATCAACACAGGTGTTCTGCTGCTGAGCAGCGTGACCATTGAAGCGGCACGCCGCGACTATGCACGCCAGGCCGCGCTGGCGCCGGTTAAGTCGATTCCCGGAGTTTCGCTGGGAGAAGAGAACCACTTGCCCTGGCTGGGCATCACGGTGATTCTCGGCATTGGATTTCTGGTGGGCCAAGGGCTGGCGTGGAGAGAATTGCAGAATCGCGGGTTCTTTGTCTCGACCAATCCCAACAGTTCGTTTGTATATTTACTGACGGGAGCGCACGCCGTGCACCTGGCGGGCGGAATCATCGCGCTTGTTTGGGCGGCGGCGACTTCCCTGCTGCGCAAACCGGTTGAGGCGCGGCGCATTGCCGTGGACGTCACAGCGTGGTACTGGCATTTCATGGGGTTGCTGTGGATTTATGTGTTTGCGTTTTTGGAATTCGCGCGATAAGCGAAAGGGGAACCTGAGGAATGGCTGACGCCACGCTGCAACATGACGCCGCTGTGGGGCATGGACTCGCGGGCGCTTATGAGGCTCCGCTGTTTGGAGCGTATTCGAAGAAGGTGGGAATGTGGCTGTTTCTGGCCTCCGATTCGCTCACCTTTGGGGCGTTGCTGTTCGCTTTCAGTTATAACCGGATTTCGAATCCCGCATGGCCGACGCCGTTTGCGGTGGAAAGCATTACCAACGCGACCATTATGACGGCGTGTTTGCTCTCCAGTTCGCTGACCATGGTGCTGGGCGTGTTGGCGGCGAGGCGTGGCGACCGGGCTTGGACTCGCAATTGGCTGCTGGGGACGATGGCGTTCGGCACAGCTTTCATCGTGCTGCACGGGTTGGAATGGACCCACCTGATTGACAAGGGAATGACGCCGTTTGCGAATCCCTGGGCTCCGTCGGTTCCGCAATTCGGCGGGACGTTCTTTACGCTCACCGGAATGCACATGCTGCATGTGACCATCGGCGTCATCTACCTGGGCGTGATTGCGTTCCGCAAGTGGTTCCTGCCGGTTCTGGCGGCCATCTGGATTGCGGGATACTTCTTGATTCCGGCGGACAACGTTTTTCACTATGGCATTCACGCGCTGGGGATTGGATTGATCGTGTCGGCAATCATTCTTTTTCTGAAGCCGAAAGTCTACGACGCGCACGATGTCGAAGTTTCGGGACTGTATTGGCACTTCGTGGATTTGGTTTGGATGTTCATCTTTCCGCTGGTTTATTTGATGTCGACGAAAATCTGAGGGAGTGGGCAACTCATCGAGCGGCATTTCCTGCCGCAGGGGAAAATACGATGCACGATGCAGCGGCGCACGACGACAGCAAGGGGCAGTATTTCTGGGTATGGGGCGCGCTCCTGGTTTTGACCGCGGTAGAGGTGTGGCTGGGCTACCGGCAGATATTCGCGCCGGTGCGGATGCTGGAAGCGCTGATGATCCTTTCGGTAATCAAGTCGGCGCTGATCGTCGGCTATTTCATGCACTTGAAGTTCGAGATCGCGCTGATGCGCTGGATGATTGTGATTTCCGTGGTGGGCTGCTTCATCATCATGTATTTCTTTTTCTTTCCCGACGCAGACCGGATCTTGCATCTGGGAGTAAAGTGAAGTCTGGGACACAATGCGACTGCTGAACCGCAAACTGGGCGCGCTGATAGTGCTGCTGGGGATTGGTCTGGCTGCCGCGCCGGCTTTTTCACAGGCTTGCGCCATGTGCTATGCCACTGCGAAGAGCACGCCCAAGGAAGGTCAGCGCGCGCTCAACAAGGCGATTCTTGTGATGCTGGTTCCTCCGCTGGGAATTTTGACGTTCGGCGTTGGTTTTGCGTTCCGCTACGGCAAACGCCGCGATCAAGAGAACGAAGAACCTCCCAACGGCCGCCCCTAGTTAAAACTTTACCTTTCCTTCGATGTGAGCGGTCATCCGGCAGTGGTTACCGTGCTTTATAATAGAAAGATTCGGCAGCGCTCGTGGAAGCCGCTGTGGCGCGTCTACAGGGCCCGACTTGTGCCGCCGCCTTCTTTCTAGCCGATGTCCACGGAAAGCATTATTGTTCGCGGGGCCCGCGTCCATAACCTCAAGAATATTGATTTTGAGGTTCCCCACAATACGCTGACGGTTGTTACCGGGGTCTCCGGTTCGGGGAAGTCCTCGCTTGCTTTCGACACTATCTATGCCGAGGGGCAGCGCCGCTATGTGGAGTCGCTTTCGGCGTACGCGCGACAATTTCTGGAGCGCATCGAGAAGCCGGACGCCGACAGCATCGACGGCATTGCGCCGGCGGTGGCGATCCGGCAGAAAAATACGACGCGCAATCCCAGATCGACGGTGGCGACAGCCACGGAAATCTATGACTACCTGCGACTGCTTTTCGCCCGCGTCGGCCGCACTTATTGTGCGAACTGCGGGCGCGAAGTGAAAAAGGACACGGTGGACGAAGTCGCGGACGCGATACTCGCGCTCGAAGCGGAAACGCGGCTGCAAGTTCTCTTCCCGTTGCAGCGGGAAGTTCTTGCTGAACCTCAGAGCAGGCCCAGCCGCGGACGAAAAGCGAAGAAGGCGAAACCAGGAGCAGGGCCGGCGCAATTGACTGATGAACTGAAGACGAGATTGTTCGATCTGCGCAAGGCGGGTTTCAATCGGCTTTATCAATCGCATAACGATCAGGCGCATGACGATCAGCCGCATGACGATCAGCCGCATGACGATCAACCCGGCCAGGTGTTTGAATTTTCCACGCCGGAGTCGTTGTTGGATGTGGATTTCAGCCAGCCGGTATTTGTATTGGTGGATCGACTTACGCTGAGTTCTGAGGTGCGCTCCCGCATCGTGGATGCGATCGAAACCGCGTATCGCGAATCGGGCGAGGTGATTTTCGACATTCCGCCGCACGACGATCAGCAGGCCCGCCAGTTGCGCTTTGCCCAACGTTTCGAATGCAAGGACTGTCATTTGCGCTACGAGGAGCCGGAGCCGCGGCTGTTTTCGTTCAACAATCCTTACGGCGCTTGTCCCCGCTGCCAGGGATTCGGCAACACGATTGATTTCGACCTCGACCTCGTGATTCCCGACAAGACCAAATCGCTGGGCGAGGGCGCCATTGAGCCGTGGACCAAGCCCAAATACCGGCCGTTGTTTACCGATCTGAAGCGATTTGCCAAGCAGTCCGGCATTCCGCTGGATGTGGCTTGGGCTGAACTTGAGCCGGAGCATCAGCAGCTTGTGTTGGATGGCGAAAGAACATTCCTCGGCGTGCGCGGCTTCTTCCAGTATCTGGAACGCAAGAAATACAAGCTGCATGTGCGCGTGTTCCTGAGCCGCTACCGGGGATACTCGACCTGCTCGGCCTGCAACGGCACACGCCTGCGGCTGGAAGCGCGGCAAGTCAAGATCAACGGCCGCAACATTTGCGAAATCTGCGCGATGACGGTAGAGGACGCCGCGAAATTCTTCGATCAGGTCGAGTTAAGCGTGCAGGAAGCCGGAATTGCCGATAAGCTGCTGCAGGAGATTCGCGAACGGCTGCGCTTTCTCAACGACGTGGGCCTCGAATACCTGACGCTGGACCGTCTCTCTTCGACTTTGTCGGGCGGCGAAGCGCAGCGAATTCAACTGGCAACCTCGCTGGGTTCGCGGCTTGTGGGCACGCTTTATGTTCTCGACGAGCCCTCGATCGGCCTGCACAGCCGCGATACGCGGCGGCTGATCAAGATTCTTCACGATCTGCGAGATCTGGGAAACACGATTCTGGTAGTGGAACACGACCCCGACATTATGCGGACGGCGGATCGCATTCTCGATCTGGGGCCGGGCGCGGGTGAACACGGCGGGAAACTTGTGGCTGCAGGAACCTACGAGGAAATCCGGCGTAATCCGGCTTCGTTGACTGGACGCTATCTCGCGGGGGAGCTGCGCATTCAGTTCCCTGCCGTGCGCAGGAAGCCGGGCAGGCAGCAGATCACGATTCGCGGAGCGCGCGCGAATAATCTAAAAGGCATCGACGTCAGCATTCCGCTGGGAATGATTGTGGCGATCACGGGAGTATCCGGCTCGGGCAAGTCGACGCTGCTGCACCAAGTGCTCTATCAGGCTCTGGCGCAGGCCAAGAAGCAGCCCTTGAATGGCACGGCGACAAATTCGGCGATGTGGGAGAGCATTGAAGGCGAGGAGTTCTTTGACGAGGTGGTTCTTGTCGATCAGTCACCGATCGGACGTACGCCGCGGTCGAACCCGGTGACCTATATCAAGGCCTTCGATGCGATTCGCGATCTGTTTGCTTCCCTGCCCGAAGCCAAGAAGCGCAGCTTTTCTTCCGGCCATTTCTCTTTCAACATTCCGGGCGGACGCTGCGAGGTCTGCCAGGGAGACGGCACGGTTACGGTGGAGATGCAGTTTCTCGCCGACGTTGAACTGATCTGCGAAGAGTGCAAAGGCACGCGGTATAAGCCGCAGGTTCTTGAGGTTCGCTACCGTGGAAAGAACATCCATGAAGTTCTCAATCTCACGGTGAAGGAGGCGCTGAAGTTTTTCGCCGAGATACCCAAGGTGAGCGAGAAGCTGCGAGTGCTGGAAGAAGTGGGGTTGGGATATTTGCGGCTGGGCCAGTCGGCCACCACACTCTCCGGCGGTGAAGCGCAGCGAATGAAGCTGGCCGCTCATCTGCAACCCGCGGCACGTGAAATCGGGCGTCCCCGAGGTGCAAGACCCGACGCAATGCGAATCAAGCGCCGTATGCTTTATATTTTCGACGAGCCCACCACCGGACTGCACTTCGATGATGTGAGCAAACTACTGGCGGCGTTCCGCCGTCTGATCGATGCGGGAGGTTCGATCCTTGTGATCGAGCATAATCTTGAGGTGATCAAGACCGCCGACTGGGTGATCGATCTGGGCCCGGAGGGAGGATCGCGCGGCGGAAACATTGTGGGAGCGGGGCCGCCGGAGGCGATTGCGAAACTGCCGAATTCCTACACCGGGCAGTATCTGGCGCGTATTCTGAACGGCACACGGGCAAGTGGCACGCATGCGAACGGCAATGTGGTGTCGCATTCCAATGAGAAAGCTTAGAGCGGCTGGGTTGGCGCTAGGGGCGCTGGTGGCCGTAGTGCCTGCAGTTGCGCAGGATGCCAGCCAGAGTTCGCCGCAAACCTCGTCGCAGACCTCCTCGTCTCAAACCTCGACGTCGCAAAGATCGACGGCACCGACTTCGGCGTCCCAGGCTTCAAGCACGACTTCTGCTGAACCTGAAGATCAGGTTTCTCAAGATGCTGAAGGAGCCTCTTCCAGTAAGCCTATTCACAAGAAGACCGGGCCCGACTCCAGCCGAACCATCCGCCACTCCAGGATTGCTGTCGAGGACGATGAGCCGCTCGAACTCACTCACGCTGAGAATTCGATTCAGAAACAGGATTACGTGGCGGCGGAGCCGCTGTTGCAAAAGGTCGTCAGTCAATATCCTAAAAACTACGTTGCCTGGTTCGACTTGGGTTTCGTCGAAAACGAACTTGGCAAAATGGACGAATCGATTGCATCTTATCGAAAATCGGTCGCCGCCAAGCCCGATGTTTTCGAATCGAATCTGAATCTGGGTCTGCAACTGGCGAAGACGAGTCAGCCGGACGCCGAACAGTTTCTGCGCGCGGCAACGCTGCTCAAACCTACGAGCCACGCGGCGGAGGGTCATTTCCGCGCGTGGCTTTCTCTGGGGCAGGTAATGGAGAAATCAAAGCCTGAGGATGCCCTTGCGGCTTATCAACAAGCGGCCAGTCTTCAGCCAACGGAGGCGGAGCCGCACCTTGCAGCTGGCCGGTTGTTGGAAGGCGAAGAGAAATACGCCGACGCTGAGAAAGAGTACAAGCAGGCGCTCGCGCTCGATCTGCAGTCTTCGGATGCTCTTATCGGGCTGGCCAACATTTACATGCACGGGCGGCGCTTCCCGGAAGCTGTAGACTATCTGCGCAAACTGCTGGCTGGGCAAGCCATGTATGCTCCGGCCCACATTCAACTGGGGCGTGTTCTCGCAGCGGAGGGCAAGAACGACGACGCCATCGCAGAGTTGCAGGTGGGAATCAAGCTTGCTCCCGGCGACGCTTCCGCGCGGCGCGACCTTGCCGACCTTTACGCCGCAGTCGGCAAGAACGATCAGGCGGAAGCTTCCTACCGCGCTCTGGTGGCCGCGAATCCGAACGACGCGCAGCTTCACCGCGGCTTAGGCCAAGCCCTTCTGCGACAGAAGAAATACGCCCAAGCGGAGCAAGAGTTTCTGGTCACGGTAAAGATCAAGCCGGCTTTCGGCGAGGCCTATGGTGACCTGGCATTTGGTGCGGAGGAGCAAAAGGATTATCCGATGGTGATTCGCGCGCTTCAGGCGCGAGCAAAATTTCTGCCGGAGATCCCCATCACCTACTTCCTGCGAGCTTCGGCCTTCGATCATCTGCGCGACTACAAACAAGCCGCGGCCAACTATCACCTCTTCCTTAACACCGCCGGCGGGAAGTATCCTGATCAGGAGTGGCAGGCGAAACACCGGCTCATTGCCATCGAGCCCAAGAAATAGCCACACTGGAAGTTACGATGCCTGGGATGGGAAATCTGCGGCTGAGTTGGGTTGAAGGGTTGTGCTTGCTTCTTGCGACACTGGCCACGCCTGCCGCGCTGCATGCCAGGAAAGAATTGACGCTCGAAGAATTGAAGGCCCGGATTGCCAACGCCAGCACTTCGGAGCGGCCCAGCCTGTGCCTGCAGGTAGCCGAGCGGCAACTGGACGCTGCCGACCGGTTCTACGCCGCGGGCGACGAAGAGAAAGCCCAAGCTTCGCTGGAAGACGTAGTTGCGTTCTCGGAAATGACTCGCGACGCTGCCATTCAGTCGCACAAACACGAGAAACAAAGCGAGATCGCGCTCCGTAAAATGACGCGCAAACTGAATGACCTCAAGCGTGCTGTCACGCTTGAGGATCAAAAGACGATCCAGGAAAGCATCAACCACTTGCAGCGGATTCGCGATGATCTGCTCGCCGCGATGTTTCCTAAGGGTGACCAGAAGTGACGACGCTCCGCAGATTCGTTTGCCTGGGCTTATTCGCCGCCATGGCGGTTTCGCTGCCGGCTCAGCGCCGCCGCGACCCCCTCACTCAGCCCGAAATTGACCAGGTCCGCGACGCCAGTTGGGAACCTTTGCAGCGGCTCACACTCTACATCACGTTTGCCCGCGCCCGGCTGGTTTCGCTCGAACAAATGCGCAACGATCCCAAGACCAAAGATCGCGCACAACAGACCCACGATCGCCTCGCCGATTTCCTTCTGATCTATGACGAGCTCAATGACAATATCGACACCTACGTCGATCGGCGGGACGATATCCGCAAGCCGCTAAAAACCATCGTCGAAGCGGACACTGAATTTCAGGCCAAGTTGCGTGCTCTTCGAGATGCAGCGGGCGTTTCCCCGGAAGAAGCGAAAGAATATGAATTTGTGCTGTCGAGCGCTCTCGATACGGTGGATGGTTCTGCCGACGACCATCGCAAGCTGCTCGCAGACCAGGAGGAAGCGGCAAAGCACAAGAAACTGAATGCGAAGGATGCCAAGAACAATAGCAAGCCTGAATAGGCATAGCCGATCACGCCGCCTGGCAAAATCTGGACGTGAAGCCGGGCGGGCAACGCGCGGGGATGAAGCTTCGTGCTAATCTACGCTCACTGTGCGTGAGGGCTTGGACCAAATCTTCCGTGATGCACACGGCGACCTAAGTCTGGGATATTCTCTGCCCGAACTGCAAATCGAGTTTTTCGCCTTTGCCAACGTCAACAACACGATCCGGTTGCGCCAGGGCAGGCTGCTGGTGCGGCTTTCCGATTTGCTGGAAGGCGCGCCCGAGACTGTTCTTCGTGCCATTGCGCACATTCTGCTGGCCAAGATCTATCGCCGGCCGATTAACCGCTCCCATGCGGCCCGCTATCGCAGGTACGTGGCCAGCCATGAGATCGTGCAAAAAACCCACCTGGTTCGACAGTTGCGCGGGCGCAAGCGTTTGCGTCCGGCCAAGGGATATTTCTACGATCTCGATATGGTTTTCGAGGACTTAAATGTTCGTTTTTTCCATGGTTTGCTCGCGCGCCCGCGAATGAGCTGGAGTCAGACTCGTACCCGGCGCATCCTCGGCCACTATGACCCGGCACACAATGCCATCGTCGTCAGCCGTATATTCGACCATTTCTCGGTTCCACTTTATGCCTTGGAATATATGGTCTATCACGAAATGCTCCACCTCAAGCATCCGGTGAAGCTCCGCGGCAGCCGCCGCTGCGTTCACTCCGCCGAATTTCATGCCGAGGAGAAACGATTTCCGCGTCTGGCGGAGGCGAATGCCTTCTTGAAGCGACTTTAGCAGCGATTCGGCGCGGGCCTTTTTGGGAAAAAATGAGCGGCAACCGCAGCCCTTCCCTGCAACCATGCGCATTTCAAGCCGGGAATCCTGCGTGTAATCCTGAGCACTCCCCGCTGTGAGGAAGCGAATTGACGCTGTGTCCGCCCAAAGCATATCCTTGAAATTGAAATTCATTTTCAACATCACAGGCGTTTTCCAAATGGGCGTTTCGTAAATGGTCCAGGCTTTCATCATCACGCTGCGCGAGGGAATCGAGGCCGCTTTGATTGTCGGCATCACCCTCGCGTATTTGGCCAAAATCGGCCGCAACGACCTGCGCAAGGCGGTGTACTCCGCGCTGGTGGCCGCCTTCCTTGCCAGCATCGGAGTGGCGGTTGTCATCTCACGCATGCACTGGAATGAGGACGCCTTCGAAGGCTGGATCATGCTGGCAGCCGCGTTCTTCGTCGTCACCATGGTCGTTTTCATGATGAAGACGGCACGCAAGCTGAAGGGTGAAATCGAAGGCAAGATCGGGCTGCTGGCTGGAAATGACGCATGGTTTGGTCTTTTTCTCTTCGTTTTTCTGATGGTGCTGCGGGAAGGCGCCGAGACCGTGCTGATCCTTTCCGCGGTCACGCTGAACTCCACCGAGCTGATGAGCTTTCTTGGCACTCTGCTCGGGGTGCTTGCCGCCATTGCCTTCGGCGTTATGTTCGTGAAGGGCAGCGTACGCATCAATCTGCAGAGATTCTTCCGCGTCACCACCGCGATTCTGTTTCTTGTGGCGGCGCAGCTCTTGATTACCGGTCTGCACGAGCTTTCGGAAAGCGGTTTCATCTGGTCGTCCAAACGCGAGATGGCCATCATCGGGCCGATTGTCAGCAACGAAGTGTTTTTCGTCGTCACCATTCTTGCGCTGGCGGCCTTAATGCTGCTGTTTGACGCCAAACGCCGCCAACCCGTGGCCGAATCAGCCTCGCCCGCGGAGCGCCGCAAGGCCGCCTGGACAGCTCGCAAAGAGCGGTTGTGGATGGCTTCCGTCTACGGCTTTTCTTTTGTGTTCATTAGCCTCGTGACTGCGCAATTCATCTATGCGAAGAGCGTAAGCGCGCTTTCGCCTGCAACCGAAGTCACATTCGATAACGGACAGGTTCAGATTCCGATCGCCCAGGTTTCGGACGGCGATTTGCATCGGTTTCAGGCGCGGGAAAACGGTGTGGAAATCCGTTTCTGGCTCTATCAGAGGCCCGATGGCGCGATTGCAACGGTCTTCGATGCCTGCCGAATCTGTGGCGCGGTGGGGTTCTACAAAGGAACCAACGGCGTGGTCTGCAAAAACTGCGCGGCACCGATCAGTCCGCAATCGGTGGGTTCCACCGGAGGGTGCAATCCGCTTCCGCTCAAAGCCGCGCAAACGGCTGATGCGATCATCATTCAGGAGGCGGACATCGCGAGTGGAAGCCGCGTGTTCGCACAACAATAGCCGATGTTCGTGCGACTGGTTTACGAATCGTTCCGCCGCCAGAAACGGCGTAAGCTGCTGGCCGGCATAGCCATTACGCTCGGCGTAACCGTGGCTACAGCGATGATCGCTGTGGCTACAGACATCGGCGACAAGATCAATCGCGAGTTGCGGACCATCGGCGCGAATCTGCTGGTGACTCCCCAGGATGACACCCTCGACGTAGAGATCGGCGGCGTCAATCTCAAGCCGCCCAGCGATGGCGCGTTCCTCGACGAGGCCGACCTGCCAAAGATCGAAGGAACTTTCTGGCACAACAACATCACCGGGTTTGCACCGATGTTGCCGGTCAATGCTACGCTGCAGCGCGGGGGCCAGAAGCAAGATGTCACGTTGCTGGGAACTTACTTTGCAAAACGATTCAAATTTGGCAAGGAAGACTTCACTACCGGCGTGCGGACCACACACCCCTGGTGGAAAGTTTCCGGCGACTGGCCCGACGACGATTCTCGAGATATTCTTGTGGGAGAACGCCTGGCACTTCGAGTCTCAGCCAAGCCGGGCGATACGATTACGCTCTCTGGACGCCAGCTTCACGTGAGTGGAATTCTTTTGACGGGCGGCGCGGAAGATGACATGGTAGTCGCGCCCCTATCCCTTGCGCAGGAGATTATCGAAAAGCCCGGCGCTGTTCGCCGGGTCTACGTGAGCGCTCTGACTAAGCCGGAAGATGCGCTGGCGCGGCGCGACCCGAGAAGTCTCTCGGGTGCAATCTACGACCGCTGGTACTGCTCGCCCTATCCGCAGTCGATTGCCCATCAGTTGCAGGAGGCAATTCCCCACTCCCATGCCGAACAGATTCGGCAGGTTTCGCAAAACGAAGGAGCGGTGTTGACTCGCATCGAGGGCCTGATCTACTTGGTCACATTGGCTGCCTTGCTCGCCTCTGCACTGGCGGTTTCGGCTTCGATGGCGACGGCGGTTTTCGAGCGGCGCGCGCAAGTCGGACTGATGAAAGCCCTCGGCGCGGGAAAGCTGGCCGTAGCGTCAGTCTTTTTCGCGGAAGCGGCTTTGCTGGCCTTGCTGGGCGGCATGGTCGGGTTCGTTGCAGGAAGTTCTCTGGCCCAGCAGATCGGGCGTTCCATTTTCAATTCCGAGGTCGCGATTGCGCCCGTGCTTTTGCCGGTAATTCTCGGGATTGCGGTCTTCGTTAGCTTTGCGGGTAGCGCTGCCGCAATACGGCGAGCGGTGAATCTCGACCCCGTTTTCGCGCTGCGGGGCGAATTGTGAGCACGCCCGCGTCGCGGCCGGCACGAGACTTGGCATCCAAGCGGGCGCACGCGCGGCACACTTCCATGCTGGTGCGGATGCTGGTGCGCGCCGCTGTTCTTCGCCGCGGACGTGCCGCATCGGCGCTGCTGGCGATGGTGGTGGCGGCCGCGGTAGCCACAGCCATGCTCAATCTCTACGTCGACGTGCAGGTCAAGCTTCGCCGCGAGTTTCGCAGCTATGGCGCAAACCTCATCATCGTCGGAAAAGATGGTTCTTCACTCCCCGCAGACTCGTTGTCTCGCGCGGAATCGGCGTTGGGCAGACGCGGCATCGCCGCGCCGTTTGGCATGGTCGTCGCCCGCACAAATGACGGCCAACCCGTGGTGGTCGCGGGCACAGATTTTGCGCGCGTCCAGCAACTCGACCGCTGGTGGTCGGTCAGCGCTTGGCCTGCGGAGCCGCAACAAGCCCTCGTTGGCGTACGAGCGCTCGCGGTTCTCACGCCGAGCAAAGGGCCTTTTGAATTGACTCTTCAGGGACGCACGATTCATCTGACACCGGAAGGCACGGTGCAGACGGGCGCTGCCGAAGACAGCCGAGTCTATCTTTCTCTCTCGGATTTTGTCGCGTGGACCGGGGTCCAGCCTTCGACAATCGAAGTCCAGGCCAACGGATCGCCGGAGGATGTGGACGCCATCATGCGCCACCTGGCGCAGGCGATACCCGCCGCTGAAGTGCGCCCGGTTCGCCAGATTGTCGAGGGCGAAGCCCGCGTGCTCAATAAGATGCGCGCTACGCTGCTGGCGGCCTCAATGCTTATCATCCTGACGGCCGGCCTTTGCGTGCTTTCTACGCTCATGGGATGGGTGTTCGACCGTCGCCGCGACTTCGCCATCATGAAGGCTCTGGGTGGGTCGGAGCGCATACTGAACGGCTTTTTTGCCGCAGAGGCCGCGGCGCTGGGCGCCATCGGTGCGCTGGCTGGGTTTGTTCTGGGCGTCGGAATTGCCGCCTGGATTGGCCGCGTTAACTTCCACGCTTCGGTGGAACCGCGTTTTGGCGTGCTGCCCTGGGTTCTGGCTGGTAGCATAGGAGTTACGCTCGCCGCGGCGATTGTGCCGATTTCGGTGTTGCGATGCGTGCAGCCGGCAGTGATTCTGAGGGGCGAGTGAGATGATCCAACTCAAAGACGTCACCAAGCTCTATCCCTCCAAGGCCGGCGGCGGCGCAGACGCCAACAGTAACGCCAGCGCGACCATTCACGCCCTCGACCGCATTTCTCTGCATGTGACGCCCGGCGAATGGCTTTCCGTTATGGGCCCGTCGGGGTCGGGCAAATCCACGCTGGTGAATCTGATCGGCTGCCTCGATCGTCCCACCTCCGGCGAGATCTGGCTCGACGGGCAAGATGTTGCGCGGATGTCTTCCGCCGAACTGAATCGAGTGCGCGCCGAAAAGATCGGTTTCATCTTTCAGCAGTTCCACCTGATTCCTTTCCTTACCGCCGTCGAAAACGTGATGCTGGCGCAATATTTTCACAGCATGACCGACGAAAAAGAGGCCATCGAAGCCCTTGCCCGCATTGGCCTCGCGGACCGCGCTCATCATTTGCCGGCGCAGCTTTCCGGAGGCGAGCAGCAGCGCGTCTGCATCGCGCGAGCGCTCATTAACGATCCGAAGATCATTCTTGCCGACGAGCCTACCGGGAACCTGGACGCGGTAAATGAAGAAATCGTTCTGCGCCTGCTGCGCGAGTTTCACCAGCAGGGCCGCACCATCGTCATGGTTACGCACGACCCGGTGGTTGCGCGCCTGGCCGACCGCCGCATCGAGCTGCATCACGGCAAGATTGAGGCGCAGGAAATCTTTTCCATGGCGAACGAAGAGCAACTGGATGAAGTGCTGGAAGAACTCTGGGTGCTGGCCGAGCACGGGGAACCGGCCGAGCTTGAGCGCATGGAGGTTCACGGCGCACTTCCGGTGAGCCTGGCCATCGAAAGAATGACTGGGATGGGCCTTGTGGTTGCATCTCCGCATCCGCCCGAGCCGCACATCCACAAACCTTTTTCCAACCCTTGCCACGATGCGCTGAAGCCGGTGTCTGCCTCTACGGGAGACGGGACTGTGGTTGTAGAACTGACGCCGCGTGGCCGCGAACGCGCTGGCAGCATCATCCGCCGTCACCGCTTGGCCGAGCGTCTGTTCACCGACAGCCTCGCCATGGATAGCGAATCGGAAATCGAGGAACAAGCCTGCAAGTTCGAGCACATCCTCTCACCCGAAGCCACCGACAAAATTTGCACCTTCCTCGGCCACCCCCGCACCTGCCCGCACGGCGCGCCGATTCCGCCGGGAGCGTGCTGCGCGGTCAGCATCCCGGACAAGGAACTCCGGCAGGTTGTCTCCAGCCGCAAGTTCACCCGAGACGAGATGAATGAGCGCTAGTCGTCGCGACGGGAGTGCGACCGTGACTCTCCGTCGTCCCACCATCGGCGTATTCGATTCCGGCTTTGGCGGCCTAACGGTACTTAAAGTTTTACTTGAGATCATCCCCGATGCGGATTACATATACTTCGGGGATACGGCCCGCCTTCCCTATGGATCCAAGTCGGTTGACACGGTGGCGCGCTACGCTGTCGAAGCGGCTCATTATCTAGAATCGCATGGGGCAGAACTCCTTGTCATAGCGTGCAACACGGCAACCGCTCTCGCCTTCGATCAAATCACGGCTGCAGCTCGTGTTCCGGTCATCGGCGTGGTAGACCCTGGCGCGGAGGCCGCGGCTTCGGTTAGCAAGAACAAGAGGATTGTAGTCGTCGGCACCGAGGCTACAGTTGCTAGCCATGCTTACCGCAAGGCTCTGGAATCCCGAGGCTTGGCGGCCCGCGAGAAAGCTTGCCCCTTACTGGTGCCTTTGGTAGAAGAGGGATGGATCGAGCACGCGGTAACCGAAGAGATTGTGCGCATTTATCTGTGTGAGGCCTTTGCCGACGGCTTTCACGACGCCGACGTTCTTGTCCTCGGCTGCACTCATTACCCGCTGCTCAAACCGGTGTTGCGGCGTGTGGCTCCCGCGCACGTAACCATCGTGGACTCGGCTGAATCCACCGCCCGCGCTGTCGCTGGACGCATTGGAAAACTCCTGAACCGGGGAGAAAACGCGCAGGAAGAACGCCGCTCGCTTCCCCGCCTCAAATTCTTCGCTACGGATTCAGTCGACAAGTTTCGCCGTCTCGGCGAACGCTTTCTCGGACATCCGATCGAGAAGGTTCAGCACGTAGATTTGAAGGAGTAAGCCGCAGCGCGGAGAATTGTCACTAGGAATTGAGGACCCGGGAACTGGATTTCAGTAAAGATGGAAGTCCACTTCGACGGCGATCTCTACGGCTACAGCGTGTCCGTCTTTTTGCCCAGGCTCAAACTTCCAGTTCTTGACCGACTCGATGGCCTTCTCGTCCAGGCCCATACCCAGCGTATTGATCACATGAATATTCGTGGGCCGGCCGTTTGCGTCCACCACAAGTCCCAGAACGCAGGTGCCCTGGTACTTGGCCTTGCGCGCTTCTTCCGAGAATTCCGGATCGGTCTGATAAGTGACCCGCGGCGGCGTCACGCCCGCGCCCGGACGGAACACGCCTCCGCCCATCCCGGCTTCTTCTCCGGGGCCTACTCCGCGACCGTGGCCCGGCCCCACCCCGCCACCTTCGCCTGAGCCAATGCCGCTTCCTGAGCCGGTTCCATTCGACGGAATCACGGCGCCAGATTTCGGGTCGCCAAGGTTTGGCATGTTAAGCTCCGCCACTTTGATCTCAGGAGGCACAATCACCGTGGGCTCAACCGCCAACTTTGGATTGTCATTCCGGATTACAGCCGCAGGCGGTGTGATTTGCCGCAGAGCAAACTTGGGCAATCGGCCTTTTGAGGCCTGCAAGACGTCCTTATCGCCGCCGCCGCCGCCACCACCGGCCTGCGTCTTTGCCGGCTTCAGCGGCATATAGTCGCCCGGATCAACCAGCTTGACGTCGGCGTGGGGTTTCGCTTCCGCCTGGCCAATGAGCCGCCTCGCCCAGATCGTCCCGCCGATAATGGCTGCCAGGATCACAACATGGGCCGCAGTCGATCCCAGCGCGCCATTCTTCTTGTAATTGTAGAAACCCCAGATGTCTTTGACCGGCTCCGGTTTCGATTCGAGCTTCAGCGGAGGAAGCTTCTTGGGAAAGAAGAAGTCGTCCAGCTCGCGGAAAAGAGACTTCCACAGCGGTTCTTCAAAGCTACCTCCCGGCGGAAGCAGGCGAAGTTCAGGCTCGTGATTGGCGCTCGGATTAACTTCTGTTGATGCCATTTTCCCCGGCTTGGTTACCCTTGCGGGCTGTGGAATATCCTAGGATCCTGCGCACAATACCTTCTTACACAGATGACCACTCTCACCCGCAAGTTGCTTCGCTTACGCCTCAGATTTGTGAAATCCAGAGGGCCGCGCAACCCCGAAAACTGGCTCCTAATCCAGCCAGAAGCCCGACTCGTTCCGAAGAAGGCTCCTGTAGTTAAAATTGTACCTCTAGTTTCTCACTTTACGACAGTGTATTTCCAAATTCCTGTAGATCTCTTGCGTCCCCGCCCTCCAGTGTCGGTAGTGAAACCAGTTCCTCCGCCCTCTCCGCATAGACGTTCCCTGCAGTGCTCCCTATAATGAAAAGATTCAATCATTTGGGAGAATCCAACCGAGTGCCGCTCGACCTGAAAGCGACCATTAATCTGCCCAAAACCGCCTTCCCGATGAAGGCCAACCTGCCCCAAAACGAGCCTAAAACCCTGGCCCGCTGGGAGCAGATGCGAATCTACAGCCAAATTCGGCAAGCGCGCAAGGGCGCACCTGCCTACGTGCTGCACGATGGACCTCCCTACACCAGCGGGCCCATCCACTTGGGCACTGCCCTTAACAAGTGTCTCAAGGATTTCATCGTCAAGTCGAAGACCATGGCGGGCTATGACGCTCCCTACGTGCCGGGATGGGACTGTCATGGCCTGCCCATTGAAATCAAAGTAGACAAAGAACTCGGCGGCAAGAAGCTGCAGATGCGCCCTCTCGACGTGCGCGCCGAATGCCGCAAGTACGCCGAGAAATTCCTCGACTTGCAGCGCCAGCAATTCAAACGGATCGGCGTCTTCGGCCGCTTCGAGCGGCCCTACTCCACCATGACGCCACAGTACGAATCGGTGGTGCTTTCCACGTTTTTTTCTTTCTACGAGCAGGGATTTGTGTACAAGGGACTGCGGGCGGTCTACTGGTGCATCCATGATGAAACCGCGCTCGCCGAGGCTGAGGTCGAGTACGAAAACCACACCAGCCCCACCGTCTGGGTGAAGTATGGATTGCTCGATGACCCGGCCAAGATCGATCCGGCACTTGCTGGCAAGAAAGTCTCGACCATTATCTGGACTACTACGCCTTGGACGCTTCCCGCTTCCATGGCCGTGGCCTTCCATCCGGATGAAGAATACGTGGCGCTCGCATCCGGCGGAGATGTCTATATCGTCGCCGCCAAACTGGCCGACGATGTTGCCGAAAAATGCCAGCTCAGAGATGCTCACGAGCTTGCCCGCTTCGCCGGCCGCAAGCTGGAGTATCTGAATTTCCAGCATCCGTTCCTGGAGCGCAAAATTCTGGGCGTGCTGGCCGATTATGTCACCATGGACACCGGGACCGGCGTAGTCCACACGGCCCCATCGCATGGCGCGGAGGACTTTGCCACGGGCGTCAAGTACGGACTCGACGCCACTAGCAACGTTGACGAAAAAGGCATTCTGCGCAACGGTTTGCCCGAGTACGACGGCAAGCGCGTGTGGGATGCGAATCAGCCGATCATCGAGCTCCTGCGGCATCGCGGCGCGCTCCTACACCAGGAAAAAACCGTTCACTCTTATCCGCACTGCTGGCGCTGCCACAATCCAATAATCTTCCGGGCTACCGAGCAGTGGTTCATCTCGATGGAAACGCCGATGCCCAGCGGAGCCTCGAAGAGTGACACGTTGCGCAGCCGCACGCTCGACGAAATCAAAAAGGTGAAATGGGATCCGTCGTGGGGCGAGGAGCGCATGGCCAACATGATCGCCTCGCGCCCCGATTGGTGCATCTCGCGGCAGCGCGTGTGGGGCGTGCCTATTGCGGTTTTTCTCTGCGAGAGTTGCGGCAAACCGCTGAACGACCCAGCTATCAACCGTAGGGTGGTCGAACTCTTCGCCCGCTCCGGCGCAGACTCGTGGTTTACCTCAGAACCCGACGCCATTGTTTCCACAGGCACAAAATGCCCGCACTGCGGCGGCGGAAAGTTCGAAAAAGAAACCGACATCTTCGACGTCTGGCTCGAATCGGGCGCCAGCTATCTCGCGCTGATCGCCGAGAAAAAGACCGCCGACGAGCCAAGCTATCCCTGGCCCTCTGATCTATATCTCGAAGGCGGAGACCAATACCGCGGATGGTTTCAGTCGTCGCTGCTCTGCGCCATGGGCACTCATGCCACGCCGCCGTATCGTGGTGTGGTTACGCCCGGCTGGACGCTCGACGAAAAAGGCCAGGCCATGTCGAAATCCCGCGGCAACGATGTGGACCCGGTCGATATCGCCGATCGTCTCGGCGGCGAAGTCGTTCGCATGTGGGTTGCTTCCGTCGATTTCCGTGAAGACGTGGTCGGCTCCGAGGCTCTCATGCTGCGCGTGGCGGAAAACTACCGCAAGATTCGGAATACTTTCCGCTATGTCCTCGGCAACCTCGGAGACTTCGATCCGCAAACTGACGCGGTGCCCTTCGAGAACATGGAGGCCCTTGACCAATACATGCTGCGCCAGACCTGGGCTTTCGCCTCCGATGTGCGCGGCTGGTACGACGAATTTGCCTTCCACAAAATCTATCACCGCCTCAACCACTTCTGCATCGTCGACCTGAGCGCGTTTTATTTCGACGTACTCAAAGACCGGCTTTATATTTCCGCGCCGGAGTCCCAAGCCCGGCGCAGCGCGCAAACCGCGATCTGGCGCATCGGCGAAGCGCTCGTTCGTCTGCTCGCCCCCATCATGAGCTTCACGTCTGAAGAAATCTGGCAGTTCTTGCCCAAGGTCGCGGACCGGGAAGAAAGTGTCCATCTGGCTCGTTTCTTGGCAAGGGATTTCGACCTCGCGGGTGAAACAAGCGACGGACAAAGGAGCGCTAAAGAGCAGGATGATGATTGGAACACACTGCGCTCCGTCCGCGATAATGTGCTGCAGGCACTCGAATTTGCTCGAAATGCAAAGCAGATAGGGGGCGGGCTTGAAGCGCAAGTGGTCATCGCCGCACTTGAGCCAGTGTATAAAGTTCTGTCCAAGTACAAGGACCAACTCCGCTATCTCTTCATTGTCTCTGCGGTGCGGCTAGAGCTGCGGACTCCCGAAAACTGTTCAGCCGGCGGGATTGTTGTGAACGTCGAGCCCGCCGATGGCGTCAAGTGCGAACGCTGTTGGAACTATTCAACCCATGTCGGCGAAGACAAGAAATATCCCACGGTCTGCGAGCGGTGCAGCGCCGTGCTGAAAGAACTGGACGCTCCCCGCTAGCGCAATTCTTCCATGGCCGCTTCCAGCACTTCCCTGCCCGGCCGCGTCAGCGACTCCGGCAGCGTAGCCAGCGGCGCATCCACCAGATTAAGCTGGTCGATTAGGCTGGGCGCAGTAGTGTTCACGTAAAACACTCCCGTCAGCACTTCGCCTTGCTCGTGAGCCGCGTTCAGACGCGTGATCGCGGCGATCCTGTTCGTGGGATCGTAGTCTTCTTCGAGTTTCCGGAGCTGCAAATGCGACCCATCGTGCATCGTGACCGCGACCGTCGTCCCCGGATCGTATTCGACGTCGATTTCCTCGAAATGAGGAACGAAGCTCATCTCCTGCAGGGTTTCTTCGTGATCTTTCACGTACTTGTAAGACTTGGTGGAACCCTCGTGATCGTTGAAGGTGACACAGGGCGAGACCACGTCGAGCATGACCGTGCCGCTATGCGAGATGGCCGCTTTGAGCATGGTCAGCAATTGTCTCTTGTCGCCCGAGAACGACCGGCCGACAAATGTCGCGCCCAACTGAATCGCCAGCGCGCAAGTATCAATCGGCGGAAGATCGTTGACGACGCCGGTTTTCAGCTTCGAGCCAAGATCGGCTGTCGCAGAAAATTGGCCTTTGGTCAGGCCATAGACGCCGTTGTCCTCGATGATGTAAATCATGGGCAAGTTGCGCCGCATGAGGTGTACGAACTGCCCGATACCGATCGACGCCGTGTCGCCGTCGCCGCTCACGCCCAACGCAAGAAGGTTGCGGTTGGCGAGCATGGCGCCCTCGGCGATCGAGGGCATGCGTCCGTGAACCGAGTTAAAGCTGTGCGACCGGTTCATGAAATATGCCGGGCTCTTTGAAGAACAGCCGATGCCGCTCAGCTTCGCCACTCGTTCCGGCTTCACACCCATTTCATACATGGCCTCGATGATGCGCTCTGAGATGGCGTTATGGCCGCAACCGGCGCAAAGCGTGGTCTTGCCGCCTTTGTATTCCACCACGGTGAGGCCAATGCGGTTCGTTTTCGGTCCCGCAGGCGTCGGCTCAGCAGGTATGGTTACCATTTACTTGCCCTCCATGGTGGTCAATTGGTCGGTGACGGAACGCGCATCCAGCGGCAGCCCGTTGAGGTGACTGAGACTGCGCAGGCGAACGATCAATTCCGGTTTCACGTCGAGCTTCAGCAGGGTCAGCATCTGCGCGTCGCGGTTCTGTTCCACGACATAGACGCGGTCGTGTTGCGCAATGAAATCATGCACTTCGCGCGTAAATGGATAAGCTCGCAGTCGCAGGTAGTCGGTTTCGATGCCAT
>Ga0302325_10000810_pt1 | contig 83740 bp, 85 predicted proteins | sample Palsa_T0_2_FD_201948 | JGI IMG/M metagenome (GOLD analysis project Ga0302325, IMG submission 201948) | Peat permafrost microbial communities from Stordalen Mire near Abisko, Sweden - Palsa_T0_2 | ecosystem: Environmental > Terrestrial > Soil > Palsa > Peat permafrost | place: Sweden: Abisko... | reverse complement strand
AGCAGCTGCTCGAGCTGGTGCAGAAACCGCCTCCGGATGCGATCTGCCTGATCAGCTGCGGCAAGCTCGACAAAAAGGCGGCGGACGCGCCCTGGGTGCGTGCCGTGGAGAAAAACGCGGTATGGGTGGCGGTCTGGCCGGTCGAGACGGCCGCGTTGCCGGCGTGGCTGCAAGCGCGGGCCCGAGCGCTGCGCCTCGAAATAGAACCGGCGGCAGCCAAGCTGATCGTCGATCGAGTGGAGGGCAATCTGCTTGCCGCCCAGCAGGAGCTGGAGAAACTGCGCCTGCTTGGCGGTGGCGAGCGCATCACGCTGGATCTGGTGCAGCGCTCGGTCGGCGACAGCGCGCGCTATGATGTATTTCAGATGGCGGCGGCGGCCGCGGCCGGCGATGCGCCGCGCGCTCTGCACGTTCTGTTGGGCTTGAAGAGCGAGGGCGTGGAACCGCCGCTCATTCTGTGGGCATTGGTGCGCGAATTGCGCGGACTGTGGCAGGCGCAGGAAGGCGATCGACTGCGCTCGAACTCGCGCAGCGGCTGGAATCTGGCGGCCACCCCCTCGCCGCATGCGCGATCGCGCCTTGGCAAGCTGCCCTTGCGTCGCCTGCTCATTCAGGCCAGCGTCACCGACAAGATCATCAAGGGGCTGGCGCCGGGCGATGCGTGGACGTCGCTGACGGGATTGGCGGTGGGCGTGGCGGGCGCTTTGCAAGCCCCGGCCGTTTCAGGCAGGGTAGCTCCATGAATCCCATGGGCATATTCGGCGGCACTTTCGATCCGATTCATTACGCACATTTGCGCACGGCGTTTGAATTGCAACAGGCGCTGCGCCTGAAGGAAATACGCTTCCTGCCGGCCGGAAACCCGCCGCACCGCGATCAACCGGTGGCCGATGCCCAGCTGCGGCTGAAGATGGTGCAGCTCGCGACCGCGGGCCAGCCCGGGTTCGTGGTGGACGACCGCGAAGTGCGCAAGGCGGGGCCTGCCTATTCGGTCGAGACCCTGGCGGAGCTACGTCACGAGAATCCGGACCGCAGCCTATGTCTGATCGTCGGCATGGACGCATTCCTGGGCCTGCCCAAATGGCATCAGTGGCGCGACCTGCTGCAGCTGGCTCACTTGGTGGTGGCGCATCGGCCAGGATGGCGGGCGCCCGGCATGGGTCCGCTCGGCGAGCTGCTGGTCGACCGCGGCACCGGCCGAATCAGCGACCTGCATGAAAACCGGGCGGGATGCATCTACATTCATGCAGTGACTCAGCTGGAGATCTCCTCGACCGAGGTGCGCCAGCTCATCAGTATGGGACGCGATCCGCGCTTCCTGATGCCGGATTCGGTGCGTACACTTATCCTTGATACACTGTGTTACTCCAAATCACGGACACCGTAGTGCCAGTCAACAAAACGACCGCAACCGACAAGACCAAGACGAAGAAAAAGACCGCCGCTCCGCCTGCAAACAAGGCGGGCGCAATCGCCGCCAAGAAGCGCAAAGCCGCCTTAAGCAGCAAGTCCACCGCCAAGCCCTCCCTGCAAGCCGTCGTGGCCGACGCCTTGGCCGACATGAAGGCGTTGGCGGTGACGGTGCTCGACGTGCGCGGCCTGACCGACGTGACCGACTTCATGGTCATCGCCAGCGGCACCTCCGACCGCCACGTGCGCTCGGTTGCGCAGCGCGTGGTGGAGAAAACCAAGGAGGCAGGCTTCAGGCCGCATGGGGTGGAGGGCCAACAGGACAGCGACTGGGTGCTGATCGACTTGAATGAATTGATCGTGCACGTCATGTTGCCGCGCGTGCGGGAATTCTACGGGCTTGAAAAACTGTGGGACATCACCGCAACGAAACGCGCCGCGCGCGCCTGAAAATCCCCGCGTCCTCATGAAGTGCCGCCTGATCGCCGCCGGCACGCGCCTACCCGATTGGGTCAACGCGGGGTTCCGCGAATATCAAAAGCGCTTGCGCGCGCCGCTGGTGCTCGAATTGCTGGAAATCCCGGTCGCCACCCGGCGTGCCGGCGAAGATCCGCAACGCGCCGTCGCGCACGAGGGCGCGGCCATGCTGGCTGCGTTGGGCCGGGATGACTATGTCGTCGCGCTCGAGCTGTCCGGCCGATCGATGAGCACCGTTGAGCTCAAGGACTGGCTGCAGCAGCGTCTCGAGGACGGCCGTCCGCTCGCCATGCTCATCGGCGGACCCGACGGCCTGGCGGCGCCGTGCCTGCAGAGGGCCGAGCATCTCTGGTCGCTGTCTGCCCTGACCCTGCCGCATGCGCTGGTCCGGATCGTGGTGGGCGAGCAGCTGTACCGCGCCATGAGTCTGCGCGCCGGCCATCCCTATCACCGCGCCTGACGGCCTATCGCCGCGCTTAACCACCCCAGGTTCGGTATCCTTCGATGATGTGGGAGTTTGTCTACCTGGCCTCGGGGTCGCCGCGACGGCGCGCGCTGTTGCAGCAAATTGGCGTGCCTTTTCAAGTGCTTGGCGTAGAGGTCGACGAACGCCCGGGGCCCGATGAAGCAGCGCTCGGCTACGTGACCCGCGTAGCCGCAGCGAAGGCGGCGGCCGGCTGGCTGCAGAGCTGCCGCAAGGCGCCCGCCAATTCTCCCGTGCTCGCGGCGGACACGGCGGTGGTGCTGGATGGACGGATACTCGGCAAGCCGGCGCATCGCCGCGATGCCCTCGACATGCTGCGGCTGCTGTCCGGCCGCACCCATGAGGTGCTGACCGGAATCGCCGTCGTCACCGAGCGTGGGGTCGAGTCGCGCCATAGCCGCAGCGAGGTCACCTTCCGCGCCATCAGTGATCTCGAGGCAGGCGCCTATTGGGACACGGGCGAACCCTGCGACAAGGCGGGCGCCTACGCCATCCAGGGCCGCGCGGCCATATTCGTCGCGAACTTGCGCGGCAGCTTTTCCGGGGTCATGGGATTGCCGCTGTACGAGACGGCGGATCTGCTCGCCAAGGCGGGCGTGCCGCGTTGGCAGCAACAGGCTGAGCAGGGATGAGCACCGAAATCCTGATCAATGCAAGTACTCACGAGGCGCGTGCGGCGGTGGTCGAGAACGGCGTGTTGCAGGAGGTATTTCTGGAACGCCCGAGCCGTCGCGGCCTGATCAGCAATATCTACAAAGGGCGCGTTTCGCGCGTGCTGCCGGGGATGCAAGCGGCATTCATCGACATCGGCCTGGAGCGCACGGCGTTTCTGCATGCCTCGGACATTCTCGACGCGCGCCATGCGGGCTTGGGGATGGAGCCGCCGCGCAACGACAGCATCCGCTCGCTGGTGGCCGAGGGCGACGAGATTCTGGTGCAGGTGGTGAAGGATCCGCTCGGCACCAAGGGAGCGCGGCTCACCACCTACATCACCCTGCCGTCGCGTTACTTGGTCTACATGCCCAAGGGCCAGGGCGTCGGCGTCTCGGCGCGGATCGAGGACGAGGGCGAGCGCGAGCGTTTGCGCAGCGCGGTTCAGTCCGGCATCGATGCGGCTGAGAACGCCGGCTACATCGTGCGCACCGCGGCGGAGGATGCGCCGGCCGAGGCGCTGCTCAGTGATATGGCTTACCTGCGCAAGCTGTGGGAATTCGTGCGCCAGAAGGGCCTGCGCACCCAGCCGGGGAATTTGGTGCATGCCGACCTGCCGTTGCACCTGCGCATGTTGCGCGACCTGGTGAGTCCCGACGTGGACAGGGTGCTCATCGATCAGGCAAGCGCCTACCGGGAGATGCAGGAGTTCGCCCGCAGCTTCATGCCGGACACGCTGCCGCGCCTGGAACTGTATGAAGATCCGCGCCCGGTATTCGAGCTGCACCATGTCGAGGAGGAGATCCAGAAGGCCCTGGATCGCAAGGTGCCGCTCAAATCGGGTGGCTATCTGTTCATCGACCAGACCGAGGCCATGACGACGATCGACGTCAACACCGGGGCCTTCGTGGGGCATCGCAATCTGGAGGAGACCATATTCCGCACCAATCTCGAAGCGGCGGTGACCATCGCCAGGCAGCTGCGCTTGCGCAATCTGGGCGGCATCATCATCATCGATTTCATCGACATGGAGGAGGCGGATCATCGCCGCCAGGTGATTCAGGCGCTGGAACGCGCGCTCGCCGACGATCACGCAAAGACCAGCATTTCCTCGGTATCCCCGCTCGGCTTGGTCGAAATGACGCGCAAGCGCACGCGTGAGAGCATGGAACACTTGTTGTGCCGGGCTTGTCCTACCTGTGAGGGGCGGGGATACGTCAAGACGGCGGAGACGGTTTGTTATGAGGTGTTTCGCGAGATCGTGCGCCAATCGCGGCAGTTCGAGTGCCAGCAACTGATGGTCCTGGCGCACCAAGACGTGATCGAGCGGCTGCTCGACGAGGAGTCCTCCGCGCTGGGCGAGCTGGAGCTGATCACGGGAAAGCCGATCCGCCTGCAAACCGAAGCGCTGTATTCCGTCGATCAGTACGACGTCGTGCTGATGTAAATGAACGTGCGCAAGTCCCTTAAAGTCCTGCTGTACTGCTGCGCGGGATTGGCGGCGCTGCTGCTGGCCGGCGTGCTGGCGGTCACGATAGCGCTCAACCGCGTGCCTGAATACCAGACCGAGATCAAGGATTGGGTGCACCGTCAAACCGGCTACAACATCCGCTTTGCGCGCGTCGCGCCGGCGTTCCACTGGTACGGCCCGGGGCTTTACTTCGCCCAGCTGGAGCTGCGCTCCAAGGACGATCGCCGGGTGCTGGCGCGGGCGGCGAGCGGCCGCATTGCCGTGGACCTGTCGCAGCTGTTTCGCGGCGGCAAATTGTTCGCGGAAAGAATGGAACTCGATGCGCCGAACATCGGGATCATGCGCTTAGGGCCGGATCGTTTCGCATTGGCCTCCGAGATCGAACTCGGCGGCGGGGATTCCTCCATTGCGACGCTGACGCTGGATGATTTGCCCGCCGGCCGATTGGCGATTCGCGGCGGAGTGCTGACCATCCAGAACTGGAATGAGGCGCTTCCGGAGCTCGTGCTGCAGCAGGTCAATCTGGACCTGCGCCGCGACGGCGCCGGCGCCGCTTTTACCTTGAGCGCGCGCATGCCGGCGGCGCTCGGCGGCACCTTGAGTGTGGCCGGCAGCGCGACCGGCATTGGCGATCTGCCGACATTGAGCTGGCGCGCGCTGGCGCGCGCCAGCGACATTTCCTTTCCCGGATGGCGCAAGCTATTTCCCGACGACTTGGGCAGGCTGGATTCGGGCACCGGCGCATTCGAATTGGCCGCGCGCGGGCAGGGCGGCCAGCTTGCGAGCGCGGACCTTGCCTTCAATGCGACCGATTTCGCGACTCTGCTGCCCGGCGGCGGCCGCACCAATTTCGAACAGATCGACGGCGCCCTGACCTTAACCCACGTGGGCGACCGGTGGACGCTGCTGGGCCGGCGCGTTCGCACGGTGCTGGCCGGACAGCGCGATCCTGAATCCGCATTCGACGTCACCTGGCGGGCCGGCGACGGGGGATTGCTGGAGCTGCGGGCGCGCGCCAGTTACCTGCGCATCGACAGCCTGATGCCGCTCGCCTGGCTGCTGCCGCAGCAGGAGGTACGCGAGCGGCTGCGCGACAGCGCGCCGAGCGGTGAGTGGAGCGATGCGTACCTGGAGTTGGTGCGCCCGACAGTCAACGATCCTTGGCGGATGCAGGTCTGGGCGGCGTTCCGCGGCGCGGGCTTTGCGCCCGTGGGCCACGCGCCGGGATTGCGGGCTTTGAGCGGCAAGCTGATCGGCACCGAGACCGGCGGCCGCATCGATATCGATTCGCACGACGCCATATTCACCTGGCCCGGCCAATTCCCGCTGCCCGTCGAGCTTAAGACTCTCAAGACCACGCTGTATTGGAAGCGCGGCGCCGAGCAGTTGTTGGTGGCGACGCCGGACTTCGAGATCGAGAATCGCGACGCCCAGGTGCACGGCGCGGCTGCGTGGCTGCAGCCGGCCGACGGCAGCTCGCCCATCCTGACGCTGGCGAGCACGGTGGAGAATGGCAACGCGGCGAATGCGCGCGACTACCTGCCGCGCGCGCTGCTGCCGCCGCCGGCATTCGCGTGGCTGAACCGGGCATTCGTTGCCGGACGCATGTCCCACGCCGATGCGGTGATCCAGGGACCGATCCGCCAATTTCCGTTTCGCGACGGCGACGGCCTGTTCTTGGTGCGCCTTGGCGTGGAGGGCATGACGCTCGATTACTACGACGGCTGGCAGCCGGTGGAGGATCTCGCGCTGCAGGCCGAGTTTCGCAATCAGGGATTGAGCGTCCGGCTCATCGGCGGGCGGCTCGGCGGCCTGAAACTGACCGGCGGCGATGCGCGCTTTGCGGACTTCAGGACCGGCGAGCTGGAGATTCATGCCACCGCCAGCAGCGATGCCGGGGACGCGCTGAACTACCTGCGCGCCACGCCGCTGGACGGCATGGCGGAAAATGCATTCTCCGCGGTCGAGGCCAAGGGACCGCTCGAGTCGAAGATCACCCTGTTGCTGCCGTTCAAGCAATTCGATCAGCGCCAGGTGCTGGTGAGCCTGCACCTGGGCGGCGTCACCCTGAATCGCCACGGCTCCAGCCTCGCGGCAACCGACTTGCTGGGCGATGCGGATATCGACGGCGCGCAGGTATCGCGCGCGGATGTGCGCGGCCGCGTGTTGGGCGGAGCCTTCCAGATGACGGCGCGCGCGGCGCGCGCGCGGCCGCTGACGCGCACGCAGCTGGATTTTCGCGGCACCTTGAGCGGCGAGGCGCTGCATGCGGCGCTGGCGCTGCCGGCAAGCGTCGGGATCAAGGGGCAAACCGACTGGCACGGTGTCCTCAAAATGGCGCCCGATCCGGCGCGCGAGCGCTCGCTGCGCGTGACGGGCAGCTTGGCGGGACTGCAGATCGATCTGCCGCAACCTTTGTCCAAGCCGGCAAGCAGCGCCATGCCCTCCTGGATCGAAGCGCAGTGGCCCGCGGGCGCCGCGACGCAGATTCACTTTGCCTTAGGTTCGGTGGTGCGCGGCGCCTTGACGCTGGAGAACGATGCCGGCGGCCCGAAGCTCGGGCGGGCCGCGCTCATGTTCGGCGCGGGCGAGCCGACTATAAGCGAATCGCAGCTCATCAACGTGGGCGGCTCGATCGAACGGCTGGATCTCGCCGGTTGGCTCAAGCTCAGCACCCTCTCGAAGAATGCCAAGCCCCTGGCGGAGTACCTGCACAATGCCAGGGTCGATGTCGGACAGCTGGACTATCTGGGCTTCTCCTTCATGAACCTGTCGCTGGATTTGACGCTGAGCCAGACGGGTGCGCGCGTCGCCGTGGGCGGGCCGAATGTCGCGGGCACGCTGACCCTGCCGGGCGGCGCGGATTCGGCGGCGCCGTGGAATCTGCAATTCGATCGCCTCAAGTTCGTCGCTGGGCCGGCGGCGAGCGCCGCCGCGAGCGATCAGAGCGATTCGGATCCGCGCGGCATTCCGGCGCTCATCTTCGATGCCGCGCAATTGACCTGGGACGATCGGCAGTTCGGCGACGTGCATGCGACGCTCAGCAAGCTCGACGACGGAATCAGCCTCAAGCAATTGACCATGAATACTCCGATGTACAGCGTGGATGCGAAGGGAGAATGGCGCGGGCCGAATGGCGGACTGGGACATGTCGAGGGCAAGCTGATCAGCACCGATGTCGGCGGTACCTTGAAGCAGCTCGGCTACGCCGCAGTCATCGACGCCAAGACCGGGCGGCTGGACTTCGACATGAACTGGGTGGGCGCGCCGAGCGCGGACTCGCTCAGCGATGCGGTGGGGCATGTGCAGATTGCCCTCAACCACGGGCAAATCGCCGGGCTCAAGCCGGGCGCGGGCCGGGTCTTGGGACTGGCCAGCGTGGCGGAGCTGCCGCGGCGCCTGGCACTGGATTTCAGCGATTTGACCGACAAGGGCTTCGCCTTCGATACGGTGCGCGCCGACTTCGATTTGCGCGAGGGGAACGCTTATACCGACAATGTGCTGGTCAAGGGACCGGCGGCGGAGATCGGATTAATCGGCCGAGTCGGCTTGAAAAACAAGGATTATGACCAAACTGCAGTGGTGACCGGCAACCTGAGCTCATCGCCGCTGCCGCTCGCGGGCTTCGTCGCGGGGCCGGTGGTCGGCGCGGCCGTGCTGCTGTTCACACAGGTGTTCAAACAGCCGCTGAAGGGACTGGTACGAGGGTATTATCGAATTACGGGTGGTTGGGACAATCCAACCGTGGAACGAATCAAAAGCGCAGAAGCGGCCACCGCGACTGCAGAGGCGCCGAAGTAAATGGGCCGAGTTGCCGCCATTCAAATGACCTCGAGTCACATCGTCGAGGAGAACCTGCTGGTTGCCGGGCAGTTGCTGGAAAAGGCCAAGGAGTCCGGCGCCGCCATCGCGTGCCTGCCGGAGAATTTCTCGTTTATCGGCCTCAAGGACGCCGACAAGCTGAAAGTCGCGGAAGCGGACGGGGACGGGCCGGTGCAGGCGTTCTTGCGCGACACCGCGCGCCGATTGAAGCTGTGGATTCTCGGCGGCACGACGGTCATTAAGGGCGATTCCCCGTCGCGCGTGGCCAATGCCTCCTTGTTGATCGATGCCGACGGCAAGCGCGTGGCGCGCTACGACAAGATCCATTTGTTCGATGTCAGCATCCCGGGGCGCAATGAGCGCTACCTGGAATCGACCCACGTCACTCCCGGCCGAAAAGTGGTGATCGCCGATACGCCGGTCGGCAAGCTGGGCTTGTCGGTGTGCTATGACATGCGCTTTCCCGAACTGTACCGCGAGCTCGTGGCGCAGGGCGCTGAATGGCTGGCCATGCCTGCGGCATTTACCGTGCCGACCGGACGTGCCCACTGGGAGACGCTGCTGCGCGCACGCGCGATCGAAAATCTGTGCTACGTGGTCGCGCCTGCGCAGAGCGGCACGCATTCGAGCGGGCGCGAAACCTATGGCGACACTCTGATCGTCGATTATTGGGGCCAGGTGGTGTCACGCCTGGCGAAGGGCAGTGGAGTGATCACCGCGGATCTCGATCTTGCCAAGCAGGCGGACACGCGCGCGCGCTTCCCCGCGCTCGAAAACCGGCAACTGGGGTTATCCAATGTGGCGGTGCTGACGTGAGCGCCGTGCCTTCGATCGTCGCGCCGATATTCGAGATCGCCGAGAAAACCATCCTCGCGCCTTCGGGCCTCGATGAGGCCAGGCTGTCGAGCGTGCTGGGCACGATGATGAGCCGGGGCGTGGACTACGCCGATTTGTACTTCCAGCTGTCGCGCGAGGAATCGTGGTCGCTGGAGGACGGCATCGTCAAGGAGGGTTCGCACAGCATCGAGCAGGGTGTCGGCGTGCGCGCCATCAGCGGCGAAAAGACCGGGTTCGCCTACACCGACGAGGTGTTGCTGCCCGCGCTGGTGGAGGCCTCGAATGCGGCGCGTGCCATCGCCAGAAGCGGCGGCAGCAACGCGGTCAGGGCGTGGCAGCGCCCCGTCACGCATCGGCTGTATCTGCCCATCGATCCCCTGGATACGATTCGCGATGAGGAGAAGGTGGCGTGGTTGATGCGCATCGATGCCGAAACGCGGCGCATCGACCCGCGCATCAAGCAAGTCATGGCGTCGCTCGCCGCGGTGCATGAAGTGATCCTGATCGCCTCCAGCGACGGCGTGTTGACGGCGGACGTGCGCCCCTTGGTGCGCGTGAATGTCTCGGTGATCGCCGAGCACAACGGCCGGCGCGAGCAGGGCTATAGCGGCGGCGGCGGGCGCTTCGGCCTGGATGAGCTGCTGCGCGGCGATGAACCCTTCTGGCATGGGCGTGAAGCGGTGCGCCAAGCGCTGGTGAATCTCGAGGCGGTGGCGGCGCCGGCCGGTTCCATGACCGTGGTGCTGGGGCCGGGCTGGCCGGGCATCCTGCTGCACGAAGCGATCGGCCATGGGCTGGAGGGCGACTTCAATCGCAAGGGCACCTCCGCGTTTTCGAACCGGATCGGCGAAAAAGTCGCGGCCGAGCAGATCACCGTGGTGGACGATGGCACGCTCGGGCGGCGCCGCGGCTCGTTGAATGTCGACGACGAGGGCACTCCGACGCAATGCACGGTGCTGATCGAGAACGGCGTGCTGCGCGGCTACATACAGGACAAGATGAACGCTCGGCTGATGGGGCAGCCGGCCACCGGCAATGGCCGGCGCGAGTCATTCGCGCACATGACCCTGCCGCGCATGACCAACACCTACATGCGCGCAGGCGCGCATGCACCGGAAGAAATCATCGGCTCGGTGCAGAAGGGCCTATACGCCGTGAATTTCGGCGGCGGCCAGGTGGACATCACCTCGGGGAAATTCGTGTTCTCGGCGAGCGAGGCCTACCTGATCGAGAACGGCAGGATCGGCGCGCCGGTCAAGGGCGCGACGCTCATCGGCAACGGACCGGATGTGCTGACCCGGGTCAGCATGGTGGGCAACGACATGAAGCTCGACGGCGGGGTCGGGACCTGCGGCAAGGAAGGCCAGTCGGTGCCTGTCGGAGTCGGACAACCGACACTGCGCATCGATGCGCTCACCGTGGGTGGAACCGGCTAGGGCCTGTTGCGACGGCGCTAGGCCGCCGCGCAAGCGCCGCCGCCCGAACGCAGCCTGGGCGCTTGCTTTGCGATCTCTCCGGCCAGTTGCTCGAGCGCGGCTTGATGACCCTTCGCCAGCGCGGGATAGCCGGCGCTCACTGCAATGCGGATCGAGCTGCGGCAGGAAATCCTTTGAGCTTGAGCCGCCGGGCCGTTAACGCTCAGGGTCCATACCGCATCGAGCAGCGCGTACTGGCCGGGGACGGAGTCGAATCGCTGCACATCGACCGTGACCCGCACGCCGTCCGCGGAATCGGGCACCCATTGCCGCGCAAGGTCCAATGCCAGCGCCGAGCGGATCTCATCTCCGAGGGGCGCGATCCAGCGCTCGGTCTCCAGCAATACCATCGATCCGTCGGAGCGCCTGACCGCCAGCTGCGGTTGGTCGACCTGGCTCGGTATGGTCACTGTCAGCAGTGCAGGCCCCAGGGCGTTGGCGCTGCCGGGCGCGCTTTGCGGGGCCGCCGGCACCAAGGTGAGATACTGCGTGGGCGTGGACGAGCAGGCCGCGAGCAGGGCCGCACCTAGCGCCATGAGCTGCCGCGCCATGCGCACTCTCATCGCGGCGGACTCGAGGCGGGCGGCGCCGCATCGGCCGGCGCGGCGAGCTCGGGCGGCAGGTCCTTGGGCTTGCCGCGGATCAGCGACTCCGGATGCCGCGAGAGGTACTCGGTCAACACCCGCAAGGAGCGCGCCGAGCGGCGCAGCTCGTCGAGCGTGTGCTGCACGTCTTGCCGCAGCGGCGACTCTCCCGACAGTGTGTCGGTGGCCGCCTGGATGGTCTTGCGGGCATCGGCCAATGTGCGGCTCGCGTCCGGCAGAATGGTCTTGTTCAATTGGTCCAGCGAGCCCTTCAGCTCCGCGAGATCCTGGTCGAGATGCTGGCCGATGGAGTCGAAGGGAATCTTGTCGAGCTTGGCCACGATGTCCGAGATTTCCTGCTGAACATTGTCGAGGGCGCCGGGGGCCGTCGGTATCTGAATCGGCTGCGTGCTGGCGTCGAAGGCCACCTTGGCCGCGCGCGGCAGGAAATCGATGGCAATGTACAGCTGCCCGGTGAGCAGATTTCCATTGCGCGCCTGGGCGCGTAATCCGCGTCCCACCATGTCCGTCATCATCGCGGTGATGCGCCGGCCGCGTTCCTGCGGCTCGCTGGTCATTTCATCCTGGAACACCCTGCCGAGCAGTTGCGGGTAAATCACCGCGCCGACGATGATGGGAAAGTGCTGCGTCTTGGGATCGTAGTCGATCGATATGGTCAGTACCTTGCCGATCTCCACGCCGACGAATTCAACCGGGGCATTGACGCTCAAGCCGCGCAGGTCCTTCTCGAATTTCATCGAGATGTACAGCGGTTCGCCCTTGGGCTTCTCCATCGCCGTGCTTTCGTTCTTGAGCAGTTCGAAGCGCATTCCCGCGGGAGCCGGAGCGCGCTCATTTTGCGCCCAGGGAGGATCGTAGAATGCGATGCCGCCCGCGGCGACGCTGGCCAGCGATTGCGTGCTGAGTTTGAGGCCGTCCGCGCCCAGCGAGACGTCGATGCCGCTGGCATTCCAGAAGCGCGTCGAGCGCGCGACATAGCGGTCATTCGGCGAGTCGATGAAAATGCCGATCGTGACTCCCTGGCCGTTCGAATCGAGCGCGTAGCTCACGACCTGTCCCACCTTCAAGCGACGATAGTACACGGGGGAGCCCAGGTCGAGCGAACCCAAGTTATCGCTGTGCAGGCTGAACTGCGTGCCGTGCGAGGCGCTGGTGACCTCGGGCGGCTCCTCGAGGCCGGTGAAGGTGCTCGCCCTCTCGCCTCCCTTGCCGGGATCGGCTTCGATGTAGGCGCCCGATATGAGCGTGCCGATGCCGGAGATGCCGCCCAAGCCGACTCGCGGCCTGACCACCCAGAAGCGGGTATCGCTGCGCGCAAAAATTTTTGCGGAGCGGTGCAGGTCGATCGAGACGATGATGTGGCTGAGATCGTCACTCTCGCGGATGCCGGTCACGATGCCGATCGGCACATCCTTGAATTTCACCTGGGTCTTGTCGACCTCCAATCCTTCCGCGGTTTGAAAGAACACCTGGATTTCAGGTCCTGCGTTGATGACGTGACGCACCAGCAACGACAGCGCGATCAGGGCGCAGATGATCGGCACGATCCACACCAGCGGCAGATGCCAGCGGGTGCGCGTGACGATGGGCTGGCCGGCTACGATGGGTTCTTCGGCCATCAGCCCTTCCCCGGTCGGCGATCCCACAGCAGCCGCGGATCGAAGCTCAAGGTGGCGAGCATGGTTAGAATGACCACCATGCCGAAATAGAGTATGCCGATGCGCGGCTCTGCATCGCTCAGGCCGCGAAATTTCACCACGGCGGTTACCAGCCCGACCACGAGCACATCGAGCATCGACCAATAGCCGACCAGTTCCAGCATGCGGTACAGGCGCACGAACTGCGCCGAGCGAGACGGCAGCGCGCGCTGGGCGTTCACCAGCAGCGCGATCAATGCCACGATCTTCGTCGACGGGATCACGATGCTGGCCACGAAGATGAGCGAAGCGATCCCCCACGAACCCTGATGCCAGAATTCGATCAGCCCGGACATGATGGTGTTGTCGGTCCCGCCATGGGCGTCGCCGAGCGAGTGGGTGTGCATGACGGGCAGCACATTGGCGGGAATGTAGGCGATCAGGCCGGCGATCAAAAATGCCCAGGTGCGGGACAGGCTGTTCGGCTTGCGCGAGCGGATCTCGGCATCGCAGCGCGGGCATTGGGCCATATCGCCGCCCGCATCGCACACCAGGGCGCAGACCCGGCAGCAGATGAAGCCCACCTCGGCCGCGCGCGCGCCGGCGCTCATGATGCGACGCCTGCGGCGTCCGCGATCTCGACCCAGAGCGAGCGGATGTCGCGATGCACGGTGCCGATCAACAGCATCACCAGCCCGGCCATGGCCCACATGCCGATGCCGATATGCACATGCATCATGCTCTTCATCTTGATCACAGATACCAGCGCGGCCAGCAGCGCGACTTCCACCATGCTCCAGGGATACAGGTGTTCCCAGAGATGCATGAGTGGATTGAACAGGGGCGCGCGCCTTCCGGCCTGGGCGAACACCAGCAGCCAGCACAGCGAACCGATCTGCAGTGCCGGGACCACGATGATTGCCAGCGCCACCACGACGGCGACCGGCGCGGCGCTGCCATCGGCCATGGACAGTACCGAACCCAACAGGGTGGTTTCGTGGTGCGCTCCGTTCAAGCTGAGCCCGATCACCGGAAAAATGTTGGCGACGATGTACAGGATGGCGGCCGCTACGCTCAGCGCCAGCAGCTGCTGCGCGTCCAGGCCGGGGCGCAGCAGCACGCTGCCGCAACGAGCGCAGGCGGCCTGCTCTCCGCGCGCGAGGTTGGGTCGCTCGGATATGGTGTCGCAATTGACGCAGGCGATGAGACCTGGATAGGTGCGCATGTTTGGCTACGATAGCACGGCGCCGCTGCGATTAAGCCTGCGGAGTAAGCCGAAATGGAGGAAGTGTTGTAAGCCTTCCGGTAATCTTAAGGCGTAGATCCTTGGGAGACCACAGCATGCAGTATCGTTTGGCGGCGTTCGCCATTGGCGCAGCCGCGGCCTTGAGTTTCGCAGCCCAGGCGGCTCCGAACCCGGCGCAGGAATTGGGTTTGCCGGCCGATGTGGCGGCCGCCATGCAGGGCATCGATGCGCAACGCATACGCGCGCACGTGCGCTTTCTGGCGGATGACCTGCTCGAGGGACGCGGCACGGGCACGCGCGGCGGGGACATCTCGGCCAACTACATTGCGGCGCAATTCGCGCTTTACGGGCTCAAACCGGCCGGTGACGACGGCGGCTACCTGCAGAAGGTGGCATTCATGGGCGTGCATACCCTGCCGGAGAGTGTCGTCGATCTGGTGCCCGCGAAGGGCGATCCGATGACGCTGAAGCTCGGCGAGGACTACGTCACCAGCAATCAGACTCAGACCGACGCGGTGGATATTGACGCGCCGATCGTGTTCGTCGGCTTCGGGATCGATGCACCCGAGTTCCGCTGGGACGACTACAAGGGGGTCGACGTCAAGGGCAAGGTGGTGCTGCTGATCGTGAACGAGCCGCCGTCCAAGGACCCGAAATTCTTCGCCGGCGAGGCGATGACTTACTACGGACGCTGGACCTACAAGTTCGAGCAGGCCGCGCGCAAGGGCGCGGCCGGCGTGCTAATCATCCACCGCACGGATCTGGCCAGCTATCCGTGGAGCGTGGTGCGCAACTCGTGGAGCGGCGAGCAGGTGTACCTCGCCAACGATCGGGATCCGAAGCTCAAGGCGGCTTCCTGGATCCATCTGGAGGTGGCACGGCGCCTGTTCGCCGCGTCCGGCCTGAAGCTCGACGATGAGATCGCGGCCGCGGGCGTGCGCGGCTTCAAGGCGCGCGAATTGCCGCTGCGCTTCAAGGCGCACATTGCGAGCAGCGTGCGTAAATTCGATTCGTACAACGTGCTCGGCCTGTTGCCGGGCAGCGTGCCGGGCGCGGCGCAGCAGGCCGTGGTGTACTCGGCGCATTACGACCACTTGGGGATCGATCCGAATTTGAGCGGTGATAAAATTTACAACGGCGCCGTCGACAACGGCACCGGCTGCGGGATCTTGCTGGAGCTCGCGCGCGCTTTCGCCACCTCCGCCGCGCCGCCGCCTCACCCGGTATTGTTCGCCTCGGTCACCGCTGAGGAGAAAGGACTGCTCGGGTCCAATTATCTGGGAAAGCACCTGCCGCTGCCGGCGGCGCAGATCGCACTCGACCTCAATTACGACGCGATCTTGCCGGTCGGTATCCCCGAGTCGGTGACCGTGGCCGGCGCGGAGCGCACCACCTTCTATCCGACCGTCGAGAAGACCGCGCTGGCCTTCGGCTACGAGATCCAGCCCGATGCGGAGCCCGGCGCGGGCCATTATTACCGCTCGGATCACTTCAGCATGGCGCGCGCCGGGATCCCGGGATTCTCGATCAATAGCGCGACCAAGTTTGCCGGGCATAGCGTCGAATGGGGCAAGCAGCAGCACGATGAGTACACCGAAAAGCATTACCACCAACCCAGCGATGAGTATCGCGCCGACATGGACTTCACCAGCGACGCGGATCTGGCGAAGTTCGGATTCGCACTGGGGTGGCAGGCGCTGACCGCACGCAGCACGGTGAGCTGGCTTCCCGGCGACGAGTTCGAGGCGCAGCGCCTGCGCAGCGCTGCCGCGCCGTAAGCCTGGCGAGGCTACATAACGTCAAAACGGCGCCAGCGTCGCATCCCGGCGACGAGCGCTCGGGCATAAGGCGCCGACTGCCAAAGAGCGTGCGCCAGGTCGCACTGATCGAGCAGGGTCTTAAGTAGGCTGACCTCGAGTACCACTCTCGACGGAGCTGCGATGGCCGACAATTCAATGACGGGGACATTCCAGATCACTCTACCCAAGGATCTGCTGACTGAGGCGAAACGGGTTCCAAAACCCAAGAACGAGCAACTGCGCGTCGAGGGCTGGCGAAATTCCTGGCTTTCCCGGGTGGCCGAGTTGCTGGTCGGCAAGGACTAGGGCACGCTAAAAAGGGACCCGCGGCCTTAAGTCAAATTTGGCGGGATTGCGGCACCGCGTCGGGGTTAAAATACCGGACGGAGGTCACATTCCATGCGTTTGTCACGGCCCATTTACGAGAGCCTACCCTTGATTTACGTGGCAATCAGCGCGCTCGCGATCTTGCTCGCATATCTTGACCCGGTGGGTCCGCGCTCGCAGATTGCCTTTGGCATCGGGGTTATTTCGGCAATCGCCGCCTTGACCGTGTATTTGCGCCGCCAGGACTATCGGGCTTTGAGCCGCGAGTATTCCGGCGAGACGATCGACCTGCCGTCCCGTTTGAGCACCTAAGCTTACTTCCCGGATTCCTCTTCCTCCGCGTCCACGGCGTTCCTCAAGCGCGGAATGCGCTCGTCAATATACATAATCTCGTGCTGGCCGACGTGCACCACGTCGCCGTCATTCAAGTTATGCCGCCGCACGCGCTTCGACTGCACGAATATGCCGTTGGTGCTGTTGAGATCCTCGATGACGCAGGCATTCAGCTGGGTCACGATCTGGCAGTGATGGCGGCTGATGAACTTGCTGTCGATGGCCAGGTCGTTGTCCGAGGTGCGGCCGATCACCAGGCGTCCCGGCTTCAGCTCCCGCTCCCCGACCGTCTTACCCTGGTGTGCGACCAGGATTCGGCCCACCGTTTGCCCGCCAGGCAGCGTGGGAGCGGCGACCTGGTCCATGTTGAGCAGGCCCATGCGGTTGGTCCGGGACGCGTACTCGACCCACTGCAGCTCGGCAATGGCCGCGTCGAGATCCGCCGCCGTCACGGTGTCCTGATCCCGGCCGAATGCCGCCATCATGCAGGTGTCGCATAGCGTGTTGATCAGGCGCGGCACGCCTCCCGTGAACCTGAAGATCGTGGGGTAGATCTCCTCCGCAAAGATGCGCCGCCCTTGGGAACCGGCCACCTCGAGGCGATGATCGATGTAGCCGGCGGTCTCCGCGGCAGTCAACGCAGTCAGGTGGAAACGCAGGCGCACGCGTTGCGCGAGCTGGGTGAGTTCCGCCGAGTTGAGCTTCTCGTTCAATTCGGGCTGGCCCGCGAGAATGATGCGCAGCGCCTTCTCCTTCGCACTCTCCACCCCCGAGAGCATGCGCACTTCCTCGAGCACGCGATAGCTCAAGTTTTGCGCCTCGTCGACGATCAGCACGACCTTGCGGCCGGCGATGTGCTGCTCCACCAGGAACTGATTCAGCGTCGCCAGCACTTCCGATTTCTTCATGTGGAAGGGCGTGAAGCCGAATTGCACCAGCACGGATTGCAGAAAGGCGGTGGGCGTGAGCTGGGTCTGGTTGATTTGCGCCACCACCACATCGGATTGCAGTTCGCGCAGGAAGGTCTCGATCAGGGTGGTCTTGCCGGCACCGATATCGCCGGTGACCACCACGAACCCGTCGGTGAACCAAATCGTCGATTCCATGTACGCTTTGGCGCGCGCATGCTGCTTGCTCAAATACAGGAACTGCGGGTCCGGGCTCAGGCGGAACGGCAGCTCATGCAGCTTGAAGAGTTCTAGATACATCTTGCTATCAACGCCATTCGATCAATTTTAGAGCATCTGCGAGCGCCCGATTGCGATCCTTTCCATGGTTCCTGAGAATGGTGCAATGGCCCAGTTTTCGCCCTGGGCGCGCTTGCTTGCCGTAATCGTGGAAGGCCAGGCCCTCGATTTCCAGCAGCCGCTCGCGGTCGGGCATTTTACCGAGGAAATTGATCATTGCTGCAGCCCCCAGAGGGCGGGTGCTGCCGAGCGGCAAGTCGCATATGGCGCGCATGTGGTTGGCGAATTGGCTGGTCACGCACCCCTCGATGGTCCAATGGCCCGAATTGTGGACGCGCGGCGCCATTTCATTTGCGATCAGCCGGCCGCCGACGACGAAGAATTCGAGCGTGAGCACGCCGATGTAGCCAAGCGCATTCATCACGCGCTTCAGATGGATCTTCGCCATGCGTTCGAGCGCCGGGGCGGCGAAAGGCGCGACGCTGTAACGCAAGATTCCGCCGGCGTGGGTGTTGTCGGCCAGAGGGTAGAACACAATTTGCCCCGTCGCCGAGCGCGCGCCGATGATGGACACCTCGCGGGAGAAATTCTGAAACTTCTCGTAAATCAACCCCTGCGCGCCCAGCCGCGCCCAGGCCTCGTCGATCTGCGCCTCGCTGCGGATGACGAACTGTCCCTTGCCGTCATAGCCGAGGCGCCGCGTCTTGAGGACTCCTGGCAGGCTCAAGCGCCGCGCGGCGCGCACCAGTTGCAGCTTGCTGTTGATCGCGGCATGCGCGGCAACCGGAATGCCGAGCCTGGAGAACAGGGATTTTTCCCGCAGCCGGTCCTGCGACACCTCGAGCGCGGCGGCGGATGGCCGGATCGCGGCCGATTTCGCCAGCGGGCGCAGCAGCTTGGCGGAAATATTTTCCCAGTCGAAGGTCACGACGTCGCTTTGGGCCGCGAGCGAGGCAAGCCGCGCCGGATCCTCCAGATCGCCGATCAGGCTGGGCGCAACCTGGGCGCCCGGCGTGTCGGCGCTGCGATCGAGAAACAGGCAGCGCAATCCCAAAGGATATCCGGCGAGCGCCAGCATGCGTCCCAATTGGCCGGCGCCGACGATGCCAACACGCGATACCTTCAAGATTCGCGGGGATCCGGTTTGCCGACGACCGCCGCGGTCTGCGCCTTGCGATAGGCATCCAGCGCGGCCCGAACTTCAGCAGATTCATTGGCGAGGATCGAGGCCGCAAACAGCGCGGCATTGGTGGCGCCGGCCGCGCCGATGGCAAAGGTGGCGACCGGGATTCCGCTCGGCATCTGCGCGATCGACAGCAGCGAATCCATGCCGTTCAATGCCTTCGACTGGATGGGCACGCCGAGCACCGGAACCGAGGTTTTGGCGGCGGTCATGCCGGGCAGGTGGGCGGCGCCGCCGGCCCCCGCGATGATCGCCTTCAGGCCGCGCGCGCGCGCGGATTGCGCGTACTCGAACAGCAGGTCCGGCGTGCGGTGCGCGGACACCACCTTGACCTCGTAGGCGATGCTCAGGGAATCCAGGGTATCCGCCGCGCGCTGCATCGTTTCCCAGTCGGAAGATGAGCCCATGATGATTCCGACCAAGGCTTGCATAGGCGGCTAGTCTAGCAAAGCCTATCCGAGCAACTGGCGCAGGAACGCAAAAAGTTCCCGTGCGCCGGCCGGCGAGCGTTGTTCGAGGCGCTCTCTTTCCGCCTTGTCCAGCAATTTCAGCAGCGTCGCGCGTTCCGCCGCGGGGAATTCCTGCAGCAGATCCTCGACCGCCGCCTCGCGCTCGGACAGCAGCCGGTCGCGCCAGCGCTCAATTTGCTGAAAATGGCGGATTTCCAGATCGTGGCGCTGTTTGCGCTCGGCCAGCTTGGCGAGCACCGGTTCGGGGTCGATGGCGCGCATCAGCTTGCCGATATACTGGCGTTGCCGGACTTGCGCGCCATGCGATGGCAGGCGCCGCAGATCGCGCAATGCCGTGAACAGGCTGTCGGGCAAATCCAGAGACTTCAATTCCTGATCGGGCAGCGCCGACAGCTTCACGCCCAACTCCTGCAAGGAAGCCGCCTCGCGCTTGCGCGCGCTCTTGCTGAGCAGCAGCTGCTCAGCCTCCTCGGAATTGCCGGTTTCCGGCTCGGTGGTCATATTGCCCATGCTATCACCCGGGCCGGTAGAATCGCGGTGAACCTTAAGCCTTTGCGGAGACAATGATGGCCGTGCCCAGCCCCTTGCGCCTTGCCCGAGAAGACCTTGAAGCGATCATCGAGCGCGCGCTCGAAGAGGCCAAGGTAAGAGGCGCTTCGCAGGCGGAGGCGGCGGTCAGCCAGGATACGGGCCTGTCGGTCGGGGTGAGGCTCGGCGAGGTCGAAACACTCGAGCATCAGCGGGACCGCAGCATGGGCATCACGGTGTATTTTGGCCAGCGCAAGGGCTCGGCCAGCACCGCGGATTTCTCGCTGGAAGCGGTGCGCGCCACGGTCGCGAAGGCCTGCAGCATCGCCCGGTTCACCGCCGAGGATGCCTGTTCGGGCCTGGCGGACGCGGCATTGATGGCAAGCGCGCCGCCCAGCCTGGATCTGGCCCACCCCTGGAATGTGGGCGCCGACCGCGCAATCGAGATCGCCAAGAGCTGCGAGGCCGCGGCGCTGGCGTTCGACCCGCGCATCAATAACTCCGAGGGCGCATCGCTCGGCAGCCACCAGGGGCTGCACGTCTATGGCAACACGCATGGATTCATCGGCGGGTATCCGACCACTTCGCATACCTTGAGTTGCGTGGTGCTGGCCGGCTCAGGCGAGGACATGCAGCGCGATTACTGGTACTCGAGCTCGCGCGATTGGCACGAGCTAGAAGATCCCGAGGCGATCGGCCGCGAAAGCGCGCGCCGCACCATTGCGCGGCTGAGCCCGCGAAAACTCAGCACCCGGCGCGCGCCGGTACTGTTTGCCCCGGAAATCGCGCGCGGCCTGATCGGGCACTTCACCGCCGCGATCCGCGGCAGCAGCCAGTATCGGCAATCCTCGTTTCTGCTGAATTCCATCGGCCAGCAGGTGTTTCCGCCGGGATTCCGCATTTCCGAGCGGCCGCATATTCCGAAGGCCATGGGCAGCGCGCCCTTCGACAACGAGGGCGTGGCGACGCGCGACCGCGAGCTGATCGCCGACGGGCGGCTCACCGGCTACATCCTGTCGAGCTACTCCGCCCGCAAGCTGGGACTTGAAACGACGGGCAACGCCGGCGGAGCTCACAATCTTTTGGTGGCGCCCAGCGCCGACGGCGGCGCCGAGGCGCAGCTATCGCGCCTGGGCACCGGCCTGCTGGTCACCGAGCTGATGGGGCAGGGAGTCAACAGCGTGACCGGCGACTATTCCCGCGGCGCGGCAGGTTTCTGGGTGGAGCAGGGCGTTATTCAATACCCCGTGGCGGAGATCACCATCGCGGGTAATCTGAAGGATATGTTCCTGAGCATCGCCGCGGTGGGCGATGACATCGATGTGCGCGGCGGCACTCGAGTCGGATCGATCCTGCTTGGCGAGATGACTATCGCCGGGGAATGAGCAGATCCTTGAGGGTGCGTTCGCCCAACGTCTCTCGCGCTGCCGCATGAACCTCATCCAGCACCGGACCGGTCGGGCCCGCGGTCTGCACCGCGATGGATGAGCGGCCTGCATGGGTGCTGCGCACCACATCCAGAATGGTGATCACCAGTATTGCGCCTGGATCGCGCCCCGGCACCAGGCGTTCCTTGCCGGTGGGCATGGTCAGGGAGGCTCGCTCGAGGGCCGCGAGGATGGGCGCGAGCGCCGAGCCCGGCACCTCCAGCTGCGCCGCGAGGCGGTCTGGCGTCCAGTCGACGGCGCCGGCGGCATAGTCGCGGGCTATCAGGTACATCACCGACAGGGCGATCTGTTCCTGGGCGCAGGCATTGAGCTCGATTGCCTCCTGCCCGTGGCGAAGGTACTGGGGGAATTGCAAATAAAAGGCGAACTCCGCGCCGATTAGCAGTATCTCCCAGCTTAAGTAAACCCAGATCAGCGTCGTCAGCACGATGGCAAAGCCGCTGTATACCGCCATCAATTGCCCCGAGTAGAGAATGAACGCCGTGAACACCTTGCCCACCAGCGCCCAGATCACTCCCGCCGTCACTCCGCCGATGATCGCCGCCGAGTATTTCACGCGCGTGTTCGGTATCAACCAGTACATGAAGGTGAACACGATGGTGACGATGGCATAGGGCAGCAGCCTGCCGATAAAAGACAGCGTCCACGCCAGCGGCATGATGCTGTCGAGGCGTTGGGTGATCGGGCTGCGCTGCGCAGCCGCCAACAGCCCGAGCGCAACGCCGAGCAGCACCGGGCCGACGATCATGATGGTCAGGTATTCGGTGAAGCGGCGCATGAAGCTGCGCGGGCGCGCCACCCGCCAGACGTAGTTGAAGCTCGATTCGACTTTCTGGATCATCGAGATGACCGTATAGACGAGGAATGCCAGGCCGATCGATCCCACCAAGCCGCTGCGCATGTTCCTGACGAATTGCATGACGTTCGCGGTCAGCTCCGGAGCCACGTTGCCCATGGGCCGGAAGAATTCGTCGAGGACGAATTCAAGATCGCTGTGCGCGCCGAAGCCTTTGAGAATCGAGAAGCTGAACACCATCAGCGGCACCAGCGACAGCAGCGTGGTATACGCCAGGCTCATCGCCCTGACGTTGATTTCGCCGGTCAGCCAGTCGCGAATCAGCGCCGCCGGGTAGCGCAGTGCGCGCAACACCGGACCCCACGGCGGTCCCATGTTTCGCGAACCTAGAAACAAGCCGTTTTCGAGACGTTGCAGCCATGAGGCCATGCGTGAAAGCCTTACATTGGCCGATTCAGGCGGTCAATAGCCGGAGCGCGGAAATATAGTTGTCGCTGGTGCGCTTTTGAATGTCGGACGGCAGATGCGGCGCCGGCGGCTTCTTGTTCCAATGCAGGGATTCCAAGTAGTCGCGCACGAATTGCTTGTCAAAACTTGGCGGGCTGATGCCAGGCTTGTAGGACTCGGCCGGCCAGAAGCGCGAGGAGTCGGGAGTCAGCATCTCGTCGATCAACACGAGATTTCCGGCGCGGTCGAGGCCGAATTCGAACTTGGTGTCGGCGATGATGATGTTGCGCGCGCGCGCATGCGCCGCGGCGTATCGATAGATCTCGAGCGTGATGCGCCGAATGTCGGTCGCATGCTCGCGCCCGAGCAAGCTCACGACCGCCTCGAAGCCGATGTTCTCGTCGTGCTGTCCCGCCGGCGCCTTCGAGGCGGGAGTGAACAGGGGCTCCGGCAGGGCGTCCGCCAATCGCAATCCCGTGGGCAGCGCAATTCCGCAGATGGAGCCGTGCAGCTGGTAATCCTTGTAGCCTGAGCCGATCAAGTAGCCGCGCGCCACCGCTTCCACCGGCAGCGCGCTGAGCTTCTTCACCACCATGGCGCGGCCGGCCAGTTGCGCCCGTTCCGCCGGGTCGCTGACCACATCCTGCGGGTCGAGCCCGGACAGGTGGTTGGGCACGATATGGCGCGTCTTGCCGAACCAGAATTCCGAGATCCGCGTCAGCACCTCGCCCTTGCAGGGAATCGGATCCGGCAGCACGACATCGAACGCCGACAAGCGATCGGTGGTCACGATCAGCAGATGCTCCGAATCGACATCGTAGATGTCGCGCACCTTGCCTTGGTGAATCTTCTTCAAGCTGCGGATCCGCGATTCGAATAGCGGCGGCGATTGCGAAAACGCTTGCATGGGTACGCGACCTGGCGACTGCTACCATTGCTGGTGGACGGCCGGCGATTGTGGCGGGACGAGTGCTATAGGTCAACGCGAATGGCTTGGAAAGGCATGTTTTTTGGGGCCGTGGTCGGCTTCCTGATCGCGCGCAGCGCCTGGGGCGCCGTGATCGGGGCGATCATCGGCCAGATGTTCGACCAGGGCGTGAACCGGCGCTCCGCATCAGCCTCCGCGTCGATTTCCGAGGTGTTCTTCAGGAGCACATTCGAGCTGATGGGGCACGTGGCCAAATCCGATGGCCGCGTATCCGAGTCGGAGATCGATGCCGCGCGCCGCCTGATGCAGGAGCTGAGGCTCGGCCCTGAGGAGATCAGCGCGGCGATCCGGTACTTTCGCGCCGGAAAATCCGCCTCCTACGATGCCAACTTAAGCGTGGAGCAACTGCGCGAGGCCTGCGGCCTGCGCCACGACCTGCTGCGCGCTTTCATGGAGCTGCAGCTGCGGGCCGCGTTGGCCGGCAATGATCTGTCGCCGCCGGCGCGCGCGGTATTGAGAACGGCCGCCGAGCGTCTGGGCTTGTCGGGCTTCGAGTTCGACTGGATGGAGGCTGCGCTGCGCGCGCAAGCACGCAGGCGCGGTCCAGCCGAGGGCGCCCATGCGGCTTCGAGCGCGGCAACCCTGTCAGGGTATTACGCCGAACTGCAGGTGGACCCCAACATCAGCGATCAGGAAATCGTCAAAGCCTATCGGCGCCAAATGAGCCGGCATCATCCCGACAAGCTGGTGGCAAACGGCCTGCCGGAATCCATGGCGCAAGTGGCCAAGGAAAAAACCCAGCGCATCCAGGAAGCATACGAGGGCATACGCGCCGCGCGTGGGATGCAATAATAGGCCATGGCCATCATCATCTCGCCGTCAATTCTGTCCGCGGATTTTGCCCGGCTTGGGTTAGAGGTCGAAGCAGTTCTCGCCGCGGGCGCCGATTGGATCCACTTCGATGTCATGGACAATCACTACGTGCCGAATTTAACCATCGGGCCGCTGGTGTGCGAGGCGCTGCGCAAGGCGGGCATCAAGGCGCCGATCGACGTGCATTTGATGGTGTCGCCGGTGGATCCGCTGGTGACGGATTTCGCCAAGGCGGGCGCAACCTCCATTAGTTTTCACCCGGAAGCGACCCAGCACGTCGACCGCACCATCCAGCACATCCGCGATTCGGGCTGCAAGCCGGGATTGGTGTTCAACCCGGCCACCTCCTTGAACTGGCTGGACTACGTGATCGACAAAATCGATTTGATCCTGGTGATGTCGGTGAATCCGGGATTTGGAGGCCAGAAGTTCATACCCGAGGTCTTGCCCAAGCTCGCCGAGGCGCGCGAGCGGATCAAGGCGGCCGGGCGCGACATCCGCCTCGAGATCGACGGCGGCGTCAAGGTGGAAAATGCGGCCGACATCGCCCACGCCGGCGCCGATACCTTCGTTTCTGGATCCGCTATTTTCGGGAGCGCCGACTACGCGCGCACCATCGCTGATATGCGCGCGCAGATCGAGGCCGGCAGGAAGCGCTGAGACTCCAAAGCCCTTAGGCCTTTGGATTATTCGTCGTCGTCATCGTCATCGTCATCGTCGTCATCATCGTCGGCCGGCTCAGGGCGCGCGCTCTTGAGGGCGGCTGCGGACCCGGACTTCACCGGAACGATCAATGGCCGTGTCTTGACCTTTGGCCGGGCGTTGAACACGACGATGGTCTTGCCGGTGGCGCGCAGCAGGCCCTGCTCTTCGAGGACTTTGAGCACGCGGCCCGCCATTTCGCGCGAACAGCCAACCAAGCGGGAAAGTTCCTGCCGGCTGACCTTGATCTGCATTCCCTCCGGATGCGTCATTGCATCCGGCTCGCCGCATAGATCCATGATGGCGTGCGCAACCCGGCCCGTGACATCCACGAAGGCCAGATCGCCCAATTTGCGGTTGGTACGGTCGAGCCGGGTGGCGAGCTGCGTCGCCAGCTCGAAAATCAGTCCGGGGCTTTCGGCTGCGATCTGGCGAAAGCGCGGGTAGGTCATTTCGGCAAGTTCGGACTGCTGGCGGGTTCGCACCCAGGCGCTGCGCGTCGGCTGCTCGTAGAAAAGACCCATTTCACCGAAGAACTGCCCCTTGTTCAGGTAGGCCAGGACCATCTCATTGCCGTCCTCATCTTCAATCATGACCTCGACCGAGCCCGAGATGATGTAATAGAGAATATCCGGCAGGTCGCCGGCATGGATGATCACGGTCTTGGAAGGGACCGTTCGGATTCTGCAATAACTCAGGAAACGATTGATCGCCGGGATATCGCTTAAGGTTTTGGCCCCTTCTTCCATATTTTCCCCCAACCCTTTGATCGTCGTGAATGGCCGATGCTGGCGCACGTTTTATTACATAAGTCCCGGAATCGCAAGCACTCGGGATTTGGTCCTACAGCCAATAGGAGCTTCGGGTCATGAGCTTCGAGGACCAGCGCATCGCTTGCGTCAGCGCGAATGGCAGCTGCTTTGCCCCCAAACAGTCGGCTCTGGCGCCGTGCGTGATCTCCTCCTGGCGCATCTGTTCGAGGATGGCGCGACTGCGCGAATCGGCTGCAGGAATACGCTCGCCGTGATCGCGCAGGTGCGCCTCGACCTGCCGTTCGGTCTCGGCGATGAAGCCCAAACTAACGGCATCGCCGATGGCCCCCGCCAAGGCTCCAATGACAAAGGAGCCTGCGTACCATAACGGATTCAATAGACTTGAATGACCATTCAACTCCCGCAGTCGTTGCTCGCACCAGGCCAGGTGATCGACCTCCTCGGCGGCCGCGCGCCGCATGGCCTCGGCGACAGTGGGCGTGCGGGCAGTCAGTGCCTGTCCCTGATACAGGGCCTGGGCGGCGATCTCGCCGGAATGGTTGACCCGCATGAGGCGAATCGAGTCGAGCCTCTCGGCCGGATCCAAGGCCGCGGCGGCGCCGGATACCGCCGGGGCAGCGCGGGACGACCTCGCCGGGACGGTTAATACCTTGATTGCATTATCAATTGTCCCCAGGGCGCGGTCGATAATGCCGAATACACGGGGTTCCATGGACACGCTATATTATAAGGGTGTCGGGCGAGGAGCAGGACTGGTATCTGCGCGTGCGCTTCTGTACACTTTCGCGCCTTTCGCCCTGACCCGATTTGAGTATCCCATGTACACCGTATTCTCCAAGCCCGAAGAAACTCGCGGCGACTGGTTCGTAGTCGATGCCGCCGGCAAGACCTTGGGCCGGCTGGCCTCCCAGATCGCCCACCGGCTGAAGGGCAAGCACAAGCCGAATTACGCGCCGCATCAAGATCTTGGCGATCATATCGTGGTCATCAATGCCGGTAACGTGCGGGTCACGGGGGCCAAGCTGACCGACAAGTTCTACCATCAGCACACCGGCTACGTCGGCAACCTCAAGAGCATCGTTTTGGGCAAGCTGCTCGCCGAGCATCCCGAGCGCGCCATTGAATTCGCCGTGAAAGGCATGTTGCCCAAGGGCCCGTTAGGAAGGCGCATGTTCCGCAAACTGCACGTTTTCGGCGGCAAGGACCATATTCATCAAGCACAGCAGCCCAAGGCGCTGGAAATCTAAGAATTCTAGGAAACCAATTCATGGCACCAAGCACCGCCAACTCCAATACCTTCTACGGCACCGGGCGCCGCAAGACCTCCGCCGCCAGGGTTTATTTGAGCCGCGGCACCGGTAAAGTGTCGATCAACGGCCGCACGCTCGAGGAGTTTTTCGGCCGGGAAACCGGCCGCATGATCGTGCAGCAGCCGTTCGGCGCGGTTGAGCTCGGTGGCAAATTCGACATTGAAGCGCATGTGCAGGGCGGCGGCATTACCGGCCAGGCCGGGGCAATCCGGCACGGCATCACGCGGGCCCTGATGGCCTATGATGAGGCGTTGCGCGGGCCGCTGCGCAAGGCGGGCTTCGTGACCCGCGATGCGCGCGAGGTCGAGCGCAAGAAGGTCGGTCGTCGAAAGGCGCGTCGCGGAACCCAGTTCTCCAAACGCTAGGCCTTCAATCGCCTTCCGGTACGCGATCGGTTTTGGGGGATCGTCTAGCGGTAGGACAACGGTCTCTGACACCGTTTACCTAGGTTCGAATCCTAGTCCCCCAGCCAAACAGGGCTCACGTTGGTGGGCCCTTTTCTTGTGGGAGCAGTGATGACGGCCGAACGCGGTGCGAGTGGACGCCTGGCGCCGCTGGCGGTTGCGGCACTCGGCGTCGTGTTCGGCGACATCGGCACCAGCCCTCTGTACGCAATGTCGGCCTGTTTCACGGGCCCGAAAATGGCAGTCACCCCCGAGCACATTCTGGGAGTGCTGTCGCTGATCTTCTGGTCGCTGGTGCTGGTGATCCTGCTCAAGTACGTCGCCGTGGTCCTCAACGCCGACAACAAGGGCGAGGGCGGAGTGCTGGCATTGACCGCGCTGGTGATCAACACCGAACGCGCCAGCCCGCGCCGCAAGTTGTACGGGGCGTTGGGCATTCTCGGAGCGGCGCTGTTCCTTTCCGACGGCGCCATCACGCCCGCGATTTCAGTGCTGAGCGCGGTGGAAGGCCTGCAGATCGCCGCGCCGGCGGCGCACATTCCCATCCTGCCGATCACGGTGGTGGTGCTGTTCGGATTGTTCGTGATCCAGCGCCACGGCACCGGATCGGTCGGCAGGGTATTCGGCCCCATCATGCTCGGCTGGTTCTTCATCCTGGCGGTGATGGGGGTCTACTGGATCGTGCGCGAACCGCGGGTCATCCTCGCGCTGGATCCGACACGCGCATTAGGACTGCTGCTCCAGCATCAAGTCGCCAGCCTGGCGGTTCTCGCCGGCGTATTCTTAAGCGTCACCGGCGGGGAGGCGTTGTACGCCGACATGGGGCATTTCGGCAAGGCGCCGATTCGCTTGGGCTGGATATGCATCGTCATGCCGGCGCTGGTGCTGAACTACTTCGGCCAGGGCGCCCTGCTGATCGAGAATCCGTCCGCCATCGCCAATCCGTTTTTCCTGATGGCTCCCGCCTGGTCGCTGCTGCCGCTGGTCGCGATATCGACCGCGGCGACGGTCATCGCATCGCAGGCGGTGATCTCCGGCGTCTTTTCGGTGACGACGCAAGCCATCAGTCTGGGGCTATTGCCGCGCGTGCGGGTGGAGCATTCCTCGGCGGAGTATGCCGGCCAGATCTACGTGCCGATCATGAACTGGATATTGATGGCCGCTTCGATTGCCCTGGTGGTGGGTTTCGGCAGTTCGGCGGCGCTGGCGGGAGCCTACGGCCTGGCGGTGTCCGGCGCCATGACCATCGTCACGCCGCTTACTTTAAGCCTGATGAAATCGCGCTCCGGCAGGCAGAGCCGCTGGTTGCGCGCCGGATTGTCGCTGCTGTTCGTGGTCGACATCGCGTTCCTGACCGCCAATCTCACCAAGATCGAGGACGGCGGCTGGCTGCCGCTGTTGTCGGGATTGATCATCTATTGGGCGATGCAGACCTGGCACCTTGGGCGAACCGCGGTCATGACGCGGCTGCTGCGCGATCAGCAGCCGGTGCGGGAATTTCTCGATGACTTGAAGCAGGATCCGCCGGTGCGGGTGAGCGGCATCGCGATTTTCTTGGATGCCAAGGCGTCGGGAATACCGCGCGCGCTGCTCAACAACATCAAGTTCAACCGCGTCATCCACGAGCACGTGGTGCTGTTGACCATGGTGACTCGCGAGCAACCCCGGATCGCGGCGGGCAAGCGCCTGACGGTGACCCCGGTGTGCGAGGGCATCGTGCGGGTGGTTGCGCACGTCGGCTTCATGGAAAAACCCAACATCTTTGCGATCCTGCGCGAGGCGGAGCAGCACGGCCTGCCCTTCGATCCCGAGCACACCACCTTCTTCCTGAGCCGCGAGGAGCTGCTCGCCGGCCAGCGTTCCGATCTGCCTCCGCTGCGGCGCAAGGCGTTCATGCAAATGGCGCGCAGCGCGCAGGTCATTGCCGACTTTTACGGCCTGCCGCCGAATCGCGTGATCGAAATCGGCACCCGGCTGGAGATTTGATGCGGCCGCCGCCGCGGCTCATGGGGTGAGTGTTTCGACCCCGGCGTTGCCCGCCACGATCAGCACATCGGCGCGGCGATGCGCGAACAAGCCGACCGTGACCACTCCCGCGATTTGATTGGCGGCGGTTTCAAAAGCGGCCGGGTGAGTAAGGTCCAGGTTGTGGACATCCAGGATCAGGTTGCCGTTGTCGGTCACCACTCCCTCGCGCCAGACCGGCTGCCCACCCAGCCGAACCAGGCGGCGCGCGACGTAGGAACGCGCCATGGGTATCACCTCGACGGGCAGCGGGAAGGTCCCAAGGACCTTGACCAGCTTGGCATCGTCGATGATGCAGATGAATTTCTTGGAGGCTTCGGCCACGACCTTCTCGCGGGTCAGCGCCGCGCCCCCACCCTTGATCAATGCTCCGTTCGCAGTCGCCTCATCGGCGCCGTCGATGTAGAGGGCCAGCTCGCCGGTGACATTCAACTCCAGTTCGGGGATCCCCGCAGCGCGCAAAGCGTGCGAAGTCTGGCGTGAGCTCGAGACGGCGCCTTCGAGACGAATAGCGCTGTTTTTAAGGGCTTCTATGAGCTGGGCGACCGTGGATCCGGTGCCGACTCCCAGCACCATCCCGTCCTCCACATACTCGAGCGCGGCTTGCGCGGCGCGGCGTTTTTTTTCCGTTGTATCGAGCAATTTTCCCACCCCCAAAAACAACTGTGCCCGCTTTCGCGGGCACAGTTGATTACTTTCGAAGGCTTACTTCTTCTTAGCGGCCTTTTTCTTAGCTACCTTCTTCTTCGCCTTCTTTGCTTTCGCTGCCATGTTAGAAACTCCGTTGTCGGGTTAGTCCGGGGACCGAGTATATACACGATTCATTAATTTACAAGCAATACGTCGCGCTTCTTGCACGCCGATGTGCTAGCGATGTGATCGCCTTCACTCAAGCGAGAGAACGAAACGCCAATCCTTCTGCGACACCGGCGTCACCGACAGACGATTCCCACGGCGCAATACCACCAGGTCGCGCAGCGCTTTGGACTGGTGAACTCGCAGCTGATCGAGCGAGATGATGTGCTTGAACTTGGTTTGCAACTTCACATCGACCACGTACCAGCGGGGCTCCCCGGACGCGCGATTGTGCGCGTCATAGTGGTGATGCGACGGGTCGTCGGCCGTCTTGTCGGGGTAGCCTTCCTTGACCACGCTGACGATTCCGGCAATGCCGGGCACCTCGCAGCTCGAATGATAAAAGAACGCCTGATCGCCCTTCTTTATGGAGTCCCGCAGCATGTTGCGCGCCTGAAAATTGCGCACTCCGTCCCAGGCAGCGGTCCGCTTGGGAGCGGCGGCGAGATCATCGATGCTGAAGCTGTCCGGTTCCGACTTGAGCAGCCAGTAGTTCATGGATCACCTCGGTAAATCGTAAGTCCGGATTCCGTCGCCAGGGAATCGAGGCGCAGGTCCCAGGGGTGCGCGAACTTCGAGTCGGTGCGCTGGCAGTCAAAGGCCAGTCCTACAAAATGCGGGCCGCGCCAGTGGCGGCGCGAGCGTCGAAACTCCAGCGCCCGATCGTAGAACCCGCCGCCCATCCCGAGCCGTCGTCCCAGCGCATCGACACCCACCAGCGGAACGACGATGGCGTCGAACCAGCGGGGCCCGAGCGCAGTCAAGTTGCGCGCGGGCACGGCGATGCCAAACACGCCGCGCCGCGTCCTGGCGGTGAGCGGGTAGAAGCGCAGGCGCCGGTGGCGCCGGTCGCTGACCACGGGCACGAACAGGCGCACCCGACGGCGGCGCGCGGCCGCGATCAGCGCAGCGGTATCCGTTTCCCGGTCGAAGGGCAAATAAACCGCGATGCGGGCGCCGCTCTTGAACATCGGCAGTCGCGCGAGCGTCTTGGCGGCAAGGCGTGAGCGCTGCTGGTGGTCGGCGGCGCTCATGCTGCGACGCTTGGCGCGCAGTTGCTTGCGAAGGGAGGATTTTTGCCCGCTCATATGCTCTTGGGCTGTAGGGAGATGGCGCTACCCGCACGTGCCGTCTTGGACCGTTGCTCCCGACCTGAGCAACAGGTGGGGCTAACTGCGGCACTTAAGGCTTTCCGCTCGAGGCGGACTTGCACAATGTTGCCAGCAAGCAATGGCCCCTGGGGTTTACAAATTAGGGTCAGGAGGTAACCCGATCCGCATCGAACACCGCAGGCAGCGCCAAACTTAAACGCTCGAAAGAGGCGCCCTATAATTCAAGCTGACGACCCCTCTCCAAGGCCGACTCTACGCGCTCGCGCAGGATACGCAAGCGGCCGCCGACATCGGAATCGAGATGGGTGTCACTTTTTCTGAATCGGATCAGCTCATTCGCCATATTCAGCGCGGCGATGACCGCGATACGGTCCAGGCCCACCACTTTTCCGGTATCGCGGATTTCGCGCATCTTGGTGTTGAGGAACTCGGCGGAATCCAGCAGATCGGAGCGCTCCTCGAGCGGGCAGGTAATGTGATACTCCTTCTCGAGTATGCGCACGCTGACCCGCGCTTGATTCTCGCTCATGCCTGCTCCATCGCCTTGAGGCGGCCGATCATGGCTTCAACGCGCGCGCGCACTTGTTCGTTCTTCTGCAGAAGACCGGCGCGCTCCGAGGTCAGCGTGTCCTGGCGCTGGCGCAGCGCTCGATTCTCTTCCTTGATCTGACTGACGGTTGCGATGAGATCCTCGAGCCGCTTCTCCAAACGCTTGAGTTCCATTTCAACCGCCGACTTCGATGTGGCTTCACTCATAGGCTGCCAATATAGATGTCCCGATTCCGCAATGCAAAGGGGACTGCGGTATTATTCCAAGGATCATGATGTCGGATATTCGATTCAAGGATTTCGAGGACGTACTGGCCGGCGCCGGAAGCCTTGCCGACGCCGCCGAGGCGCACGGATCCCTGTGCGGCGCCCTATGTTCGATGGCGCCGTACCGGATGCAGGACTGGGTCAATGAGATCCTGCCGGAGGTAGGCTCGCTGCCGGAGGAATCGGCCGCCATGATCGAGAGGGTGTTCAGCGCCACGGCCACAACCTTCGGCGAGCAGGGGATGGAGTTCGAGCCGCTGTTGCCGGATGACGATCAGCCGCTCAATGGGCGCGCCAATGCGCTGGCTCTTTGGTGCTCCGGCTTCCTGTACGGGTTAGGGTCAGGCCAAATCTCCGATCTGGGCGCGCTCACCGGCGATGTCGGGGAGATCGTGCGGGATTTCACCGAGATTTCGCGCGCAACCGGCGACGATGCGGATGCGGACGAATCCAACGAGCAGGCCTATGCCGAGCTGGTGGAATTCATTCGCGTGGCGGCTCAAGTGGTGTTCGAGGAGCTATTGCCCCTGCGCGCGCAGGCCTATCCGGCAGAGCAGCGACTGCACTGACCGGCGATGAACCCCAAGGAATTCGCGCGCCGCCGCCGCCAGTTCATGCGCATCATCGGCAAGGACGCCATCGCCATACTGCCGGCCGCTCCGGTGCGCCATCGCAACGGCGACATCGAATACGCCTATCGGCAGGACAGCCATTTTTACTACCTGAGCGGATTCCCGGAGCCGGAAGCGGTCGCCGTGCTGATTCCGGGACGCCCGCAGGCCGAGTATCTGCTGTTCGTGCGCGAGCATGACGCCCTGCGCGAGGCCTGGGAGGGCGAGCGCGCAGGCACCGAGGGGGCGGTGACGCGCTACGGCGCGGACGACGCTTTTCCGATCGCCGACATCGATGAAATCTTGCCCGGACTGATGGAACAGCGCTCACGCATTTTTTACTCCATGGGAACGCATCCGGACTTTGACCCGCGCATCTTAGGCTGGGTCAGCGGACTGCGAAACCTGGAGTTTGCCGCGCTGGCGCATGTGCTCGACGACATGCGGCTGTACAAGAGCCGCGCCGAGCAGTCGAATCTGCGCCGCGCCGCGCAGATCGGCATGGGCGCGCATCGCCGCGCGATGCGCTTCGCGCGCCCCGGGCGCATGGAATACGAGGTGATGGCGGAGCTACTGCACGAATTTCGCTCCCACAATGCCGACGTTTCCTACCATCCGATCGTCGGCGGCGGCGCCAACGCCTGCGTCATGCATTATCGCGACAACGACCAAGCGTTGCGCGACGGCGACTTGCTGCTGCTGGACGCCGGCTGCGAGCACGACTATTACGCCTCGGACATCACACGCACCTTTCCGGTCGGGGGGCGCTTCAGCTCGACCCAGCGCGCCGTTTACGAGGTGGTGCTGGAGGCGCAGCTCGCGGCCATCGACAAGGTGCGGCCGGGCAACCATTGGAACCAGCCGCATGAGGCCGCAGTGCGCACGGTCACCCAAGGGTTGGTCAGGCTGGGGCTGCTCAAGGGGCGCGTGCCGCGATTGATCAAGGATCAGGCCTACCTGCCGTTTTTCAATCACCGCACCGGGCATTGGCTGGGCATCGATGTGCACGACGTCGGCGACTACAAGGTGGGCGGAGAGTGGCGTGTGTTGGAGCCCGGCATGGCGCTGACCGTGGAACCGGGCATCTATATCCGTCCCTCGCCGAAGATTCCGAAGCAGTTCTGGAATATCGGCATTCGAATCGAGGACGATGTGCTGGTCACCGACGGCGCCGCCGAGGTGCTGACCGCCGCGCTGGAGAAAACCGCGGAGGCAATCGAGCATCTGGTGCAGGCGGCATGAGCGAGGCATTCGATATCGCGGTGGTGGGCGGCGGCATGGTGGGCGCTGCCTTAGGCGTCGCGCTCAAGGACTTAGGCGTGCGCATCGCCCTCGTCGAGGCGGTCGCGCACGACTCCTCAGCGCAGCCGAGCTTCGACGAACGCACCACCGCGTTGTCGAACGGCAGCCGCCGGATTCTCGAGACCATGGGGGCGTGGGCAGCGGTTGCGCCCGCGGCGACGCCGATAGCCAAGATCCACGTATCCGATCAGGGCCACTTCGGATTCGCGCGGGTGGACGCCGCCGCCCAAGGGCTGCGCGCCATGGGCTATGTGGTGCCGAACCGCGCGCTGGGGGCTGCCCTGTGGTCGCAGCTCGCCACCGCCGGGTCGGTCAAAGTATTCTGTCCGGCAGTGCTCGCCGGAGTGAGCGCGGAGCTCGGCTGCGTCGAGCTGCGGCTGCGAGCCGCGAATGGTGACGGCACCAGCATCGAGGCCAAGCTGGTGGTGGCGGCCGACGGGGCGCAATCCGCGCTGCGCACTGCATTCGGAATCGACGCAGCGGTGCGCGACTACGAGCAAACCGCGGTCATCACCACCGTGCTGCCGCAGCGCTTCCATGATTATGTTGCATACGAGAGATTCACCGAGAGCGGCCCGCTCGCACTGCTGCCGCTGGCGGATGGCAGATGCACTCTGGTGCTGACCCTGAGCCAGGCCATGGCCGAGCAGGCGTTGGCCTGGTCCGACGTTGAGTTCCTGGCCGAGGTGCAGCGTCGATTCGGATTTCGGCTCGGCCGGTTCCTCAAAGTCGGCCGCCGCGTGCCGTACCCGCTCTCGCTCACGCGCGCGCGCGCGACCAGCGCGCCGCGCTGCGCCATCGTCGGCAACGCGGCGCAGAGCCTGCATCCGGTCGCCGGCATGGGCTTCAATCTGGGCTTGCGCGATGTGGCGAGTCTGGCGGAGCTCATCGCGGAGCAGCGCAGCCGCGGATGCACCGACCTTGGCGCGCCGGCATTGCTCGCCGAGTACGATGCGTGGAGGGCGGCGGACCGGGACGGCATCATTGCCTTCACCGATGGATTGGTGCGGGTATTTTCCAATCCGCTGCGCAGCGTGCGGCGCCTGCGAAATCTTGGGCTGCTGGCCTTCGACTTGCTGCCGCCGGCGAAGGCGGCGCTGTCGCGCTTGAGCACAGGCTCCGCCGGGCGCGTGCCGAAGCTGGCACGCGGGGTGGGCCTCAAGTGAGTCGCGATTTCGACGTGCTGATCGTCGGCGCCGGTGTGGTCGGCGCGGCGATGGCTGCGCTGTTGCTGGCACGGAAGCTATGCGCGCCGGGCAAAGTGGGCATCATTGCCGATCGGCTGCCGCCCGATCCCGCCCCGGATGCAGACTGGGGGTTGCGGGTATTTGCGCTCAGTCGCGCCTCCGAGCGCCTGCTGCGCCACTGCCGCGTATGGGATTGTGTGCCGCCGCAGCGCGTCCTTGCCTACGAGCGCATGTGCGTATGGGACGCCGGCGGCGCCCCGCAGGGCAAGGGCTCGCTCAGCTTCGACTGTGCGGAACTCGGTGAGCCCAATCTGGGCTACATCGTCGAGGGCAATGCGCTGCAGGGACAATGCCTGCGCCAGGCCAGGGCCGCCGGCGCAGTGCTGATCGAGGCGGGGCTGCAATGCATCGACATCGATGCAAGCTGCGCCCGGGTCGCTCTGCAGGACGGTCGCGAGCTGCGCAGCACGCTCCTTATCGCGGCGGATGGCACGGAGTCGATGACGCGGGGGCTGCTGGGCATCGATACCGCGGGCCACGCTTACGCGCAGGATGCATTGGTGGCGCACGTACGCACCGCGCAGCCGCATCGCAATACCGCGTGGCAGCGATTCCTCTCCACCGGACCGTTGGCATTCCTGCCGCTGCCCGACGGGCGTTCCTGCGTCGTGTGGAGCGTGCTGCGCTCCGAGGCGCAACGCCTGAGCGGGCTCGACCCGCAGGCATTTGCCGCCGCGCTGACCGCAGCCGCGGACGGGGTGCTGGGCGAGGTCGAGCTGACGACGCCGGTCGCGAGCTTTCCACTGCAACTGCAATACGCGCTGCAGTATGTGCGGCCCCATGCGGTGCTGCTCGGCGACGCTGCGCATGCGGTGCACCCACTCGCGGGGCAGGGCCTGAACTTGGGGTTGCTGGATTGCGGCTCGCTCGCCGACGTGTTGAGCCAGGAGAAGGATCCGCGCCGGTTCGGCGATTACCGCCTGCTGCGGCGCTATGAACGCTGGCGCAGGAGCGAGAATCTGCTGGCTGCCACCGCTCTGGATGCGCTCGAGCGGCTATTCGCGGATCCCAATCCGGGCGTTTCAGGCTTGCGTGCCGCGGGATTGAGTGCGGTGGGCAAGCTGCCGTTCGTCAAGCGCCAGTTCGCGCAGCGCGCGCTCGGGCTTATCGGAGACATCCCGGGGTTTCTGCGCGCCGATCCGCCCTAGGGGGCCGGCGATCCTATAGCCGGTCGATCTTGGCGGCGCAGATGAAATCGTTCTGCGACAAGCCGCCGATGGAGTGCGTCGAGTAGCTGATGCGGCAGTAGTTGTAGCCGATTTCCAGGTCGGGATGATGGTCCTCGGTGTTGGCGATGTGCGCCAGCGCGTTCACAAAGCTTAGTGTGCGGTAGAAATCCTTGAACTTAAGCGCGCGCCGCAGGCTCTTCGCATCCGCGCTGAGCTTCCAGTCCTTGTGCAATTGCTTGCGCAGCACTGTGGCCTGGGTGCGCGTCAGCGGCTTGACCCCGCCTTCGCAGGGCACGCACTTTTTGGCAGACAGTTCCTTCACGATGTAATTCGCGCGTAGGTGCGCTCGATGTAGCGTTCCACCAGGTCCTGAAATTCCTCGGCGATCCGATCGCCCTTGAGCGTCACCGTCTTGGCGCCGTCTTCGTATACCGGAGCCACCGGGTGCTCGCCGGTCCCGGGCAGGCTGATGCCGATGTTCGCATGCTTGCTTTCACCCGGGCCGTTGACCACGCAGCCCATCACGGCGACCGTCATGTCCTCGACGCCCGAGCGCTGCTTGCGCCATTCCGGCATGCGGTGGCGAATATGGCCCTGGATCTTTTGCGCCAGCTCCTGGAAATAGGTGCTGGTGGTGCGGCCGCAGCCGGGGCAGGCGATCACCATCGGCGTGAAGGCGCGCAGTCCCATGGTCTGCAGGATTTCCTGGGCGACGATGACCTCCTGGGTGCGGTCTCCATTCGGTTCCGGGGTCAGCGACACGCGAATGGTATCTCCGATGCCCTCCTGCAACAGCACGCCGATCGCCGCCGTCGAGGCGACGATGCCCTTGCTGCCCATCCCTGCCTCGGTGAGCCCTAGGTGCAATGGATAGGTGCACCGGGCTGCTAGATTGCGATACACGGCGATCAGGTCCTGCACGCCGCTCACCTTGGCGCTGATGACGATCATGTTGGATCCCAGGCCCAACGATACGGCCCGCTTGGCGCTGTCCAGCGCCGAGACGACGATGGCCTCGCGCATCACGTCGATCGCCGGCAAGGGCTCCGCCTGTTTCGAATTTTCGTCCATCATGCGGGTCAGCAGATCCTGATCCAGGCTGCCCCAATTGACGCCGATGCGCACCGGCTTGGCGTACTTGACCGCGGTCTCGATCATTTCCGCGAATTGCGGGTCGCGCTTGGAACCGCGGCCGACATTGCCCGGATTGATGCGCAGCTTGCCGAGCGCCTCGGCGCAGGCCGGGTGCGCCTTGAGCAGCTTGTGGCCGTTGAAGTGGAAGTCGCCGACTAGCGGTGTGGCCACTCCCATGGCGTCCAGGCGCTCCCGGATATGCGGCACGGCCGCGGCGGATTCGTCGTTGTTGACGGTCACCCGCACCAACTCGGAGCCGGCCCGCGCCAGCGCCTTGACCTGAGCCACCGTGCCGTCAATGTCGGCCGTGTCGGTGTTGGTCATCGATTGCACCACGATGGGCGCGGCTCCGCCAATGGAGACGGAACCGACTTTTACAGTGAGGGATGCTCGACGAGATCTCATCCCGCCATTATACCAATCCTGGTAAGGCTCAGGGTTTCGTGGCTTGCGTCACCGTCGGCGCCGCAATAAACGGCTGAACGCCGAACTTCGGATACACCTCGCTGGGGTAGTAGAAGGTGCCGTCCTTGACCACCATGCTGATGGTCTTGATGGCCTTCAGATTCTGGGTCGGATCGCCCGGAATCAGGAAGAAATCGGCCAGCTTGCCTTTTTCGATGGATCCCAGGCGCTGATCCTGCCCGACATAGCGCGCGCAATCGAAGGTCGCCCGCTTCAGGATCTCGGGCGCCGTCATCCCGGCGAGCTGGTACAGCTCGAGTTCCCGATGATAGGTGAAGGAACCCCCGGTATCGGTGCCGAAGACGATGAATACGCCGCGCTCGTGCAGCATGCGCACCACATCGACGAGCTTGTCGAATGCGCGGCGATAGGAGATGTCGTCGCCGGGCGCCGAGGCATCGATCAGCGCCTTCATGTTATCGCGGCGCCAGGCAATCGGCATGTGATCGAAATAATCCACCGCGCCGGGCGGAATGTGCCCGTCGCGCCGCTTGGTCAGTTGCTCGTGAATCCCTAAGGTCGGGTCGATGGCGATCTTGTGCTCGACCATCAAGTCGATGGTGTGTTGTACCTTGGGGCTTTGCAAATCGAGGGTGGGCAGGCGCTTCAAGGCCGTGAGGCGAAACAGGGTGCGCGTATCCTCGTCCGGACCGATCACCCAGCCCAGCGAGAATTGATTGATGTGCGTGATTTCGTCGTAGCCGGCGGCGATCATCTCGTCAGTATTCGAAAACGCCGGTATGTGCCCGGCCACGTGCATCCCCAGAAGGTGCGCCTCCTTGGTCATGGCCGGCACCCATGCCGGGGTCATGCTGTTGTAGATCTTGATCTGCCAGTAGCCGCGCGCGCCGTACCAGCGCACCGCATCCACGGCTTTCGCCTCGCTGTCGACCAGGATGCCGTTGTTGGCGCTGAACGGGCTCTTGCCCTCGATGAAGCCGGAACGGATGACGTGCGGGCCACCGATGGCGCCGCTGTCGATGCGCTCGATCAATTTATCGAGCACGGCGTTGTCGTTGCCCATGTCGCGCACGCTGGTGACGCCGGCGAGCACATTGAGCAGGGCTTCATCCTGATCCAGATGGGCATGCATCTCGTACATGCCCGCGAGCAGCGTGCCGCCGGCGCCGTCGATCGTGGTCTCGCCCGGCGTCGGGGGACTGTCGAGCGCTTCTACCGCGGCAATGACCGTGCCGATCACCACCACCGAGACCGGCTGCGTCAGCGCGGAGGTTTTCGGATCGAACAGCCGCACATTGCGGATGCGGACGGGTCCCGCGTAGTGGTGCGCCACTTCGTGCTCGATGTTCACCAGCCGCTCGGTCGACCAGGTCGACGCCAGGCCGCGCAGGCGTTGTTCCTCGCCTTCGTAGCCCGCGCGCACCAGAATCGAGGACGAATCCACGGAGGCGAACAGGTTGCCCTTAGGATCGAGCAGGATGGTGTCGGGCTGCAGATCGAGCCCGAGCAGATCGTAGCGCGTGACCTCGAGCGGGCCGCCGCTGCCCTGCACGGTCAGGGTCTGTCCCTTCTCCAGATGCAACACGCCGCCGGGCAGGGCGGGCAACTGATTGGCGGCAGTCTTGAGCAGCGCGCGGGCATAAAGTCCGTCCGCCCAGGGGCTGGCGCTTTGACCGACATACAGGCTGGGAGTGTGAATGTCGGCGTGGCCCTTGCCGGTGGAGTCGACCCACTCGGCGCGCGCGCCGTGGCGGGCGAAGCGCTCCGTCACCTTGCTGCCGAAGGTCGTCGCCCCATCGATGCGCCATTCCGTCGGCAGGCCATCGGCGTCGAGCTTGATGGTCTCGGCGATCGTCGGGCCGCGGCCGTTGTTCTTGACGTTGTAGTCGATGCTGGTCTGATCGCCATTCACCTTCGCCGTCAGGTGGCCCACGTTCACCCCGCCGAATATGACGCTGTAGGTGAAAGTGTCCGCCAGCGCCAACGGCGGCAGGCCGAGGAGCAGCGCAAATGCGCAACGGAACAGAAATTTGGGCCGCGAGTGTACTTGAGGCATGCCGGGACTTCCTGACGAGGGGGAATTCGTTATTTTTCGGGCGAGAATTCTACCCGAACCGGCGTCAGCCGGTGGCGTGTTTCGTCATCCGACGCCCACAGCATGTTGCTCTATCCTCCGACCGGCGAGTCAGGGTCGGCCTGGTATGTTGTTGCGATGAAGCCCAAGAACCGCAAACACACCAAAGCCTCCAGCAAGCATCCCTCCAGCAAGTATCCCAAGCCGCCGTTTCCGCCGCAGAAACAATCCTGGCCGGCGCTCGCAGGGAAAATGCATCCAAAGCCGGATCACGGTGAAACAAGCTATCGCGGGTCCGGCCGGTTGAGCGGCCGCAAGGCGCTCATCACGGGAGGTGACTCAGGCATGGGTCGCGCCGCCGCGATTGCCTACGCCCGCGAGGGCGCGGATGTCGCCATCAACTATTTGCCGGCCGAAGAACCGGATGCTAGAGAAGTGATCGAGCTGATCAAGGACGCGGGCAGGGTGGGAATCCCGATCCCGGGCGATTTGCGGAACAGAGCCTTCTGCCGGCGGCTGGTCGCCAAGGCTGTGCAACAATTGGGCGGACTCGACATCTTGGTGTGCAACGCGGGCCGCCAGCAGTCGCACGAGTCGATCCTGGACATTTCGGACGAGGACTTCGACGCCACGATGAAGACCAATATTTACGCGCCGTTCTACATCATCAAGGCGGCGCTGCCACATATGCGGCAAGGTTCGTGCATTATCGCCACCACTTCGGAACAGGCCTATGATCCCTCGCCCGAGTTGTACGATTACGCCCAGACCAAAGCGGCGACCATGAACTATGTGAAGTCCTTGGCCAAGCAGCTGGGCAAGAAGGGCATCCGAGTCAACGGCGTGGCGCCTGGGCCGGTGTGGACCCCACTGCAATTAGGCGGCGGAGCGCCGATCGAAAAGCTCAAGCATTTTGGCAGCGCCAGCGCGCTTGGGCGCCCCGGACAGCCGGCGGAACTTGCTTCCATTTACGTGCAACTCGCGGCGAGCGATGCAAGCTTCACCACCGGCAATATTTACGGCGCCGGCGGCGGGCAGGGGCAACCCTAACAGGGACAGCCACGGGTACGCGCTTCGAGGACGATTTTGAAATCGCCGTCCCTAGCTGCTATACGCACTGCCGATGAACTCGCGAATCGTCTACTCGACGGGAATCGGCAGCTTGTGTCCCAACTGCCGGCGTGCGGTGCGCGACTGCGTATGCCCTGCGGGCGCGCCGGGCGCCGCGAAGCCCGCGGCCGTGCGCGTGGCGCGCGAGACCAAGGCTCGTGCCGGCAAGGGCGTGACCACGGTCGTGGGCTTGCCGCTGGCTGCCTCGGAGCTGGAGGCCCTGGCTGCCAAACTCAAAAAGCGCTGCGGATCAGGTGGCACCGTGCGCGAGGGTGTCATCGAGATTCAAGGCGAGCATCGCGACCTCATCGTCGCGGAATTGATCAAATTGGGTTGGCAGGCGAAGCGCTCGGGCGGCTAGCCTGGTATCATCCGCCGATCGCGACAAGAGCTGTCCGGAGAGAGTCCTTAACGATCGACAGGACCGCCGAAGGCGCAACCGCCCGGAAACGCTCAGGCACAAGAACGGCAGTCTCTCGCGATCTCTGGAGAGCGATCGCATCGTGTTTCGATGCCGATCCACCGAAGGGGAGTGGCGCGCTTCGAGCGCGCTCGATCTCTCAGGTCAAAAGGACAGAGGGGCGCGGCGCGTGGGCGTCCGGCGTTCCTTAATTCTTTTCGCAATGAGGTTGCGATGGGCCTGAAGACTCCGCTTTACGACAGCCACGTTCTGCTGGGCGCGAAGATCGTCGATTTCGGCGGCTGGGACATGCCGCTGCACTATGGTTCGCAAATCGAAGAGCATCACGCGGTGCGGCGCGATGCCGGAATGTTCGACGTGTCGCACATGGCGGTGGTTGACTTGAGCGGCGCCCGGGTTCGCGATTTTCTCCGCTATCTGCTCGCGAACGATGTAGCGCGGCTCAAGGCGCCCGGCAAGGCCTTGTATTCCTGCATGCTGCTCCCCGCAGGCGGCGTCATCGACGACCTGATCGTCTACTTCCTGGATGAAGCCTCGTTTCGCATGGTGGTCAATGCGGGAACGCGCGGCAAGGATCTCGCCTGGATCCGCGAGCACGCCGCGCCGTTCGCGGTGAGCGTGCGCGAGCGCGGCGATTTGGCGATGATCGCGGTGCAGGGCCCGCGCGCGCGCGACAAGCTGCGGGCGCTGCTGCCTGAGGGGCTGCGCCCCGCCGCCATGGCGCTGGATCCCTTCGTCGGCGCCGGCTTCGGCTCATGGTTCATCGCGCGCACCGGCTACACAGGCGAGGATGGATTCGAGATCATGCTGCCCGCCGACGAGGCGGCCGGGACTTGGGCTGCGCTGCGCGCCCAGGGGGTCGCCCCGGCGGGCTTGGGCGCGCGCGACACTCTGCGCTTGGAAGCCGGCATGAGCCTGTACGGCAATGACCTGGACGAGCAGCACGATCCGTTGGAATCCGGCCTGGCCTGGACGGTGGCCTTCGATGCAAACCGAGATTTCGTGGGGCGCGCGGCGCTGGAAAAAGCCCGCTCTACCCCAAGCCGCCGGCTGGTGGGCCTGCTGCTCGAGGATCGCGGCGTGCTGCGCAGTCACCAGAAGGTGATCACCGATCCGCAGGGCGCAGCCGCGGTGGGCGAGGTCACCAGCGGCACATTCTCGCCCACTTTGAACCGATCCATTGCGCTCGCCCGCGTGCCGGCCAATGTGGGCCGAAGCGTTCAAGTTGATATTCGCGGCAAGCTGCACAACGCCGGCGTGGTCAAGCCGCCGTTCGTGCGTCATGGCAAAGCGTTGATTCCTCTGGTGTGATTCGAAAGCGCAGGAGAGCTCATGAGCAATATTCCGAAGGATTTGCAGTACACCCAAAGTCACGAATGGATCCGTCGCTTGGGCGACGGCCAGGTGGAGATCGGCATCACCGACCACGCGCAAGGGTCGCTGGGCGATTTGGTGTTTGTCGAAGTGCCGGACGTGGGGCGGCGCGTAAAGGCCGGCGAGAGCTGCGCCGTGGTCGAGTCCGTCAAGGCGGCATCCGATGTGTATAGTCCGGTGAACGGCAAGGTCACGGCCAGCAATACGGAACTTGCCAGCCGGCCCGAACTGTTAAATCAGGACCCGTACGGCGCCGGCTGGCTGATGCGAGTCGAGCTGGATGCTGCCGCGGCGGCCGCGCCGTTCCTGAGCGCCGGCGATTACGCCAACACCTTGGCCGAAGCGGCCGGCTGAGCTGTCGTGGCATTCATACCGCATACCCCGGACGATGTGGCCCGCATGCTCGAGACCATCGGCGTGCAGTCCATCGAGGCTTTGTTCGACGAAATACCCGCGGCCCTCAAGATAACTGCGCTCGACGCAGTGCCGCCGGCGCTGTCCGAGATGGAAGTGGGGCGCCTGCTCATGGAGCGCGCAGCGCGCGACGGACGGCCGTTGAATTTCATCGGCGCCGGCGCCTACGAGCATCACATCCCCGCGCCCGTCTGGGCGATCGCCACCCGCGGCGAGTTCTACTCCGCCTATACGCCCTATCAAGCCGAGGCGAGCCAGGGAACCTTGCAGCTGATCTACGAATATCAGTCCATGATGTGCGGGCTGACGGGAATGGAGGTCTCCAACGCCTCGCTCTACGACGGTGCCTCGGCATTGGCCGAGGCCTGCCTGATGGCGGTGCGCGCGAATCGCGCCTCCAGCTCGCGCCGCGTGCTGATGCCGCGCGCGGTGAACCCCACCTACGCGAAAGTCGCCGCCGCGATCGCCGGCAACCAAGACATCGGCTTCGAGCCGGTGGACTACGATCGCGAGCAGGGGCGCACCCTGCTCGATGCGCTGCAAGCCTACAGCGGCCAGGATTTCACGGCGCTGGTGCTGCAGCAGCCGAATTTTTTCGGCAACCTGGAAGAGGTCGGCGCGCTCAGCGACTGGGCGCACGCCAACAAGATTCTGGTGATCGCGGTGGTGAATCCGACTTCGCTGGCGCTGCTGGCACCGCCCGGCCGATGGGGCGCGGACATCGTGTGCGGCGAGGGCCAGCCGCTCGGCATCCCGTTGAGCTCGGGCGGCCCGTACTTCGGCTTCATGGCGACGCGCATGCAGTATGTGCGGCAAATGCCGGGTCGAATCGTCGGGCGCACGCTGGATGTGGAGGGGCGGCCGGGATTCAGCTTGACGCTGCAGGCGCGCGAACAGCACATCCGGCGCAGCAAGGCGACGTCCAACATCTGCACCAACCAGGGGCTGATGGTGACCGCGGCGACGATCTATCTGTCGCTGCTTGGCGCCGAGGGGCTGGAGCGCGTCGCCGCCGCCAGCATGCAACGCACGGACGATTTGGTCACGGCGCTCACCCGGGTGAAGGGCGTGCGAGCGGCGTTTTCGGCGCCGCGTTTCCATGAGGCCGTGCTGCTGCTGGATCGGCCGGTGGCGCCCGTGCTCGCGGCGTTAGCGCATCGCGGCATCGTCGGCGGCCTGGATCTTGGCGGCAGCTTTCCGGAACTAGGGCCTGCATTGCTGGTCTGCGCCACCGAGACCAAGCTCGACACCGACATCGGCGCCTATGCCGCCGCGCTTTCCGAAGTGATGACACAGTCGCGCGCCGGCGCAGCCGCGTAAGGAATCCCAATGGCAGATCTTCAATTGCGAGAACCGGTCATATTCGATCTGAGCAAGCCGGGGCGCCATGCGGGCAGTCAATTTCCGCCGCGGGTTCCGGGCACGGCGCCCGGCAGGATCCCGGCGCACCTGCGGCGCGCCACGCCGCCGCCGCTGCCTGCGGTGTCGGAGCTGCAGGCAGTGCGGCATTACACGCGCCTGTCGCAGATGAATTTCTCCATCGACACGCATTTCTATCCCTTGGGTTCCTGCACCATGAAGTACAACCCCAAGGCCTGCAACACCTATGCGATGTTGCCGGAATTTCTGGCCAGGCATCCGCTCGCGCCCGAACCGCAGGGCTTCATGGCGTGCATGTATGAATTGCAGGAAATGCTCAAGGCCATCACCGGCATGCAGGGCGTGAGCCTGACGCCGATGGCCGGCGCGCAAGGCGAATTTGCCGGAGTGGCCATGATTCGCGCCTATCACCGCGCCCGCAAGGATCTCGCGCGCAATCAGATCATCGTGCCGCAGGCGGCGCACGGCACCAATCCGGCGACCGCCGCGATGTGCGGCTGCGAGGTGAAGGAGATTCCCTGTGACGCCAACGGCGATGTCGACATCGAAGCGCTGCGCGCCGCGGTCGGCCCGAACACCGCGGGCATCATGCTCACCAATCCCTCGACCCTCGGGGTATTCGAGCACAAGATCACGCAGGTCGCGAAGATCGTGCACGACGTCGGCGGCCTTCTCTACTACGACGGTGCCAACCTGAACGCGATTCTCGGCAAGGTGCGTCCGGGCGACATGGGATTCGATGTGATTCACATGAATCTGCACAAGACTTTCTCGACTCCGCACGGCGGAGGCGGACCCGGCTCCGGCGCCGTCGGAGTCGGCGCCCGCCTGGCGCCGTTCCTGCCCATCCCCATCGTGGGCAAGGATGGGGCGCAGTACCGCTGGCTGAGCGAGCGCGATCTGCCGCAGTCGATCGGGCGCCTGTCGGGCTTCATGGGCAATGCCGGCGTGAATCTTCGCGCCTACATCTACATGCGGATGCTGGGCCGCGAAGGCATGGTGCGCGTGGCCGAGTTCGCCGCCCTGAATGCGAATTACCTCATGAAGCGCCTGCAGGCGGCGGGCTACGAGGCGGCCTATCCCACGCGGCGCGCCAGCCATGAATTCATCATCACGCTGAGACGCGAATACAAGCTCTATCAGGTGACGGCGATGGACGTCGCGAAGCGCCTGCTGGATTACGGCTTTCATGCGCCGACCACGTATTTCCCGCTGTTGGTCCCGGAATGCCTGCTGATCGAACCCACCGAAACCGAAACCAAGGAAGATCTGGACCGTTTTTGCGAGGCCATGATCGCGATTCGTCAAGAAATGGAACGCGAGCCGGGTAAACTATCGTCCGCTCCGCATACCATGCCGGTTCGCCGGCTGGATGATGTGCGGGCGGCGAAGCAACTCGATCTGGCGTGGGTACCCGCGGCATGAATGAACGATAGAAATAAACCGACCGGGATCACGCGGCTGCTGCGCGCCTTCGGTTATTCGTTCCAAGGCTTCATGCACACCTGGCGGGAAGAGGCTGCATTCCGGCAAGAGGCCCTGCTGGCCGTGGTGGTGATACCGGCCGGCCTGTATCTCGGCCGCTCCGGCGTCGAGCGCGCCTTGTTGGTGAGCCCGATGCTGCTGATCCTGATCGTCGAGATATTGAACAGCGCCGTCGAGGCGGTGGTCGACCGCTCGGGCACGGAGCGTCACCCCTTGGCCGGCATGGCCAAGGACATGGGATCCGCTGCGGTGATGCTGAGTTTTGCTTTGTTAGGAACCGTCTGGCTGCTGATCCTGTCAGACCACGTGCATTGAGCGATCCCCCAACTAGGATGTGCATGACCCGCAAGTTTGTTCTGTCCCTGCTGCTATTGCCGATGAGCTGCGCATTCGCTGCAACGGCGCCTACCACTCCCGGCATTCCCGGTGCCTCCGCTCCGACGGCGAATTGGACGCAAACGCTGGAACGCATCGCCACCGGCGTGGTCAGCATTCAAATCGATGCCACGCGGGCCTTCGACACCGAATGGAACACCACCGCGCAGGCAACCGGCTTCGTCATCGATGCCAAGCGCGGCCTGATTCTCACCAATCGCCACGTGGTCACGCCCGGGCCGGTAACCGCGCAAGCCACCTTCCTGAATCGCGAGGAAGTGCAGCTATATCCCATATACCGGGATCCGGTGCACGACTTTGGCATCTATCACTACGATCCGAAGACCTTGAGATTCATCCAGCCGGCGGAGCTGCCCCTGTATCCGGCCGGAGCGGTGATCGGCCGCGAGATTCGCGTGGTGGGAAACGATGCAGGCGAGCAATTGTCGATTCTTGCCGGCACCTTGGCGCGACTGGACCGCGAGGCGCCGGAATACGGCTACGGCAAGTACAACGACTTCAACACGTTTTATTTCCAGGCGGCCTCCAGCACCTCGGGAGGCTCGTCGGGGTCGCCGGTGATCGATATCGAGGGGCGCGTGGTGGCGCTCAATGCCGGGGGCGCGACCGGCGCAGCCTCGAGCTTCTACCTGCCGCTGACGGCGGTTACGCGTGCGCTGAAGTACATCGAAGCCGGCAAGCCGGTGCCGCGCGGCAGCTTGGAAACGGTGTTCAAGTACACCCCCTATGATGAGCTCAGGCGCCTCGGCCTGGACTCCAGCACCGAAGCGCGCATGCGCGGCGCTTACCCGAAATTGACCGGCATGCTGGTGGTGGACGATGTGCAGCCGGGATCCGCGGCCGCCGGCGTATTGTCGCCGGGCGACATCCTGATTTCGATCGACGGCAAGCCCATCCCCGAGTTCTTTGCGCTGGAAGACGTGCTGGACGACCACGTGGGCGGGCAGGTGACGCTGGAAATCCAGCGCGGCAGGGAGACCAGCCAGCATGCGCTGGCCGTGCAGGATTTGAGCGCAATCACTCCGGACGAGTACATCGAGTTCGGCGAAGCCGTGGTGCACAATCTTTCTTACCAGCAGGCGCGGCATTTCAACGTGCCGATCGCCGGAGTGTATGTCGCGCACCCAGGCTACGTGTTCGGCAGCGCAGGGATTCCGCGCGCCGCGCTGATCAGCTCGTTCAACGGCAAGAAGATCGAAAAACTCAGCGATTTCGAGGCGGCGCTTGCGGAACTCGCGGACGGCGCGCGCGCGCCGGTGCGCTACGTGACGCTGGAGGACCCACGCGCCGTGCAATTGCGGGTGATCCGCATGGACCGGCGCTGGTTCCCGGCGCGCAAGTGCAAGCGCGACGATGCGTTGGGAATCTGGCCCTGCATCAACATCGCGGCCGGCCCCGCCGCTGTGCCGGTGAAGCCGGCGGCAACGCAATTCACCAAGACCGGCGATGAGCGCATCGATCGCCTGGCGCCGTCGATGGTCACCGTCAATTTCGACATGCCGTATTCGGTGTCCGGGGTGACGGAGAAGAACTACCACGGCACCGGCGTGATTCTCGATGCCAAGCGCGGCCTGGTGGCAATCGACCGCAACACGGTGCCCGAGGCCATGGGTGATGTGCGCGTCACCTTCGCCGGTACGGTCGAGGTGCCGGGCAAGGTCGTATTCATTCACCCGCTGCACAACCTGGCGGTGGTTGCCTACGATCCGAAGGCGATCGGCGACACGCCGGTGCGCGCCGCCACGTTCGTGACCGACAAGGAATTGAAGGCCGGGGATGATGTCTGGGTGGTCGGCCAGCGCTCCGATTCGAAGATCCTGTCGGAGAAAACCCAGATCTCGAGCGTCGATGCGGTGATGTTTCCGCTGTCGCGCACGCTGCGCTTCCGCGACAGCAACATGGAAGTGGCGAGCCTGATCAATCCGCCCGGCGATTTCGACGGCGTGCTGGCCAACGCCAAGGGCGACGTGCTGGCGCTGTGGTCGAGCTTCGCCTTCGAGACCGCGCGCGAATTGGAGCAAACCTATCGCGGGATTCCGGCGGATTTGGTCACGGAAATGATTGATGTTGTGACGCAGGGCCGGCCGCTGTATTCGTTCGAAGCCGAGTTCAATGTGCAGTCGCTGGCGGCGGCGCGCGATCTGGGCCTCACCGACGAGTGGGTGCGGCGCTTCGAGGAGCACAATCCGCAGCGCCGGCAGGTGCTGGGAATCGACCGGTTGGTGGCTGGATCGCCCGCCGCAACGTTGCTCGAGCCCGGCGACTTGCTGCTGGCGATCGACGGTAAGCCGGTGAATCGCTTCCGGGAAGTGGAGCGCGCCGTGCAGAAGCCGCAGGTCGGCGTGACTGTGTGGCGCGATGGCGCGGTCAAGACGCTGCAATTGAAGACCGTTGCCTTGAGCGGCCGGGGAATCGACCGGATATTGATCTGGGCCGGCGCGACGCTGCAGGCCCCGCATCGCGCGATGGCGGCGCAACGCGGAATCGCGCCTTATGGCGTGTTCGTGTCGTTCTTCTTTTACGGCTCGCCCGCGACGCGCTATGGGCTGTACGCCGGCCGGCGCATCGTCGAGGTGGACGGCCAGCCCACCGCCGACCTGGATGCATTCATCAAGGCCGTCGGCGGCATGTCCAGCCGGGCCTCGGTGCGCCTGAAGACGGTGAGCTGGAACGGGCAGGTGGATGTCATCACGCTGAAACTCGACAAGCACTATTGGCCGGCCTATGAACTCGACCGCCAAGCCGATGGTAGCTGGACCCGCACTGCGCTCGACCCGCCCGAGGCGACCATGTAGCTCATTTGCGACATTCGATTTTCAGGACTTAAGCCGCGTTTGTTGGCGGCGCAGTCTTGATATCATCGGGATGTGGTAAGAGCTACACAGACCGAAATCGAGGCAGCCGTCGAGGCCTTGCGCAATGGCGAGGTGGTGGTGTTCCCGACCGAGACCGTTTACGGCCTGGGCGCCAATGCCTCCAATCCAGCCGCCGTGCGCAAGATATTCGAGATGAAGGGCCGGCCGGCCGATCACCCGGTGATCGTGCATCTGGACAATCCGCGCTACCTGCACCGCTGGGTGTCGGAGGTGCCGCCGGTGGCGGAGAAATTGGCGGCTAAATTCTGGCCCGGCCCGCTGACTCTGATTCTGCCGAGGGGAGAAAACGTCAATGACGTGGTCACCGGCGGCCAGGACAGCATCGGCATTCGCGTGCCCTCGCACCCCATAGCCCAGCAGCTGTTGACCGCGTTCGGCGGCGGCATCGCGGCACCCTCCGCGAATCGCTACGGGCGCTTGAGCCCGACCAAAATCGAGCACGTGCGCGACGAGCTCGGCGAGGCCCTCGGCGTCGTCCTGGACGGCGGCGAATCGCCGATCGGCCTGGAGTCGACCATCGTTTCGTGCCTGGACAACACCGCGCGCCTGCTGCGCCCCGGATTCATCACCCGCTCCCAGCTGCTGCAAACCGTGGGAGAGCTGGCGGAAGGCGGCGTCGCGCCGCGCTCGCCCGGCGATCGCATGCTGCATTACGCGCCCTCGACGCCGCTCGAGATCGTCTCCTCGGACGATTTGGAGGTGCGGGCCGGGGAGATCGTCGCGCGCGAGGAAAAGGTCGCGGTGCTCGCCATGCGCCCGCCGCTGAATACGCAGCGCTATATGACCTGGATCAACGCGGGGAAAAAGCCCGAGGCCTACGCGCACAATTTGTACAACCACCTACGCACGCTGGATCGCGCGGGCTGCACCCGGATTCTGGTGCAGGAGCTGCCGCTCGACGAGCGCTGGGCCGCGATTCTCGACCGCTTGCAACGCGCGAGCGGCGTGGGCCTAGGGGTGGACGACCTCGAACTCAGTGCCGGCTAGTGCAGGGAATTTCCCGCTCATCCGCCGCCGACGCGCTGGAGCTCGATCCAAACCAGGATCCGTTCTGCCTTGAGTCGATCCAGCAGTTGGTGGCGCGCTACGGCTCGCCGCTGTTCATCGTGGACGCGCAGCGCCTGCGGCGGCAGTACCGCAGGCTCGCCGCGGCGCTCCCCGGGGTCGACCTGCACTACGCGCTGAAGCCTCTGCCGCTCGCCTCGGTGGTCGCCACGCTGCGCGAGGAGGGCGCCTGCTTCGATCTCGCCACCAACGGCGAGGTCGCCCTGGTGAACAGCTTGGGCGTGGCGCCGGAGCGCTGCATTCACACGCACCCGATCAAGCGCGACAGCGACATTCGTACCGCGTTGGCCTACGGCGTCAAGCGCTTCGTGGTCGACAATCCGGACGAATTGCGCAAGTTCGTGAAGTTCCGCAATCGGGCATCGCTGCTGATTCGCATCTCATTCCACAGTCCCGATGCGCTGTGCGACCTGTCGCGAAAATTCGGCTGCGAACCGCAGGCGGTCGCCGGCCTGCTCGAGCTCGCGCGCGAGCTGCGCTTGCAGATCGATGGATTGTCGTTTCACGTCGGTTCGCAGTCGGCGCGGCCGGACATGTATGTCGAGGCCATCGGCGTGTGCCGGGAATTGATGCGCGCGGCGGCGCGCGGCGGGCAGCCCCTGGGGATTCTGGACATTGGCGGCGGCTTTCCGGTGGACTACGCGCAGGCCTCGAGCCCGATCGAGGAGTTCTGCGCGCCGATTCGCGCAGCCCTGGCAAGCCTTGGATCGCAGGTACGAATCATCGCCGAGCCGGGACGCTACATTGCGGCTCCGGCGGCCGTCGCTGTCGCCTCCGTGATGGGCCGCGCGCTGCGGGGCGGGCGCTGGTGGTATTACCTGGACGATGGCCTGTATGGGAGCTACAGCGGGCAGGTATACGATCATATGATCTATCCCATCGAAGCTCTGGTGCCCGCGGGTCCCACCTACCCCTCGGTGCTGGCAGGCCCCACCTGCGACAGCATCGATGTGATCAGCGATAAGCTCGAGCTGCCCAAGCTGGACCTGGGCGACCTGCTTGTGGGGCGGGAAATGGGCGCCTACACACAGGCGTCCGCGACGGATTTCAATTTCTTCCCGCGCGCCACCGTGCTCACGCTGGATCGCGGCCGGCTGCTCAACGATCAGGAGCGGCGATGAGCATGAGCCGCCGCCGCCTGCTGCTGGGCGGTCTGGTTGCCGGGGCCTCGGCCGCCGGCTTGCTGGCGGGGCGCGCTGCGCGCGCGGGCGGTCCGCCCACGTTCAAGCGCATTGCATTACGGAATTTGCACACGCCGGAGCAGCTCGATGTGGAATACGCCCGCGACGGCGCCTATGTGCCCGGGGCGCTGGATGCCATCGAGGGATTGCTGCGGGATTACCGCACCGGCGAACGCCATGCCATCGATCCGCGCTTGATGGACTACTTGCACGATGTGGCCGCGCTCGAGGGCGTCGATCCGGCATTCAGCGTGATCTCAGGCTATCGCTCGCCGCAGACCAACGAACGCTTGCGCGAGAGCGGTCACGGCGTTGCGCAACGCAGCCTGCACATGGAAGGCCGCGCGATCGACGTGCGGCTCGCCGGCGTCAATTGCGCCGATCTGGCGGCGCGCGCGCTGCAGCTACAACGCGGCGGTGTGGGCTACTACCGTAGCTCCGATTTCGTTCATCTGGACACCGGCGCCTTCCGCAGCTGGCGCGGCTAGGCGCAGAAAGGCGCGCAGGCGCGCAATTTCGGCGTCGAGTCCTGCGCGAAACGCCGGGTCAGCTGGCGCTGCGCCGCCGATGTAGCCGAAGGCACATTGCAGCGCGCCCGCGCTCACCGCCAGATTTCCCCAGCCAACCATGCGGTCGCGCCACAGCAGAGGCAGGGCGTAGTAGCCGAGTTTGCGTTTCGGCGCGGGCGTGTAGGCCTCGAAGCGATAGGCCCAGCCCCACAGAATCTCGAAACGGCGGCGGTCCCAGGCCACCGGGTCGAAGGGCGTGAGCAGGCGCACGCAGTCATCCGGGCGCCAGCTTGATGAAGCCGGCTTTTCCGACGCGGGCCAGTACCACTCGATGCCGTCCACCCGGGCGTGCGCCAGCCGCTGCTTGGCGCGGGTGAGCGCCGCCGCGCGCCGCGATGCCCACTGCGGCACGCCGCTGCACAGAAGGCTCAATAAATGGCCGAGGCTCGCGGCCGGCAGGGGAGCGTACTTGTGCACCACCAGGTCCACGAGGCGATCCATACGTGCGTCGGCCGTGCCGGGGTCCGCGATGTGCTTCGGGTCCCGCGCCGCATACACCCGGACGCCCGCTTCGCGGCGCACGACGCGCAGCAGTCCGCGATAGTGCATCTGGTCGAGCAATTGCGTGCTGGCGTTCGATGAACCGCCGAACCAGTTGGTCACCTTGCCATGCGAAAAATGCTCGTCCACCGCGCGCGGGTGCGCGGCGCCGCGCTCGCGGACGAATGCCAGCACGTCGGCGGCCTTGGCCTGGCGCGCCTTGCTCCAGACCCGCGCAGGTTTGCGCGGATGCATCAGCTCATGGTGCGCGCGCGGCAGAAAGCCGTAGTTGACGAAGTAGTCTTCCTCGAGCTGCAGTCTGGGATAGCGCGCTTCAAGATCGCCGGCGCAATAATTCACCACGCGATGGCGCAGGGTCAGGTCCTGGGCGCGGGCCGGCGCACGAATCGGATCGGCCTGCACGAACCCGAGCTTGCCGATGGCCTTCGGAAGCGTGGTCGGCTTGAATAGCGAGCGCGCAACCGCATAGCGGCGCAGGTGATCCAATGTCAGCGGCATGTCGAGATAATACCAAGCGGATGCTAGGATTTTAGCCATGGATGGATGCTGCCTCAGGGTTGGACGCCGCGCGCTGCTGCTGGCCGCAGTGCCGATGGCTTTGGCTGCCTGCTCGCAGCAGCAGGCGGCGGGCGGCGGCGAGCGGATTTACAACGGCAGCTGCGCCGCCTGCCATCAAGCGAACGGGGAGGGGATTCCCCACGTCTATCCAAGCCTCAAGGGCTCTCCCGTGGTGCTTGGGCCTTCGCAGGCACTGGCGCGCTGGGTGATCAAGGGGGAGCGGCCGGCCGGCATGCCGGCCGGCCGCTATGCGGCCAACATGCCGCAGTTCGGCTGGCTGCACGATGAGGATGCGGCCGCGCTGCTCACCTTCATCCGCTCGAGCTTCGGCAATGCGGCGCCGCCGGTTGATGCGGCCAGCATCGCGCAGGCTTTGGCGCAGTAAGCAGCCATGAATACGCCGGCACCGCCGACTGCCATCCACCGCATCGTTGAGCGTTGCCGCGCGGCCGATTATCCGGCCATGATTGCCAGACTGCCCTCAGGCTGGGCGGTCATGGGCGAGCGCCAGGTGTTCCGCGGATACTGCCTGCTGTTGCCGGATCCCGTGGTGGCAGATCTGAACGAGTTGCCGCCGCCGGCGCGCGCGCAATTCTTGGGCGACATGGCCTTGGTCGGCGATGCGTTGCTGGCATGCACGGGGGCGATACGCGTCAACTACGCGATGCTCGGCAACCTGGAGCCGGCGCTGCATGCGCATCTGTTTCCGCGCCACGCTGCGGAACCGGCCGCGACGCGCAGCGCGCATCCCTGGGCCATGGACTGGAGTCTCGCGCCTGGTTACGGCGAGGAATCGTTCGGTGAGCTCAAACGGCGCATTGCGGCGGAGATCGCTTCCAGGTCGTAGAGCGGCGCCGAACAGGTCATGCCGTTGCACAGATAGGCCACCGTGCCGTCCGTGCCGCGCTTCTCCGCCAGGGCCGCCGGCAGATCGGCAGCGTCGTTCGGAATGGCGAATATCATGCGCAGCGGCGCGTACACGGCGCCGAGCTGCCGGGCCCAGGCCGCCGCCTGCTCCGCGGGCCCGCGGATGATGAGGATCTGCATTCCCGCCAGGTAGTCCTCCAGCGAATTCACCAGGCTCATGTGCGCCTGGGGATATTGCGAGAGCAGCGGCCATGCGCACTGCAGCGTGCGCTCGGCGGCGCGCAGATAGCGGGTCTCGCCGAGCAAGTAGCCCAACCGGCACAGCACCGCGGCCGCGACGGCGTTGCCTGAAGGCAGCGAATCATCGCTGAAGGTCTTGCTGCGGTGGATGAGCCGTTCATGATCGGCAGCGGTGAAGAAAAAGCCGCCGGCCTGCGGGTCCTCGAATTTCTCGAGCATCACCTCGACCAGGGATTGCGCGAAGTGAAGATCGCTGCTGCGCCAGCGTGTCTGCAACAACTCGAGCAGCGCATCGGCGAGAAAGGCGTAATCGTCGAGATACGCGGCCAGATGCGCGCGCCCATCCTTGTAGGTGGCCAGCAACCGGCCGTCGCGCCAGAGCTTCTCGCGCAGAAAATCGGCGGCGGCCGCAGCCGCATCGGCTAGCTCCGGCCGGCCCAGCACCCGCGCGGCAATGGCCAGCCCCTTGATCATCAATGCGTTCCAGGCGGTGAGGATCTTGTCATCGCGTCCCGGCCAGATGCGCGCGTTGCGCACCGCCAGCAACTTGTTGCGCGCCGAATCAATCAAGCTCTGCGCGCCCGCATCCATCGGTTCATAGCAGTGCAGATGCCACTCGCCCTCGAAATTGACCTCGCGATCCAATCCGAAGCGGCGCGCAAACGCCGCGTACTCGGCTGCGGTCAGCAACGCCTGAACCTCGGTGCGATTCCAGACGTAGAATTTTCCCTCGTGACCCTCGGAATCCGCATCCAGGCTGGAGTAAAACCCGCCCTCGGGGGAGCGCATGTCGCGCAACACCCAGTCGGCGGTCTCGCCGGCTACCTTGAAAAACAGGGCTTCGCCGGTCGCAACGGCGGCGCGCGCGTACTCGGCGAGCAGCAGCGCGTTGTCGTACAGCATTTTCTCGAAGTGCGGAATCATCCAGAAATCATCGACCGAATAGCGGCTGAAGCCGCCGCCGAGTTGATCGGCGATGCCGCCCTCGGCCATGCGCGTCAGCGTCAGGGTCGCCATGTACAGCGCCTTGAGGTCCACTTCCGCGGAGGCCGAGGTCGCAAACCACTGTCGTAAGGACCGCTCGATGCTCGCCGGATGAGGGAACTTGGGTGCCCGGCTGAAGCCGCCGTAGCGATCATCGAAGGACTGCTCCAGCGCGGCGCGCGCTGCTTTAAGCGGCGCCGCATCGAGCGCCGCAGAGTCCGAGGGCGCGGGCGGCGCCATGGAGGCGAAGGCCAGCTCGAGCTGCGCGCTCTGGCGCTGAATGTCGGCTTCGTGCTCCCGGTAATACTCGGACACCCGCAGCAGAATCTCGGCGAATGCCGGCATGCCATAGCGCGGCCGGTTGGGAAAGTAGGTTCCGCCGAAAAACGGCTGCCGCTCCTTCGGGGTCAGGAACATGGTCAGCGGCCAGCCCCCCGAGCGCTGCGTGATCAGTTGCTGCGCCACCTGGTAGATCTTGTCCAGGTCCGGGCGCTCCTCGCGATCGACCTTGATGTTCACGAACAGCTCGTTCATCAGCGCGGCGGTGCGCTCATCCTCGAAGGATTCATGCGCCATGACGTGGCACCAGTGGCAGGCCGAATAGCCGACCGAGAGCAGGATGGGCTTGTTGTCCCGAACGGCCTTGGCCAGCGCTTCCTCGCCCCAGGGATACCAGTCGACCGGATTCTCGGCATGCTGCTGCAAATATGGGCTCGTCTCATCGGCAAGGCGATTGCGCTGCATGTCACGAGTCCGCGTCGGTTAGAATGCGGCTCACTATAGCCGAAGTCCGTTCAATGTCCGATTCCGATACCGTTGCGCAATTGCCCGCACTGCGCTTGAAACGCAATGAAGACCGGCGCCTGCAAGCGGGCCACCTTTGGATCTTCAGCAACGAGGTCGATACCCAGCAAACCCCCTTGACGAAGTTCAAGCCGGGCGCGCTGGTGCGCGTGCTCGCGCACAACGACCACGCTCTCGGCTTGGCGTACGTCAATCCACAATCGCTGATCAGCGCGCGCATGCTGGACACCTGGAAGCTGCCGGATGTTGCCTGGTTCGTCGCGCGCATCCGTGCAGCGCTCAAGCTTCGGGAGCGCCTGTATGCAGAGCCATACTATCGGCTGGTGTATGGGGAGTCCGACGGGCTGCCGGGTTTGGTGATCGACCGCTACGGCTCAGGTGTAGTGGTGCAGATCGGCACCGCCGGCATGGAGCTGCTCAAGCCGCAGATTCAGGCCGCGCTGCTCAAAGTCGTGCACTGCGAAACGCTGCTATTCAAGAATGACGGCGGAATGCGCGATATGGAGGGCTTGCCCAGCTACGTGGAGGTTGCGGTGGGGACGCTCGATGATCCGGTGTCGGTCATCGAGCAGGGCCTGTGCTTCTCGGCGCCGCTGGCGCAAGGTCAAAAGACCGGTTGGTTCTTCGATCAAGCCGCCAATCGGCTCGCCCTTCTCAAGTACGTGCGCAAGGGCGCGCGCGTGCTGGATGTGTTCAGCTATGTCGGCGCCTGGGGCGTGCACGCGGCCAAAGCGCAGGCGGCCGAGGTGCTGTGCATCGACAGTTCCGCTGCCGCGCTCGAGCTGGCGGCGAACAACGCCGAACGCAACGGCGTCAAGCTGGCGACCCTCAAGGGCGATGCGTTCGACGAGCTGGAGGCGTTGGCGAAAAAAGGCGCCCAGTTCGACGTGGTGGTCATCGATCCGCCGGCATTCGCCAAGCGCAAGAAGGACCTGCCGAAGGCTTTGGCCGCCTACAAACGCCTGAATCAGCTCGCGCTGCGGGTTCTGGCCGGCGAGGGCATCCTGGTGTCCTGTTCGTGCTCGCATCACGTCGGCGCGGAAGATTTGCAGGATGCGATCAACAAGGCGGCGCGCAGCGCGCGCAAGCATGTGCAGATTCTGGAGATGGGAGGGCAGGCGCCGGATCACCCAATCCACCCCGCCATTCCTGAGACGCGCTACCTCAAAGCCTTTTTCTGCCGCGTCAACGACCACCCCAAGCAATGAGAGGCGCTATCGGTTACGGCGCTGCGGTAAACTTCCGAGCATGCTCACTTATCCCCATATAAATCCAGTCGCCATTTCGATCGGGCCGGTGCTGGGCGTCGGCCCGCTGCGCATCCATTGGTACGGCATCATGTATCTGATCGGATTCGTCGCGGCGTGGTGGCTGGCGCGATATCGCGCGAAGCGTCCGGCCTCGACATGGGTGCCGCTGGATATCGACGACCTGATCTTTTACTGCGCCATCGGCGTCATCGCCGGCGGCCGCATCGGCTGGTGCATTTTTTACGGCCATGATGTGATCGCGCAGAACTGGCTGAATGTCTTTCATATCTGGGACGGCGGCATGTCCTTCCACGGCGGCATGACCGGCGTGCTGGTGGCCGCGCTGGTGTTTGCGCGCGTGAAGCACAAGCACCCCGGCGACGTGCTGGATTTCGTGGCGCCGTTGCCGGGCATCGGCTTGCTGGCGGGCCGGATGGGCAACTTCATCAACGGCGAGCTGTGGGGGAAGCCCACCGATGTGCCCTGGGCGTTCGGCGTGCCGGGCGTCGATGGAGCCTTGGTGGCAAGGCACCCCTCGCAGCTGTACGAGGCGAGTCTGGAGGGATTGGTATTGTTCCTGGTGCTGTGGTGGTTCACCAGCAAGCCCCGGCCACGACTCGCGCCCACCGGCCTGTTTCTCTTGGTCTACGGATGCAGCCGATTCACGGTCGAGTGGGTGCGCCTGCCCGACGCCAACATTGGCTACCTCGCCGGCGACTGGCTCACCATGGGCATGCTGCTCACCATCCCGATGATTGTGTTCGGGGCCGCGATGATGATCTACGCCTACCGGCACAACCAGCCGAGCGGCAACTTCGGTGCGGTGAAGGCATAACGGTGCGGCAGTATCTGGATTTCTTGCGCCATATCCGCCAAACGGGAGCGCGCAAGCAGGACCGCACCGGCACCGGCACGCTGAGCGTATTCGGCTATCAGATGCGCTTCGATCTTGCCGCCGGCTTCCCTCTGGTCACGACCAAGAAGCTGCACCTGACTTCGATCATCCACGAATTGCTCTGGTTCCTGCGGGGCGATAGCAATGTCCAGTATCTGCGCGACAATGGCGTGACGATCTGGGACGAGTGGGCCGATGCCGAGGGCAATTTAGGGCCGGTGTACGGCAAGCAATGGCGCAGCTGGCCCACCGCCGACGGCCGCAGCGTCGATCAACTGGCGGGCGTGATCGGTCAATTGAAGGCTGATCCGAACTCGCGGCGGCTGATCGTGAGCGCCTGGAACGTGGGCGAACTGGATCGCATGGCGTTGCTGCCCTGCCACGTGTTGTTCCAGTTCTACGTTGCCGGGCCCAAGCTCTCCTGCCAGATGTATCAGCGCAGCGCCGATGCGCTGCTGGGAGTGCCCTTCAATATTGCCTCCTACGCCCTGCTGACGCACATGGTGGCGCAGCAGTGCGATTTGGAGGTCGGCGACTTCATCTGGACCGGCGGCGACTGCCATCTGTATTTGAATCATCTCGAGCAGGCGGATTTACAGTTGACGCGCGAACCGTATCCGTTGCCGCGGCTGCGCCTGCGGCGCAGGCCGCCGAGCTTGTTCGATTACAAGTTCGATGATTTTGAGTTCGAGAACTACCGCTATCACGCCGCCATCAAGGCCCCGATCGCCGTATGAAGCAACGCGCGCGGCGCTTACCCTTGGTCGAGGTGCGGCACTCGCGTGTTCACGGCTATGGAGTGTTTGCATTGCGCAGGATCCGCAAGGGTACTACCGTGCTCGAGTACCTGGGCGAACGGGTCAGCCATGCCGCCGCGGATGCCCGCTACGCGAATCGGGATTCACACGACAACCACACCTTCCTGTTCACCATCGATTCGAAGACCGTGATCGATGCCGGCGTCGGCGGCAACGAAGCGCGCTACATCAATCATGGCTGCGAGCCGAACTGCGAGAGCGCCGCGAGGACCAAGCGAATATTCATCGAAGCGCTGCGCACCATCCAGCCCGGCGAGGAACTCACCTACGATTATCAGATCCGGCGCGATGCGGACGATGAGCCCGACATCGACGAGATCTATGCCTGCCGCTGCGGCGCCGCCGGCTGCCGCGGCACCATGCTGGAGGGGCGCAAGGCGCACAACAATTCCTCGAGGACCCGCCCGCGCCGCTGACCCGCCTGCGCCAATTTCGTGCGAAATTCGCGCGCATGCGCTCGTAATTGGCCGCGCAACCAACCGGCAACCGCCTCGCGCAGTGGATTCGTGGCTTATTCCCAGTAAATTCGTATTATTTGGGCATGGCACGAAAATTGCTGCAAGTTACTTGTATCATTGAATACTAAGTCGCGAGGAGCCTCACCGTCACATTCACCCGATATCGTTAGTCTCTGCCACGCCCATGCGCCTACCTTCACTCAAGTTCTTGAAGACCTTCCAGGTCGCCGCCCGGCTGCAGAGCTTCAAGGGGGCGGCCGAGGAGCTGTTCGTCACTCCATCCGCCGTCAGCCATCAAATCAAGTCGCTGGAACGCCAGGTGGGCGTGTCCCTGTTCGAGCGCGGCGTGCGCACGCTGCTATTGACGGACGCCGGTGCTCACTACCTGGAACACATCAATGACATCTTCGCGAAGCTGGAGTCGGTCACCGAACAATTGCAACTGCGTTACGGGCGCACCATCATTCGCCTGAACGTGCCGCCGTTCTTTGCGAATGAATTGCTGCTGCCGCGCCTGGCATCGTTTTCCCAGGCGCGCGAGGAAACCGATATTCGCATCGAGACCTCATTCTCGACACCCAGGACGCATCCGCCGGAAGCGGACCTGTCGATCGTGGTGGGAACCGGACCGTGGGACGGGCTCACCGTGCATCAGCTGTTCGCCCAGACCTTCATCGCCGCCTGCGCACCGGAGTATCTGCTCGAGAATCGCATCGACTCCTACGCTGATCTGCACGGCAAGTCGCTGCTCGTGCACGAGGAACGCCGCGACGCGTGGGAGCGCTGGGCTTTGGGGCTGGGAATCGATCCGATCAAGCCGAATCGAATGGTGCGTCTCGACACCATGTCCGCCGTGGTGATCGCCGCCGAGCAAGGCATCGGCGTCGCGTTGGTGCCGACGCTGCTGAGCGCGGATCGTTTCGCCGCGGGCGGCCTGGTGAAATTATTCGACGCGGAGCTCGCGACCAACGAAAGCTACGTGCTGTTGCACAGGCCGGAAGACCGGGCGCGCGAGGATTTGCAGGAGTTGACGCGCTGGATCCTGAGCGAATGCCGCGTTGCCTGACAGGCGTTGCCTCACGCGTGAAAGAAATTACGCTCTCGGGGAAAAAATCTCGTTTGCCGGGTGCTTGAGCGCGAATTAATGTGACCTTGGGGTGTTGGTGTTCTCGACACATGAGGAATGCCAATGAAATCACGCCATCTCGCACTCGCGGCCGTCGCAGCCGCCACGCTACTTCCGTCGATCTCGACCGCGGCAGGCGACAAGGATGCAGCGAGCGCCTGCGCGCGCGCCTTCGCAGCCAGCATCAGCGCTCCCGGAACGGCACCGCCGGCCTATAAGTTCAGCTTTCGCGTCCCGTCCCAGACACTGGCGCCTTACAGCCATTCGGCGACGTTCAATATGCAGGCGCAGAGTGCCAAGACCGGCGCCGTCCTGGCGCGCGCTGTTTGCGCCACCGGCCGCGATGGCAGCGTCACCGAATTGTCGGCCGTGCCGCTGGACGCCAAGGTCGCCTTCAACGACATGCGCTAGACGCAGTGCCGCGCGCTGGCGCATCCGACTCGAGGCGCGTATAAGGCCGCTTTCGGTGCGGAGAATGGATCGATGGCGGACGATCGAGCGGCAGCGGCAGCGCCAGCCCTGGAGTTGGTGGTGGCGGCGGCGGAAAATGATGTCATAGGCCGCGACAATGCCCTGCCGTGGCGGCTGCCGGCGGATTTGCGGCATTTCAAGGCGCTCACCGTCGGCAAGAACGTGCTCATGGGCCGAAGGACCTATGAGTCCATCGGCAAGGCGCTGCCACAGCGAAACAATCTGGTGCTGAGCCGTTCCGCGGACTTCGCGCCCGCCGATTGCACCAAAGTAGCCTCGCTCGAGGAGGCGTGGAGCGCGACGACAGGCACCGTGCTCATGGTCATTGGCGGAGCTGAAGTCTTTACCTTGTGCTTAGGCTTAGCGAGGCGCATTCATCTCACGCTGGTGCATGCGCGCATCGAGGGCGGCGATACCTTTTTCTCAGGCTGGCGCGGAGCGCAGTGGCGCGAGTCGTCGCGCGAATTCCACGCAGCCGATGCCGCGAACTCCCACGATTTCAGCTTCATCACGCTGGATCGCGGCGACGGCTAGCCCAACTACTGCTTGCCCTCGTTGCTTGCGCCTACTCCGTGCCCGCGTAAACAACCCTCGGAGTGCCGCCGTCGGCGCCCGCGCGAATAATCATATGGACCGTGGCGTGACGGATTGCGACAGTGCCTGCAGGCTGCAGCGTCACGCTGAGGCTCTGTGTGCCCGTCGAGCAGATCAGTCCTCGAATAGGATTAGGGTCAACAGGCCATAGCGTCGGAACGATAGTCTTGCTGGTTCCTGTCGCGCTCTGTCCATCGGACGCAAAGTCAAGTGTAACGGACGCTACGATAGCGTTGGCATAGGTGGAGAACGCGAACTGCCCGTCAATGATGTCACCTGCACCTGCAGGGTTATCGAAAGCCCACCCTGAGTCGTAGACGTACATGCTGTCCTTGCAGCGCGCGACTACATCGAGTTCTCCCCCCGCCACGGCGAGGTTTCCAGTGGTCGGATCCGTTGACACCGTGAACGTCACATATTCCCCGTTGGCCGTGGTTCCGGTGTAGACACCGGCAACCTGGGCGCTGGCCGGCGCAGCTAGTGTCGCCGCGAGAACGGCGGTGCCGCACACTATGATCATGCTTTTCATTGCAGGCTCCTTGGATTTGATGGTCTGATTTTTTTATTTGCGGCTTCCTTTCCGCCGTTATTCAAGTCAGCTACGGTGAGCTCTTTGATGTTAGGCCCGATAACTAACTTGGTAAAGATGGTTTGAGGGATAGCTCCGCATGCGCTAGATCGGGCTCAAACGCGCCTTGATTTCCCGCTCTGCGCGCTCGAAGTCGACATCGCCCAAGGTAGCGCAGCCTGAAGTCAATTCGGCCAGCAGCCGGGCCTGGATGGCCCCGCGTTGCTGCGCGACCCGGTAGGGGATTTCATGATGAAACATGACCATGGAATAGCGCGGAATGAAGCGCTGCGGGCAGCGTTGCTCCAGCGCCAGGGCGAGGGCCTGCTGCAGCTGAAATTTCGGGTCGGCGACGCGCTCGCGCATTTCCTGATAATTCTCCGCCGCCATGGCGGCGATGGCATCGGTGTTGGGCTTGCGGGCGGCATCGAAATCGGCGAACAGGGCTTCCCATGATGAATGACCCAAGCCAGCGGCGAATTCGGCGCAGTCCTCGAAGCAGCAGTTCATACCCTGGCCGTGGAACGGCACCATGGCGTGCGCCGAGTCGCCCAGCAGCGCCGCCATGCCACGGTAGTGCCAGGGGCTTGCCTGCACGGTGCCGAGAAAACCGATCGGATGTGCGATGAATTCGGAGACGAAATCCGGCATCAATTCGCGCACATCGGGAAAACTTGCGTGGGCGAAGCGCTCGATGTCGGCCGCCTCCCGCAAGCTGTCGAAACTTACCGCGCCCTGCTTTGGAAGGAACAGCGTCGCGGTGAAGCTGCCGTCGGAATTCGGCAGCGCGATCAGCATGTAGTCGCCGCGTGGCCAGATATGCAGGGCGTCGGCGGCGATGCGATGTTCGGCCGCAGCCCCCGCCGGGATCGACAATTCCTTGTAGCCGTGCTCGAGATCCGTTTCATGCGCCTCGATGAGCTTAAGTTCGCTCATGCGCCGGCGCATGGCGGAACCTGCCCCGTCGCACAGCAGCAGCGGCTGCATGGGCACGCCGGCCATGCGGCCGTTGCGCAGGTCGCGCACCTGCGCCACTCCGGCCTCGAAATCGGCATCCTCCAACCGATGCTCGAAGTGCACCGTCGCGCCATGCCGCCGCACGGCGACCTCCAGCAGCACCTGATTGAGATGATGGCGGGAGACGGCGTAAATGACCTCGTTCGGGCGCTGCCCATAGGGCTGCAGCGAGGTGCTGCCATCCAATGCGTGAACCAGCCGCCCGCGCATCGGCAGCAGCGCGGGACGAATGTCATCGAAGATTCCTGCCTGCTTGAGTGCGTGAATGCCGCGATCGGCCAGCGCCAGGTTGATGGAGCGACCCGACTGAGGGGGCAGCGTGCGCGGATCGGGCCGGCTCTCGTAGAGAACCACCTGCATTCCGGCGAGGCGCAGGAATATCGCGAGCAGCGCGCCGGTGGGACCGGCGCCCGCGATGCACACCGGATCTTTGCTCAAGCTCACGGGCGGAGCGCTTCCCCGAGCGCCTCGACAGCGGCAAAGACGTCGTGATAGGAGTTATAGAGCGGAACCGGCGCGAGCCGCAAAATATCCGGCTCGCGCCAGTCGCCGATGACCCCGGCCGCGGCCAACTGCTCATGGCAGCGCCGCAACTCGAAGGCTGCCGGATCGAGGCGCAGGCTCAACTGGCAACCGTGCGCTGCAGGCGCTTGCGGCGTGATGATCTCGACCTCGCCGGGCAGGCGCTGCCGGATGAGATCCGTCAAGAACGCGCTGAGCGACAGCGACTTCTCGCGCAGGCGCGTGAATTGAGCGCGCCCGAAAATCTCCAGCGATGCCAGCAACGGAGCGAAAGCCAGCACCGGGGGATTGCTCAGCTGCCAGCCTTCGGCGCCTTGCATGGGACGGAACTGCGGTTCCATCCGGAAGCGGGTGGCCTTGTCGTTGCCCCACCAGCCGGCGAACCGGGGTAGATCAAACGAGCGCGCATGGCGCTGGTGCACGAAGCATCCGCCGATGGCGCCTGGCCCTGCGTTCAAGTATTTGTAGCTGCACCAGACGGCGAAGTCGGCATTCCAATCGTGCAACTCGAGCGGTGTATTGCCGATGGCGTGCGCGAGATCCAAGCCCACGGCTGCGCCTGAGCGCCGGGCCGCGGCGATCAGAGGCCCAAGATCCAGGGACTGTCCGCTCAGGTATTGGACGCCCGGCAGCAGCACAAGCGCCAATCGCGGGCCGTCCCGCTCGATGCGCTCGAGCAGGTCCTCGGTGCGCAGGCAGCGCTCGCCGGGACGCGGTTCGATTTCGAGCAGATGTTCCGCTTCGTTCAAGCCGTGGAACTGCAACTGCGAGACGACGGCATAGCGATCCGAGGGAAATGCCGATTTCTCGATCAAGATGCAATTGCGCGCGCCGCTCGGCCGGAAGAAACTCACCATCATCAGGTGCAGGTTCACGGTCAGGGAGTTCATAGCGACCACCTCGCCCGGAAGCGCGCCGGTCAAGGCGGCGAGCGGCGCGGCGGCCCGTTCGTGGTAGGAGATCCACGGGCGCTTCGCGGCGTCGTGTCCGAGCACCGCCATGTGCTGCCAGTCGGCCAGTTCCTGGCGCACATAGTCCGCCGCCAAGCGCGGCTGCAGGCCAAGCGAGTGACCACAGAGATACACCAGCTTGCGGCCCGCGGCATCGCAGGGATGATGGAACTCTGCCGCGAAACCTGCGAGTGAATCCGCCGCGTCGCGCTGCAGCGCGTCCGCCGCGCGCAGCGCGGTCACTTGGGTGGCGCCTGCATGACGGTTCCGCAGCGGCCGCAGGTGCGATGTTGAATGCTCGAATAGAAGCGCGCAAAAATGTCCGGCAATTGGGTTTCGATGTTGCGTACCGCCACGCGCTCCAGGTACAGCTGGTGCCCGCAGTTTTCGCAGTACCAGGAGAAGCCGTCGAGCTCGTCAGGGGAGCGGCGGCGCTCGACCACGATTCCAACGCTGCCCGCGGGCCGCTGCGGCGAGTGCGGAACCTCCGGCGGCAGCAGGAACACCTCGCCTGCGTGAATCGGCACATCCGTCACACGGCCGTTCTGCACGGTCTTGAGCACCATATCGCCCTCGATTTGGTGGAAGAATTCCTCACCCGGATCATGGTGAAAATCCTTGCGCGCATTCGGGCCGCCAACCGCCATCACGATCAGTCCACTGTCCTGGTACAGCAGCTTGTTTCCGACCGGGGGCTTGAGCAGTTCCCGATTCTGATCGATCCAGCGGCGCAGGTTGAAGGGTGCCGTTAATTGCATCGCCGCATTATAACGGCGCGGAGGCTGCGCAACCGATCTGCACCGGAGCCGCCTCCGGCGCATCCAGCCGCAGCGCCGTCAGCGCCCCGCCCCAAACGCAGCCGGTGTCCAGGCCGGTGACATCGGCGTTGCGGAAGAACCCCAGCGTCGACCAATGGCCGAAAACAATGCGAGTGCCGCGCCAGCGCGCCCCGGGCGCCTCGAACCAGGGAATCATCGCCTGGTCCTGATGTTTTTTCGGCGAGCCCTTGGCGCGCAGCATGAGCCGCCCGGCGGCGTCGACATAGCGCAGACGCGTGAAGCAATTGACGATGAACCTCAAGCGCGCTTCGCCGCTCAAGGCCGGGTCCCAACAGTCCGGTTGATCCCCATATAGGCGGGAGAACAGCTGCGCTGGATCCTGCCGCAGGGCGATTTCCAGCTCGCGCGCGCAAGCACGCGCGGTGTCCCGGTCCCATTGAGGGGCCAAACCCGCGTGCAGCAGGCTCAAGTTGAGCGTCGCGTCCTCGACCATGAGCGGCCGGCCGATCAGCCATTCGAGCAGAGCGTCCCGATCGGGCGCGGCCAGCAGTTCCGTGAGCGTATCGTCGCTGCGCAGGCGCGCGCCGCCGAAGGCAACGGCCAGCAAGTGCAGATCGTGATTGCCCAGCACGACGGCGGCGGCGTCGCCCAGCGAGCGGACTCTGCGCAGCACCTTAAGGGAATCGGGCCCCCGGTTGACCAGGTCGCCGACGAACCAAAGCCGATCGCGGTCGGGTGAAAATTTCAGCGCGCCGAGCAGCGCGGCCAACTCAGCATCGCAGCCTTGCACATCACCGATTGCGTAGAGCGCCATCGGGCTGCACCGGTCTAATGCAGGACTCCGGGCATTGCCAATCTGAACGGCGCGATCGGCGCATCGAATTGCCGGCCATCGTCGCCCACCATTTGGTAGCTGCCTTGCATGGTGCCCACCGGAGTCTCGATCACGGCGCCGCTCGAGTAGCGAAATCCCTGCCCGGGCTTCAAATAAGGCTGCTCGCCGACCACGCCATCACCGCGGGTTTCTTTGACGTTGCCGTTCGCGTCCGTGATGATCCAATGCCGGGTGAGCAGGCGCGCCGGCACCTGTCCTTCGTTGCGAATCGTGATGGTGTAGGAAAATACGTAGCGCTTGTCGTGCGGATCGGACTGCTCCTCGATGTAGGAGGTCTCCACCTCGACGCGTATTCTCGGATCCTCCGGCTCAGATGCGCGCATGGCTGACTACTTCAGTCGGATCGCCAACACGTCGCAGTGCGCGCCGTGCAGAACGGTATCTTCGGTAAAATTCACCAGGATCGCCACTCCATGGCGCTCGCGGCTGCCCATCACGATCAGGTCCGCTTTCTCCTCTTCCGCCACCCGCAGGATCTCCGCCTTGGTATTGCCCACCTCGACCCGGGCGGCGGATACCTTGAGATTCAGGCGTCCGACCAGCGCGGCAAGCTTGCCCCGGGCCACCTTGGCCAATCCGTCCTCGATCTGATCCGTCGGCATCAATGTGTCGCCCATCGGGCCGATCGGCACGAACTCGACCACGTGCAGGATCACCAACGCAGCGCTCGAGTACGCCGCCAGATCGCGCGCGGCGACAGCCACCTGATCGCTGTCATCGGACAGATCCAGGGGCACCAAGACTTTCCGGTAAGCGCTCATGTCGGTTCAAGTATAACTTGCCGCCGCCACGGGTAGTCTAGAGTAATGGGCCGCAAGCAGGCCGAATTGCGCGGGAGCCAGCGTTTCGGGGCGCAACTGCGGATCGATTCCGCAACTCTCGATATCCGACGAGCTCAGCATGCCCTTCAGGCAGTTGCGCAGCGTCTTGCGCCGGTGCGAGAAGGCCGAGGTCACCAGCGTGCGCAGGGCGCCATCGTCGCCGATGTCGAAGCGCGGCTGCGTGGACGGCCGCAGGCGCACCATGGCGGACCACACCCGCGGCGGCGGCTTGAATGCGCCGGGTCCCACGTCGAACAGGCGCTCGATCTCGGAGTAGGCGGCCAGCATCACCGTCAATCGGCCATAGTCCTTGCCGCCGGGGCTCGCGGTCATGCGGTCGACCACCTCCCGCTGCAGCATGAAATGCATGTCCGCGATGGCGGCGCGCTGGCCAAGCAAGCGGAACATCAAGGGAGTGGAAATGTTGTAGGGAAGGTTGCCCACCACCCGCAACGGCGCGCCGGCGCCGCGCAGTGCCACGAAATCCGTGTCGAGAACGTCTCCGACCTTGACGTGCAGGCCGTCCCCGGCGCGCACGTCCGAGCGCAACTTGAGTGCGAGATCGCGGTCGATTTCGATGACCTGGAGAATTTTCGCGCGCTTCAGCAGCTCAAAGGTCAGCGCGCCGCGGCCCGGCCCCACTTCGACGATGGACTGGCCGGGCGCGGGAGCGATGGCATCGATGATGCGGCGGATGATTCCCGGGTCATGCAGAAAGTGTTGTCCGAAGCGCTTACGAACCGGCATGATCGGAGCCCGCCGCCGCCAGCTGCACGGCGAGGATGAGCGCGGCGCGCAAGCTGCCCACATCGGCCTTGCCGCTGCGCGCCAGGGAGAGCGCGGTACCGTGATCGACACTGGTGCGCAGGATGGGCAACCCGAGGGTGACGTTCACGGCATTGCCGAAGCCGGCATGCTTGATCACCGGCAGCCCCTGATCGTGGTACATGGCGACGATCACGTCGGCGCCGGCGAGAAACTGCGGGGTGAACGCGGTATCGGCCGGCACCGGCCCGCGTACATCGAGGCCCTCGGCGCGCAAGCCGCGCAGCACCGGCTCGATCACATCGATCTCCTCGCGGCCCAGGTGTCCGGATTCTCCCGCGTGCGGATTCAGGCCGAGAACCGCGATGCGTGGCGCGGGCAGCCCGAAGTGGCGCTCCAGGTCGGTGCGCACGATGCGCAAGGTCGCCCGCAGGCGCTCCTGGGTGATCGCCCGCGGCACTTCCGCAAGCCTTATATGCGTCGTGACCAACGCCACGCGCAGGCTTTCGTTTAGCAGCATCATCACCGGCAGTGCCGCGCGCGTGCGCTCGGCAAGATATTCGGTATGCCCGGTGAAGGCGAAACCGGCCTCCATCAACGTGCTCTTCTGCACCGGCGCCGTCACCATCGCCGCGAACTCGCCGTTCATGCAGCCGTCGCAGGCGCGATTCAGCATGGCGATCACATAGCCGGCATTGCGGACATCCAGCGTGCCCGCCGTCACCGGCTGCGGCGCCGGTATATGCAGGATCTTGAGGATGCCGGCCCGATGCGCCGCTATGGGGAGCGAGGGCTCGTAGATCTGGATGTCGAGCGGCAGGCGCAGCGCTGCCGCGGTCGCCGCCATCAGCGAGGCGTCGGCGGCGACCACGATGTCGGCCTGCCAATCCGCCTGCGCGAGAGTCACACAGGCATCGGGCCCGATGCCCGCGGGCTCACCCGACGTGATGACGATGCGCGGTACGTACACTACATCTTGATTTCGACGAAAGCCTCGTCGCGTAACCGGTGCAGCCAAAGCTCGGTTTCCTCATCCGCCTTGCTCTCGCGAATGGCGGCGAAGGCGCGCTGCTTGCGCACATCGTCGGTGCTGTCGTAAGTGCGCGTGCCCAGCATCTGCACGATGTGCCAGCCGTAGCGGGTTTTGAAGGGCTCGCTGATTTCATTGGGCTTCAAATCCGCGATTGCCTTGTCGAACTCCGGCACGAAGGTGCCCGGGCCGCTCCAGCCCAAGTCGCCGCCATCGGGCGCGGAGCCCGGATCCTGCGAGGTCGCCGAGGCGATCCCGGCAAAATCCTCGCCGTTCAGGATGCGGTCGCGCAACTTGGTCAATTTCTGCCGGACGGTCTCGTCGTCATCGAGTTCGTTCGGCTTCAGCAGGATGTGCCGCACGTGGATCTGGTTGACGATCACCGGCGCCTCGCCGCTGCGCCGCTCGGTGAGCTTGACGATGTGAAAGCCGCTCGGCGTGCGCACCGGGTCGCTGACATCGCCGGGCTTCATCTTAGTGACCAGATCCAGAATGAACTGGGGCAGCTGATTGCCCTTGCGCCACCCAAGCTGGCCTCCGTCCAGCGCCGTTTGGCTGTTGGAGTTCGCGATCGCGAGCTGCCCGAAATCTTCGCCCTTCGCCGCGCGCTCCGAAATGTCCTTGGCCTTGCGGCTGATCTGATCGATTTGCTCGGGAGTGGCCGCGGCCGGCAGGGACAGCAGTATGTGCGAGACATTGAACTCATCGTTGGTCGCCGCGTTTTGCTGGCGCGCCAGATATTGCTCCATCTCGTGCGGCGAGACATTGATGTGCGCAATCACATCGCGTTGCCGCAGCGTGCTCAAGGTCAATTCCTTGCGCATGCTCTCGCGATATTGCTTGTAGTCCACGCCTTGGGCCTGCAGCGCGGTCGGCAGTTGGTCGAAGGGAATCTTGTTGCGCGCGGCGATGTCCTGCAGCGCGCTATTCAATTGCTCGTCGGAGATCGTGAGCCCGATTCGCTTGGCGCGCTGAGCCTCGATTTCCTGAACGATCAGCCGCTCGAGCACCTGGGTTTTCAGGACGCTCTCCGGCGGCATCTCGACCTTTTGTTCCTTCAGCCGCCTGGTGACCGCGTCCATCTGCACATCCAGCTCGCTGCGCAACACCAGGCCATCGTTGACGACGGCGGCAATGCGGTCGAGCAGTTCGCCGTGCGCGCCGATATCCCGGGTCTGCGCAAGCGCGCCGGGGCCGGACAGCAAGGTCACGAGGGCGGCGGCCGCGACGGCGGCGCACAGGGATCGGCATTTGGTCATAAGGCTCACAAAAATATGGCTGATTACTGGATATTCGGGTCGCGGGTGGCGTAGCCGCGAATTTCCTGCTCCAGGAAGGTATTCGCTGCTTTTCCGACCGAGCTTAAGCCCGTGAGTTCCAATTGTAATGCAATCGAGGTGTCCAGTCCCCCGTAGCGGTTGTCGATATAGCGGCGCTGTACCACTTGAATCTTCCAGCAGCAGCTCCGGTACTCCAACCCCGCCAATTGGTCGATGGTCTGGTGGCCGCTGGTCAGCGGCAGCGTGCCGGAGTCCGGCGCCGAGTAATCCTGCAGCGAGTACACCCAGCGCCCCACCACGTTCCAGTGATCGGCAATCGGCCAGGCAAAGGAGCCGTCCCATTCCTTGAGGATGCCGTCCTGAAAGCGGTAGGCGATATTGATCACCCGGCGGGGATCGGGGTGGTATTGCAGGGCGATTTCCGATCGATCCGTGTGATTGGTGTAGGGATTCCAGTTGTAGTCGAGATTCAGGCTCCAGTTCTTGTACGCCGTCACGGCGGCTTCGGCGACCAGATCCGAGGCGATATACGGACCTGATTCCTGCCCGGGCAGGGTAGCTTGGGCGAGGGTGGTCAGCGGCGCGCCGGGATAGGTCGCATAGGTTCGTCCGTGGTAGGTCACGTAGGTCAGCGCGGGAGCAAATACCGGCCCTTGGCCGGGCAGCGTCATATACACCTGGTCGGGCGCGGTTCCCTGCGGCTGGCCGAGCGATTGGCCGGCAACGGCAAGGTCGGTGTCCCCGGGCAGCGTCACGCGCGGCACGGTGAAATAGCGGATTTGTCCCAGAGTCGCCGACAGATACTGCGCACCCGTGTCGTGATCGAACAGCCGCGAGGTCACGCCGACCGCCAGCTGATTGGCATCGCCGATGCGGTCGTCTCCCACGAAGCGATTGGTTCGAAACAGCTCGGTCAGATTCAAATCCGGCAGCCCGCTGTCGAACACCGGCAGATTGTCTTGATTGCGGTACGGCACATAGCTGTATACCAGCCGCGGCTCCAGTGTCTGCGTGCGCTGGCCCTGCGAGCCTGAATCCCGCTCGAACACCAGGCCGGTATCGACACGCGCGAACGGCAGCGCCCGGGTAGGCGTGGAGGGCAGGCCCGCGACATTGTTGTCCAAGTCGTACTGCGTGAAATAGTAGCCGACGGCGGGCTCGAAATAATAGCCGGGTGCGCGGAACGACCACAGAGCCTCGGGCGATATGTCCAGGCGCAGGCCGGTGGGCCCGATTTCGCGGATGAAATTCACCGCCTCGCTGTGCAATGCCAGTTCGAAGCGGGTGTCCGGAACCGGCCAGAGCGCGTCGGCGACGATTTGCGGCACGCGCGAGTACGGGCGCTCCACCTCCGGCAGGGTGTAATCGATGGTCTGGAAGTTCTGCAGTTCGCCGCGTATCCGCCAAACATCATCGTTGTACTTCACATCGGCCCTGCGTTCCAGGAAGGTGACGCTGGTCGCCTCCGAACCGACCGCGAAATCCTCGAAATAATTGACGTCGCTGACGCTGGCAACGTCCACGTCGAGGCGCAGATCGGGCCTGAAGTCGGTGACGTCGGAGTAGTGAAAATAGTAACGGTCGGTGTGCTCCTGGGCATCGTCGGGCAGGAAGGTGGCCTGCACCTGCCCGTGCGAGGCGTCGGTCAGATAGCGGAATTCGCTGCCGATCTGCACGCCGCGCGCCGACAGCAGGCCCGGTGTCAGGGTCAGATCGTAATTCGGCGCCAGGTTCAAATAGTAGGGAATTTCCAGCTCATAGCCGTTGCTGCCGGAATGCCCGAAGCTCGGGAACAAGAAGCCGCTCTTGCGCTCATCGCCCAGCGGGAAGGAGATGAACGGCGTGTAGAACACCGGCACGTCCTTGAAGCGCAGCACCACGCCGTGACCGGTGCCTTCCTGGCGGGTGGTGTCAAGCTCGATCGATTTCGCCTGCAGCATCCAATCCTGGTTGCCCGCCGGGCAGGTGGTGTAGCGCACCTGGGTCAGCGAGATCTTGCCCTGCGGCGAAGCCATTATCTCGCGCGCGAAGCCGCGTCCATTGCGATCGAATAGCTGAAAATTCGCCTGGTTGAATTCCGCGCCCCCGGCGGTATCGTAGCTGCCGGCGGGCCCAAGCACGCGGATCTTCGGGTCCTCGAAATCGACAGCGCCCTTCACGGTGATCTTGCCGGTCTTCGCATCGTAGGTGACCACATCCGCCGCGACGCTGCGCGCGTCCTGGCGGACTTTCACGCGCCCACTCAAGACATCGGTGCCGTCGCCGCTGAGCACCGCGCCATCGGTGTCGATGTGAATGCGATGGTCGTCGGCGGCGATATCCGCGGGCGGCGGAGCATGTTTGGGCGGAGCAGGGCAAATGTCGGCGGCGTGAACCGCAGTACTCGCCACCAGGCAGAAACAAAACACTGCGGCTCGAACATCAGACGCCATGAGCAAATTACATCGCCTCGAGGATTACGCCGGCGCGTGCATTATAGGCGGTATACTGCGCGCGCCGCATATGCGGTGAGTCGATGGTCAAGCATGGGTGCAGCGGAGGCAAGCGATTCCCGTCTTTCTGTCTTGCGGCGATGGGTGATCGAGGATCTTGGATTTGCCGGAAGCCGGATCGAGCCTGCATCCTCGGACGCGAGTTTTCGCCGCTATTTCCGCGTGACCCGCGGCGCCGACACGTACATCGTCATGGACGCGCCCCCCGAGAAGGAGAGCCTGCTGCCGTTCATCGGTGTCGCGCATATATTGCTCGGCATGGGCGTGAATGCCCCCGTGATCCTGGCGCGCAACATCCAACAGGGCTTGCTATTGCTCTCGGATCTCGGGCAGCGCCAGTATCTGGACGAGCTGCATGCCGGCCGCGACGTGGACCTGCTGTACGCGGACGCGACGCACGCCCTGGTGAAGATGCAAGCAGCGGGCGCCGCCGCGGCACACGCGCTGCCGCGCTACGATCGCAAGCTGCTGCTCGCCGAAATGCAATTGATGCCGGAATGGTTCTGCGGCGCGCATCTGAAGCTCGAGATCGACGCCGCGGAGCGCGGCATGCTGGACCGGCTGTTCGAGTTTCTGATTCAAGCGGCGCTTGCGCAGCCCAGCGTCTTCGTGCATCGGGACTATCATTCGCGCAATCTGCTGCTTACTGCGCGTAACAATCCCGGCGTGCTGGATTTCCAGGATGCGGTGCTCGGGCCGGTGAGCTACGATCTGGTGTCGCTGCTGAAGGACTGCTACATCGACTGGCCTGAGGCGCGCGTGCGCGGCTGGGTGCACGAGTTCCGCGAACGCTTGCTCAAGGCAGGGCTCGCTGCCGGCGAGGATGAGGCGCAGTTCATGCGCTGGTTCGATCTCATCGGATTGCAGCGGCATATCAAGGTTCTGGGCATATTTTCGCGCCTGAATTACCGCGACGGCAAATCGCAGTACCTCGATGACCTGCCGCGGGTGCTTAAGTACACGCGCGAGGTCGCGGGCGCCTATGAGGAAACCGCCGAATTTGCCGCATTTCTAGCGGCGCGGATCAGGCTCGGATGAGCAGCGACGCCATGGCGCAGCGGCCGCGGGCGGCGATGATTCTCGCCGCCGGGCGCGGCGAGCGCATGCGCCCGTTGAGCGACTCGACTCCGAAGCCCATGCTGGAAGTCCACGGCGAGCCGCTGATCGAGCGGCACGTGCGCGCCCTGGCGCGCGCGGGAATCACGCGCATCGTGATCAATCTCGCCTGGCTTGGCCGGCAAATCCGCGACTATCTGGGGGACGGGTCGCGCCATGGCGTATCGATCACCTACAGCGAGGAGCAGCCGCGCGCGCTGGAAACGGCGGGCGGCATCGTGCGCGCGCTACCCGGCTTGATTCCGGGCCCGTTCGCCGTGGTCAACGGCGATATTCTCACCGACTATCCGTTCGAGCGGCTGCGGATCGGCGCCGCGCACGATGCGCACCTCGTGCTGGCGCCCAATCCGCCGCAGCACCCGCACGGCGATTTTGGCCTCGAGGGCGGCCTGGCGCTGCCCGCAGCGGCCGAACAATTCACCTTTACCGGGGTGGCCGCTTACCGCGAGGAGTTCTTCAGCGGCTGCCGCGACGGCGTACAACCGCTGAAGCCCTTGCTGCTGCGCTCAATGGCCGCGCGGCGCTGCTCGGCGGAGCTGTACCGGGGAGCCTGGGAGGATGTCGGCACCCCGGAGCGCCTCAAGGCATTGAATGCGGCTGGAGTACAATAGCCGCATGTCTGAATTCAAAGGCATTCCCGTCCGCCAGGGGCCGGCCCGCAGCGGCGAGAAATACACCACTCCCCAAGGCTTCACCGCGATCAAGGACGGCATGAAACGCGCCGCGGCCGCGGGCGCCGGGACCCAGGTTGGCGCGCCTCGAAAACCGCCATGGCTGCGCGCGCCGCTGCCGGCGGGGAAGGGCTTCGCCTCGGTCAAGCAGATCGTGCGCGAGCACCGCTTGAGCACGGTATGCGAGGAGGCCAAGTGCCCGAATATCGGCGAGTGCTGGAATGCGGGCACCGCCACCGTTATGTTAATGGGCGCGGTCTGCACCCGCGCATGCCGCTTTTGCGCCGTGGATACCGGCAATCCGCGCGGCTGGCTGGATCCGCAAGAGCCGGACAACGTGGCGCGCTCGGTCGAGTTGATGAAGCTGAAGTATGTGGTGCTCACCTCGGTCGATCGCGATGATTTACCGGATGGCGGCGCCGCGCATTACGCCGCGGCGATTCGCGCCATCAAGCGCCGCAACCCGGAGACCGCCGTCGAGGCACTCACGCCGGATTTTCAGGGCGTGCTGCGCGATGTGCAGACCGTTGTGGAGTCGGGCCTGGAGGTGTTTGCGCAGAATGTGGAGACGGTGCGCCGCCTCACGCATCCGGTGCGCGACCCGCGCGCCGGCTACGAGCAGACCCTCGCGGTTCTGCGGCATGCGAAAGTTCACCGGCCGCTGGTGTTGACCAAGACCAGCCTGATGCTGGGCCTGGGCGAAACCGACGCAGAAATTCGCGACACGATGGGCGATCTGCGCGCCGTCGGGGTGGACATCTTGACGCTGGGGCAGTATCTGCGGCCGACGCCGAATCACTTGAGCGTCGAGAGATTCGTGACGCCGGAGCAATTCGACCACTATCGCGAATGGGCACTCGGCCTCGGATTTCTCGAGTGCGTATCCGGTCCGCTGGTGCGCTCGAGCTACCGCGCAGAGCAGGCGCTCGCCCGCAACAACGCCGGACTGGATAACGGCAGACTCGCCGGATGAGCGATGTGCCGGCGATCCGCCGCTTGGGTGTGGCGCCGTATGAGCCGACTTGGCGGGCGATGCAGCGTTTTACCGACGAGCGCGGGCCGGCCACTGCGGACGAGATCTGGTTCGTCGAGCATCCACCGGTGTTCACCCTCGGCTTGAATGCCAGCCGCGAGCACTTGCTGGACCCGGGGCCTATTCCCGTGGTGCAAATCGATCGCGGCGGGCAGGTCACCTATCATGGGCCGGGCCAGCTGCTGATCTATCCGCTCATCGACCTGCGCCGGCACGCCTTCGGCGTGCATCAACTGGTGCTTGCGCTGGAGAATGCGGTCATTTCCTACGCGGCGGAGCTCGGCGTGCCGGCCCGCGGCTCGCGCGAGGCGCCGGGCGTGTATGTCGCAGGCGCCAAGCTCGCGAGCATCGGCCTGCGAATACGCCGCGGCGCAAGCTATCACGGGCTCGCGCTCAACGTGTCGCTGGACCTGCGGCCGTTCGAACGCATCAACGTGTGCGGCCACCGGGGCTTGAAAGTGACGCGGCTAGAAGATCTTTGCGGCGTCGGCGACTTGCAGACGGTGACCGACCAGCTGCTGCCGCACCTGTTGCGCGAACTGCGCTTCGAGGCCGGCTACAGCGCCATCAACACGGATTTGCAGGCGGTCAGCTCGCGATAGATCGCGTCCAGCTGCTCGCGGCTGGTGGCAAGCACGAGATACGTCAATGCCACGAAATTGCCATCGGCGCTGGTGCGCACTCGCACCTTCTCGTCGGGCATCGGGCCTGCGTGCCGCTCGATGATGGCCTGGGTGAGGGCGCGCAGCTCGCTGTCGCGCCTGCCCATCACCTTGATCGGAAATTCGCTGGGAAATTTATGCAGCTCTTCGCTCATAGCGCCGGCATCCCCGCGAGTTCGTGTATGTAGGAATCGAAGGCGCGATGCAGGCGCCCGAACATCGGGCCGGGAGTCCCGGCGCCGATCGCGCGGCCGTCGAGCATGGTGACGGCCAGCACGCCACGCGTCGAGAACGCCAGCCAGATCTCATCCGCCTCGCGCAACTGCGCCTCGGAGACGTTCGCGCTCCTGCTCGGAATGGCGAGCCGCGCCGCCAGTTCCGTCACCACGTCGCGGGTGGTGCCCGGCAGAATATGCTGTCCATTGGGCGGAGTATGGATCGTGCCGTGCTTGACGGTGTGCACCGTGGTCGAGGATCCCTCCGTGAGCCGGCCGTTCTCGAGCATGATGGTCTCGTACGCGCCGGCATCGGCGGCCAGCTTTTTCAGCAGCACATTGGGGAGCAGCGCGGTCGACTTGATGTCGCGTCGCGCCCAGCGGGTGTCCGGCGCGGTGATCGCAGCCACGCCGCGCTCGAGCAAGTCCGCGGATAACGGCTCGAGCGGCGAGGCAAAGGCGAACAGCGTAGGGATGAGGCCTTCGGGCCAGGCGTGGTTGCGGCCGTACTCCGCGCCGCGGGTGACTTGAATATACAGATACTGATCGCCGCCGGAGTTGCGGTCGATAAGCTCCCGGCAGACCTGCGCCCATTGCTCGTGCGTGAGCGGTGCCTGCATGCGAATCGAGGCGACGCTGCGGTGCAGCCGGTCCAAATGTTCGCGCAAGCGAAATGGGCGCGCCGCGTACACCGGAATGACTTCGTAGACGGCATCGCCGAACAGGAATGCGCGATCCAGCGGGGACACCCGCGCCTCGGCGAGCGGCAGGTAGTCCCCGTTCAAGTAGCAGATCGGCAGAGGCATGGCGCTTGGATCCTAGGCGAACCACAGCCGGATGGTATCGATGAGGCGGCGCCACCAGCCGCCGGCGGCGACGTCGTGCAGCGGATGCAGCGGGATGCTGCGTTTCTCCCCGCCGCCGCCGACGCTTAACTCCCCGACGGTGGTGGCTTGGGTCAAGGGAGCGATGAGACGCGGCTGCAGCGTGATGCTGGTCTTGATGTTGGCGGACTCGCCGCGCGGCACGGTGAGGTACAGGTCGTCGGTGACGCCAAATTCGAAGGGAGTTTTCTGCGCCTTCCATACCTGCGTGGATCCAAGCGCGGTACCGCCCTTCACCGCCAGCGTTGTCTCGTAGAAGGTGAAACCGTAGTTGAACAATGCCGCGCTCGCGCTCTCGCGTCCCTTCATGCTGCTCGAGCCGAGCACCACCGAGACCAAGCGCATGCCGTCGCGCTGCGCGGAAGTCACCAGGCAGAATCCGGCGGAATCGGTGTGCCCGGTCTTCAGGCCGTCGACGCTCGGATCGTGCCCCAGAAGCCCGTTGCGATTCTGCTGCTTGATGCCGTTGAATTCGAATTCGGGCATCGAGAACCACTTGTAGTACTGCGGATAGTCGCGCACCAGCGCGATCGCCAGCAAGGCCATGTCATGGGCGGTCGTGTAGTGTTCGGGGGAGGGCAGGCCGGAGCTGTTTTCGAAGTGCGTGCCGACCATGGCGAGCCGCTTTGCTTCGGCGTTCATCATTTGAGCGAAGGTTTCCTCCGTTCCCGCGACGCGCTCGGCGAGCGCGATCGTGGCGTCATTGCCCGATTGCACGATCATGCCCAGAATCAGCATCTGCACCGGCACGGGTTTGCCCACCTCAATGAAGGTGCGGGAGCCTTCCGATCGCCAGGCCTTTTCGCTGACCGTGACCTGGTCCTCCAGTTTGAGTTTGCCGGCGGCGAGCTGCCCGAAAACGATGTACGCGGTCATGAGCTTGGTGAGACTCGCGGGCTCCATCCGCGCCACGGCGTCCTTGGCCGCCAGGGTCTTCTGGGTCCGATAGTCGACCAGGATATAGGCGCGGGCGTCGACCGTGGGAGCGGTCGGGATCGGCGTCTGCGCGAAATCGGGTGCGGCGGCGAAACAGGTCAGCAGGACGCCGACAAGCAAAGAACGAAACATGGTTGGTGGCTACCTCGCAAATCGAATAGTGTACCGATGATCGTCATCGGGCAGTAGTTGGATGGCTAATTCAATGCCAGATGCGCGTCGCTGACTCCGGCCCGTTCGAGTGCGCCGACGATGCGATCGAACTCCGGCACGTCGGGCACGGGACCGATGCGCACACGATAGAAGTGCCGGCCCGCGACATCATCCTCGCGCACGAACACGTTGGTGAATGACTGATCCCGCAGCTTCGCCGCCAAGCGCTCTGCATTGGCGTGATCCGCGAAGGCGCCGGCCTGCACGAATAGCGCTGCGGCAGGCAGTGGAGTCCATCCGCTGGTGGCCGGCGCGCTCGACACGGACGCGGGCGCGGGTGCACTCGAGGGCGGTGCGGCCTGTGCCGCCGTCGTTCCCGTGACCGCCGCCGCCGCGGCGCTGAGCAGCGAAGTGTTGTCCGCCGGAAATTCGGGATCGATGGCGCGCACCTCGACCATGGCAGTGCCGTCGCGCAACATGTCGAGCTTGGCAGCCGCCGTGTAGGACAGATCGATGATTCGATTTCCCACGAACGGGCCACGATCATTGACGCGCACCACGATACTGCGGCCATTCTGCAGATTCGTGACCCGAACATAGGCCGGCAGCGGCAGCGTCTTGTGGGCGGCGGTCATGCCGTACATGTCGTAGGGTTCGCCGGTGGAGGTACGTATTTTGTGAAATCCCGGCCCGTACCACGAGGCGACTCCGCGTTCCACATAGCCGCTGCCGCTCGCCAGAACATAGTAGCGCTTGCCGAACACCTCATAGAAGGGCGGATTGCCGTAGCGCGAGCGCGGTTCGACGCGCGGCACGACATCCGCATCGATCGGCGCCGGCGGCTGGGGCGGCTGGGGCGGCTGCGCGGCGGAACCTTGCGCCGGCTGGGGTGCGGGCAGCGGCTGCCTGGGCGGCGCGGACGCGCATGCGGCGAGAGCGATCGCGGCCGCCGCGGTCAGGTAGAGCGCGAATCTGCGCCAGGCGGTCACGGCGCCGCGGTCTCGCCCGCGGGCGCGGCGTCGTGCAACAGTATGCTTTGCTTGAGCGCGGCCGCCAGATCCACCACCGCCATGGCGTACAGGGCGCTGTGGTTGTAGCGCGTGATGGCGTAGAAATTCGCGTAGCCCACGCGCCAGTGCACGCCGTCGGCTTCATCGGCGGCGATCAGCATCACCGGCGTCTCGGCGGGGAGCGTCCTATCGATGCCGACGCCCCTGAGTTTCTGGGTGCCCAGGGTCTCCGTGAGCCCCAATGTCCGGCCATCCAGATCCTGCGCCTTGTCCGGATCGACGGTGGCCTCGTCGAGCACCGGCTCGCCGGAATTCCAGCCATGTTCCTTCAGATAGTTGCCCACGCTCGCACACACATCGGGCCAGTTGCTCCACAGGTTGATATGGCCGTCGGCGCTGGCATCGACCGCAAAGCGACGGTAGTTCGAGGGCATGAACTGCGGGGCCCCCATTGCGCCGGCGTAAGAGCCTTTGACGCTGAGCGGATCGAGCCCGGATTCGCGGGTCAACAGCAGGAATTGCTCGAGCTCGTCGCGAAAGAAACTCGCTCTCGCCGGATACTCGAAGGCCAGGGTGGTCAGGGCATCGAGCACCCGATACGATCCGGTCAGGCGCCCATAGTAGGTCTCGATGCCGAGGATCGCGGCCAGGTACTGCGGTGGAACTCCGCTCCTGATGCTGGCCTCATCCAGATCCTGGCGGTGCGCGATCCAAAAATCGGTCCCCTCGCGGATGCGCCGCTCGGTCAGGAACAGTTCCCGATATTCGTACCAGGGCTTGGACTTTTCCGCCGGCCGGTCCATCGCTTCGATGATCGCGGGCTGGAGTTCCGCCTGCGAGAGGAGCTTGCGCAAGCTGTGCTTGCTGAAGGAATCTTTTTCCGCCAGCAGCGCGATGAAATTCTTGACGTCGGCGCGATGCGTGTCGAGACGATGCGTGTCAAGTGGCAATGCCGGCGCGCAGGTCAATCCGAGGACCGCGGCGGCAACGATGAGGCGCTTGAAACCGGAGCGTGTCGGCACGCTCAAGACCCGATCAGCTTGCGATGCGAGTGCAGCGACATGAGGATGCCGAAGCCGGCCAGCAGGGTGACCATGGACGTGCCGCCGTAGCTGATCATGGGCAAGGGCACGCCGACCACCGGCAGGATGCCGCTCACCATGCCGGAATTGACGAACACATAGACGAAGAAGCTCAGCGCGATGGCCCCGCCAGTCAGGCGCGCGAAGGTGTCCTGGCCCTGCATGGCGAGATACAGCGCGCGCCCGATGACCACGCCATACAGCACCAGCAGCAGCAGGCTGGGCAGCAAGCCGAATTCCTCGCCGATCACGGCAAAAATGAAATCGGTGGAGCGTTCCGGCAGGAACTCCAGCTGCGCCTGGCTGCCCATCATGTAGCCCTTGCCGAACAGGCCGCCGGAGCCGATCGCGATCTGCGACTGGATGATGTGGTAACCGGCGCCGAGCGGATCGTTTTCCGGATTCAGAAAGGTCAGGATGCGCTGTCGCTGATAGTCGTGGATGAAATGCCAGGCCGCGAATGCCGCGCCGCCCAGCAGCGGTATCGAAACCAGTACGATGCGCAGTTGCATGCCAGCCAGCAGCATCACGATGAGTCCGGAAGCCACGATCAGCAACGCCGTGCCCAGGTCCGGCTCCCTGGCGATCATGGCGGTGGGAATGAGGATCAACACGCCCATCACCAGCAAGTCCCGGAAAGTCGGCGGAAGCGGGCGTTCATGCATGTACCAGGCGCAGATCATCGGCACGGCGAGCTTCATGATTTCCGAGGGCTGGAATCGCACGAAGCCGATGTCGAGCCAGCGCTGAGCGCCCTTGCCGACGTGCCCGGTGACATCGACCACGATCAGCAGCAAGATGCCGATGACATAGGCGACCGGCGAAATCAGCCGCAGATACCGCGGCGTCGCCAGGCGCGCGAGCGCCACCATGGCGGTCACCGCGATGGCAATGTTGGCCAGGTGATGCTCGACCATTTTGGGATTCTGTCCCGAGGCGCTGTACACCACCAAAATGCCGAAGCACACGATGAGCGCGAGCGCTCCGGTCAGCGGGCCGTCCAGCCCCAGGGCGCGCAGCGTGCGCCCGCCGGCGGTGAGCGTTCTGCGCGTGCGCGACGGGGCATCGAAAATCATAGGGTGCTCTTCTCCGGCAGCAGGTTAGCGCTCATGCAACCGGCTCAACGTGCCGACCATCAGCGGCCAAATCAATGCGCCGATGACCGGCGCGAGCCAGCGGCTGAAACTGGTCACCGGATTGCCGGTCGCGCCGTCGACCCAGAACAAGATGAACTGGTAGCCAGTCAGCAGCGCGAAGATGGTCAGGCATTGCGATAGGACCGAAAACACGCGCACGCGCAGGCGCAGGTGCGTGGCCCATGCCGCCATCAGAGTCAGCGCCAGGGCATGCTGGCCCAGCACCACTCCCTGGATCACATCGAGAGCCAGGCCCGAGAAGAAGGCCAGCGCAAGTCCGCCCGCCCGAGGGGATTCGATCGACCAGTAGAACACCACCAGGACCAGAAAATCGGGCCGAAATGCATCCACCGCGCCGGGCAGCGGCAGAATGGCGAGCGCGAGGGCCACCAGCGCGGAGAGCATCATGGGTATGCGGCGAGTTCGGCTGTCGCGCATCATTGATCGTTGGCTCCCGAAGGTAGATCGGACGCAGGCTTCGGCACAGGCTTCACCACAGGCTTCGGCACCGGCTTCACCGCTGTGGTGGGCGCAGGCGCCGGCATGGCCGTCACGGCCGGCGCGGTGGGCGGCGCAGCGGCCGCTGACGGGCCGGCTGCTGGCGGGCCAGCCGCTGGCGCAGCCGCTGCGGCCTGCGCCGACTTGGACCACACGAACAGCAGCTCACGCGAGCGGTCAAGGGCCGCCGCCGGCCGCGCGTCGACATCGGCAAGCGATGCCGCGGGATCGCGCTTGACGTCGATCACCGTGGCGACCGGGTAGCCGGCCGGAAATCCCCCGCCGAGGCCGGAGGTGATCAGGAGGTCTCCCGCAACCACGTCCGAGCTGGTGGACAGGTAGGGCAGCTTGAGACGGCCGGTATCGCCGGTGCCCACGGCAATGGTGCGCAGGCCGGTGCGATTCACCTGCACGGGAATGGCGTGAGCCGCGTCGCTCAACAGAATCACCTCGCTGGTGAGCTGGCCGACCCGGGCGACCTGGCCAAACACGCCGCCGGCATCGAGGACGGCTTGCCCGACGAAGACCCCGTCTCTTGCGCCCTTATCGACCAACACCCGCTCGCGATAGGCATCGAGCTGCACGTCCATGATGTCGCCGATGATGAAGCGGGAGGCCACGCCCTCGGTGCTGTTGCGCAGCCCGCGCAGGCGCTGAGTTTCGGTCTCCAGGGCTTCGTAGCGCTGTAGCCGGAACTGCGCCATGCGCAACTCGGCTTCGAGCTGGGCGTTTTGGACGCGCAGGGCATCACGGGTGGTGACGCTATTGCGGAACCAATCCCAGCCCTCGAAGGGACTCGCGACCGCGACCTGCACAGGATAGGCAACTACCGACAGCCAGCGGCGAATATGGCCCAGTTGATCGTAGCGCTTATCGACGATGATCAGGCCCAGCGCCACCAGTGCGTACAGCACGCAGCGGAGCAAAAGTCCCGTGGGCCGACCTGAAGCGTCAGTGTTACGAAACGCGACCATGGGCAGAGAGTTCCCTAGTC
>Ga0302325_10000808_pt1 | contig 83749 bp, 63 predicted proteins | sample Palsa_T0_2_FD_201948 | JGI IMG/M metagenome (GOLD analysis project Ga0302325, IMG submission 201948) | Peat permafrost microbial communities from Stordalen Mire near Abisko, Sweden - Palsa_T0_2 | ecosystem: Environmental > Terrestrial > Soil > Palsa > Peat permafrost | place: Sweden: Abisko... | reverse complement strand
GCGCCTTCCACACCCTTGGCGCGGGATTTTCCGCTGATCTTCCCCCCGTCGACAGTTCCGGTGAACTCAATAGTATACGGGCGTGATCCTGCAAATTCAACATCGAAGGTAATGTTCTTACTTTGGACATTGCCTGACAACGGCGAGGAAACGCCCATTTCCAGAAAGGTGCCGCTCAGCTTAGAGCCATCCTGCTTCAACTGTAGAGTTGCATGGGCCGTGCCCAGACGCACTTCCCAAGAGATCTGCCAGGCGCCGCCGATCTTGGGTTGATCGCCGGCTATCAGAGTAGTAGTCAAAAACAGAATAGAAAGATATAGAGTTCGCATAAATAGAAAGTAGCCGGTCAGAGCATCTTACTCTGACCGGCTTTGACTATGTCAGTGGAAAGTTAGTTGTTAAAATTGAACGCGTCAAACAGGTCGTCGAGAGCCGGACTGTTGAGCGGAACATACGGATTTCCGGTGGCTGTAACAGGATTCGGGAAATTGTCCCGGCTGCGGCTCGTGATCGGGCTCAGGCCCCAGTTCCGCTCGATAAACTTGATGATGGATACGTGATCCGCATAGCTGTGGTTGACGATACCTCCCGTGGAATAGGGAGAGACAATCAACAGCGGAATGCGAGTGCCGTCTCCGAAGTAATCGACCGGTTGGACATAACCGGAATCGTAGTAACCACCGCCTTCGTCGAAGGTGATGAAGATGGCCGTATTCGCCCAGAGTGCCGCGTTGGCCTGCACTTTATTGACGATGTTATTCACGAAGCCTTCGAACAGGTCCAGCTTGGAGGAGGACGGGTGGCCGTCCACAAATCCGCTCGGCTTAACGATCGAAACCGGCGGCAGGGAAGTCGTATCGATCTGCTCAAACAAAGAGCTGGTGTCCTGAATGTGAGCTTCGATCTCCGTGGGATTCGTCATAATATCGCTGGCATACTGAAACGGATTGCAGATGTTGCAGTACGCATCGTAAGGATTCTGGCCGAGCGGATCCGATACATAGAGATTCCAACCCTCCCCGTAATACGTGTAGTTGATGTTGGCGGCCGAGAGTACATCGCCGATGTGGCGCACGGAGGTGGGGGGAATGGTGAAGGCCGAGTAGGGCAGTTCCGGAGTTCCCTGGCCAGTGTAGCCGGGATTATAGTTGTTGAGCAGGTAGTAGGTGTTCGCGGCGCAACGCGGCTTGATAGCCGGCGACAACGACTCCAGGTAATTGACAATGGCTGGAATGGCTGGCTGGCTCAGGTCCGCGCAGTTGGTGTAACTCCCGCCGGAATACCCGTCCTGGTCATACCAGTTATTTGTGCCGGACAGCGGATTGGGATTTTCAATCTCGTTGGCCGGAGGCACCAGCGGATTACCATTGCCATCGCTATACCAGATGGCGTCGGCATATCCGAACATGATGTGATTGGCTCCGGTCCCGCCCATCACCGACTGGTGCATGTTGTCATTCAATGTGTAGTTGTCCGCGAGCGACTTCAAGTACGGAGCGTCGCCGGCCTGAACGTTATAGAAAGCCATGGCGGTGCTACCTTCACCGGTGGTAATTGGTGTGAATGGCTGAGGCTGGGGATCGCCATTCGTGCCGGCGCCGACGGTTACTTCCACCCATGAGAACAGGTCGGCCAGACAGCCGCTGGGATTCGATGTAGTTACCGCGCGCTTGCTGCAATCTTCCTGCTGCCACATCTGGTAAAAACGGTGCACCGGACTGGCCGCGTAGTCGTCGTAAGATACCGATGGGGTCAGATGGAACACACCGGGACCAAGATCGTTGACATGCACAATGCGGGTGTCTACCACGTCGTTCGGCAGGCCGGTAGCGCCAGTCAGCAGATAATGGTAATACTTGCCAAATAAATCCGGCTCGGCTGTTTCCGCGACCGCCAGGGTCAAAAATGGGGCTGGATTGGTGTCACTGGCTACCGTCGGCGCACCCGCCGTACCGGGCGGCGGTATGGTGTTGTAAGGTTTTTTTACTACCGGACTGATCGAATAAGTGGTAGTGTCGAGAGCCGAATCTTGGTTGGTTAAAGCATAGTTAGGACCATGTGAGCCGTCGCCATTCACGATGCCCTTGGAGAGCAGGTTGGACACGGTCTGCCCGTTCTTGGGAACGTAGGTGGCAAAGACGTGGTCGAACGAGCGGTTCTCACCGATGATTACGATCACGTGTTGGATCGGGGTCACGGTGGTCTGCGCGCGAACGGAGCTTGCCAGGCCGGCCATCCACGGGAGCGTCAGAAGCATCGCCATGCAATGCCTGCCACGTGGCAGGCATGCCCTAAAATCGACTGCGTGCAATCTCATTTCCCATCCTCAAATGAACAGAAGTCGCGGAGTCGGCGGTGCTAGCCCGGCTACGCGCTGGGGACAGATTATCAATCGAATGCTAAGAAAACGTGAACGCTATGTTAATATCCGGATACGATCGGGGGGATTTGTGCGGATAAACCTACAATTCCAATCACCGCTTGATGTTGTAGCAGTAAAGGTTATCTTGTTCCCTCAGGTAGAGCTTTCCATTGGCGATGACAGGCTGGCTCCAGGTCGGAAATCCGCCTTTGGGAATCTCGAATCGCGATTTTTCCCGGTAGGCCGCCGGAGTAGCTTCAACGAGGCCAACCACGCCCTCTTCACCCAGGCAATACAAATGGCGGTCCGCATAGATCAGCGAGCCTTTGCCCACGCTGCGATCGCGCCATGCGACTTCGCCTGTCTGAAATTTCATCGCGGTGAGGATACTGCTCGAAAATCCGTACAGGTAGTCTCCGACCAGCACGGAGGTGCTGTAGTGGTTGCGCATCTCCCGATTGAAATAGACTTCCGACGCCCCGTTAGCCGCCACTTTCAACAGCGCGCATCCGGTGCCATAGTCCGAGGAAAGAAATACCTCCCCATCGTGTACGATGGGCGTGGCGATGTCGGCGGTGCGATTGGCCACCCGCTCGTACCTCCAGATTAATCGGCCGCTGTTGAAATCCAGGCCAATGGCCGCCTCGCCGGTAAAGACCGCGATTTCCCGCGAACCCGCGGCGTCGAAAGCTACGGGCGAAGAATAACCGGCTTGATCGCTCTGCGACATCCACAGCACTTTGCCGGTGGTTTTCTCGAGTGCTACGACGCCGGCGCCGGCGCCTCCCGGTGTGACCACCACGCGGTCCTGATCGACCAGCGGCGATTCACTGATGCCCCAATGCAGGACCCGGCCATGAAAGCGGTCTTCAATGTTAAAGCCCCAGATGCGCTTGCCGGTGGCGGTTTCGAGACACACCAGCATGCCGTCGGCGGCCAGCGCGTAGAGGCGATCGCCATCCACGGTAGGCGTGCCGCGCGGCCCGTAGCCACGCGATTCGCGGAATTGGTGTCCAGTATCGGAGCGCCATAATTGTTTGCCGGTGTTGGCGTCCAAAGCCAGCACATATTCCTGATCGCCCTGTTGACCCTGGATATAGAGGCGCCCGCCGGCAATAGCCGCGCTCGCGTAACCCTCACCGAGACCCTGCACCTTCCACAGCAGCGGCGGACCGCCCGCGGGCCAGGAGTCCAGCAGGCCCGTTTCCGGGGAGATTCCGTCGCGGTTGGCGCCGCGCCACTGGGGCCAATCGGCAGACCACGCGAGTGTGCAGCCCAATAAGCAAATAAGGAAAAGCGTACGGCGGCCCGGCATGTGGGAAGCTTACCGCCAGCGGAGGGCCCATGGCAAGCCGCGAGATTCGTCCCGCCAGTTAGGGCCGCAGCGCCAGCTTTTGGACTCTCCAATTGGTAAGTTCACCGACATACAGCAGGTCCGGATTGCGGCAATCGATCTCGTTCACCGTACCGAACTCCTTCGCCAGTTTGCCGGCTCGACCAAGCTTGCCGAGAATCTTGCCGTTAAGCTCCATCTTGTAGATCTCACCGTTATTCATCGAATAGGGGGAATCGGGCGGATTGGAATTTGAGCTGTACAGGTATTGCCGGGCTCCGGGAGAAATGCAGATGGTCCACGGCGCGCCCACATCGGTGAATTGGGTCTTGAATTGGCCATCATTGTCGAAGACCTGTATACGCTGGTTGCCAAGATCCGCCACGTAGACGTTGCCGTGAGCGTCGACGGCGATCGAATTGGGCATGTCGAACTGGCCCGGGCCGGAGCCTTTTGAACCCCAGGTCTTGATAAACCTGCCGGATTTGTCGAGCTTGACGACGCGCGCGTTGGTGTATGCATCGGAGATGAAGATGTTCCCTTGCACGTCCCAGGCTATACCGGTCGGACGATTGAAATTATCACCGGCAATTCCCTGCCCCGGTACTCCGCGGCCACCGGGCGGGCCGCTACCGCCGGCGGGGTTGATGGACTCCGGCTTGCGGCCGAGCACCGCCAGAAAGCGGCCGGCAGGATCGAACTCGACGATCACGTTGGCGCCGCGGTCCACCGCCCAGATGTTGTCCTGGGAGTCGACCCGAACCGATTGCGCGAATAGGAAACCGTAATTGCCGGCGCCGATTTCGCGCAGGTATTTTCCGCTGGAGTCGAACTCCAAAAGACGTGAGCCGCCGTGGGTGAAAAAACGCGACCCGCCCATGGTGGCGTCCTCTCCAGTGCGCGTGTAGATCAGGAGGTGCCCCTTGGAATTTGTCGCGACGCCGGCCGCTTCGCCGAGATATAGATTTGCAGGAAGCTGCAGAAAAGCGGTATCTGAATCGAAAGGTAGTTCCGGAACTTGAGCTAAGAGCCCGCTGCCGGGTAGTAGCGCGAGCGAAAGATACACGCGTTTCCACATGGAAGTCTCTATCTCCCGTTGGGGTGCAGGATGATTTTCTGTACCCGCCACAATTGGATTTCCGCGATATAGAGCTGATCGGGATTGCGGCAGTCGATCGCGTGCAACCCGCTGAACTCGCCCAACTGCTTGCCCGCTCTTCCGAACTTCCCCACTATCGTGCCGTCGAGTTCCATCTTGTAAATCTCTCCTGTGACGGCGGCGAGTGTTGAATCGTTGGCGTCCGGAAATGAGTTCGACGAGAAAAGATACTGGTGCGGCCCCGGTGAAATGCAGAGATTCCAAGGCGCGCCTACATTGTCATAGATGGTTTTGAAGGCCAGGTCGTCGTTGAACACCTGAATGCGGCGGTTGCTACGGTCTCCCACATAGACGTTGCCCTGCCCATCTACCGCGAGTGTGTGGGGAAGGTTGAACTGGCCCGGCGCGGAGCCCTTGGAACCTACGGTGGCGATAAATTTGCCGTTGCTGTCGTACTTCACGACACGCGAATTGCCATAGCCGTCGGAAACGAAGATGTTGCCGGCAGGGTCCCAAGCGACGTCGGTCGGGCGATCAAAAGTATACTTACCTGGATTGGCGGCGGGCCCCGGCGCGGGAGGGGCGGCCAATGCATCGACAGGCTCCGGCCTTCTGCCGAGGGTCATCACCACCCGCCCTTCCGGGTTGAACTTGATGACCATATTGGAGCCCTCATCGACGGCCCAGATGTTATCCTGCGCGTCGACCCTTACGGCGTGCGCAAAAACGAAACCATACAAACCTTCGCCAATCTCGCGTCTGTAGTTTCCCTGCGGATCGAATTCGAACAGCCGCGTACGCTGGCTGCGCGTGTAGACAAAAATATGTCCTTTAGAGTTGGTTGCGACGCCGATGCCTTCACCGAGATAAAGATTTGCGGGTAAATGCAGAAGGTTGGGGACTGACTCGTAAGGGATTTCCGGAACATTCTGCGCAAAGACGGGGATGGTCGACAATATCGCCATCGAAATACCGGCGTTGCGATATGTCCACATAAGATCCCGTTTAGTTTAGCAGGACCGGCACGCCTTGATCTTCCACACGTCAGGCCGTAATATGTGGAAGGTAGAGGCATGGGTATTTGACAACCAAATCGGATCTTCCGCAGGGGACCCTGGATCTGCTGATCCTGAAAATTGTGGAGGTGGGCCCGGTGCACGGGTACGCGATCGCGCAGCGCTTGCAACAGGTGTCGCGCGACGTGGTCCAGGTTCCCCAGGGCTCGCTTTACCCGGCATTGCACCGGCTGGAGAACCGCGGCCTTCTGGCGGCGGACTGGAAGGAGACCGAGACCGGGCGGGATGCCAAGTTTTATCGGCTGACCCGTAAAGGACGGGCCCAGCTCGAAACGGAAACAGCGAGCTGGCAGCGACTGGCGGGGGCCGTCGGCCTGATCCTCGGCATGTCGGAGGGAAGCGCATGAAAGGCGTCCCAGGGCCCGATGGGCGCTAACGTTCGCTGCCTCGCCATCGTCTACTTTTTTATCGGCCCCTTGACCGGCGGCGAACGTAGATTATATCCTTGGGATCGATCAAGGTATCTTGTAGGAATCGGTCATGCTGCGACGGTCTTCAATTTTCTTCCTCTTTTTCGGCGGCCTGGCGCTCGCCCAACAAATCGGCTCGGTGGGCGATTGGCCGGACTGGCGCGGTCCCGACCGCGATGGCATTTCACGCGAGAAGGGCCTGCCCGGAAAGTGGTCGCTCGACGGCCAGAACCTGGCCTGGAAAGCCCCCTATGGCGGCAGGTCGACGCCAGTGGTGCTGGGCGATCACCTCTACCTGGAAAACACCGCGAGCAAAGGCGAAACCGAGCAGGAACGCCTGATGTGCTTCAACGCGGACACGGGCAAGCTGCTTTGGGAATACAAGTTCAACCTGTTTCAGAGCGATGTGCCGGCGCACCGCGTGGGCTGGGCGTCACCTGCGGCCGATCCCGAAACCGGTAACGTGTTCAGCTTTGGCGTCAACAACCTTCTGACCGCGCTTACCAAAGACGGCAAGAAGCTCTGGGAGCGTTCCATCACCGAAGAATTCTCGCCATTTACCACGCACGGCGGCCGCACCGTCTCCCCGCTGATTGATGGAAACCTGGTGATCGTGAGCACGCCCACCTCCACCTGGGGCGCGCAGGCCAACCGCGCGCAGCGCTTTATCGCGCTCGATAAGCGCACCGGCGATATCGTCTGGGTCAGCACTCCGGGTGGGCGGCCGTATGATACCAGCTATGCCGCCCTGAATATCGTCAACGTCAACGGTACACGCCTGCTGGTCACCGGCGGATCTGACGGCGCCGCGCTGGCCATGAAGCCTCAAACCGGCGAGCCTGTGTGGAACCTGGTCATCGCCAAGCGCGGGTTGAACACGGGCATCGTAGTGAATGGCAAGTATGCGATCGTATCCCACGGCGACGAGAATCTGGACAGTAACGAGATGGGCATGATCGCCGCCTTCGATGCTACGCGTACCGGAAAACTCGGCAAGGATAGCATCAAATGGTCGATCCAGGGATTTATGGGCGGCTTCTCCTCGCCGGTGATCGATGGAGATCGCATTTACCAGGCGGATAACAGCGGAAATTTATTCGCCTTCGATGTGGAGACCGGCCACCAGCTTTGGAAACAGAACCTGGGCACCGTGCAGAAGGCGTCGACGGTATTTGGCGATGGCAAGATCTACATCGGCAGCGAGAGCGGCAAGTTCTTCATCCTGCGGCCGCATGCTGATCGCTGCGAGGTGCTGAGTGAAATCGAGCTGCCGCTGAGCGATCAGGGCCTGGTCTCGCAAAAGATTCCCGAGCCCGTTGTGGCAGCGGCGGCGGTGGCGCGCGGGCGCGTCTACTTCGTTTCGAGCGACACGCTCTATGCCATCGGCCCCAAGAAGACGCCATCCCGTCCGTGGCAGCCCGTAGTGCCGGTCCTCGAGGCCGGGCAAGGCGAGCCGACCTGGGTGCAGGTAACGCCCACCGAGATGGTGCTCAAGCCTGGCGAAACGGTGCAACTGCACGCGCGGCTCTACGACAAACAGGGCCGTTTTCTGCGGGAAGATAAAGCAGCAGTCTGGTCGCTCGATCATTTGAAAGGCACGGTAGCCGATGGCCAATTCACCGTCGCCCCCGACAATACAGGGCAGGCCGGATTGATCAAGGCGACCGCCGGAAACATCAGTGGAGAGGCTCGCGCGCGCGTGATTCCGCCTCTGCCGTGGAACGAGACCTTCGACTCCTATGCGGTTGGAAGCCTGCCGCCGCAATGGGTGAGTGCGCAGGCCGGCCGCTTCCAGGTGAGCGAGCTTGACGGCCAGAAGGTGCTCGAAAAGCTTCCCAACGACACGCTATTCAAACGCATGCGAGTCTTCATGGGGCCGTCCGACTGGTCCAACTATACCGTTGAGTCGGACATACGCATCACCGAGAAGCGCCGGCAGATGGGCGATGCGGGCATCATCGCGCAGCGCTATACCCTGGTGGCGTTCGGCAACAACCAGCGGCTGGAGATGAATTCGTGGCAGCCGGAGATCGCGCGCGCCGCGTCCGCGCCGTTCCCGTGGAAACCCGATACCTGGTATCACCTCAAGCTGCGCGTCGAGAACACCCCCGATGGCCGGACGCGTATTCGCGGCAAAGCCTGGCCCACCGGAGAGACTGAGCCCGATGGCTGGCTGATCGATCGCACCGATCCGATTCCCAATAAACAAGGCAGTCCCGGCCTGTTCGCCGACGCCCAGTTTGGCGTGTATTTCGACAATTTTAAAGTGACCCCAAACCAATGAAACGCGCGTTCCTGCTTTCCTTCGCCGCTCTTTTCGCCACGCTCTGGCTGTTGCTCGCCTCCGATCCGGGGACGGGTGACTGGCCCATGTGGGGCGGTACGCCTGACCGCAACATGATCTCGTCGATGAAAGGCATTCCCACCACCTGGGACCTGCAGACGAAGAAGAATGTCAAATGGGTGGCGCAGCTCGGCTCGCAGAGCTATGGCAATCCCGTGGTGGCCGGCGGTCAGGTATACGCCGGAACCAACAACGAGCTGGCGCGCAACCCCAAGGAGGCCGGCGATCGCGGCGTGCTGATGTGCTTCCGGGAATCGGATGGCAAATTTCTCTGGCAACAAGCCAATCAAAAGCTGGCAGCGGGCCGCGCGCTCGACTGGCCTTTCCAGGGTGTGTGCTCATCGCCGCTGGTCGAAGGCGACCGCCTCTATTACGTTTCCAACCGCTGCGAGCTGCTCTGCCTGGATACGCACGGCGACGGCAACGGCGGCGCGAAGGTGATCTGGAAGTTCGACATGATCGAGGAAGTGGGCTCGTCGCCGCACAACATGTCCAACTCCTCGCCGGTTTCCTACGGCGATCTGGTCTTCGCCGGCACAGCCAACGGCCAGGATGAAAGCCACGTCCATATTCCATCGCCGCGCGCGCCATCCATGATCGCGGTCAACAAACAGACCGGCAAGCTGGTGTGGGAAGTAAATAACGTGGGCGAACGCATCCTGCATGGCCAGTGGTCGTCGCCATCGGTCGGCAAAATCGGCGATGTGGTGCAGGTAGTGATGGGCGAGGGCGATGGCTGGGTGCGCGGCTATGACGCCATAGCCGGGAAGAAGCTATGGGAGTTCGATATGAATCCCAAGGACTCGGTGTGGCCCAAGACGCGCAACGAGGTGATCGCCACACCCGTGATTTGGGATAACAAGGTGTTCATCGCCAATGGCCAGGATCCGGAGCACGGCGAGGGAGTCGGGCATCTCTACGCCATCGATGCCACCAAGCGCGGCGATATCACGCAGAGCGGCCGTATCTGGCAGTACGACAAGATCCGGCGCTCCATCTCCACCGGCGCTATTTACAACGGCTTGCTGTTCTATGCCGACTTCAGCGGTTTCCTGCACTGCCTGGATGCCAACACCGGCAAAGAATATTGGACGCATGACCTGCTGGCGGCCGTTTGGGGCTCCCCGATGGTAATCAACGGGAAAGTCTACCTGGGCGATGAGGATGGCGACGTGCTGGTGTTGGAGGCGGCCAAAGAGAAGAAGCTGATTTCGCAAATCAACATGGGCAGCTCGGTCTACGCTACCCCGGTGCCCGCCAACGGCACGCTGTTCATCATGAACCGCAATCAACTCTGGGCGCTCTCGGAGAACAAGTAACGTTCACTTTCGACATACGCACCAGAGTGCTCTTCGGCGAAGGCCGCTTCCAGGAACTCGGCGCTCTGGCGACAGGCCTGGGCTTCGGGCGATCTCTATTGGTGGCCGATCCCGGGATGCTCGGGGCGGGCTACGTAGATCAGGCCCGCGCATTACTCTCCGGAGCCGGCCTCGAAGCCTTTCCCTTCCACGATTTCTCCGCGAATCCGGATACCGGAATGATCGAAGCCGGCCGGCAGTTCGCATCGTCATGCGCCATAGATTCACTGATCGGCCTGGGCGGCGGCAGTTCGCTCGACTGCGCCAAAGGCATCAACTTCGTACTGACCAATGGCGGCAGCATGCGCGACTATGGGGGCTTCGGCAAAGCTTCGCAGCCGATGCTGCCCATGATCGCGGTTCCGACCACCGCCGGCACAGGCAGCGAGGCGCAGAGTTACGCGCTGATCTCCGACGCCGTGACTCACGTCAAGCTGGCTTGCGGCGATCCCAAGGCTGCCTTTCGTGCCGCGATTCTCGATCCGCTGTTGACTCGCTCGCAACCGCGCGAAATTACGGCCACGGCCGGCTACGACGCCATCTCGCACGCTGTGGAGAGCTACGTGACCACGCGGCGCACCCCTGCCTCTATTGGCTTCGCGCGAGAGGCCTGGCGCCTGCTCGCGGCGAATTTTGAGCGCGTGCTCCGCGATCCGGACGATCTCGAGGCGCGCGGGGCGATGCTGCTGGGGGCGCATTTCGCCGGCATCGCCATCGAGAATTCCATGCTCGGCGCCACTCACGCGTGCGCGAATCCACTCACCGCGCGCTTTGGCACGACACACGGCGTGGCCATTGCCGCTCTGCTGCCGCACGTGGTGCGCTGGAACCAGACCGCGGCAGATGCTCTCTACCGCGAGCTGCATGAAGGCGATCTGGCAGGCCGGCTGGCGCGCCTGGCGGAAGCAGCGGGATTACCCGGCCGTCTGCGGGATCTGCAAGTTCCGTCCGATGCGCTTCCCGCCCTCTCCGAAGACGCCGCCGCTCAATGGACGGGGCGATTCAATCCGAGAGCATTCGGCGTTGGCGCAGCGCTCGAGATCTATCAATCCGCATATTAGCGGAGCGCACGTGACAGAGAACGCGCCACCATCTCTGCGGTTGACCGCCACCGGCATCCGCTATCCTCCCGTGCCCTTGCGCGTCTATCCTGACATCGGGCTATAGTGTATAGATTCGGTAGGCTAATCCTCGAGGATTTCGTGAAGACATTTCTGTTCTCCATTCTGCTGGCCAGCCTCTCGCTCTACGCGCAATCCACGCGCGGCTCGATTGGCGGGCAGGTGACTGATGCTGCCAAGAAGCCTGTCTCCGGCGCTTCGGTCACACTCGTCCAGCAGGAAACCAACCAGAAACGCACGGTCATCACCGGCCCGCAAGGCGAGTTCCTGGCGACCCTGCTCGCGCCGGGAGTCTACAGCCTCGAGGTAGACGCGCCCGGTTACCGCCGCCATGTCCAAGAACTGATACTCGATCTGAACCAGGAGATTCGCGTGGAAGTGCCACTCCTCCCCGGCAAGACCACCGAGCAGGTCAACGTCACGGGCACCCGCAGCCTTCTGCGCACCGAGTCTGCGGCGGTCGGGGGCGTGATCGATAATCGCGAGGTGCAAGGCCTGCCGCTCGATGGCCGCGATTTTTACGCCTTGAGCCTGCTGCTCCCCGGCGTCGTGCCGGCCGCCGAGGGCTCTGCCGCGTCGGTGCGCGGCTCCTTCGCGATCAATATTAACGGCGCGCGGGAGGATGCCAACAATTTCCTCCTCGATGGCGTCTATAACGGCGATCCCAAGCTCAATGGAACGGCCGTAACTCCGCCGGTCGACGGTATACGGGAATTCGAGATCCTCTCGAGCACCTATGATGCCTCCTTCGGACGCAACGGCGGCGGACAAGTCAGCGTCGTGCTGCGCTCCGGAGGCAACCAGTTTCATGGGACCGCCTACGAGTTCTTCCGCAACGCCGTATTCGATGCGCGCAACTATTTCGCGCCCTCCCTGGAGCCCGCGCCGCAGGATCAGCGCAACCAGTTCGGCGGTTCTTTGGGAGGGCCGGTGGTCCGTAACCGCACTTTCTTTTTCGTCGACTACCAGGGCACCCGCGATAATACCGGCATCACTCAGGTCACCAATGTTCCGACACTGGCCGAGCGCAACGGCGACTTCTCCCAAAGCAGCCTGATCGCCATCGATCCTCTTACCGGTCAGCCATTCGCCAACAACCAGATTCCCGCGGCCTACATCGATCCGGTGGGGCGGGCCATCGCCGCGCTCTACCCCGCTCCGAATCGCGACGTGCCGAACCAGAATTTCGTCTCTTCCCCCGCCACTCGTGAACGCGACGACCAGTTTGATGTGCGCCTGGATCACTTGCTGAGGCCTTCGTCGCAGCTCTCCTTCCACTACAGTTTTGGCGATGAGAGCCTGTTTGAGCCGTTCACCGGGCCAAGTTTTCCCCTGGTGCCCGGCTATGGCGACCACGTACCCAGCCGCGCGCAAAATGCCATGCTCGCCGAAACACACGTCTTCACACCCACTTTGATCAACGAAATCCGGGTGGCATTCGACCGTGTCTCGCTGGGCGTTTATCAGCAGGATATCGGGCAAAATGTGAACGGTTCGGTCGGATTGCCCGAGCTGTCCACTAACCCGCGCGATTTCGGCCTCAGCTCGATCTCGGTGACCGGCTTCTCGCCGATCGGGGATGAATCCAACAATCCGCAGCATGGCACCACCGACGTTTATCAGTTGACTGACAACCTGACTTACGTGCATGGCCGCCATCTGGCTAAGTTCGGTTTCGATCTGCGTATTCTGCAGCAGAACGCATACCGCGACGTAGAATCGCGGGGATTCATCGACTTCTCCGGATTGATCATCGGCAATGCGCTCGAAGAGCTGTTGTTGGGCCTGCCCACCGATTCCGGCGGCGCGACACTCGATAATCCGGAACATCTGCGGACCCACAGCTACAACTTTTTCGCCAACGACACCTGGCGCGTACGCCCCAACCTGACCCTGAATCTGGGCCTGCGCTACGAGTACAACTCGCCCGGCGTCGACGCGCAGAACCACGCCAATCTGTACGATCAGGCGACCCAGACGCTGGTACCCGTAGGTACGGACGGCATGCCGCGCGGCGGTTACCTTCCCGACCGCAATAACTTCGCCCCACGCCTGGGCCTGGCCTGGATGCCGCACGGCCCGCGCACGGTGGTGCGGGCGGGCTATGGCATCTACTACGATCAGTCCTCGCTTGCGCCCGGCGAAGGTCTCTACTTCAGCCCGCCCTACTTCAACCTCAACGTGTACTATCCGCTTGGGCCCACCGCTCCTCTTCTGCTCGATGATCCGTTCCCCAGCAACTTTCCGCTGCCGACGCCGCCATCCGCTCTGGCCTTCCAGCGGAGTCTGCGCACGCCTTATGTCCAGCAATGGAACTTCAATATCGAGCGGTCGCTCGGCGGAAGCCGGATGTTGGAAGTTGGCTATGTAGGGTCGAAGGGCACCGGCCTGATCGGCGCTCGCGATATCAATCAACCACCGCCGACTCCGGCTGAAACCTACGCACGGCCCGTGGAGGACTTCGGCGAAATCGACCTGCTCGAATCCAACCGCAACTCCATCTATCACAGCCTGCAGGCGCGCATTGAACAGCGGCTGGACTTCGGGTTATCATTGCTGGCCTCTTACACCTGGTCAAAGTCCATCGACAATGATTCGAGCTTCTTTTCGAGCGACGGCGACCCCAACTTTCCGCAGGACAGCTACGATCTTCGCGCCGAGCGGGGACTCTCGAATTTCGACGTCCGGCAGCGGTTGGTGGCGAGTTACGGCTACGACCTGCCGTTCGGAAAGGGTCGCGCCTGGCTACACCATGGCGGTTGGCCCGCGGCAGTGCTGGGCGGTTGGCAGACCTTCGGCATCCTCCAATTTCAGACAGGCCAGCCCTTCACCGTGGCGCTGTTGCCGGACGACGACAATAGCAACACAGGTATAGACAGCCTGGGTTTTGGCGCAAACGACCGGCCCAACGTAATAGGAAATCCGCGGCTTGCGAATCCGTCCGCCGCCGAATGGTTCAATACCGCGGCCTTTGCGATTCCGCCTTATGGCAGTTTCGGCAATGCGGGGCGCAACACCCTCGCAGGGCCGGGCGTGCAGGTCGTCGATCTTTCCCTGGTGAAGAATGCCGCGATCGGTGAACGAGCCACGCTGCAGATTCGTTTCGAAACATTCAACGTGCTGAACCACACTAACTTCGGGCTGCCTGACAACTTCGTGGGCTCGCCCACGTTTGGCCAGATTCTTGCGGCCGGCAATCCACGTCGCCTGCAATTGGGGCTAAAGCTGTTGTTCTAACGTACCCAGGTGTATACTAAAGTAATCCAGGATGTTAACCGAAATCGAAGAGACTACTGCCGGCAGCTATTTTGTCTCCAATTACCCACCGTATTCTTTCTGGAGTCCGGCTTACGTCGCGGACGCCTATGCCGCGCTCGACCGCATTCCCGCTCCCGACACACCTCTGGGCATTTACCTGCACATTCCGTTTTGCCGCAAGCGATGTCACTTTTGTTACTTCAAGGTCTATACCGACAAGAATGCGTCTGAAGTGGAAGGTTACCTTGACGCAGCGATCGAGGAACTGACTCTCTATTCGCGAAAGCGCTTCATAGGCGGAAGAAAGCCGCGGTTCATTTACTTCGGAGGAGGCACCCCCTCTTATATTTCGTCGCGGCAGCTTGCCAGTCTGGTCGAGCGCATGAAGCAGCTCTTGCCGTGGGATGAGGCTGAGGAAGTCGCCTTCGAATGCGAGCCCGGAACTCTCACCGAAGGCAAGCTTCGCGTGATCAAAGATCTGGGTGTCACTCGCCTGAGTCTGGGTGTCGAGAATTTTGACGACGAAATTCTAAAAGCGAACGGCCGCGCGCATACCTCCAAGGAAATCGAGCCTGCCTATCGCTTCGCCCGCTCCATCGGCTTTCCCCAGATCAACATCGATCTTATCGCCGGTATGGTGGGAGAGACCGAGGACAACTGGCGCGATTGCGTCCGCAAGACCATCGAGCTCGATCCCGATAGCGTCACCATCTATCAAATGGAGATTCCGTATAACACGACCATCTTCAAGGAAATGAAGGTACAGGGGCAGACTGTTGCTCCGGTCGGGACATGGCGGACCAAGCGCGAGTGGGTACGATATGCTTTCGCCGAGCTTGAAAATGCGGGCTATACCGTACGCAGCGCTTACACGGCTGTGAAGAATCCTTCGCGGACGCGCTTTCTCTATACCGACCTGTTGTGGACCGGCGCCGATATGGTCGGCCTCGGCGTGGCATCCTTCTCCCACGTGCAGGGCGTTCATTTTCAGAACGAGCACGAGTTCGGACCTTACTGTGACAAACTTCGTCAGGGAATAATTCCAATTGTCCGCGCCTTAAGCCTCACTCAGGAACAACGCATGATTCGCGAACTGATTCTTCAAATGAAGCTGGGGCATGTAGATAATTCGTACTTCACTAACAAGTTTGGTGTAGACATTCAAGAACGGTTTCGAGGTCCGTTGAGTAAGTTGCATGACCTGGGTTATTTGACGGCCGATCGAGGCAGCCTGCGGCTTAGTCGTGACGGCTTGCTGCAGGTGGACCGGTTGCTCCACGAGTTCTTTCTGCCCGAACATCGCCTGGCGCTTTCCGCGTGACTCACTATGATGCAATCGTGATTGGGGGCGGTCCCGCCGGTTCAACGGCGGCGGCGGTGCTGGCTGCCAAGGGCAGGCGCGTGGTGGTGTTGGAGAAAGAGAAGTTTCCCCGTTATCATATCGGCGAGTCGCTGCTGCCGTACGGCTACTTTACGTTGGAGCGTATCGGCGTTCTGGACCGCATGAAGGCTTCCCACTTCACTAAGAAATATAGCGTCCAGTTCGTGGGCGCAAGCGGGCGCGCTTCGGTGCCGTTCTATTTCTTTCAACAGTTGGAGCACGATGCCTCCATGACCTGGCAGGTGCTGCGTAGCGAGTTCGACCAGTTGTTGCTCGACAATGCCCGCGAGAAGGGCGCCGCCGTTATCGAAGAGATCACGGCGCGGGAGCTGATTCAATTTGAAGGTGCGGTCACCGGAGTCACGGCTGTCGCTAAGGATGGTGAAGCCCGAGAGTTCCGGGCTACAGTGACTATCGACGCAACCGGACGAGATGCTTTCGCGGTGACACGCAACGGATGGAAAGTGCGTGATCCGCGCTTGAATAAGATCGCCATCTGGACTTACTACAAAGGCGCCCTTCGCGACGCGGGGATAGACGAAGGGGCGACCACGGTGGCCTATGTTCCGGAAAAAGGATGGTTTTGGTATATACCTTTGGCGGACGATCTTATCAGTGTGGGCGTCGTGGCCGAGAAGGATTATCTTTACAAAGACTCGCGCGACCTTGCCACCATCTTTCATCACCAGGTCAAGAAGAATGCCTGGATCGAAAAGCACCTGGCTCATGGACAGCAGGTCGGCCCCTATCGCGTGACTGGAGAGTATTCCTACCGCTCCCGCTATTGCGCCGCGGACGGTCTGGTTCTGGCGGGTGACGCCTTCGGTTTTCTCGATCCGGTGTTTTCCTCCGGCGTGTTCCTGGCGCTACGCAGCGGCGAGCTCGCCGGAGACGCGGTAGATGCAGCCCTGGCGGCGGGCGACGTTTCCGCAAGCCGCTTCCGTGAATATGGGGCTGAGGTCTGCCGGGGCGTGGAGGCGATGCGCAAGCTGGTCTATGCCTTTTACGACCAGGCCTTCAGTTTTCGTACGTTTCTTTCCGAATATCCGGAGCTTAAGGGCGATATGACGGACTGTCTCATCGGAAATCCATCGCGAGACTTTCGGCCGTTGTTCGATGCCGTAGCGAAATTCGCCAACGTGCCGCAGCCGCTGCCCCATGGCCAGCCGCTGATTGCGGGGGAAGTCCTGGAGCCATGCGGCTAGAGCTTGAAGCAGACCAGCTTCGAAAGCTGCGAGTGCTTCTGGCCGCCATCGCGCGTGACAATCCCTTCTACTCAGCCAAGCTTCGCGGCAGGCGCATCGATATAGGTTTTGCCGGCCTGGCGGACTTACCTTTCACTCTCAAACAGGAGTTGATCGACGATCAGCTCACCAATCCGCCCTACGGCTCGAACCTGACTTACCGCCTCGATCGCTACACACGGTTTTGCCAGACCAGTGCCACGACTACGGGCAATCCCATGCGCTGGCTCGATACGCCCGAGAGCTGGGGCTGGATGTTGGATCAGTGGACCCGCGTGTACGGGGCTGCGGGTGTCGGCGCGGGCGATGCCATCTTCTTCGCTTTTTCCTTTGGGCCATTTCTAGGCTTCTGGGTAGCCTTCGAAGCCGCCACGCGCATGGGCTCACTCGCGATTCCCGGGGGCGGCATGCGCAGCGCCGCACGCCTGCGCGCGATCATCGATACCTCCGTCACAGCACTGTGCTGCACACCTACCTATGCCATGCGCCTGGGCGAGGCTGCCGCTGAAGAAGGTATCGACCTGGCAGCCGCCAAAGTACGCACGATCATCGTCGCCGGCGAACCGGGCGGCAGCGTCGGGGCCGTCCGAAATCGTATCTCCAAGCTCTGGCATGGCGCGCGCGTGGTCGATCATCATGGTATGACCGAGATCGGTCCGGTCAGCTACGGATGTCCGCGGCGGCCGGATGTGCTGCACGTCATGGAAGATGCTTATATCGCGGAAGTGATCGATCCGGGAAGCGGCAGGGCAGTTCCGCGCGGATCTACTGGAGAGCTGGTGCTGACCAATCTCGGCCGGCTGGGTTCGCCGCTGTTGCGCTATCGCACCAGTGACATAGTGCAGGCCGCGGTGGAGGAGTGCTGCGAGTGTGGCAGCTACGACTTAGCGCTGAACGGAGGAATACTGGGACGCTCCGACGATATGCTGGTGGTGCGCGGCGTGAACGTGTATCCGGCTGCAGTCGATAACATCCTGCACAGTTTTGACGCCGTGAGTGAGTACCGCGTCGCAATCCAGAATCATCGTTCCCTGCCTGAGCTGAGTATAGAGGTCGAGCCCGCCCTGGGATATGCAAACGACTCCAGTCTGAGGCATCGGCTGGAAGCGGCTTTGACCAATGCCTTCGCGCTCCGCATACCGGTGACTCTGGCTGCGCCCGGGAGCCTGCCTCGTTTTGAGATGAAGGCCCGCCGCTGGATTCGTGTTTAGCGAAAAAGCGCCTGGTTTATCGGGAAAGATCGAACGCCGCGATGGTCTTGCGATCCCGCAGGTACAGGCGTGTGCCTACCAGCGTCGGCGGCGTCCAGGCGATGTTTTCCAGTACGGAAGCCTTGGAGAGTACTTCAAACTTCTCGGGAGTCGCCCGGCATAGGGCCAAGGTTCCATCCTCGTCTGCGAGTATCAGCTTGCCGTCCGCATAAAGTAGTTGCGCCTTGGCGAAACCACGTTCCTGCCACTTGATCTGACCGGTCTTCAATTCGACGGCAGTCATCAATACAGGGCCATCGTAGCCCCTGGACATGTACACATATCCATCATGCTGGATCGCCGTACCGATATGAAGCTGGAGGTGCGGATTGTACCAAAGCTGTTTCACCGCGGTCTTCCCGCCGGATTGATTCAATTGCAGCACGCGCGCTCCCGAACCATAGGCCGAGGCAACGAACAAAAGGTTGCCGGGCGCCCACACGGGAGTGCTGACAGCCAGCCCATAGTTGGTGGGGTGCTCGTGGCTCCATAACAGTGCTCCGTTATCAGGGTTGAATCCGAACACCGTGTTGGCTGCCAGCACAACCGCCTGAGCCTGCCCGTCGACATGGATCAGCAGCGGCGAAGAATGCGAGTTGGTAAATTGCAGCGCCTTCCAAACCACCGCCCCGTCGCTTTGGCGGAAGGCGATCACGCCGTCGCCATTTCCCCCGGCCTGATAAATGATCGTGTCCTTATAAGGAAGTCCCTGGCAGGAATAACCGAATTGAAGATGAGTGGCATGGAACTCGTTATACAAATCGTGTGACCATTTGGGGTGGCCTGTTTTCTTATCCAGAGATTGAATTTTCCCTGTTCCGCTGGCCGTGACGACGCGGTCGCCGATGACCTGTGGCATGGCATAAGGACCGGGCCCCACCTTCTCGGAAAACGCATTGGTGAACGGGTTCTCGTACTCGTATTCCCAGAGCGTCTTGCCGGAGGAGGCGTCGAGCGCGGTGATCACATCCCTGGAGCCACGGCGAAACGCGGTGTACAGGATGCCGCCTTCCTCCGCGACAGCCGAATAGCCGTCGCCCAGGGCACGGCTCCAGATCTTTTTTGGACCAGTCGCGGGCCACAAGTCCGCCAAGCCTGAAGTGTTGACCAGGAAATCACGATTCTTTCCGCCCCAAACCGGCCAGTCCTCCGCGATCCCCGCCGGTTTGCCTTTGGTGACTGCATGCAACGCTGCGACGCTTTTTTGATCGGACCGGGCTGCAAGCGCGGATAAAGCCAGGGATACGGCGGCCGCGGCTATAAACAAAGACAAACCTATCCTGTAATACCGCATGGTAATTGGACGCGTGGACGCGCCGAATGTTCCGGAATGGAACGGAAATTGGCTTACAGGTAAGTATCGATCTTCTTGATCAGACCTTCGTATATATTGCCGCCCGCGCTGTCGACCACAGACGCATCGACTTCCAGAGCTGGTATCGGCGGCTTTCCCTTGTCGGTGCTGGGATAGGGTTTCGAGAACTGCTGCGCCAGGCGCTTGGCCAGGGCGATCGCTTCGGCTCTATCCATCTCGACGATGGCGATGAACTGTTCCTCGCTCCAGCGGCCAAGTATGGCGTCGGCCGGCATTTCTTTGCGCGTCCGCGTGGTAAAGGCGGCTATCGCATCGGGACGGACCAGCGCTCCATATTGCCTCTCTATCTGCGGCAGGTTCCGGATTTTCAAAAGAAGCAGCGAAAACGGCTTGCGCGCCTCGACCGCGCGGGCGATGGCGGTTTCCATCTCTGGGCGACTGTTCAAATCCGCGCTGCCGCTGACGGTGGATACCGCTCGGAGTGCTTCGACCTGGCCATGAAGCATCTGGATCTCCACCCGGAACTGTCCTATCACCAGCTGGTTTTGCTTCTTGATCTGCTCGACGCCTTGGGCGAGCTGCTCGGAAACGGTCGCCAGCGCCATGCGGATGGGAGATGCAGCGGGAGAGTCCGACAGTTCCCGTAACTTCGAGAGGCTGTTCTTAAATCGATCTTCGTCATCGCCGATGGCGCTCGCCATGGTATCCACGATCAGCTCCAGGGCTTGTGCCTTTTCCGAAAGTTCTTCGCGCAATCCAACGAGAAAAGCGGAAGCCTTGTGATGATAGTCGCGCAGTTCGTCGCGTAGCGCGGAGCGGCTCGCGAACAACTGAGGCACATGGGTCTTACCGTGTAATTGCCCGGCCAACGCGGCGACGCGCTGGCGGTGGGACGCGGTGGCGCTCTCGTCAAACTCCACCGCGTATTGCGCCAAATCCTGAAGCGCCGCACGGTAGCATTCGAGCGCGGCGTGATGCAATTCGTCGATTTTTTCGAGGTCGGAGATGGATTCGCGGATGGATATCATCGTCGTGGCTCCTGAAGGTTGTCCTTACCGGACGTCGTTGACCCAATCGGATAGCGCAGACTCGAGCGCTTGAACCGATTTCTCGATGTGGTCAAACGCGGCCTCGGCCTGGCTCAGGTCCGCGTCGCGCCCCATGTCCTCCAGACGCACCGCCGCATCCGAGGCCGGTCTGGCCGCCAAGGCGCTCAAGGTTCCCTTGAAATGATGGGACGCGCGCCGCAGTGCTTCGGAATCGTTGAGGCCAATGGCGTCACGAATCGACGAAAGCTCCGTCGGATAGTTCTCGCGGAACACGCTCACCAATTCCAGGAACAGCTCCTTGTCGCCATCGACGATAGACAGCGCCTCATCGGGATCAAAAGGGGGGTTGAGGGTGAGTTTCATACGCCTATGAGAGGTATCGTCGGATTTTCACGGCACTTTAGATCTCCTCAAGTCTTCGCCGATTTCGTCCGATTAGTACGGGTAGCTGTATTGAGCTGCGTGCCATGAAAGTTCTAATAGCGGAAGACAACGTCCTCATCCAAAACCTGCTGCGGGGCCTCTTGACGAAGTGGGGGTACGATGTCATTGTGGCGCGGACCGGGGACGAGGCCTGGGAGCACTTGCAGGCAGATACCCCTCCTCCCCTGGCGATCCTGGACTGGATGATGCCCGGCATCGACGGGCCCGAGCTTTGCCGGAGAATGCGCGCGCAACGGAAGAGCCGCTATACTTATCTGATTTTGCTCTCGGCGCGATCTGACCAGCAGGACATCGTGGCCGCGCTCGAGGCCGGCGCCGACGATTACGTGACCAAGCCGTTTCACGCAGGCGAGTTGCGGGCCCGCATCCGCTCGGCGGTCAGGGTTGTGCAGCTCGAGGAGGAACTGGCGCGCCAGGCGCACTATGATTCCCTGACGGGTCTCCCCAACCGCGTATTGCTGGCCGACCGGTTGGATCAGGCGCTGCATCACGCAACCAGGCATTCGGAACTGGTGGGCTTCTTCTATATCGATCTGGATCGCTTCAAGGTGATCAATGACAGCTTGGGCCATGCGGTAGGCGACACCCTGCTGCAACAATTGACGCTTCGCCTGAAAAGTTGCGTGCGGGACTGCGACACCCTGGCACGCCTTGGCGGCGATGAATTCGCGTTGGTGGTCAGCGGCCTCAAGAACTCGGATGAAGCGTCCGTAGTGTCGTCCAAGATTCTCACATCCCTCGAAACTCCGTTCCATCTCGGAGGTCATCGCGTGCGGGTAACCGCGAGCATTGGGGTAACTATCTACCCGGACGATGGTGGGGACATGAGCAGCCTGCAGCAGAATGCCGACGCGGCCATGTACGAGTCCAAACGGCGGGCCCGCAACGGGTCACAGCTCTCAATACCGATATCCGCCACGCCTCGCGGGGACAGCTAGCGACATTCCCCTGCGGGAGACCGGGCTCGACCCCCGCCGGTTGAAACTGGAAGTGATCGAGAGCATGCTTACGCAGGACTTTGAGAAAGCCTGGACGCCATCAAGATCGCGGCCGCCTTGGCCTGAGCGCGGACTATTCAGTTGCGACTCGGCTGCCGACCTGTGATTTGTACCAATTGTTTTTCGAGACCCGCCAGGGCTTCACGTGGGGTTTCCTGGCGCGTTAGCGCGGCATGTATGGCGGTATAGTACGCGCGCGACACGGCCTCGTAAGATCGGCCGGTGATGACCGAAGGACGCGCAACAATGCCCGTCAGCACGTCTTGTGCAAGCAGGCCGCTAAAGGGTGTCTGATCCATGACGTCGAGCCGGTTTTGGAGCATTAGACGCGTAGGGACGCTGCCGGCCTGGCGGGCCCTCATTGCCTCATTCCGCGCGCTGGTCAGGTTGCGTATGGCGGCGACCGCTTCGGCCCGATGCTTGGAGTACTTGGAAACCGCCACGGCCATATCGCCGAGGACGCGGCTCCGCCCGCCCGGTCCGCCAGGCAGCAACGCCACGCCAAAACGATCGTGTACGGAGCAGGAAGGATCCCGCATCGAGCCATAGCCGTACAGCCAACCGCGCATAAACGCGGCGTTGCCGGACTGCCAGACATTCAAGCTGTCATCTTCGCCATACGACACCACTCCGGGTGGCGATATGGCGCCGATCCAGGATACTGCCCGCTCGAGCGCATGAATGGCTGCGGGATTGTAAACGCGAATCGTTCCATCGGGTTCAATGATGTGGCCGCCGCCCTCGGAACTCTGCCATTCCAGGGCGTCGCAAGTCAACCCCTCGCCAGCTTCGCCTTGCCACACAAAGCCCCAGAAATCCCGCTTGCCGGCGCGCCTTTCGCCCGCCTGGATTATGCTGGCCATCCTTCCCAGTTCGTCCCATGTCGCGGGCGGTTTTCGGAAGCCATACTTTCGTAGTAAATCCGAACGGTAGTACAGCAGACCCGTGTCCAGGTAGGTCGGAAGCGCCACCAGCCGGCCACCGATCGTGAAGCTTTCAATCAACTCCGGCGGAAACGCCTTGATATCGGCTCCCAGATAAGGAGTCAGGTCGACCAGATCGTTGGCCAGGATTGCCGGCCAGATGATATCGATCTCGCAGATGTCCGGTTGGCTGGATCGCTCCTCGAATAACTGTCGATACATCTCCAGACATTCATTATTGCTGCCCAGATAAGGAAGGTAGCGGATCTGATAGCCTCCCGCGCCGGCGAACTCGTGGAGAACGTCATTTTCGAACTTCGCGTTGCTCCCCTCGGTCATCGCCATTACGGTCAGTGAGGGGCCGGCACCCGGGGTGGAAATGCCCCGTTTCCCCGCGGTGGATTCGCCTAACCGGCACCCGCCGAGGAAAATAACGGCGATTCCGGCGGCGCAACAAGCCATCCGGACAGAGCCACGGCTTAGACTACTCAGATGCCTCACAGAAAGCTCATCGGCTGTATCCGTTCGCACCGATAGAGTGCTGCGCGGGTATCCCATCTATGCATATCTGCCGGAAAGCTGCCGATGGATGGGAAGCAAGCAGGAGCGCCCTGGTTCTAAAATATGGCTCTGTGGAACAGATTGGCGAAACGGAACCACACGATGGGCTCGATGAGAATCGGCGTCCGCCTCGCGTCGTGCTTCGCTATTATCCTGTTGCTTATCGTAACCGGGAGTGTGCTTGCGCTTTGGCAATTGAACGCCTACGATCGGCACGTTCGCAGCCTGGATAGAATCGATCGCCAGGTTGTGGCCGTGCTGCGCGTTAACAATACCGTGCTGGCGTATCAGGGAATATTGCAAAACGCCGCCGCGGAGCGCGACGCGGGAAAGTTCGTCACCGCCATCCGCCCGTTCAAGAATCGCTTGAGCAGGGATCTGGAGGCGGCCCGGGATGCGCTACGGGATTCGGCCGGCACGCCCCAGGAGCACGCCGTGACCATAGCCGTGCTGGCGTACTTCCGATCGATGGTTCCCAAACAAATCGATGTCGCCTTGGCCATGGCCGAGTCGGGCGATTGGCTGGCTCTCCATTTGCGGCTGGACAACCAGGTCCACAACATGAGCCGCATCGTCGCATCATTGGTCGAAGATGTGGATGCGGAGGCGAGCAGAGAGCGCGAACAGTCGCTCGCAGCCATCGAGGGCGCGCGCGAGAGAGCCTTGGTCATTCTGCTGGTGTGTGGGATCTGCACTCTCCTCACCGCCGGAGCCCTGGCTCTAGCCGCTACGCACAGTATTGCCCGGCCCCTGAAGCAGCTCGAGGCCAGCGCGCGCGCTTTGGGAGAAGGTAATTTCGAGTACCGCGTAAGCACGCATGGAGAAGACGAGCTGGCGCTGGTAGGCCGTGCACATAACCGGGCCGCCGGCCACTTGCAGGAATTGTATGCTGCCTTGAGCCGGAGCGAAGCTCAATTTCGCTCCCTGATCGAAAATGCGGGCGAACTGATCATGGTTCTGGACCGCGAAGGCGCCATCCAATATGTCAGTCCTGCCAGCACCCGCTTATTGGCGCGTTCCCCGGAGGACTTGCTTGGCTCGAACCTGGTCGGTCACATCCACATCGAAGACCGCCCCGGCCTTCGCAGGATTCTGGAGAGCAGCAGCTCAGGCGAAACCGCCGCGGCAATCGAGTTTCGGTGGGGCCGGGAGGATGGCTCCTGGCAGATTCTGGAAAGTATTGTGAGCCATCGCCTGGATGACCCGGCCGTTGTTGGGGTTGTGATCAATTCCCGCGATGTCACTGCTCGCAAGCAGGCGGAGGCGCAGGTTCGAAAACTGAACGAGGACCTGGAACGCAGAGTCGCCGAGCGGACGGCCGAACTCGAAACCGCCAAGGTTGCCGCCGAGTCCGCCAATCGGGCGAAGAGCCAGTTCCTGGCCAATATGAGTCACGAGATCCGCACTCCCATGAACGGTATCCTCGGCATGACCGACCTGGCCCTCGACACCAATTTGACCCGGGAACAGCATGAATATCTTTCCGTGGTGAAAAGCTCCGCCGATTCCTTGTTGAGCGTCATCAACGACATCCTGGATTTCTCCAAGATGGAAGCGGGACGATTCGCGATCACTCCGGTCGAGTGCGCTCTGATTCCGTCGCTCGAGGGAATCATCAAATCGCTGGCTATCCGAGCCCATCAAAAAGATCTCGAGCTGATGTGCCGGCTCCTGCCCGGCGTTCCGGAACGGGTGGTGTTGGACATCGACCGCGTCCGTCAAATCATCGTCAACTTAGTGGGTAATGCGATCAAATTCACGGGCAAAGGCGAAGTCGAACTGCAGGTTTCCGTTGATGCGGCATCCGCATCGGAAGCTGTGCTCCATTTTTCAGTGCGGGACACGGGCATTGGGATTTTGCCGGCAAGACAACAAGCCATCTTCGAACCATTTAATCAAGCCGACGGCTCCATCTCGCGCCGCTACGGGGGGACTGGATTAGGACTCACCATCTCGACGCGGCTGGTCCGCTTAATGGGCGGACGCATTTGGGTCGAGAGCGACACAGGTGCAGGGACTACGTTCCACTTCACTCTGAAATGCCCCATTGCTCAAGCGGAGCGGGCCGTTCCTTTCGTCGCGAATCCAGCACAATTACGCGGCCTTCGCGTTCTTGTCCTGGACGACAACCCGACCAATCGGCGGATTCTGCAGGAAACGCTGAAGAAATGGGATGTGGATGCGAGCATCGCTGAAGACGGCACCACCGCACTGACGATGCTGGCATCGGCCGCCAAGTCCGGACAACCGTATTCCCTGCTGTTGCTCGATGCGCATATGCCCGGCATGGACGGCTTCAGCGTGGCGCAGCGAGTTCAGGAAACTCCCCAGTGCGCAGGCACGACGGTCATGATGCTCAGCTCCTCGAATCTGAACGCGGATGCCGCCTATTGCGGCCGGCTGGGAATTCGCAAGTACCTCGTAAAACCGGTTTCTCAAAGCGAGCTTCGCGAGGCTGTGTTAGGCGCGATTTCCGAAGTGTCCCCGCTTCCGGAGCCGGAATACCGCCATGCGCCGGCGAGCGCACGCAGATCTCTCGGGCAGAGGATTCTGGTGGTGGAAGACAACCCTGTGAATCAAATGCTGGCTTTGCGGCTGCTCGAAAAGCAAGGACATGCGGTCACCGTTGCCGGCAGTGGTCTTGAGGCGGTGGAAAGAGCGGCAGTTGGCGGCTTCGACGTTGTCTTGATGGACGTGCAAATGCCGGGGATGGACGGACTGCAGGCGACCATGGCCATCCGTAAAGCGGAAGCAGGCAGCGGAGTACACGTTCCGATCCTGGCAATGACCGCTCATGCCATGAGTGGCGACCGCGACCGTTGCCTGGCGGTGGGCATGGATGGCTATCTTTCGAAACCCATCTGTTCCCGAACGTTGTTCGAGACTTTGGACTCGATTCACCACCCGAATATTACCGTCGACGCGGTGCCAGCCGCACCGTAATCTCTGCGGGAGTTACGCGCTCCATGATCATCCCCGGCGGCAGCTCCAGGTCGGCGGCACTTACCGGTAGCCGCGCGGGCCCGGCAGCCTTTCCGCCCAAATTGAAGCGGGCTACCAGGCGCGCCAGACTTAGCGAATCCATGATCCAGGAACTGCCCCGCACCTGCACTTCGAGATGATCCGACGACTGCCATGCGATCTCTGTGCCACCCGGTACACCCACGAATTCGACTGGAACGCTGACGGTTCGGACCGTCGTACCAGCACCCACAAATGATGCACTCCAGATCAGCGCAGCCAAGCCAAGCGCGGCGAATTTGACCGCGGGGTTCGCGAACAACGTGTGGCGCAGCCGGCTACCCAGATCGGCCGCCGGGCCCCCGCAGAGCTTTTCCAGCATCTGCACGAGTTTCACTTCGTCGTCCACGCTCGTAATGCGCCGGCCCTCCATCAAAGTCACCTCGCCGCGTTCTTCGGAAACCACGATCAAAACCGCGTCGCACCGCTCCGCCAGGCCCATGGCCGCGCGATGCCGCGTGCCATAGTAGCTCGGCACCCGATCGCGTTCGGTCAGCGGTAATACGCCGCCCACCTTTACTATCCGGTCGCCGCGCACGACCACCGCGCCATCGTGCACCGTCGAAGTTTTTTGGAAAATCGCCTCCAGGATCTGGGACGAAACCTGGGCGTCGAGCGCGATGCCGTCGCTGATCAGCTCCGCTACTGAATTGCGCCGCTCCACCACCACTAACGCGCCCACCGAGGCGGCGGCCATGTGAAAGGCCGCCCGGCTGAGAGATTGATACGTCTCGGCCCGCCGGGCGGCGCCGTGCCACCGCCAGCTCAGCACGCCATCCAGCCGCATAAAGAAAACCCGCAGCTCCGCCTGAAAAACCAGCACTAGCAGAACAATCGCCAGAATCGCCGCGCCGTCCAGCACCCAACTCGTGATCACCAGGTCGAAATGCCGCGCCACCAGCGCCCCGGCGTGCAGACCTAGAACCACCAGCGCAACCCGCAGCGCGCGCGCCTGCTGCGCCCAACGTAGCAGGACATAAAGCGCAACCGTCAGGACAATGAAATCCACGGCACTCTGCCATCGCACCACAACCAGAGGAATCATGTTGTCTTCCAATATCCCGCTATACGCATTCAATGACAACGAGCGTGCGGCTATGATAAACACTTGGGCCCTCCGCACAACCCGCAATTCGATCCAGCCGATGCGTCCATCCGGCCGGAGCCTTCCCGGCTGGCTCAGCTTTGGGCAATGCGGCGGCGCACCCCTCGCTGGCTTCCTCAGGTGCTGGGCTACGCGCTCTCCGCCGGGTGCCTGGTATGGGTGTTGCACAACTACAATTTCCGCGAATTGCTTCCCAAGCTGCGCCAGCTCGAGTGGCAATGGGTAGCGCTGGGAATCGGTCTGGACCTGGCTGTTTACTTCTGCCATGCATGGCGATGGGTCCTGCTTCTTAAGCCAGTCGGGCGCGTGCCATTCTGGCGCACCGCTCAGGCCATTTACATCGGCTTATTTGCCAACGAAGTGCTGCCGCTCCGCGTCGGCGAGCTGATCCGCTGCTATCTGGTGGCTCATTGGAACGATCTGCTGATCTCGGTAGTCTTCGCTTCCGCGGCCATCGAGCGGCTCGTTGACGGGTTCTGGATGGTTCTCTCATTCGTCATCGTGACTCACCGGCTCAAGGGCATACCGGGTTGGCTGACCGACACGGTGCGCCTGATGGAGATTGTGGTCGTCCTGGGGATGGCGCTGCTTGCCTACGTCATGATCCATAAGACGCACGCCCACGCCATGGTCAGGGAAAGCCGATGGGCGGGCGTGCTGCGCCACGTGGTGGAAGGTCTCCATACTATGGGCAACCGGCGAACGTTAACCCAGGTTGTCCCCGTCAGCTTCATTTATCTGCTCTTGCAAGTGTTCTCCTACTGGTGCCTGATGAAGGCCTTCCTGTTGGACCTCTCCATTTGGGAGGCCGCCGCGGTGCTCGCCATCGTACGTCTGGGTACTGTGATTCCCAACGCTCCCGCTAACATCGGCCTGATCAATGCGGCCTGCCTGATCGCGCTGTACAACGTGTTCGGCCTCGAGCGCAACGACGCTAAGGACTTCGCGTGGGTCTTGTGGGCCGCTCTCACCCTGCCTTTACTGGTGGCCGGCGCTATCGCCACGGCGCTCACCGGCTTGAACATTGGCGAAATCCACGCTCACGCACGCAAGGGCTTGCAGGCTGGGCAGATCAAGGTACCGGAAGAAATCGAGTGAACACCGGCGGCGGGCTTGCAGCAAACGATTATCGTATAATCCGCTGAGGAGATTTTTTCAGCATGTCTCAGTCCGAATCGGTCCTCTCCCGCAGGCAGTTGATTGAAACGGCCGGCGCGGCTGCGGCGGCCACCGCCTTTACCATCGTTCGCCCGGAGGCTGTTCGCGGATCGCAAGCAAATTCCAAAATCGCCGTCGGCCTGATCGGAGTCGGCGGACGCGGCTCCTACGACGCCACCATCTTCAACACCGATCCGCGTGCGCAGGTTACCGCGCTGTGCGATCTGTTCGACGATCGCATCGAGATCGGGATACAGAAAATCAAACTCGAGAAGCCCACCGTCTACAAAGATTTTGAAAAGCTGCTGGCCGCCGCCGATATCGACGCCGTGCTCATCGCCACGCCTCCCTTCGAGCACCCGCGCATGCTCGAGGCCGCCATCCAGGCACGCAAACACGTCTACTGTGAAAAACCGATGGGCGTAAACCTGGAGGGCGCCAAGCGGGTGATGGCCGCCGGACGCCAAGCCGATCCCAAGAAGAATGTCTCGGTCGGATTCCAGCAGCGATACGGACCCGTTTACCTGGAAGCCTACAAGCGCATTCAGGAGGGACAGATCGGCGAGCTGGTCAACGCCCGCGCTTTTTGGATCAGCGGCGATCCTTTCAAACGAACGCCTTATGCCGATCCAAAGATCGAACACCTGCGCAACTGGTTCTGCTACCGCGACTACTCAGGCGACTTCATCGTGGAACAGGATTGCCACAACTTCGATGTGCTGCACTGGTTCCTGAACGCGCGCCCCATCCGAGCGGTCGGCATGGCCGGAACTAAGGTGCGCACCTCCATGGAAATCCTGGATCACCTGACTCTGTCCTTCGAATTTCCCAATGGCATTCACGTGAATTTCGAGGCCAACCAGATCAGCCCTCGCGGATTCAGCCGTGTCGGCGAGGAATTCACCGGCACCAAGGGCGTCATCGAGACCTCGCGTGCCCGTATGATTCACCATAAGGTCCCCACGGGCGTCGAGAAGAGTCCCAATGACACCGAAACGATTCCATCGAAGCGCGACATCACCAATGATGCTATCGAGGCCTTCCTCACGCGTATCCAGAATGGCGAGGTGGAAAACGTCGCGGAGCGATCCGCGATCAGCACTCTGTTTGCGATCCTGGGCCGCACCGCGCTGTATGAAAAGCGGGAAGCGGTTTGGAAGGATGAGTTCGGGGATGTCTAGCCCGTTCCGCTACTTCTTCCTGCTGGTGATGTTCGCCGCCTGGCTCGCGGCGCAGGATCGGCCCCTGCGTGTGATTGCTTTCGGAGCGCATCCCGATGATTGCGATATACGGGCCGCAGGCACCGCCGCCCGCTTCCATGCGCTCGGCGCGGCCGTGAAATTTGTCTCGGTCACCAACGGCGACGCCGGCCACCAGATTGAAGGTGGTGGCGCGCTCGCCAAGCGCCGCCGCGCGGAAGCGGAAGAATCCGGCCGGCGTCTCGGCATCACCTACGAGGTGCTGGATAACCACGACGGCGAGCTTCTGCCTACACTCGACGTTCGCCAGCAGATCATACGGCGCATACGTCAGTGGAACGCGGACATCGTACTGGCGCCGCGGCCCAACGACTATCATCCCGATCATCGCTATACCGGCGTCCTGGTGCAAGATGCCGCCTACATGGTGGTGGTCCCCAATGTCTGCCCGGATACTCCTCCCCTGCGAAAGAACCCCGTGTTTCTTTACTACGAGGATCATTTCCAAAATCCGTCGCCCTTTCGCCCGGATGTGGCCATCGACATCGATAGCGTCTTCGACAAGAAGATCGACGCGCTGGACGCGCATGTCTCCCAAGTTTATGAATGGCTGCCCTGGGTGGATCACAAACTGGAGGAAGTGCCCAAAGACCCCGTCGAGCGCAAGCGCTGGCTTGCCCAGAGTCGGGATTACGAAGTCTCTCCGGCAGTGCGCCATGCGCTCGAGAAATGGTATGGGCCGCAACGCGCCGCCGGCATCCGCCACGCCGAAGCTTTCGAAGTCTGTGAGTATGGCTATCAGCCTACCGAAGCCGATCTGCGGCAGCTTTTCCCAATGTTGAAGTAAGTACACTCGGCCGCCCATCCCCTTGCACAGGAGGATAGGGTCTGATATAAGGACGTTACCTGACCTCCACACCAGGCTAACGGTTCCGGTCATGACCGCGAAGAAGAAAACGCCGATGGCGAAGACTCCGGACAGGCGAGACCTTCCGGAAGCATCCGCATCCCAGGATGGTGCGAACGGGCAAACTGCCCAGCCCACGGTCGCAAATCCGCCGCCCCGCAGCCAGATGGAGATGTTTGGGGACGGTATGCGGCTGTTTCACGCGCGCCAGTTGGGTCAGGCACGGGAATTATTTTTGTCGGCATCGAGCGGTCCCGATCGCGCCGTCTCGCACCGCGCCGCTCTGCATGCCCGCATGTGCGACAACCGGCTCGAGTCTTCGAGCGTAGTCCTCAGCACGCCGGAGGATCATTATAACTACGCCATTACACTCATCAATTCCCGCAATTTCGAGGCCGCGCAAGAGCACCTGCGCGCCGCGCTTACAGCCGAGCCCTCCGCCGACCATGTGCTCTATGCTTTGGCAGCTTGTCAAGGGATGGCTGGAGATTTGCAGGGAGCCTATGAGAATCTGAAACGTGCCATCGATCTACAACCCCGTAACCGCCTGGCCGCCCGGCAGGATCCCGATTTCGCTTCTTTCGCCGGCCTGGCGGCTTTCTCCCGGCTGCTCTACCCGGACAAATAGAATTCGTAGCGGCGGCCTCGCGCGCTGCCTCCCTCCGATCTGCCGCTATGCCTAACCGGGGACCGTTGCGCATCGTTGCCATCGGCGGCGGAACGGGCCTGTCGGCCTTGCTGCAGGGGCTCAAGCCGTATGCTAAACCAGGCCGCCGGGTGCTGCTCGACATTACCGCGGTCGTGACCGTCACCGACGATGGAGGAAGTTCCGGCCGCCTCAGCCGCGCGTTCGATGTGTTGCCTCCCGGCGACATCCGCAATTGCATGGTGGCGCTCTCTGAAGACGAAGCTCTGCTTTCGCGGCTGTTCCAACACCGCTTCCAGACCGGCCACGGGCTCAAGGGTCACAGTTTCGGCAATCTGTTTTTGACCGCCCTCACCCAAATTATGGGCGACTTCCCGGAAGCTGTGCGAGCCTCTTCAGAAGTGCTCAAGATCGTGGGCCGCATCTATCCTGCAACAGTTGCCAATGTCGCGCTGGAGGCCACGATGGAAGATGGCAAGCACGTGATCGGCGAAACCAACATCAGCCGCAGTCGCGCTCCCATCCGCCGTATCCGTCTGCGGCCCCGCCGGGTGCGGCCCATGGGCGATACGCTCACCGCCATCGCGCAGGCGGATCTCATCACCCTCGGCCCCGGTTCCCTCTACACCAGCGTCATCCCTAACTTGCTGGTCGAAGGCATCTCCGCCGCCATTCGCCGGTCCCCCGCGATCAAGGCCTATTTTGTGAACCTGATGTGGCAGCCTGGGGAGACGGGGAATTACAGCGCCTCCGACCATATCCGCGCGCTCCATAAGCATGCCGGCGGCAAACTGATCGACTACGCCATACTGAATGTGCGGCCCATTCAACTGGCCCTGCGCAAGCGATACGAAAAGAACCAGGCGCTTCCGGTTGAGAACGACATCGATCGGATCTTCAGCATGGGCATTAAGGTCGTGACCGCCAATCTGCTGCAGGAATCGAAAAAGATCCGCCACGATCCGGTCGAGACGGCGCAGGTCGTCGTCAGGCTGGCACAGGAGGGCCGCCGGCATCAGCTCGCCGCGGCGAAAGGAAAATAGGAACCATGGAAACGCCGGTGACCGTTGTAGTTCTCGCGGCCGGGTTGGGCACGCGTATGAAGTCGCGTAAGGCCAAGGTGCTCCACCGTGTGGGCGGCCGCAGCCTGATCGAGCATGTGGTCCGCACCGCGCAGGCGCTCGCTCCGCCTGAGCGCATCTTTGTAGTGGTGGGGCATCAGGCCGAGAGTGTGCAAGCGGCAGTCTCGGCGGCTGGCGTGGGCTTCGGCTTCATTCATCAAAATGAGCAAAGGGGCACCGGCCACGCACTGATGGTGGCCGCCGACCGCCTTTCCCGCCTGGATGGCCTGCTCGTCATTCTCTACGGGGACTGCCCGCTGATCCGGGCGCGCACGCTCGAGGGGCTGGTCGCCGCGCAGCAATCCTCTCAGGCGGCCGGCACCATTCTTACTGCCATCATGGACGATCCTACAGGCTACGGACGCGTGCTGCGCGACAGCCAGGATCGGGTCACCGGCGTCGTCGAACAGAAGGCCGGGACACCGGAACAACTCTCCATTCGAGAAGCCAACATGGGTCTCTATTGCTATCGCGCCGAGCCGTTTTGGAGGCACATACAAGAGCTCCAACCCAATAATCCGGTACACGAATATTATCTGACCGACATGGTCGAGATTCTCAACAAGGCGGGATACCCCATCGGCGCATTCCTTATCGATGACCCGCGCGAAGTGCTGGGAATCAACGACCGCGAGGAACTGGCCGTGGTGGATCGCCTGCTGCGGGAGCGCAAAGTCCGCGAACTGATGCTGGCCGGCGTCACCATCGAAAAGCCGGAGACCGTCACCATCGATCCCGCCGTCGAGATCGGCATCGACACCATCGTTGAACCATTCGCTCAAATCCTCGGCTACACCGTCATCGGCGAAAACTGCCGGATCGGGGCTTGCGCGATTGTGCGCGATTCCGAGTTGGCCGACGATGTAGAAGTAGGGCCGTTCACCATCATCGCCACATCGCGCCTGGAACGAGGCGCCCACGCGGGCCCATTCGCGAGACTGCGCATGGAGAACCACCTGGGGCCCGGCGCGCACGTCGGCAATTTCGTCGAGCTGAAGAAGACGCGGCTCGAGGCTGCGTCGAAGGCCATGCACCTGGCGTACCTGGGCGACTCGCAGATAGGGGCGAATGTGAATGTGGGCGCGGGCACCATCACCTGCAATTACGACGGGTACCGCAAGTATCCAACCAAAATCGGTGCAGGAGCGTTCATAGGCAGCAACTCCACGCTGGTTGCGCCCGTGCAAGTGGGCGATGGCGCCTATCTCGCGGCCGGCTCCGTGATCACCGGAGATGTGCCCGCCGACGCTCTGGGCGTGGCGCGGGCCCGTCAGGTGAACAAGGAAGATTGGGCCAGAAAGCGCAGAGAGCTCGGGAAATAGCTATGGATCGCAAAACATACTACATTCTCGAATGCGTTTCGTAAATGGTCCCGCCGAACTGTTCCTCAAGGCGCTCGGCCTCATTTACCTTATCGCTTTTGTGTCCTTCGGAGTGCAGGCAGATGGGCTGATCGGCTCGCAGGGCGTGCTGCCGCTAACGAATTATCTGCGCGGCATGCATGAGGCCATGGGCATGCGTGCATGGTGGTATGCGCCCACGGTATTTTGGGCCAGTTCGAGCGATCTGGCGCTGCGCGTCGCCTGGATCGCCGGCGCGGTGCTCTCCATTGCCGTGACCCTCAGATTTCTTCGCCGGACCTGCCTGACCGTACTGCTGATCCTTTACCTCTCGGTCTCGACCGCCGGTCAGGATTTCTGGTCGTTCCAGTGGGATATCCTCCTGCTCGAAGCCGGCTTTCTGGCTATCTTTCTGGACTCTTCGCCGGGGCGCCGCTGGCTCTTTCGCTGGCTGCTGTTCCGGCTGATGTTCATGTCCGGGCTGGTGAAGCTGCTGAGTGGCGATGTTGCCTGGCGCGATCTGACGGCGCTCGGCTATCACTACGAAACACAGCCGCTGCCCACGCCCATCGCCTGGTACATGTTCCAGCTCCCCGGCTGGTTTCAGAAAGCTTCGACGGCGTTTGTGCTGGGCGTGGAATTGCTCGTGCCGTTTCTGATCTTCGCGCCGGCCCGGGTGCGGCGCATGGCGGCATGGCTGCTGATCGGTCTGCAGATCCTGATCCTGCTCACAGGCAACTACACCTTCTTCAACCTGCTGGCTATCGCGCTTTGCCTGTTTCTGTTCGAGGATCGGCCACTGGCTTCGCCCGAAACAAAACTGCAGCGCGGCATTACCGTCGCGGTGATGGCCTTCGTCCTGGTAACCAGTGGACTGCAGTTCCTGGAGATGTTCTCCTTTCCGCTGCCGGCGGCGGCGCTCGGTTATCTAAGCTCGATTTCCCCACTGCGCATCGTCAATACCTATGGCCTGTTCGCGGTGATGACCACCACGCGCCCCGAGATCATAATGGAAGGCTCGCAGGATGGCGACACCTGGCTGCCGTACGAATTCCGCTATAAGCCGGGCGATCTGCGGCGCGCGCCGCCTTGGGTGGCGCCGTATCAACCGCGGCTCGATTGGCAAATGTGGTTCGCGGCGCTGGGCAGCCCGCAACAGAACACCTGGTTCTACAATTTTGCCGTCCGGCTGATGCAGGGTTCGACGCCCGTGCTTCGCCTGCTGGCCAAGAATCCTTTTCCAGGTAATCCGCCGCGTTATATCCGCGCGCTGGTTTATGACTACCAGTTCACGGACTTCTCCACGCGCAAGTCGAGCGGCGCATGGTGGCGGCGCGAGCTGAAGGCGACGTACCTCGCGCCTGTCTCGTTACGCGCCCGCTGACACGCCGGCCACGCAGCGCACATTATCGATCAGGCGCGTCCGTCCCACCCATACCGCTGCCAGCACGCGCACCGCGCCCGTAATGTGTTCGACGGGCTGCATCTCTTGCTCTTCCGCAATCTCCAGATACTCAATACGCATGCGCGGCTCCCCCGCCAGTGTTTCCATCGCTGCGCGACGCACGTCCGCCGCGCTGGTCTCTCCCGCGGTAATGCATTCCGCAGCGTTGCGCAACGCGGCATAAATCCGCGGCGCGATGGAGCGCTCTTCCGTGCTCAGATGCTGGTTGCGTGAGCTCAGCGCCAGACCGTCCGGTTCTCGCACGGTCTCGACTCCGATTACCTCAACCGGCAAGTTAAGGTCGTTGACCATGCGGCGCACAACAGCCAACTGTTGCGCATCTTTCTCGCCGAAGTAGGCGCGCACGGGCTGCACGATCTGAAGCAGTTTCAGCACTACGGTTGCCACACCGCGAAAATGGCCCGGCCGGAACCGCCCTTCCATGTGGTCCGCGACACGCATCACGTCGACCCAGGCAAGCTGGGGCTGCGGGTACATCTCTTCGAGAGGCGGCGCAAACACCAGGTCCACACCGTGTGCCTCGCAGAATGCCAGGTCCGTCTCAAGCGGGCGCGGATACTGCAGGTAATCCTCGCTCTGGTTGAATTGACTCGGATTGACGAAGATGCTGACCGCCACCGCGGCCGCCTCGCGCCGCGCCTCATCGATCAAACGGCCGTGGCCGGCATGCAGCGCGCCCATGGTGGGCACGAGACCCACCGGGCCTTCCTCTTTCGCGAGAAACCTGCGCGCCTCAGAAATCGATACAACTGTGCGCAACTCTACTCTGCCTCAATCAGTGAGGCCGCCGGAGCGCGGCGTTGAGGCGCTGGAAAACAGCCGCTGCGCACGTCATCGGCGAAAGCCCTGACTGCCGCTACGGTCTGATCGCCCAGTTCCCCATACCGCTTCACGAAGGCAGGGACGCCGTCCTGCGAAAGGCCGAGCATGTCGTAGCTCACCAGCACCTGCCCGTCGCAGTAAGGTCCCGCGCCGATACCGATGGTGGGGATGCGCAACTCTTTGGTTACCGCATGAGCCACTTCCGACGGAATCGACTCGAGCACTACCGCGAAGGCGCCCGCCTCTTCCAACGCGTGCGCGTCCGCAAGCAACTGCTCGGCGTCCTCCTCGAGCGTAGCCTGCCGCCGGAATCCGCCAAGCTGGTGAACCGATTGGGGCACCAGACCGAGGTGGCCCATCACGGGGATGCCTACCTCGACGAGTCTCGCGGCAGCTTCCACCACCGCGCCCCCGCCTTCCATCTTCACCGCCGCGGCTCCGCCTTCCTGAATAAGCCGGCCGGCATTGCGTACGGTTTCGGGGATGCTCACCTGGAAGGTGAGGAACGGCATGTCGGCCACCACCAGCGCCCGCCCGGCACCGCGGCTTACCGCCCGTGTGTGATGCACCATGGCGTCCAATGTCACCGGCAGCGTGGTCTCGTAGCCGAGCACCACCATTCCCAGAGAATCGCCCACCAGCATGACGTCGATACCGGCGCGATCCAAAAGGCGCGCCATGGTGTAGTCGTAAGCCGTCAACATGGCGATACGCTCGCCGCGCCGTTTCATGGCTTCGAGATCGGGCACGCGGATGCGCGTGAGTTCAGGCATCCTGTTCTCCTTTGGCGCGGGTTTATTCGTTGGGCGCCTTGGCGGACTCTCTACCAGGATAACAACCGCGTGGCGAGCGCCGCTATGGCTACCACTGCACGGTGGTCACGCTGTACGGGCCAACGGTGATCGGATTGGCGGAGGTCGTAGTCATAACCTGAACGTTGGTCTGATTGGTCGCAGTGTTCGCAGCGGTGTCACTGGCATTAGAGACATACGTGACCGTCACCGACTGCTCCAACAAGCTGCCGTTGACCTCAATCGCGAAGGGTAGCGACTGGTTTGATTTGTTGGTGATAAAAAGGTAGTGCGTCCCGTTAATGCCTTGGTAGCCTTGGGCAAATACGGCGGGGATCGGCTGGCCGCCGTATCCCTGAACCGGACTCGTTGGAACCGTGGGAACGGTCCCGTTCACGGTGGTGGGCCAGATGGCGTTGCTGCTGTTGATCGCGAGGTTAGCCACCTGCAGAGCAAGTCCGCTGGTCGAATAATAGAATTGGAACTGAGTATTGGGGTTGGTAGCCGTATTCGTCGAGTAACTGGGGTTACTCTGCACCTGCCCAATCAAGTAACTCTCATAGTCATTTACCGCGCGAATGATCCCTTGCTGGAAAGTATTCCCCAGGTACAAGCCCTGCACGGCCACGCCTTTGACGTACGGCAAAGTTGACATGCGCGCAATGTATTCTGCAAGGAAAATCCCATTATACAGATAGGTCTCAAAATTCAGCGTGGCGTAAGCGTCGGAGTCGAACTCAGTAATGAAAATGGGCGTATTCAGACCAACCAACGGCGCCAGATAGGAGCTGATATACGCCGTCGAGGCATAGCCCAGAACAGAGTTCAATTGCGCTTCTTCTTGGGCCGTGGTGAGCGTGCTGCTCGTGATGGGGTAGATGTGGGTCGAGACCGCATTCCAGTATTGAGGAGTGTAGGCGTTCATGCCGCTATCCCAAGCCGGGTAACCAGCACCATTAAATGAGCTGAACTTTCCTTGATAGAACAGCCCGACAGTGGCGCTTGGCTGGGTCGCAGCGATGTCTTGGTAATAAGGATTATATTGGGCAGTCGCGTAGGATGCTGGCGTCGGGTAAATCAGCGGATACCCATAGGGCTCGTTGGCCAGTTCCCACTCGATCACATTCAAGCCGGCATTCTGCGCCGCGGTAACCATGAGGCCGGCCGAATTCGGGTCAGTGTCCGTAAAGCCGTTAAAACACACCAGGGCATTGGCCCCGACGTAGGCGGTGAGTTGGGAAAAATCTGAATAGCAGGTGCCCGGCGGAGTGGTGGTAAAGCAAACACCCCCTTTGGCTTGTCCCAGGGCGGAGCCCTTATTCAGTCCGCCCAGCTCGGTGGTATTCAGATCCGGGGTAAGCTCGCTGATCCAGGTCTTATTTTCGTGCGCGGTTTGCCATTCAAAAGCCATCGAGTCGAGACCGCCGGGATAACGGATGAAGCCGGGCTTCAAAGGCAATACCATGGCTTCATATTTCGGGTCAGTGTACTCAACCCCGGTAATCAGGTTCGAATCGTTGAAACCACTGAAGCCCGTGGGGATCGTGGTGGGCGAAGTAGTATCAATGGTGACATACGGAATGGATGCCTCGATGGTGAAGCCGTTAGCCAGTGAGACCTGCTGGGAACCCGTTATCACGGTAACGGTCTGAGACCCCGTTGCCGCCGAAGCGGTGATGGAGATTTGTGCTGTGGCGGTGGTTGGGCTGGTAACGGTCACCGGTCCGGGCTGACCCGCTACTCCACCTCCCACTGCGATACCCGCTCCAAAGTTCGCCGTGGTGGTCCCCTGGACAAAGTTTGTATAAGACCCCGTAATACTTACCTGGAGCGCAAGCCCCGCATTCGCCGCGTTGGGCGATAGCGTGAGGATGGTGGGTGCGGGGTTGATGGTCAAGGCAAACGACTGAGTCGCAGTTACGGAATCGGTGTCGGTTACCTGTATGGTAAAGTTCGCAGTGCCGGAGGTGGTGGGCTGGCCGCTGATCAAGCCCGTGGCGGGGGTGAGCGAAAGACCCGCCGGCAAAGTTCCCGCACTCACCGACCATGTGTAACTCCCGCTGCCGCCGGTTGCCGTCAGCGTCTGGCTGTAGTTCACGCCCACCTGGCCGGTTGGCAACGGCGAGGTAGTGGTGATCAGCAGTACCGGATTGACGGTCAGGGCGAAAGCCTTGGTGGCGGTTGCGGAAGTGGTGTCCGTCACTTTAATCGTGAAGCTGAAGGCGCCCGAGGTGGTGGGCTGGCCGCTGATCACGCCGGTGGCAGTGGCTAGAGAAAGACCCGCCGGCAGAGTTCCCGCACTCACCGACCAGGTATAGCTCCCGCTGCCGCCGGTAGCGGCCAGGGTCTGACTATAGTTCACTCCCACCGTACCCATGGGCAACGGGGAGCTGGTAGTGATGACAAGAGGCGCATCAATGGTCAGGGTAAATGCCTTGACCGCGATCGCTGAGGTCGAGTCGGTAACTTGAATCGTGAAGCTCGCAGCGCCCGCCCCGGTGGGCACGCCGCTGATCAACCCGGTCGCCGTGGTTAGAGAAAGACCGCCCGGCAGAGCTCCCGCGCTCACCGACCAGGTATAGCTCCCGCTGCCGCCGGTAGCGGCCAGGGTCTGGCTATAGCTCACTCCGACTGTGCCCAGGGGTAACGGGGAACTGGTCGTGATTACCAGGGCCGGATCGATGGTCAAGGCGAACACCTTGCCTGCGGGATGCCCGTCGCTGTCGGTTACCAGTATTTCGAAGTCAGAAACGCCCGCGGCCGTGGGCTGACCGCTAATCTGGCCAGTGGCCGTATTCAGCGTGAGTCCGGCGGGCAGGGATCCCATTTTTACGGACCATACGTATCCACCGCTGCCGCCCGTAGCCGCCAGGGTTTGCGAATAGCTCTGGCCCACCGTGCCGGTCGGGAGGGGCGAGGTTGTGGTGATTACCAGGGAGGCATTGACGGTCAAAGCCGAGGTATTAGCGCTTTGAAACGCATTACCGGTCGACGTGGTTCCAGCGATGGAAACTTTATAAGGAGTTGCCGCCGGGACAGCCAGGGAGGAGGGAATTTTGAAGATCACTCTTTCGGTGCTTCCGGAAACAACTGTTACCGACGAAGCCGTGGTAGTCGCCGTGGGTGCGCCAGTGACGGTGGAGCTCAATGTTACAGTTACGTTGGCAGGCGGAATGGTCCCGCTCGGAAAACCATGCCCGGTGACACTGATGTTGGAAACCCCGGCATCGCCTGAGGTGGGCGACGTCGCAGAATACAGCGTGACAGACGTAGTTGCCAGTAGAGGCAGCGATCCGGATAACGACGCCAGCACCAACAATACCTGGAGGCCGCGCAACCAGCAGACCCCGGACAGCAATTCCTTTCGTGAATTCCTCATGTCAATCCGCTCCTGTGGTTTCCGGCCGACTCAGACGTAGCAATGCCGACGCAGACATACAATTCAGATTCCGAGATTCTCGATTCTGGCCCGGTTAGGATCGGGAAGTCAAGGGCCGTTGGACTACGGGTACTGGGCCAGTATTTAGTTGCACACCCAGCGGGCTGCTACACCTGCTCTGGTTCTGCCGCCGTGACTCGGATCTCCACCGTCTTCTCTCCCAGATATGGATGCCGCGCGTGCAGCCGAATAGTGCCCGACGCCTCCCTGCTCCGAATCCAGATTGCGCCTACGCCGGCCGCCAGCGAGAACGGGTTCTCGCCAATGATCTCGCCGGGACCTTCCAGGCGCAGTGCAATCGCTCCCGTTGAGAACGGGCGGGCGCCGCCCTGCTCGTTGGTCACCCGCAGCACCACACGGGTCGTATCCACGCCATCGCCCAGCAGTTCTACGTCATCGGCCTCGACCTGCAACTGCCGGTCGCAGTCGTTGCCCGGCAGCGTCTTCGAGATGACCTTTTCACCTCCGATGTAACCGTCGATGCGCAGATCGCCCCAGCCTTCCAGGCCGTGGGTCATCAGATCGCTCACAAAAGGCGGATGCGGCAGGTTCCCGTAAGTGGCCCGATCGGGATCGACTTCCGTCATCAGCGTTCCGTGAAGATAAATTTTCAGGTGGTCGCAATTGGAAGCGATTACCGCGTGGCGGATGCCGCCGCCTTCGGATTGATCGCCCTGCGACCAGTTGAAGCACGGCTCCAGCACGATCTCCTCTTGGGGGTCGCACTGCGAGCGGTAAAAATATCCGGCGGGCTTGGCGATACGGAAGATATCGGTCACGCCGTGATAGCAAATCTTGTCGCCTGAACCGAAGTTGGCATGGGTGTTGTAGTCGAACGCGCACCAGCCCAGGCCGCCGGCATAGCGATCGTCCGACGCCAGTTGATTGTGCACGCGCGCGTGCCGCAGGGCGTGCTCCATCACCCGGTCCACATTGTCATTGCGCTTGGTCGGAAACATGTGGCCGCTGAATTCCGTGTTCAAATACAGCGGGTGGTTGGGCGCCACCAGCGGAAACCCGAAATCGTTGCGCGTGAAGACGTCTTCGAGCAGCTCCGATCCCGCGAAGTAGCGTACGCCGCCGGTCTGCCGCGAATCGTCCAGTTCATGCGCCACCGCGTTGGTACGCGTATAGAAATCGTGATTATCGCGCGATTCGTTGATGCGCACGCCCCAGAGCACAATGGAGGGATGGTTCCAATCGCGGCGAACCATCTGCTCCACATTGCGAACCGAGAGATCCTGCCAGGCTTTGTCGCCGATGTGCTGCCAGCCGGGAATCTCCTCGAATACCAGCAGCCCGGCCTCGTCGCAGGCGTCCAGGAAGTGCGTCGATTGGGGGTAATGCGAGGTTCGCACCATGTTGCACTTCAACTCTTTTTTCAGGATCAGCGCGTCGCGCTGCTGTACGCGCGCCGGCATGGCGCCGCCGACAAAAGGAAAAGTCTGATGGCGGTTCAGGCCGCGCAGCTTGATGTGGCGTCCATTCACCTGGAAGCCCTGGGGCGTAAAGCGCGCTTCACGGAAGCCGATACGCGTGGAATGCTCGTCGATGCCTTTCCGGCCCTCTTCGAGGCGCGCGGTCACCTGGTACAGCTTGGGATGATCGAGGTCCCAGAGTTCCACCGTGCCCAAATTTTCGAGCGTCACCGTATGCGCGCCGCCCGAAGCGGGCACCTCCCGGCTGGCCGCGGCCAGCGTGCGATTCCCATCGCGCAACTCCACTTTCAACGTCAACGGAGGCTGGGTCGATCCCGCCTGCTCGCTCAGAAAGCATTTGACCTCGACGCGGCGCCCCGCACCCAGCACGTCCACCGGCTTGGCGAAGATGTTTTCCACGTGAACTTTCGGCACCGCGCGCAGCGAGACTTCCCGGTAAATGCCGCCGAAGGTCAGATAATCGATCTCCCCGCCAAAAGGCGGGATATCGGCCCGCTCGGTCGAATCCACTTCCACGGCCAGCACGTTCGATCCGTCCCAGCGCAGGTGCGGCGTTAGATCGAAGGAGAAGGGCGTGTAGCCACCGCGATATTCGCCGAGCCTGCGGCCATTAATGGTTACCGTCGCGGCTGTCATGACTCCGGCGAAGTCCACAAAAATACTGCGGCTCTTCAACTCCACCGGCAGCTTGAAGTGCCTCCGGTAGATCGAGACAAACTGGAAATCCTTTTCATCGAAGCTGTGCCAGGAAAAGGTCTTGTTGCTGTGGGGGAGGGTGACGCGCTGGAATTTACTGTCGTCGAAATCCGCGGCGGCGCAGCCTGAAACGACGCGCCCGCCATAGAGCCAGTTGCGGTTCATGGAGAGAACGTGCCTTGGGGAGGCGTCCAGTGGACGCGCCTGGGCCCGTCCGGCCGCCTGCCATAAGGCCGCCCCGCCGCCAATTCCGGCCGCGCCCGAAATGATAAAACCTCTTCGGTTGACTGGTTGCATGAATATGAATCTTAGCGCGGCGCGCCGGTGCTCAAGCGCAGGCACGCTTCAAAACAAATTCATCTGCCGCAGCCGCATGGGCCACATGCGGACCGGTAGCGGCGCGACTTCCAGTTCCTCGGAGAGCCACATCTGTCCGCTTTTCCGGGCTCGCGTGCGCCTGGTCATGGCAATGCGCTGGGCCGTCTCGTACTTCGAATGGCAGCTCGGACATAGCACGGTGAGCGAGGAACGGTCCGCCGGATCGTGCGAGAGATGCACCACATTCAGCAGCCGGTGCGGCCGGTGGCACATCTGGCACACATTCCCGGCGGCTTCGAGCATACTGAGCCGGAATTTGCGCCAGCGCGCGTCATAGTACTTTCTGTATTCGGCTCGTATGGGCATCTCGCGCCGCTAGTGTCATTGTCCTGCAACACGAGTGTTTGTCAAGGGGGGCAGCTAACAGATCTGCGGTTCACTGAATCATAGTATCGTCAAAAGGCTGATTGACGGCCGCACTTGCCTCACCCATTTTCTGGAAATGATACCGGCGCATCTCCACAGCGATCCCGTGGGCGTCGCTTCGCACAATTCGTCCGGTCATGCGCAACTCGACAAAGGGCGCATCCACCGCTACCGTGGGCCATCGAATCGAGAGCTCCACAGCGGGACCTTGGGCCAGTTCATTCTCCGTCTGGAACAGAACGCCACCACTGCTGATGTTTCCCGTTCTGCCGGTGCCCGTTTTGACCACCTCTCCGCCTTCGATGATCTTGTATTGCAACTCCAAAGCAACGGGGTACCGCCACTGCATGCGGCGCTCGCCGCGATTACCGTCCTTGACCACATGGCCCTCCCTGGAACCCCATTATCAGGTACCGGGAGCGATTAACGTAGTCATACGGGTACTACACGAGTACGTGGCGCGAGGCCGGTTAAGCTAACATTTCTGCCGGATCAGCTCTTGCCAGGCGCAGGGCCGCCCGCAAGCTATGCGATTCCGATAGCCGCAGCATGGCGAAAAACGAGCGCAACAGCGCCGGACCCTCGTTGGGCCAAAGTTGCGCCAGCGGACGCCGCACACCATCCTCGCACTCATAGAAGAAGCGATCCACCCAGCGCCGCCGCTCGATCCCCGGATGGCAGCGCACGATGTCCTTAACGGTCTCGAACCAGCGCATCCGCAGTGGCTCACGATACTGCGGCATGAATAGCACCCGGCTCAGCCCCTCACGCCGTATTTCCGCGGCGAATTCCGCGAAGTTCACCGCCTGCGTCAAGTTCAGGTTGGCGTTGGGCTCCAGGCCGTGCCGGTCGCCTCCCGAGATGGCCGGCCGTGCGAAGACACGCGCTAACTCGAGAGTCTCCTGGTTCTCTTCCCATGTGCGCAGGCCGTTCAACTCCAGGGCATGAATCCATTTGCCGTAGCTCGCAACAAGCGCTCGAACCGCCGCGCGATGGTTCTCCATGCCGATGGAGGCTTCGTCCCACAGCGGATGGTTCAGAACTACCAGGATTTCGTCGTGTTCGCTGAGCATCTCGAGCAGTTCACTGAGCCGTGACGGATCCGGATGCGCGGTGTACCGATGCATCTCGGCGGCCATCTGGCGCGCTCGAATGGCGGGGAGATTGTGCACCCCCAAATGGAAAAAGGTGGGCCCAAACGGGATAGTCCACTCGAACGAAATCGGCGCGGCGGATTCCGGACAGCTCCGCCGCGCCGCTAAAGCCCCTTCGACATCGTCGTGATCGGTAAGCGAGACGATGGGTTGCGGGCCCAATGCTCGAATCTGTCCGGCTTCCACCGCGTGCGCCTCCTCCGGCGCGAGCGGCGGAGTCCACAGCACTCGCCCGAGTTCCATGACGTGGCCCGTAGCGCGGCGGTGGTGCCAGCCCGCCAGGCGCAGCGCCGCGGGGATGAGGGGCAGAGGCAGTTTGAACGTGTGCAGAAAGCGCAGATTCTCCCAGGAATGGTGCGTGTGGCCGTGTAGCGAAATCGCGCTCCGAAAGCCTTCCGCCGCGCTCTGGTCTTTCCAAAGAAAATGCAACGAGGTTCTCTTCATCAAGCCTCCCAAGCAATGGCTAAAAACATTTCGACATAGAAATGTTCCTATTGAAAGAGTACGGCCGGGTCGGTTGCAGATCGATGAATAAACGATGAAATCTTACGGGGATGGAATGACACGCGAGCGCTCGAGGAATATCCCGGCACGCTCCCGGCCCATGTAGCGTTCCAGCAGGGCCAGGGGCGCGCCCCTCAGATCGGCCATCATCAAGGCATCCACGACATTTGAAAAATGCGGGTCGATATTGAATCCGAGTACACGGCCTCCGGCCCTCATGCATTGCTTGATCAATATGGGCACGCCTTTGCCGTCGCGTTCCAGGTCGGCGATGGGCTCCGCGAGTTCTTCGAGGGCGCGCGGGCGCCACGCAGGGCCATGGCTCCGGCGATAGGGCCGCCGCGGTTTGACCAGATGCGCGAGACTGGCGTGCTTCTGCGTTTCCAGAAAATTGACCAACAGGTTGCGTGAGGCGGCGGCGTACTCGTTGCTGATGCTGACGGCACCGAAGAGCACCGCGCATTCCGGATGCGCCGCGACATACTGCGTGATACCTTTCCACAACAACAGCAGCGGCGCGTAGTGCTTCTGATAATCCGCCCGTATGAAGGAGCGCCCCAGCTCGAGTGCCGGTCCGGTGAGTTCGAACAGCTCCGGGGCGAAAGAGAACAACGTATTCGAGTACAGTCCCCGCACGCCGAAACGAGGCAGCAGCTCCGCGGTAGGTCCAAGCCGGTAGGCGCCCGCTATTTCGCGCGCCTTCCGGCTCCACAGAAACAGGTGCAGGTAGTGCGGATCGAATCCATCCAGGTCGAGCGGTTTGCCGGTGCCTTCTCCAGCGCGGCGAAACGTCAGCTCGCGCAGCCGTCCGATCTCGCGCAGTGCATTGGGGATGAGATCCGCGGCCGCCAGGTAGACTTCAAATTCCTCGTTGGCGCACACCGGCGCGAGGCGTCCGACCTCATCGGCCAGTAATTCGCCCGGCGTTTCCGGAGCCACTGGCTTAGTCACTGAGCTAGATGCGGCGCGGACTGGCTCCCGCTCGTGGCGGCTGGCAAGCAGATAGGTGCGGAATCGCAAATATTCAATCGCCTCTTTGTCACCGTCGAACGTTTCGAGCGAGTTCGCCGCCACCGGCCTGCCCACACGCATTTCGACAACCTTGCCGCGCTTGTTGAGCATCTCGCGCGGCAGATTGGCCGTGCGCAACCGCGGATGCAGCGCGCCTATGAGCTGAAATCCCAACCCGTTGGAGCCCTTGAAATATACCGGAACGGCCGGACAATGGGCGGCCCGGATCAGGCGTGCCACCCCACCGTTCCAGGGAGGATCGACGATGCCGCGATCCTTCCAGTTCAGCCGCGCCACATCGCCTGCCGGAAACAGAACCAGCATTCCGCCGCTACGCAGCCATTGCAGGCATTCGCGCACCGGCTTGCCATTCTGCCGCACCGACTCTTTGCCGCCGTATGGATTTACGAAAATGAAACCTTCGCGCAGTTCGGTAGCGGCTGCCAACAGCGCATTGGCCACGATCTTGAAATCCGGCCGTATGCGCTGTAAAACCGCGGCAAGCAGCGCGGCTTCCAAAAATCCGAAGGGATGATTGGCAGTGACAACCGCCGGTCCGGTGGCCGGTATGCGCTCCAAATCTTGGGCGTCGATGCGGCAAGTAACATCAAGAAGGGCCAGCAGCCGTTCGAAGATATTGCGCCCGCGGCTTTCGCGCCCGGCCGATTGCACGATCTCTTGCAGCCGGTCAACCAGAAGCAGTTTCTGAATGGCAGGCTCAACCGGAGCCAGAAAGCGCCGCAGCGGTTCGGCAAACAGCGCTCCTAAGTCGATAGGCGCCCCCGGCGATAAGTTTGGCATGGCCCCGGTATAGCAGGAGCCCGGTTACATGAGTGTGAAGAAGCGCTGAAAGAGAGATTAATTGAGTAGCTGCAACGATCTCTTATGCCAGTAAGTCGGCGACAGCTTTGCCCTTCCCGTCCTTAGTTACATAGAAGGGGCGTTTCTCGACGACGTAAGCAGTGTCGGGAGCTATGCCCATGGCCGTGTAGATGGTGGCGTGTAGATCTTCAATTGTCACCGGATTTTCCACGATGCTGCAGGGCCGCTCGTCGGCGGTCCGGCCATAGAGCTTGCCTTTCGGTGCGCCACCGCCAAACATCAGCACGGAACACGCCTCGGTGAAATGCCGGTGCATTCCGTAATGCTTCGGCTCGGTCATGATGTCAGGCTGTTTGACCTGATCTTTTACCGTGGCGCCCGGCTTGCCTTCGGTCATCATGTCGCGGCCGAACTCACTGGCCAGCACCACCAGCGTGCGATCCAACAAACCGCGCTCTTCCAGATCGAGAATCAATTGCGACACGGGCGCGTCGATGGTCTCCTTCATCCCGATCGCGCGCTTGTGACCGTTCTCGTGAGTGTCCCAGTAGCGGAAGGGAATGTACTCGGTGGTCACTTCGATGAAGCGCGCACCCGTTTCCGCGAGGCGCCGCGCCAGCAGGCAACCCAGCCCAAAGCGGCCCGTGTTGTAAGTGTCATAATGCGCCTTTGGCTCCAGACTCAGATCGAATGCCTTGGCGGCCGGCGAGCTGAGCAGCCGTTGCGCATTGTCGACCGACCGCAGCAGGCTCTCGCGCTGGAAATCGCTGCCATACTGGCCCACGGGGCTCGCCGCCACCAGCTTCTTGTACTGTTCATAGCGATCGGCGAACCGCTGTGGCCCCACGTGCTCGGATGGGCGCACGCGCGATACGGCGTCCTTGGGATCCGAGATCAAGAACGGCGCATGCTCGCTGCCCAAAAAACCGGCCGTGTGAAAGGCCTTCACCGAATCGGTCTCCGCACCGATTTCGAGATTCTGTCCGATATCGATGAATGCCGGGATCTCGGGATTCCGCGGCCCTAAGGTGCGCGAAATCATGGCGCCCATGTGCGGCGCGGCCACAGACTGCGGAGGCGCGTAGCCGGTGTGCCAGTGATACTGATGGCGGGAGTGCAGGATGAAGCCCAGATCGCCCACACGATGCGAGCGGATCAGCGTGCCCCTGTCCATGATTTTGGCGATGCGTTCCAGACCCGCGGAAATCTTGATGTTGTCGACCACCGTGTCGATCGAAGGAAAGGTGCTGAGCACCCGCTTCGATTCCATACCGGGCTCATATGCCGTGTATTTCTTCGGGTCAAAGGTCTCGGTCTGCGCCATGCCACCGGCCATCCACAGCAGAATCATGCAGTCGGCGCGCGGCGCGACCTTGGTACTGCCGGCCAGCAGACGCGCCTCGGAACCGGCCAGCGCCGCCAGCGCCGCGGCACTCGAAGCGCGCAGGAAATCTCGCCGCGATAGATCCACGTTCATGTCACTCTCCCTATTTTCCATCCACCGAAAAAGCCAATAACACGTTGCCAGGCATGCCGCCGAGGAATCCGTAGCCCGAATTCACGTACAGCATGCCTCCGACCACAACCGGCCCTGGACCGTCGATCGACCCGCCTGTCCCCTTGACGCTGTTCACCGTCGAGTACTCCCTCGCCGTATCCACATCCCATAAGATCCGCCCATCGTTGGTCGAATAAGCCCGCAGATGCCCATCCAGGGAGCCCGAGAACACCACGCCGGGAATTGCCGTTACCGCGGCGGATTGGGCAGGGCTGCGCCCGGCCTTGTCCCCGCATTCCGGAGCAGGCGTGTACCAGGCCCGCTCGCCGGTTGTCAGCTTGAGCGCGAACAGGCCGCCGCCGGCTTTCGGATCGGGCTTGAAGTAGATGCCGAACATGGTCCTCTGGGCGCCCGGCTCCGGACCCTTGGCGGGCGCCGAACTGAAGTCGGAAAGCGCGACGTAAACGTTGGTACCGTCCGCCGCCGAACCCCACTGCACGCCTCCCAACGGGCCCCCCTTGCCCACACGCGTCTGCCACAGCACTTCGCCCTGCTGATCCGGATCGACCGCATGAACCATGCCGGACTTCTGTCCGGCCACCAGCGCCCGCTTGCCGTTCGGCAGATCCACTAAGCCAGGCGACGATCCAAAATCGAAATCCGGTCCCTTGGCCTCCGGGCAATTGTCCCCGGATGGACACCCCAGGTTGAACGCGTCGCCGGAAGTCATCTGTCGCGACCACAGCATTTTTCCGGTGTCCATATCAAACGCAACGAAGGCGTCACTGGTGCGCGCCGGCGGGTCGGAGTAGGAGTCTCCGGTAGTCACGTATATCGCGCGCTTTTTCATATCCACAGTCGGGGACGACCACACTCCGGCGCCGGATGGCCCCCACAACTGAGTGCCTTGCTTGTTCTTGCGAACCGGGTGAGGCGTCTCGGGAATGGTGTAGCTTTCCCAGACCTGTTTTCCGGTGGCCGCATCGAGCGCCGTCACGCCGCCCCGGAATTTGCAGCATTCGTACTGCGGGCTGCCGCCGTTTACCTCCTCGTTGCCGCCCGAAAAGGGAACATACAGCCGTCCGTCGTTAAGCGCCGGAGCCCCCGTAATCATGGCTGCCGGATGCTGTTCCACCCTCACCTTCCATAATAGCGCACCGGTGGACGCATCCACCGCGTAGGCCTGCGCTCGCTGATCGCCGAAGTATGCCGCCCAGCGCGTCCCCGACCGGCCGATACTGATGGCCGTGCGAACCGTCGCATCCGCCGGAAACATCCAATAGGTGCATCCTGTCACGGCATCCAACGAGTAGACTTTGCCTGTGTCGCTGCCGACGAAGATTCTGCCTCCAACGACCGTGGGTTGTGCAAGCGCGCGTATACCGCCGGGAAAACCGAACGCCCACTTGAGCTTCAATCGCCCAACCTGCTCCGCGGTCAAACCCGCCATGGCTGCGGGTTGCAGGCGGCTATTCGCCGCATCCACGCCCCAGCCGTTCCAGTAAGGTCCGGCGAACGGCCGGTCGAAAGCAGCCGCGGGATCCGCGCATAACCCTTGCGCGACGCTCTCGACCATGCCGAACGGTTGGGCGGTGACGAATGCCGCAACAGCCCGCGCCTCAGCCACGGTCAGCGCTTTTCCCTGCTCCGCCATTTTCCCGTTGGTCAAGGCGGCCAGTACGCGCTCGGGCGTCATCAGCTTCATGGCGTCCCGCTGCGGCGCCCGCTCCACCCCCCGATCGTGGCACTGGGCGCAGTGCTTCTGATACACCGCGCCGCCATCGTCTGCGAGCGCTGCGCCAACCCAGATCAATACAAATACTGAAAGCCCGGATGCAGTAACAGACTCCATAGGAAATCCTCGAGCGCGGCAGGCTCCAGGCGCCCGCCCCGAAAATAGTTTCTTACGAGGTTTACTTCATCCGGGTTCGGTTCCCGCGCGAGAAGTTGTAGATATAGCCGGGAAACGGCTTGATCGACGCTCGCGAGCACGGGCGGCGCGGGCACCGGAGGAGGCCCTGCCACGCGCACCAGACGCTCGGGATCGGGCTTGGCGCCGAAAACGAAAAAGCGCACGGAACCTTCGATGTCGCTGGGCAGCGATCGATTATCCAAGACCGCGCGGCCGCGAATGCGTGTGTAGCCTGCGACCGGAATCACCTTCTGCGTGCCCACCGGCAACGGCATAAGACCGGTCAGCTTGCGTGAGCCTGCCGGCCCACTCAGCTCCACTTCCGCCCATCCGGCCAGCGTGCGCGATTTATCGTACGACCCTGCATCCTCCTCGAGCAGCCACAACTGGTGCAAGCCGGAGATGTCGATATTGAATGGCGCGGCGCCTTTGCGTATCACGCCGCTGTCAAAGAGATTGTCCGGAGCGGGCGGCAACTCGCCGAGCAGATGCAGGGCGCCCCGCTGCAGCATATGTTCCAGACTTGCCCCATTGGCCAGCTCCAGCGCCTGAAATGTCGTGGGACGATTGTCGCGCGTGGTGAACACCTGATCGCGGATGGGCCTGCCCAGGGCCAGCGCCAGAGGCGAAGCTTTGAACTGCCAGTCTCGCGCCGGTAGCGCTTCCTTTCCGTTTATCAGCAGCCGCCATTCGCCGGTGACCATCGAAACCGTATCCGCGAATTGCTCGGCCGAGAGCCTGCGTACCAGCGGCCCCCGAAAAACGTAAGGCTTTTCGGCCTGCTCGGCCGTAACCGCGGCGGGCGACTGATAGGCTTTTGACGTCATCAACAGCCGCAACAGATAGCGCAGGTCGCTGCCGTGCGCGGTGAAGTCGGAGGCCAGCCAGTCCAGCAGGTCGGCGTTCCAGGGTTCGCCGTCCATCTCGTCCACCGGCTCGACAAGCCCCCGTCCGAATAGCTTCTGCCAGTAGCGGTTCACGATGGTGCGCGGCACGCGGCCGTTGCGCGGATCGGTAAAAAAGCGGGCCGCCGCCAGGTGCCGTTCCTCGAGCGTGGCATTCTCCGCCACCGTGCCCAGATCGGGATAGAGCAACTGCGGGCCGGTGAATTTGCCGGTCTTCACGTCGCACCGCACCAGCTCGAGTTGCGCGTCCGCCGAGAATAGTGCCGCCATGCCGTAGGATTCCCGCAGCTTATAGCGGTTGACAAAACTGTCGTGGCACGAGGCGCACTTGAGATTAACTCCCAAAAATATCTGCGCGGTGTTCTGCGCCGCCTGCATATACGGCATCTGGCTCGCATTGACGTCGCCGCGCCAGTTCACGCCGATCAGGAACCCCTCCGGGTCATCTTCCTCCGCGGGGTTTACCAGCGCCGCGATCATCTTGTCATACGAGAGGTTGCCTTCGAGCGCGGGCACCAGCCAATCGGTGATGGATTTGCGCTCGCCCTGATAGTTCCCGCCCATGTCGTTGCGCAGCAGGTCGTTCCACCAGCTCACCCAATTCTCGGCGTACATACGGGAGTTGCCGAGCAGCGTATCGATCAGACGGGCACGTTTGTCCGCGCTGGTGTCTTTTAAGAAACTATCGAGCTGTTCCGGAGTCGGCGGCAGTCCCCACAGATCGTAGTAGACGCGCCGGGCGAACCGGGCGTCGTCGGCGATGGCTGGAAATGCCATGGCGTGCCTGGCAAAATATGCGGCAATAAATCGATCGACGGGATGCTCTTCGTGGCCTTCCGGTGTCTCCGGCTGGCGCGGGGCGATGGGCGCGGTCCAGCCCGCGGGAGGGGCCGCGGGGTTCTCGGGCCAGACAGCGCCCTCATCAATCCAGGCGCGTAGCGTGGCGATCTGCGCAGCGCTCAAAGGCTCGCCGCCCGCCGGCATGGTAGCGCCTTTCTTTCCGGTGACTTTCTGAATCAATAGGCTCTCGGCGCCGTTGCCAGGCTCGATCGCCGGACCGCTTATGCCCCCGCTCAGTGCGAGCGCCCGGCTTTCCAGCGACAGACCACCCGCGGGCTTCGCGCCGCTGTGGCAGACAGCGCATCGCGATGCCAGAACCGGATGCACCTCCGTCGCAAAGTCTACGGCCTGTGCGAGCCCTGGCAATCCTGCAACAATGGCCGCGACTCCGATTGTGTAACCAAGTTTCATGGGTCTAGAGGTTCTGGTCCATAATTATATCGCCCCTTGCGCAGCGCACCTGCCGCCGTGTAACATCCGCTTCAGAGGATGCTGTCATGACGACGTGTAGAGTGCCGTGGATTCCTCGGGTTATCGGCATGGCGGTAGCGCTGTCGACCGCCGCGAGCGCCCAGTTTACAGGGGCGCAGGGTAGCCCGTTCCCGGCGGGGTTGAGTCCCGATGCGATAGCCGTGGGGGACTTTAACGGGGACGGTAAGCCGGACCTCGCCATTGCCAACCTGGGAAGCAACGACGTCACGGTGCTGTTAGGCACTGGAGGCGGAGAATTCGCGGAGGCGTCTGGCAGCCCCTTCGTCGTAGGAACAGGTCCCGATTCTGTTGTAGTAGGGGACTTCAACGGAGATGGCAAGCTGGACCTCGCCGTCGCCAATAAAGACGACGGGACCGTAACTGTGCTGCTGGGTGACGGGAAGGGCGGATTCACGTCCGCGGGCAGCCCGTTGCCGGTGGGAACCAAGCCCTATTCCATAGCGGCGGCGGACTTAAACGGCGATGGCAACCTGGACCTCGCTGTCGCTAATTATGGTGACAGCACCATATCCGTGTTGCTCGGGAATGCAGCCGGCGGATTTACGGATGCGACAGGCAGCCCGTTTTCGGCGGGACCGGTGGGGGCCTTCCCGGCGGCACTGGTGGTCGCGGACTTCAACGGAGATGGCAAACCGGACCTCGCGACGGCTAATTTCGGCAACAATTCCGTCACCATCCTGCTGGGCGATGGCACGGGCGGATTCGATGCGGTGGCGGGCAGCCCATTCGCGGTAGGGTCGGAACCGGACGCGCTGGCTGTGGGAGATTTTACAGGCGATACCAAACTGGACCTGGCGGTCGTCAATAGCGCCGACAACACCGCCACGATTCTGCTGGGCGATGGCACGGGCGCGTTCACCGCCGGACCCGGGCCTTACAAAGTGGGAGCCGGCCCTCAATCCGTGGTGGTCGCGGACTTCAACGGAGATGGCAACCCGGACCTCGCCGTTGCGAATTTCATAGACAGCACCCTGACCATCCTGCTGGGCAACGGAACCGGCGGATTCACCCCGGCCGCAGGCAGCCCGTACGTGGAGGGCACGAATATCGAACCTACCGCTCTCGCGGTGGGCGACTTCAATGATGATGGCAAGCCGGACATCGCATTAGCAGGGTTATTTGCCAACAACGTGACCATCCTGCTGAATAGCTTTACGACCGTGAGCACCGCGCCCGTGACAGTTTCAGCCGCGAGCGGCACCGCGCCGGTAGCACCCGGCTCGATCGTGAGCATATACGGCAGCAATCTGGCGACTGTCGGAACTTCGGCGACCACTCTGCCGCTTCCTTTCAGCCTGGATGGGACCAGCGTGTCGATTACCGATAGCAGCGGGGTGCAAGCAGATCTGCCGTTGTTTTATGCGGGTCCCTCGCAGATCAATGCGGAAATTCCGGAAACCGCCGTAGCGGGCGCGGCGACTCTTACCATCTCGAGCGTGGCCAATGGCAACCAGACAGCTTCGGTAACCTTGGCTGCGGTAGCGCCGGGCCTGTTCTCGGCGAACCAGACCGGCAAGGGCGTGGCTGCAGCGCAATTCGTCTCCAACCAGGCCGATGGCACGCAGATCACTACCGACATATTCCAGTGCTCGGGCGGCGCCGGAACTTGTGTACCGGTTGCCCTCGATGTGAGTGGAGGCAATACCGCTTTGGTGCTCTATGGGACGGGCATTCAGAACCGTGCCGCGCTCTCCGATGTGACGGTCACCATCGGTGGCCAGACGCTCCCGGCCGCTTATGCCGGCGCGGCGCCCAACTATGCGGGCGAGGATCAGGTGAATGTGCTGCTGCCCTCGAGCCTGGCTGGCAGCGGAACGGTGAACGTTACTGTGACAGTGTCCGGCGTTGTGTCGAATGCGGTGACGGTGGAGATTGAATAGCGAAGCGCGAGAAAAGATCGCGGATTTCGCCGGAGAATTTGACCAAGAATGTCTCCGCTCCCTAGTTGTTGCGCCGTGAGCCGCTATGCTAAGCTGTTGGATTAAAAAGCTGGTCTGTCTGCTCGCTCCGCCAATCTAAATGGAAGCAACCTTGAACGCCCTGAGGGGGATTCTGCTGCACGCGATCCCCACGTTCCTGATCGTCTTCGTGCTGCATTTCTATCTCAAGTACATGTTCTTCAAGCCGCTCGATAAAGTGCTGCGGGCCCGCTATGAAGCAACCGAAGGCGCCCAGAAACGCGCCGCGGAAAGCCTGCAGAAGGCCGCCGACCGCACCGCTGAATATGAGGCTGCCCTGCGCGCCGCGCGCGGCGAAGTGTACCAAACGCAGGAGCAATTGCATCGCCGCTTGCAGGAGGAGCACGCCGCCCAGGTGCGCGCCGCCCGGGAACAGGCCGACGCGGCTGTTCGCGAGGCCAGGGAGCGCCTGGCAGCCGAGATCCTCGAGGCCAAATCGGGCCTTGCCGCGCAGAGCGACACACTCGCCACCCAGATCGCCGATGTCATCCTGAACCGGGGCGCCGCCGCATGAAGCGATTCGCTTTCTGGGCCCTTTTGCTTCTTGCGGCAATGCCGGTTTTCGCTCAGCGGGGCGAATCCGAAGCGAAGAGAATTGCAGAGTCCCGCGGTGTTACGGAACACGGCAGCCTGGTTATTTGGGGCTGGCTCAACTTCATCCTGCTAGCCGGCGGCCTCGGCTACATCGTCAGGAAAAATGCCGGCCCGTATTTCGCCAAGCGCTCCGAGCAGATTCGCAAAGGCCTGGCCGACGCCGAAAAGGCCCGTGCCGAGGCGGATGCCAAGATCGCGGAAGTCGATCGCCGGCTCGCGAATCTGGCGGACGAAATCGAGCGATTGCGCACCGAAGCTCGCGAAGAGGGTAAAGCCGAAGGCCAGCGCGTTCGCCACGAAGCAGCCGAGGAGATGGCCAAGATCCAGGGCCGCAGCATCGAAGAGATCGCCGCCGCGGGCAAAGCCGCCCGCCTGGAGCTGCGCCGCTACGCCGCCGGCCTCGCTCTGAGCCTGGCCGAAGCCAAGATTGCGGCGCGCCTGTCGCCGCAAGTCCAGGACACCCTGGTGAACGGTTTCGTGGCCCACCTGGCCCACCTGGCAGAGTTGCCGCTCCACGCCGAGAACAACTAAAATATGACGCACTCCGCACTTGCTTCCCGATACGCCAGCGCTCTGGTGGATGTGGCCACCGGCGCGAGCGCAGGCGTGGACCCCTACCAGATACTGAGCGATCTGCGGAGCTTTGCAGATGTGTTCGGCGGTTCGCCTGAATTGCGCAACGCCCTGACTTCGCCCTCCGTGCCACTGGCTCGTAAGCGCGCCGTGATCGGAAGTATCGGCGAAAAGCTGGCCATCTCGCGCATCGCGCGCAATTTTTTATTCGTGCTGAGCGATCGCCGGCGTATCGCCGCGCTGGCCGAAGCCCTGGAAGCTTTCGAGCTGCTGCTCGATGAACGAATGGGTTTCACTCGCGCTGAAATCAGCTCTGCCGGCGAACTGGGTCAGCCCCAGCGCGATGCCGTGGCGCGCCGGTTCGAGCAGCTTACCGGGAGAAAGATGCACATGCGCTTCTCCCTGGATGCTGGCCTGCTCGGCGGCCTGGTGGCCCGCATCGGTTCCACCGTTTACGACGGCTCCGTGCGTGGTCAGCTCGAGGCGCTCGGGAAGCGCCTGTCGGCGGAATAGCAGCAATAAAGAGGTCCTATGGCTCAAATTCGAGCGGACGAAATTACAACGCTTCTCCGCCAGGAGATTGAAAACTACGAAGGCGCGATCGACGTCTCCGAAGTCGGAACGGTGATCTCGATCGGCGATGGCATTGCCCGCATACACGGGCTGGAAAAAGTGATGTCCGGGGAACTGATCGAATTTCCCCACGATGTCGCGGGCATCGCCATGAACCTCGAAGAGGATCAGGTCGGCGCCGTGCTGTTGGGCGATGCCATCGAAATAAAAGAGGGCGACCAGGTGCGCCGCACAGGACGCATCATGTCGGTTCCTGTTGGCGAGGCCCTAATCGGGCGCGTGGTAAACGCATTGGGCAAGCCTATCGACGACAAGGGGCCCATCGCGACCACCGAGTTCAATGCCATTGAACGCATCGCGCCCGGCGTGGTGGATCGGCGGCCGGTGAAGGAGCCCCTGCAGACCGGCATCAAGGCGATTGACGCTATGATCCCGGTCGGCCGCGGCCAGCGAGAGCTGATCATCGGAGATCGCCAGACCGGCAAAACCGCGATCGCGCTCGATACGATCATTAACCAAAAAGGCGGCGACGTCATCTGCATCTATGTCGCCATAGGTCAAAAACGCTCCACCGTCGCCCAGGTGGTCAAAACCCTGAGCGATGCGGGCGCCATGGATTACAGCATCGTAGTTCTGGCTTCGGCTTCCGATCCCGCGCCCATGCAGTACATCGCGCCGTACGCCGGGTGCGCCATGGGCGAGTACTTCCGCGATACCAAGCGCCACGCGCTGTGCGTCTATGACGATCTTTCCAAGCACGCCGCCGCGTATCGCGAAATCTCCCTGCTGCTGCGCCGCCCGCCCGGCCGCGAAGCTTTTCCGGGCGATGTCTTCTATTTGCACAGCCGTCTGCTCGAACGCGCCGCCAAGCTGAACGACGAAAATGGCGGCGGGTCGCTCACCGCTCTGCCGTTCATCGAGACACAGGCCGGCGACGTTTCCGCTTACATTCCGACCAATGTCATCTCCATTACCGATGGCCAGATCTATCTCGAGTCCGATCTGTTCAACTCCAACGTGCGCCCGGCCATCAACGTCGGCATCTCGGTCAGCCGCGTGGGAGGCAGCGCACAGATCAAGGCCATGCGCCAGATCGCCGGCACCCTGCGGCTCGACATGGCGCAATATCGGGACCTGGCCGCCTTCGCCCAATTCGGCTCCGACCTCGATAAGTCCTCGCAGGCGCAGCTCAATCGCGGCAAGCACCTGGTCGAAATCCTGAAGCAGGCCCAGTTCGAGCCGCTGCCCATCGAGAAGCAAGTGGTCATCATCTTCGCCGGCACGCAGGGCTATCTGGATGATCTGCCCATCGAGCAGGTCCGCAAATTCGAAGCGGAGATGTACCGTTACATAGACAACGTACATCGCCCGCTGTGGGACAAGATTATCGAGAAGAAAGCGCTCGACGACGCGCTGCGCGGCGAGATCCACGCGGTGCTCAAGGAATTCAAAGAACGCTTCGTAGCCGAGCAGCAGCAGCCCGCCCAGCCCGCGCATGCCTAGCCTCATCGATATCCGCCGGCGGATACGCTCGGTGCGCAACACGCAGCAGATCACCAAGGCCATGAAAATGGTCTCGGCGGCCAAGCTGCGGCGCGCCCAGGACCGCGTGATTGCTTCCCGCCCCTACGGCGCCGCGTTGCGCGCGCTGCTGGCCGATGTCGCCGCGGCGGTGATCGGCGACGAGAGTGCGGCCACCCATCCCTTGCTCGCGCGCAGACCTGAACAGCATATTCAACTGATTCTCATTACCGGCGATAAGGGCTTGGCCGGCGCATTTAATTCCAATTCGATTAAGGCGGCCCAGCGTTTCGGCGACGAACATCGTTCCGCCACTATCGAGTTCGAGCTGGTCGGACGCAAAGGCCGTGATTTTTATCGAAAGCGGCAGGTTACCATCACTGGCGAACACGTAGGGCTGGCCGCGAAGGTGCGGCCGGAGGACGCCGCCGAAATTGCCGGCAAACTGATGGAGCGGTTCAAGAACGAAGAAATCGACGCGGTCTACCTGGTGTATAACGAATTCAAGTCGATGATGGCGCAGAAGATGGTCGTCGCGCGGGTGTTGCCGGTGGAGCTGCCCGAGCAGAGCGAGCCTGTTGACTTCATCTTCGAGCAGCCGCCGCTCGAAATGCTGGAAAGCCTGCTGCCGCGATACGTGGAGATCGAAGTGTATCGCGCGCTGCTCGAATCTACGGCGGCCGAGCATGCGGCGCGCATGACCGCCATGGACGCCGCCACTTCCAATGCGTCGGACATGATCGATAAGCTGACGCTGTATATGAACCGCGTGCGCCAGGCCAGCATCACTAAAGAGATCATTGAGGTAGTGAGCGGCGCCGCGGCCGCCGCGGAGTAACGTGGCAACTTTTGAAGAGGGTTTTGCATGACTAACGGTAAAGTTATTGGGAGAGTCGTCCAGGTATCCGGGCCCGCCGTGGACTGCCAGTTCCCCGAAGGCCAGATTCCGCTCGTCTACACGGCCATTCGCATCACCAGCGAAGGCTTCGATGTGCCCTTCCCTATCGACATCATTTGCGAAGCCGAGCAGCACATCGGTGAAGGGCGCGTGCGCACCATCGCGCTCCAGCCTACCGAGGGTTTGGTCCGCGGCATGAAAGCCGAGAGCCTCGGGCATCCCGTCGAAGTGCCGGTCGGCAACGAAACGCTGGGCCGGGTGATGAACGTGATTGGCGAACCGGTGGACAAAATGGGGCCCATTAACACCCAGCATCGCTACCCCATCCACCGTGCGGCGCCCGCGTTCGACGACCAGTCCACACGGCAGGAAATGTTTGAGACCGGCATCAAGGTGATCGACCTGATCGAACCCTACTTGCGCGGCGGCAAAATCGGCCTGTTCGGGGGAGCCGGTGTGGGCAAGACCGTCATCATCCAGGAGCTGATTCACAACATCGCCATGAAGCACGGCGGCGTCTCGGTTTTTTCCGGGGTCGGCGAGCGCACTCGAGAGGGCAACGATCTGTGGCTCGAGATGCAGGAATCCGGCATCGTGGACCCGCACGATTTCAACAAATCCAAAGTGGCCCTGGTCTATGGCCAGATGACCGAACCGCCCGGCGCACGCCTGCGCGTGGGACTTACCGGCCTGACTGTCGCGGAGTACTTCCGCGACGAGCAGGGACAGGACGTGCTGCTGTTCATCGACAATATCTTCCGCTTCACGCAGGCTGGATCCGAGGTTTCCGCGCTACTGGGACGCATGCCGTCGGCCGTGGGATATCAGCCCAACCTGGCCAGTGAAATGGGCGAATTGCAGGAGCGGATCACCTCAACCAAGACCGGGTCGATCACCTCCGTGCAGGCCATCTACGTGCCGGCCGACGACTACACCGACCCGGCGCCCGCCACCGCTTTTGCGCACCTCGATGCGACCACCAACCTCTCCCGCGCCATTTCGGAACTGGGGATTTATCCGGCCGTCGATCCGCTGGCTTCCACCTCGCGCATCCTCGACCCGCGCATCATCGGGCAGGAGCATTACGATATCGCGCAGCAGGTGAAGGGCGTTCTGCAGCGTTACAAGGATCTCCAGGACATCATCGCCATCCTTGGTATCGACGAACTGTCCGACGAGGACAAGCTCACGGTGGCTCGCGCCCGCAAGATCCAGCGCTTCCTCTCGCAGCCTTTCCACGTGGCCGAGCAGTTCACCGGCCTACCGGGAAAATATGTGAAGCTGGCCGATACCATCCGCGGCTTCAAAGAGGTCGTGGACGGCAAGCACGACGGCATCCCCGAGCAGGCCTTCTACATGCAGGGAACCATTGAAGAAGTGGTGGAGCGCGGCAAGACGCTGCAGGCTTAATTGGCATGGCGGATCTGCTCGCACTCGAACTCGTGACACCCGAGCGCCTGCTGGTGCGCGAGGACGTCACCACCGTGCAGGTGCCGGCCAAGAACGGCTATCTCGGCGTGTTACCCGGGCACGCGCCGCTGCTGGCGGAGCTTGGCACGGGATCTCTTTACTACGAAACCGGTGGCGCGCGGCACTATATTGCGGTACACGGCGGCTTTCTGGAGATCCTGTCGGATCACGTACGTGTGCTGGCGGACGCTGCCGAGCGCGCCGAGGAGATTGACGTTGACCGCGCCAAGGCTGCCCTGAAGCGCGCCGAGGAGCAGGTTTCCAACCCGTCGGAGGGTGTGGATCCCGCCCTGGCGCTGGGTAACCTGGCACGCGCGCAAGCCCGCATTGATGCCGCCACGCAGAAGGCCGCCTAGCCAACCGCGCGGCTATTTCCAGTCCGCAGTGAAAATGTTGAACTCGTAATGCTCTTTGGCGTCGTGGTCTGAACAAAAGACCAGGGTTTTGCCATCCGGAGAGAATTCCGGGAAGGACGTGAAGCCGCCGAAATCGGTAACCTGCTCGAGTCCGCTGCCATCGAGGTTCATCATGTATAGCTCGAAGCGGCGCGTGTCGCAGGCATGTTTGTTGGAGGCGAACAAAATTTTCCGGCCATCCGGCGTGAAGGTCGGAGCGAAGCTGGCGCAGCCGAAATCGGTAATGGTGTGCGCGTTTGAGCCATCCGCATCGCCGACTACGATCTCCATTTTCATGGGCGTGGTTAGATTTTGGGCGAGCAGCGATTTGTAGCGCGCCATATCCTCGGGCGTTTTGGGATAGTTGGCCCGCCATACCAGTTTGCTGCCATCGCGGGAGAATACTGCGCCTCCATCGTATCCCGCTTCTTTGGTGACCTGTTTTTTGTGCGAGCCATCGGTGCGCATGGTCCATAGGTCCAGATCGCCCGAAGCCAGAGAAGTGTAGACGATAGTGCTGGTCTTCCAGTTCACGGTACCCTCGGCATCGTAGCCGGGCGTATCGGTAAGCCTCTTGATGATCTTGCCCGTGTCGGTGGCCAGATAAATTTCATAACCCGGAAACACGCCCCACACATAGCCGTGGCTGTGATCGGGCGGCGTGGGACATGCGTCGGCGGCGGCGTGGGTGGAAGCGTAGATGATGTGCTTGTTGTCCGCCAGAAAATATCCGCAGGTGGTGCGTCCCTTGCCGGTCGAAACCAGATGCGGATCGGATCCATCGGCGTTCATGATAAACATCTGGTCGCAACTGCAGGGCGGCCGCGTGGACTGGAAGATCAGGCGCTTGCCATCGGGAGCCCAATACGCCTCGGCATTCTGGCCTCCGTGAGTGAGTTGCCGGAAATTCGCGAGGTGGGACTGCCCGGCCGCGGCGATCGCCAGAAAGAAAAAGGAATAAGCGGGCCTGATCATCAGTCCATTCTATATCGCGACCACTCCGGCTAAGGAATCGGCGGGATGGCGCGATAGAAGGTGGAATGCAATTCTGAAGAAGGCGTGATTCGCATCGCCCTGGCTGTGCAGATTCCGCCTGGCACTTGCATGGTCAAAACCTGTTGCCGAACTGCTCCGTGTGGCCCACCGGCATCTGTGGCACGAGCGCGCCGATCATACCTTCCAAACATCGGAGCTGATCAACGAGGCCTATTTACGCCTGGTCGACGCCAGCCGTATCAACTGGCGGGACCGCGCCCACTTCCTGGCCGTATCCGCGCAGGCCATGCGGCGTGTGCTGGTCGAATATGCCCGCTCGCGCGGATCTCAACGCCGGGGCGCGCCTGCCGTTGGACGCGGCATTGAACGTACACGCGGCAAAGTCCGGACCTGGTAAGACTCGACGAGGCGCTCACCGCCTTGGCCGGGAAGCACCCGCGCAGGGCGCAAGTGATCGCGCGATTGGAAAGCGGCCCGGATCTGGCTGCTGCGCTCGATGAGGAGCGAAAGGGCGCATGCCGGATAGCGAACGCGCGCGCAGGTTGGAGGAGCTACACAGCGCCGCGCTGAAACGGGACGCGAGCGAGCGGGACCAATTCCCGCGCCAGGCCTGCGGCGGCGACGCGGAAATGCGCCGCGCAGTCGAATCCCTGCTGGGCTATGAGCAGGAGCTGGACGGTTTCTGGAAATGCCGGCACTGCAAACGGCATCTCTTAGAAATGATCCTCAAGTTACGGCTTATGGCCGCCGGATTTGAATCCATAGCCAAACGCATTTTCCGCAATGCCGCGCAGCTCGGCTTCGGAAAAACCAAAGTTGCGGGCTGCCAGTTCGTATTCGCCGCTCAGGCTGGTGGCGAAAATTCCAGGATCGTCCGTCGCAAGTGTGATGGGCACGCCGGCGTCGTATAAGCGGCGCACCGGATGAGCTTCGAGAGAGGGCACGGCGCCAGTCATAACATTGCTCGTGATACAAACTTCGAGCGGTACATTGTCATCGCGCAGGCGCCGCAGCAAATCCGGATCTTCGATGGCTCGAATGCCGTGGCCTATGCGCTCGGCGCCGATCGCCAGAGCGCCCCACACGGAGGCGGGTCCGGTGGTCTCGCCGGCGTGCGCAGTGAGACGAAGTCCGGCGCCCCTGGCGAAACGATAAACATCGCCGAACCATTGCGCGGGGCCGCGCTCTTCGTCGCCGCCGATCCCGAAGGCCACCACACCATCGTCCACGCGCGCGGCGGAAAGCTCGGCGACCTGGCGGGCGTGCTCGGGACCGAAGTGTCGCACGGCGTCCAGAATCCAATGCACCTCCATGGGAAACACGGCGGCCGCTTGCCGCACAGCCGCATAGATGGGGGCGAACTCCTGCTTCTTCCACAGCACCACGCCGGCTGAAAGGGTGATCTCCGCATAGCGCACGTTCTCCGCGGCCAGCCGCTCAAGCAGCCTCCGGGTGATGTGCGCGTAGTCGCCGGGAGTACGAAGGCGCTCTACCAGACACTTGAAAGTATGAAGAAAGCCCTGGAAATCGGTAAAGTGGTACATGGACTGAATGGCCTCCAGGGAGAGAGCAGGGTCCAGTTCTTGCAAGGTCTCGGGCGTCACGGAGCCTTCCAGGTGCAAGTGCAGTTCCGCCTTCGGCCAGGCGCGAAAGTCGGCCACATGTTCCATGAAGAATAGGTTGACATGACTCCTGAAGAGATAGAAGCAATTGTTGGCGGATATCACGGCGACCCCTTCCGCATATTGGGCCCGCACGCCGTTCGCAGGGGCGCGCAGGCCCGCTGGGAGGTTCGCGCGTTCCTGCCGCAGGCCGCCACAGCCACCCTGCGGATCGGCGACAACATCTGGCCGATGGAAAAGATCCACGACGGCGGCTTCTTCTGCGCCAATCTGGCGGGAGCGCCGGAGAAGTATCTGATGCAAGCCCGGATGTGGGACGGCACCCCGATCGAGTTCGAGGACCCGTACCGCTTCCCACCGCTCATCACCGATTTCGAGCTGCACCTGCACACAGAGGGCACACACTACGAGACCTACCATACGCTGGGGGCGCACCTGGTCGAAGCGGAGGGCGTGAAGGGCGTGCGATTCGCGGTTTGGGCGCCCAACGCGGAGACGGTCACGCTAGCCGGAGAGTTTAATCAGTGGGACACGCGACGCCATCCGATGCGCCGGCGCAACGGCGGGGTTTGGGAGATTTTTATTCCAGGGCTCGGCGAGGGCACCCCCTATAAATACAACGTGCGCTCGCGCTTCAATGCCTATCAACAGCTTAAGGCGGACCCCTATGCTTTCGAATGTGAAGTGCCGCCCAAATCGGCCTCGGTCGTGTGGAACGTGGACAAATACCAGTGGCGCGATGGCGAATGGCTGGAGGCGCGGGGCCGCACCGACTGGCTGAAAGCACCCGTCTCTATCTATGAGGTGCACCTGGAGTCCTGGATGCGCGGGCCGCACGGGCAGTTCCTGAGGTATCGCGAGCTGGCCGTGAATCTCGTCGAGTACATCAAGCGGATGGGCTACACCCACATCGAGCTGCTGCCCATCATGGAGTATCCGTTTTCCGGGTCGTGGGGCTACCAGGTGATCGGGTATTTCGCCCCTACTTCGCGCTTCGGCCCACCGGAGGACTTCATGTACCTGGTGGACGAGTGTCATCGGGCGGGTATTGGCGTCATCGTAGACTGGGTGCCGGCGCACTTCCCCAAAGATGCCCATGGGCTGGCTTTTTTCGACGGAACCGCGCTTTACGAACACGCCGACCCGCGCAAAGGAGAGCAGCAGGACTGGGGTACGCTGGTGTTCAATTTCGGGCGCAACGAGGTGCGCTCGTTCCTGATTTCGAACGCCATGTTCTGGCTCAAGCAGTACCACATCGACGGCCTGCGGGTCGACGCCGTGGCTTCCATGCTTTACCTGGACTATTCGCGCAAGGCCGGCGAATGGATTCCGAATCAGTACGGGGGCAACGAGAATCTCGAGGCTATCGAATTTATCCGGCGGTTTAACGAACTGGCGCACACCATGCCGGGAGCTATTACCATTGCGGAGGAGTCCACTGCGTTTCCGGGCGTATCGAAACCGGTATACCTGAATGGGCTGGGCTTCACCATGAAATGGAACATGGGCTGGATGCACGATATGCTCCACTACTTCAGCCAGGATCCGATCCACCGCAAGTATCACCATAACAACATCACCTTCAGCATGCTGTACGCCTTCACGGAGAATTTCGTGCTGCCGGTTTCGCATGACGAAGTGGTCTACGGCAAGCGTTCCCTGATCGACAAAATGCCGGGCGACGAGTGGCAGCGATTCGCCAATGTACGCGCTTTCCTGGCTTACATGTACGCGCATCCGGGTAAGAAGCTGCTCTTCATGGGACAGGAGATCGGGCAGCGCGAGGAGTGGAACCACAACGAAGGCCGGAACTGGGATCTGCTGACCTTCGAGTATCACCGCAAGCTGCAGTTTCTGGTAGCGGAGCTGAACCGTTTTTATCGCGCCAGCCCCGCGCTCTACCAGGTGGATTTTCACCACAAGGGCTTCGAGTGGGTGGACCTTCGCGATGTGCAGAGCTCCGTGATCTCTTTCTTGCGGCGCGCGGAGGATCCCCAGGATTTCATCTTGTTCTGCTGCAACTTCACGCCTGTGGTGCGTGAGGGGTACGCCATCGGCGTGCCGGACGAGGGCATCTACGAAGAGGTTCTGAATACGGACTCGCACCTGTTCGGCGGCAGCAATGTGGGAAACGCCCCATGGGTGGCCTCGCGGCACGCGCCGTTGCATGACCGGCAGCACAGCATCAGCATCACGCTACCGCCGCTGGCGGTACTGGCATTCCGAAAAAGGTGACTTTTGACGCAGCGATACGATGCGATTATTATTGGCGGCGGGCACAACGGCCTGGTCGCCGCCGCGTATCTTGGGCGCGCCGGGCGCAGGACCCTGGTGCTCGAGCGGCGCGAGCTGGTCGGGGGCTGCGCGGTGACCGAAGAGATCTGGCCGGGATTTCACGTCTCCACGGCGTCCTATCTGACCAGCCTCTTGCAGGAGCGCATCATCCGCGATTTGGAGCTGGAGCGTTTTGGTTACCACGTGGATGCGAAGGATCCGGCGTTCTTCTCGCCGTTTCCGGATGGCCGCTGCTTCTTCATGTGGCAGGACCGCGCCAAGACGCTCGAAGAGATCGCTAAGTTTTCCCGGCGCGACGCGGAGATTTATCCGGCCTTCGAGGCGCAGCTCGAGCGCTTGTCGCAAGTGGTGGAATCGCTGCTGCTGAGCACGCCGCCGCAATTTCCGCCCGCCGGCATCGGCAATCTCATCGAGTATCTGAAGCTTGCGGGCCGCATGCGCAAGCTGGCTCCGGCGGATATGGTGGCGCTGGTGAAGATCTTTACGCAGAGTGCCGCCGAATTCCTGGATGAGTGGTTTGAATCGCCCGAGCTGAAAGTCACCCTGGCGACCGACGGAGTCATCGGAGCGAACGGGGGGCCGCGCTCGCAGGGCACTGCCTATATCCTGATGCATCACGTGATGGGGAGCGTGGCCGGGCACAGAGGATTGTGGGGCTTTGTGCGGGGCGGCATGGGCGCGGTGTCGGAAGCGATCGCGGCTTCGGCGCGCGGTCATGGCGCGGTCATTCGTACCAACACCGCGGTCGCGAAGATCCTGGTGCGGGAAGGCCGCGCCCGCGGCGTGGTGCTCGAAAGCGGCGAGGAAATCGAGGGCGGCGTGGTGGCCTCCAACCTCGATCCCCTGGTCACGTTCCTGCGTTTGCTCGAGGAGCGCGAGCTGCCGTCCGACTTTGTCACGGCCATACGGCGGTTCCGCAGCGAGGGGACTTCCTGCAAGATCAACCTGGCGCTATCCGGGCTGCCGGAGTTCAGCGCGCTGCCGGGTGCGCCGGGCCCGCAGCATTACGCGACGATGCACATCTGCCCGTCCATCGAATACATCGAGCGCGCCTGGGATGACGCCAAGTATGGGCGGCCTTCGGATCGGCCCATGCTGGAGCTGACCATTCCAACCATGTACGACGCGTCTCTCGCACCGCCCGGCCGCCATATCATGGGCATCTTTCTGCAATACGCGCCATATACCTTGCGCGAGGGCGCCTGGGACGAATTGCGCGAGCCGTTTTACCATCGCGTGGTAGAGCTGATCGAGGAGTATGTACCCAACATTCGCTCCATCATCATCGACAAGCAGGTGCTCACCCCGCTCGATCTCGAGCGGCGCTTCGGCATCACCGGCGGAAATATTTTCCATGGCGAGATGAGTCTGGATCAGATGTTCGTAATGCGTCCGGTGGCGGGATGGGCGCGTTACCGCACACCGGTCCGGGGGCTGTATTTATGCGGCTCCGGGGCGCATCCGGGCGGCGGCGTAATGGGCGCCCCGGGATATAACGCGGCGCGCGAAATACTAAAAGATGGAAAGTAGGTGAGCATGCCCAACGCTCAACTTATGACTAATATCCGCGTCACCGCTTTGGTGTGTGTGGTAACTTTGGCCGTCTTGCCCGGCGCCCCCAACTCCAACCCTGTGAAGCTTTCTTCCTTCGATGCGCAAGTGACTGAATTGCTCGGGAAGATGACCCTCGACGAGAAGATCGGGCAGATGACACAGCCCGACCAGATGTTCCTCAAGAGCGATGACGATATCGAGACATATCACCTCGGGTCGCTGTTGAGCGGCGGCGACTCGGACCCCAAGGAAGGCAACAGCCTGGAAGCCTGGACCAAGCTGGTGGACCGCTATCAAAAGCGCGCGCTCGAAACGCGCCTGTCGATTCCCCTGCTGTACGGCGTGGACGCGCTGCATGGACATAACAATGTTTTGGGAGCGGTGATCTTCCCGCACAATATCGGCCTGGGTTGCGCGCGCAATCCCGGGCTGGTCGAGAAGATAGCCCGCATCACGGCGCTGGAAGTGCGCGCTACCGGCATCAACTGGGCGTTCGCGCCATGCGTCGCAGTGCCTCGCGACATACGATGGGGCCGCACCTACGAAGGTTTCGCCGAAGAACCGGACGGCGTTAGAGACTTAGGGGCGGCGGCGGTGCGCGGTTTGCAAGGCGAAAATCTTGCGGATCCGCTCGCGGTGCTGGCCTGCGCCAAGCATTTCGCCGGCGATGGCGGCACTACCTACGGCACCGGCGAGAACCATAAACCACTCGACCGCGGCGATACCCGTCTCGACGAAAAGACTCTGCGCCGGATTCACATGCAAGGCTATATCACGGCCATCCGCGCGGGCGCCGGCTCGATCATGCCATCGTACAGTAGTTGGAACGGAGTGAAGTGTTCCGGCAACCGTCGGTTGCTTACGTCTATCCTGAAAGACGACCTCGGCTTTCAAGGTTTTCTGATCTCCGATTATGCAGCCATTGAAGCTCTGCCCGGCAATTACAAACAGCAGATCGCCGGATCCATCAATTCGGGTATGGATATGGTGATGGTGCCGGAGCGCTACCAGGAATTCTTCGCCCGGCTCAAGGAGTCAGCCGAGGATGGCACGGTGCCGATGCCGCGTATCGACGATGCCGTACGCCGTATCCTACGCGTGAAATTCGCCATGGGCCTGATGGACAGAAATCACTCGCAACTGGCAGATCGCGCGCTTTGGAAGACGTTTGGATCCCCTGAGCATCGGGCCGTGGCGCGCGAGGCGGTCCGGCAATCGCTGGTGCTGCTGAAGAACCAGCATGGCGTTCTGCCGCTCGCCAAATCCGCCAGGCGCATTCACGTGGGCGGGAAGAGCGCGGACAACATCGGCAATCAGTGCGGCGGCTGGACCATTTACTGGCAAGGGAAGAGTGGAAATGTGACGCCGGGCGGCATTACTATCCTGCAGGCCCTTCGCAACGCCGCATCGCGCCAGACTAAGGTGACTTTCACCGCGGACGGCACGGGAGGCCAGGGCGCGGACGCGGGCGTGGTGGTCATCGGAGAGACGCCATACGCCGAGATGATGGGTGACCAGACCGACCTCAGCGTCACGCCGGAAGATGTAGCGGCCGTGATGAATATGAAAGCCGCGGGAATTCCAGTGGTCGTCATTCTGGTGTCAGGCCGGCCCATGATTATTGATCAGGTGCTAGGTAAGGCGGACGCCTTCCTCGCAGCCTGGCTGCCCGGGACCGAAGGCGATGGCGTGGCGGATGTTCTATTTGGCGCTTACAAGCCGGCCGGCAAGCTTAGCTTTTCCTGGCCCCGTTCGATGGCCCAGGTAGCCATTCACCAGGGAGACGCTAACTACGATCCGCTTTTCAAGTATGGTTATGGATTGAGTTACTAATTCTGAAGCTGAAATCCGATATAGTCTGAGATGGAGTGTTTTGCAATGGGCAACTATTCAGAGATATCCCGACGACGGTTTTTGGCGCGGACTACGCTTGCCGCGGGGGCTGCCATTCCGGCCTTCATTCCCAGCCGTGTATTAGGCGCGAACGACCGCATCCAGGTCGGAATCATCGGCGTAGGTGGACGCGCCAACCTGCTGATCGATCAACTACCACAACCCGGCCAGATCGTGGCGCTCGCCGACTGTTGCCTTTCCCGATGCGAAGAAGCGGCTGGAAGGCGCTCCAAGGACTGGGACATCTATCAGGACTACCGCAGGATCCTGGACCGCAAAGACATTGACGCGGTCATCGTGGCGACCGAGGACCACGCGCGCGTGATCCCGTGTATTCACGCCTGTCAGGCGGGCAAGGATGTCTATGCCGAAAAGCCGCTCACGCTTTACCCTGGAGAAGGAAGCGTGCTGGTGCGGGCTGCGCGAAAGTACAAGACCGTATTCCAGGTCGGCAGCCAACAGCGCTCCATGGAGATGAATCAGATCGCCTGCAAACTGGTACGCACGGGTGGATTGGGTAAGATCAAGCTCGTGCAGGGCGTAAACTATCCGGATGCCGGGCAAATTCCCGATCTGACGGAGGAACCCACGCCGCAGGAGCTCGGATTGGAACGTGTGGCAGGGCCAGACCCGCGCCCGGGCCTACAGTAAGAAGCTTCGATTCGGCTGGGGTGTGGTATCAGGATTATTCAGGCGGGGAGACCACCAATTGGGGCGCTCACGGTTTGGATCAGATCCAGTGGGCGCTCGGCATGGACGGCACCGGGCCGGTGGAATTTCGACCGATGGACGACCCCAAGGGCGCGGTGGCGTTCCGCTACGCTAACGGTGTTGAGGTTCACCTGGACTTGCCGTATCCTGCTAAAGGTGCGGAACAGCCGCTGATGGGCGGAGGGCGCTTCATTGGCGAGAAAGGTTCTATCGATATCTGGCGTAATAATTTCAAGATTGATGCCCCGGGTATCGAGCTGGAACTCCCACCACAAGAGGAGATTGAGAAGTGGCACGACAAACGCGCTCTATGGCAGGCTGAATATCACATGGGGTTCTGGTTGCAGTCGATCGCCACGCGCCAGAAGCCGAACGCCGACGTCGAGATCGGGCACCGTTCCGTGAGCGTCTGTCATCTTTCCAATATCGCGCGCCGGCTGAACCGCAAAATCCAGTGGGATCCGGAGAAGGAAGAAGTGGTGGGCGACCAGGAGGCCAACCTGCTGGCCGTCGATCGCCCGCGGCGGAAGGGCTGGGAGTTGCCCAAGATTTAACCCGTCCGCCTGGAGACCAAACTGCGCGAACGGATGATTGGCACGGCTTTGAGTTCCCGCATTTCCTTTGCGATGGAAATGGGCTCGATACGTTCGAGCCTCGACCAGCATGACCGTCAGATAGCGGGAATCCGCAAGCTAATTATGCAGGGCACGCAGCTCGTGGTTGCGCGCCCTGATCAATAGCCTGAAGGAAGGCGTCAGCAATGGACACAACAGCCCCAAGGTGGATCTTCAATAAGTCTCCGCTGAGTGTCTGGGCCTTCATCGGCCCCTCCGGATGACGCGGGGCCTGCGGTTGATAACCGCCACAACGGGTAGGTAAGCCCGTTTCACAACTTCCATGTCGAGACCACTCACTACCACTCAAGCCCGCAAACTCTCCCGGATGCGCAAGACCTACGGTGCGGGCACGGGCCGCCCTGGATCGAAGGATCGATGCGCCTGTGGAGCCATGACGGCCGAGCGCGCGCGCAGGCGCAACCACCGGTGCTTTACTTAGCCGACACTCCGCAACCCGGTACTGGATGATTGCCGTGATGCAGGCCGGCGGTAGTGATAGCGATGGTCAAGGTCTGCTTGCGGGTGATGCCGCCCTTCGAGAGCACGTCCCAGTTTTCAAGCTGCTTGCGGGTCTTCCAGCGGTGGACTTCATCCGCCACTACAAAGGCAGGATTAACGCCGTCTCCGAAGTCGCCATCGGCGGCCACCGCCGCCTCGGTTGACGCCAAGCGCGATAAGGCCGGCGACGATCTGAAGCTGCGGAAATTTTTCCGCCAGCACCATCACCATTGCCCAGCAAGGTCGAGCAGCACAGCAATGGGACGGAACCGCTAGAAGCCGGGCACGGGTGCGGTTCACCGGCAGGCTGGAACAGACGCGAACGAACGGCTACAGATCGGCTTTGCCGAAAGCCATGCCGCCGCAGTCAAACACACGGTAATCACGAGTGAAAAGACGATAGGAACGATAAAGAGGTATTTCCAGCTCACCATCGTGATGGCGGCAAAGCAAAGAGCGAAAGCCCAGACAGTGACGCGCATGACCGCCAAAGTCTCTGCAGGAAGGCCACCTGGCTGCCACGCTAATACCGCCGCGAATAGATAAAACACGCCAACCGAAAATCCAGCCGCGACAAAGAGGTCCCAATATGTCCAGCTGAACCCTTGCAGGGGAAGAGCACCACAGCGCCCCCGCCTGTATAAATCGATTTCGTGAAAACCTGCGGCGTAAATTCGGCCAGAATTCTTTCAGTATAATTAGGAGCCATGGCTTCCGGCTGGCCCCCTTTGAAGGCAAAATGGATTTCGGGTTGAAGAGGGGATATTGCTGTAGCCGCGCTGTAGTTACCGTCGTCCTACTTGCGGCGCCGGCAGCGGCGTTTGCACAGACGGACGAGATCCAGGTCTACGACGCCGAAATTGCGGATCAGGGTGTGTTCAATCTCATGATACACACCAATTTCACCCCCATCGGACGGAAGACTCCCGGCTACCCCGGCGGAATCATTCCCAACCAGTCGATCAACGGCGCCGCAGAATGGGCCTACGGTGTGACCGACTGGTTTGAGCAGGGGCTTTATCTGCCGGTATACAGTCCCTACTCCGAAGGGCGCGGCGGGTCGATTAACGGTTTTAAGCTGCGGGAACTCTTCGTACGGCCGCACGCCCACGACCACACGTTCTTTTACGGCCTCAATTTTGAGTTCAGCGTTAATTACAAGTATTGGGAGTCCAGGCGCATTACTTCCGAGGTCAGGCCCATCGTTGGGGTGCATCTGCATCCGGTCGACTTCATCTTCAATCCGATTGTGGATACCAATTACGCCGGCGGTTTGAGAAACCTCGAATTCGTCCCAGCGACGCGGCTCGCCTACAACTTGAATGACAAATGGGCGGTTGCCGTCGAGGAGTATGCGGATTTAGGGCCGCTGCGCCACTTCGACGCACTGAACCACCAGTTCCACGAGATCTGGGCTGTCATGGATCACTACAGCAAGAGCCTGAACATCGAAACCGGCGTTGGGTTTGGCGTGACTGCCGGGGCCGACAAGTTGACGTTGAAGTTGATGCTGTCGCGCGATCTGAACTCCAGATCCAAGGATTGAACCCGCGCTAACTCCGATGGTTGCGATTCGCGCGATCTACTTCTTGGGCGGGTTGATCATGATGTGGGCGCCCGCTGTACCCGGGTACATCAACCACGGCGCGTTGTCGCTCGCCTTGGTCGATAGTCCCGTGGATTCCGGTGTGGCAAAAGGCACATAGATGACCCATCGCAGATAGGCGTCTGTCACTTTCCCACTGCTGACGTCGAAGCCGGTACCGGTGAGTACGTACAGCGTTCGAGGCTCGCGCGGTAGCGAGAGTTTCCCTTCCGCAACCTCCTTCCAGCGTATGTCGTTGCGCTTCTGCCCAGTGATTTTCTGAGCCACGAGTTCACGGCCGCGAGCCATGTACGGCTCGAGGTCCCGGTGGTAGCAGGCGACGCTGAATGAAGTCTTGCTGGGGTCGTTCGCGAGGCAGATGAGTTCGTTGGTACCCGCGCGGAGCCTGACCAGCTCACCCTGCGGGTTGTAACCGAGGACGGCCGCGCCTTCACGGAGCTCCCCTGGCGCGGCCAGGAGCGCGGCAGCGATCTGGACCTCGGGGGATGGCACATTGGCGGCAGCCGCCGCCGATACCAGGAAAACAGTCGAAACCATGATCGTCGTTTTCATAATCAAATCCTTGCCCTCCAAAGGCGCTCATTAGAGCGGGTTGCCGTCGGCATCCAGGAACTTCAGCTCGCCGAGTCCCAGCTCGCGGATGGAAGCCTCGATTTTCGCCCGATCGCCGACTACTACCCAGACCACATGATCGGGATTCACGGCGGTCTTGGCCGCGTCGGTTACCTCAGGGATCCCGAGCGCCAGGACCTTCTTGGCGTACGTCTGATAATAATCGTCCGGCAGTCCGAACTGTACCAGATCCAACACCGAAAACCCCACCCCGTCCACGGTTTCACGCGAGCCGGGAAGTCTCAAAGTCATGCTCTTCTGCACCCGCTGCAACTCCTCCCCCGTGGGTGGGCGCTGCCCCACGATGGCGTGCACCTCTTTGTTCACCTCCACGATGGATTCCTTGGTTTTGTCCGTCTGCACAGGGGCCCATACTACGTAGGGCTGCTGCCCGCGCGCGTCCAGCAGGAAACTTCGGGCCCCGTAGGACCAGTGCTTGTCTTCGCGCAGGTTCATGTTGATGCGCGCGCCGAATTCTCTGCCCAGGATCTCATTCATGGCTTCCATGGCGATCTCCGCCGGATTGTTCTTCGGAGGCGCGATCTGCCCGGCCAAAATGTCTGATTGCTGCGCGCCAGGGCGGTCCAGCAAGTACACCACCGGCTTCGGCGGGAGTGGCACGCGGCTGATATTTTTCGGTGGCGTCTCGCCCGGCTGCCAATCCGCGAACAGCTTCTCCAGCCTGGGCGTCAGTTCCGTGAGCGTGGTATCGCCGACTACAATCAGCGTGGCGCTGTTCGGGTGGAACCAGGTCCGATGAAATTTCACCAGATCCGCGCGCGTGAGCTTCGCCACGCTCTCTTCGGTTCCCGATCCGGTGAAGGCGTTGCCGTAAGCGTGTCCCTTCCCATAGAGCAGCCCGGGAAACACGCGCAGGGCCATCAAGATACCGGTGACCTTTTCCTGCTGAATGCTTGCCAGTTGAAGCTTTTTCTGCCTCTCGAAATCCGCCTGCGGAAACGCAGGGTTGAGGATCACATCGGCGTACAGCGCCAGCGCAGGATCGAGTTTGGCCTTCAGGGCTGACAGATTCACTACCGACACATCGAGAGTCGAGAAAGCGTTCAACTGCGCCCCCGACAGCGCCAGTTCGTCATTGATTTCGAGTGCGGTGCGCATCCTGGTGCCGCCTGTGAGCAACGCGGAAGCAGCCTGCGCGGTCCCTGGCAGGCCGAACTGGTCCGCGGCGTAGCCGGCATCGAGCGTCAGCCAGAGGTTCACGATAGGAAGCTCGTGGCGCTCCGCCAGCACGATTTTCAGACCATTGCGCAGTGACGCGTGCTCCAGTTTCGGTAGCCGCAGTTCAGGCGGCGTGCCCGGTTCCGGCAGTTTCGAGCGGTCCACGTCTGCTTTCGCGGATTCGTATTTGGCGAAAGGATGCACCTCCAGAATGAAGACGCCATCCGACAGCCAGCGGCGGGCCGCCGCGCGGAGGTCCTCGGCCGTGGCAGCGTCTACCCGGTTCCAGGTGACCTTGTAAGCATCTGGACTACCGCCAAACACCTGGCTGGTTGCCAGGCGGTCGGATTTGCCCCCAAATCCGCCGATGCGCTCGATGCCCCGGATGAAATCCGCCTTGTAATTGCTTTTGGCGCGCTCCAGTTCGTGCGCCGTCGGTCCGGATTCGAGAAAACGCGCCAGTTCCTCGTCTGCGGCTCTCTCCACCTTCGTCAGATCGTCGCCCGGGCGCGCCGTCACCTGGATGTTGAACTGGCCGCCGATCTCCCGCGCATCGATGTAGGCGGCTACGTCGGTAGCAATCTGATCATCATATACCAGCCGTTTATAGAGACGGGAAGTCTTGCCAGCCGATAGAATGTCGCCCACCAGATTCAGGTAATCGGCGTCTTCCGAGCCCCACTGCGGCACGTTCCAGACCTTATAGAGTCGCGCCTGGGGCACGTGGTCCTGCGCCACCTCGCGATGCGATCCCGTCATCTTCGCTATCCACACGCGATGCGCGGATATGGGCGGGCCGGCCGGGATTGCGCCGAAGTACTTCTCAATCTTCGCGCGCGCCGTGGCCGCGTCAATGTCACCGGCCACCGTCACTACCGCATTGGAGGGCCCGTAATATGTCTTGAACCATTCCTGAACGTCCTGCAGCGAGGCGGCATTCAAATCTTCCATCGAGCCGATCACGGTCCATGAGTAGGGGTGGCCGGCCGGGTAGGTGCTTTTCGTGATCAGTTCTTCTGTAATGCCATATGGGAAGTTCTCGCCCTGGCGTTTCTCGTTCTGCACGACTCCACGCTGGAGATCGAGGGTAGTCTGATCGATTGCCCCCACCATGTAACCCATGCGGTCCGATTCCAGCCAGAGCGTGGTGTCCAGCGCCGAAGTGGGCACGTTCTCGAAATAGTTGGTGCGGTCGTTATTGGTGGTGCCGTTGAGGTCGGTGGCGCCCAGCGGTTCCAGCACTTCGATATAGCGATGCTTGTGGTGCTCGCTACCGCCGAACATCAGATGCTCGAACAGGTGGGCGAAACCGGTCTTGCCTGGCTTCTCATTCTTCGAGCCAACGTGATACCAGACGTTGAAGGCCACGATGGGCGCCTTGTGATCCTCATGAACGATCAGGGTGAGACCATTCTTGAGCACGAATTTTTGGTAGGGGATATCAATATCACTCCCCTGCCCGAATAGGGCTTGGCAGAGACCCAGTGCAAGTCCCGTGGCAAGGTGGATGCGCATGGTGTTTTCCCTCCAGTCGTCAAAGTGCCGAGCGAATATGATGTTACTACACGTTATGCACCGGATAACGAACAACTCCGAGCCCGCCAAGTGTAAACTCACTTCATGGTATTCACCAAACGGCTTCGCGAGGGAGTTCGTCGCGGAGACATCACGTGTAGCGTACGCATATGGATGCGCCCCCACGTCAAAGTGGGCGCTCGCTACCGTATGGAAGAAGGTGAAATCGAGATCGATTCGATCAAGCCGATCGGTCTTCCGGATATCACTCCAGAGCTGGCGCGAGAGTCCGGTTTCCTGGGCATCGTCGATCTACTCAAGGTCGCCAAGCACGGTAGAGGAGAGAATATCTTTTTAATTCGCTTTCATTACGTACCCCCCGGCGGCAAGCGGGGCGGTCAGCGCAAGCTTGCCTGAGCCGGGAGCGCGCTATACATTGGCCCCATCCGCCACAGCCGGCGGCAAGATCGATACTTTTCTTTACCCGCTGGCCGGCACGGCGGATCTGAGGAAGTCCGGCCAGAGACTGCTGCTTTTGACCCAACATGTGTCCTACTTCAATGAAGCCACAACGAGACGCAACGTTACAATAGGACAACGACATGTCAACAGCTGTACCGGCAATCCCACCAGACGACCGTAAACGCAATCTCACGCTGGCGCAACCCGACAAAAATCAAAGCCTCCCTCACATCGGCCTGGTCGGTGATACCTACACCATCACCGTGACGGGCGACGAGACCGATGGACGCTTCTGCGTAATTGATATGTACATCCCGCCAGGTGGCGGGCCGCCACCGCATCGGCATGACTTTGAGGAGACTTTTATCCTGCTCGAAGGTGAGATGGAAGCAACCTTCCGTGGCAAGAAGTTGATCCTGCACGCCGGCGACACACTGAACGTGCCCTCCAACGCTCCACATCAGTTTCACAACGCTTCGACCGGGCCGGTACGCATGCTCTGTATCTGCTCTCCCGCGGGACAGGAGAAATTCTTCATCGAGGTTGGGGTACCGGTCGCCACGCGTACGACGCCCCCGCCGAAGCTGGACGGAAAAGAGCAGGCCGCATTCATGGAGAACGTGAAGGCCCTCGCACCCAAATACCGCACGGAACTACTTAGAGAGGCATAGCCCGTTCGATGACCATCGAAGTAGTTCGTCGAATTCTGACGCACGGACGAATTATTGGTATCTCAGAGCGGCCATCGGATCCACTCGCATGGCACGGCGAGCGGGGAGATAACAGGCCGTCACCGCGACGCCGAGCAGTACCGTGGCCACGGCGCCAAATGTCAGCGGATCCGTCGCGGAGACGCTATAAAGCAGGCTGGCGATCCACCGCGCGAACAGAAGCGCTAAGATGGTGCCGATGCCCAGGCCCAGCAGGGCCAGCTTCGCTCCTTGTCCTAAAATCAGATGCAAAACGTCGCGCCGCTGCGCCCCGAGGGCCATGCGAATTCCGATTTCATGCGTGCGCTGCGAGGCCGAGTACGACATCACGCCAAAAATTCCGATGGCCGCGAGCACCAGGGCAATCGCGCCGAACGAACCTAGAAGGAACGTGCGAAATCGTTCCCGCGAGACGGATTGGCCGAGTGTGTCCACGAAGGATGCGAAATCCGTCACGGGGAGATCCTTGTCGATGGAGTGAACTGTCTGGCGAATGGCGGCGGCTACGCTCGATGCGCTCAACGAACTTCTTACAACGACCTCCCCACCATAAAGGGGCGCTTGAGCAAAGGGTACATACATTATTGGGCCGGGTTTTTGGCTCAGCGCCACATCGCGCACGTCGCCCACCACGCCGACGATCTCGCGCGACACATTGCCGTTCGGCGGAAATCCAAATCTCATTTGCCTTCCGATCGGATCCTGGTTAGGGAAATAACGCCGCGCCAGCGTTTCGCTGATGATCGCTACGTGCGGATTGGACGGCGAATCCTGCTCCGAGAAAAAACGGCCGCGCAGCAGTGGAATTTGCATCACGTGAAAATACCCGGGACTCACTGTGCTGTAATCGGCGGTGCTGGATTTGCCAGCAGGTAGCGGGGGATTTCCTACGATGCTGAACGTCAAGGTGGCTTGGCCCTGGCGGTCTATCGGCAGTGGAGCGGCCAGAGCGGAATCCTGCAAACCAGGCTGCGCCTGAAGGCGCGCCAGTAATTCCTTGGAGAAGGCCGTCCATTGCTGCGGCGTCGCGTATTGAAATTGAGGAAGCGAAACCTCGGCTTCTGTGACGTTGTTCGGATCGAAGCCGGGATTGACCGACGTGACCAGCGCAAAGCTGCGGATCAGCAGGCCGCCCGCAACCAGAAGCACCATGGCCAGCGATATTTCCGCGATCGCCAGGAAACTTCGCACACGCTGGCTGCCACGCTGGCCAGTACGCTCGCCGCCCTCTTTGAGGTTCGTCTGCAAGTTAGCCGAGGTTGCCAGGAGCGCGGGCGCCAGTCCAAACGCCAGCGCGGCGGCGAGAGACACCACCAGCGCGAACACCAGGACCGGGCCCCCCACATGAATCGAACTGATCTGGACCACTTCGGACGGCAGGAAAGGCTGGAGACTCCGGACAGTCCCCACCGCAAGAAGCACGCCGGCAACTCCGCCGAGCAACCCCAGCAGAGCGCTTTCGGTCAGTAATTGCCGGACAATGCGGGCGCGCGGCGCCCCCAGCGCGATTCGCACGGCCACTTCTCTCCCGCGGCAAGTGGCCCTGGCGAGAAGCAGGTTCGCGATATTGGCACAGGCGATCAACAGGAGCAGGCCCACCGCGCCCAGCATAATCAGCAGCGCGGGTTTCAAGTTCCCCACCACCGCCTTCCGATAGGGCTGAATCCGCATCGTCATGCCGGAATCTTCTGCGGGAAACGCCCGCGCCAGCCGTGCGCCTGCGGTGTTCATCTCGGCCTGAGCTTCCTCGGCGGAGACGCCTGGCTTGAGCCGGCCGATCACACCCAACAAACGTACGCCGGGCTGTGACGTCAAAGGCCCGAACAGCGGGTCCTGCATGACAGAAATCCACACGTCCTGATGGGGAGCGCCCTCAGGATAGCGAAAGCTGGCCGGCAGGATTCCGACTACCGTAAATGAACGCATGTCCAGAACGATAGATTGGCCGATAACACCCGGATTGGAGCCGAAGCGGCTGCGCCAGAGATTTTCGCTCAGAACAGCCACGGCCGCCGCTCCTGGCTTGCCCTCCTCAGGCAACAGCGTGCGGCCCAATAGGGGCTTTGCGTTCAGTAGCCCAAATATTTCCGGCGTCACGTCCGCGGTGTTCACAATGGCTGGCTCGCCCGCCTGGGTCAAGGTGAGATCGTGAAATGTATTTCCCGCCATCTCACTAAACACCTGGTTCTGCCCGCGTAACTCGGTGAAGTCCCGGTAGGAAATGCCCGACAGTTCCTGTGGCCGATTCAGCGGGACATCGAACATCAGGACGAGTTGATTGGGATCCCTATACGGAAGCGATCGCAGGAGTACCGCATCGACAAGGCTGAAAATCGCGGTGTTGGCGCCGATGCCCAAGGCGAGAGTGAATACGGCGATAGCGCTAAAGCCGGGCGACTGCCGCAATATACGAACGCCGTAGCGTAGGTCCTGGACGAAATCCTGAATCCAACTCACGCGGCGCGTGTCGCGGCACTCTTCTTTGATTTGGTCTATCCGCCCAAATTCCCGCAAAGCCATGGCCCGCGCTTCGGCTTCAGTCATACCCGCGGCTATAGCCTCGTTGGTGAGTTGCTGGATATGAATCTCAATTTCGCGTTGAAGTTCCGCGTCGGCACTGGAGCGACGCAGCAAAGCATGAATACGTCGTTTGATGATCCTGATAGTCCGCATAAATATCCCGCATCAGGCGTTTTGGATGAGCAAGTGGACAGCGGAAGAGAGGCGCTTCCAACTCTTGAGTTCGCGCTCCAGTTGTTTCCGGCCCGCCGCAGTTAGCGAATAGACCTTCGCAGGCCGTCCGAGATCCGACTCCTCCCAGTTCGCGCAAATCCAGCCTTGATTTTCGAGCCGGTGCATTGCCGGGTACAGGGAGCCTTGGCCCACTGACAGCGTGTCGCCCGAGAGTGTTTGTATCCGCTTCGCTATTCCCCAACCATGAAGGGGCTTACGGGCAACGGTCCTCAGAATCAAAAGATCCAGTGTTCCTTGCAACAAGTCTGATGGTTTGGGCATATCGCCGATGCCTCGATTATCGACAATGATACCTCGACTATCGACAATGCGCAAGCGGCAGTTATGGCGAGTCGAGTTGATGAAATCAACCGCGCTTGCCTGGGCCGTAAAGGACTATCCCGGGGCGGGCACCGGTATGTTTGCCATGGTCGATCACGAGCTTACCGTTGACGATCACATACTCGACACCCACGGAATACTGGTGCGGGTTATCATAGGTGGCCTTGTCGATGATCGTGTCCGGATTGAAAACGGTTATATCGGCCCACATCCCCGGTCGAAGCAAACCGCGATCGAAAATTCGTACTTTCGCCGCATTGTGGGATGTCGCCTTCCGCACGGCCTCCTCCAATGTGATGACCTTCTCTTCACGGACATACCGGCCCATAATGCGTGGATATGTGCCGTACGAACGCGGGTGCGGGATCCCTTGCGAGAGCGGTCCGTCGGTTCGCAGCGCGGTTCCATCAGAGCCAAAGCTGACCCACGGCGTCTGCATCGCAATGCGCATGTCCTGCTCCGAATGATGGAAATAAACCGTGGGCACGGACCCGTCATTGTCGAGCAGGATCTGGAACAGCGCTTCGAGCGGCGGCCTCTTCATGTCGGCAATGATCCTGTCCATGCGTTGGCCGTTATATTTCCGGTAAGCCGGGTTGGAAAAAGCTACCGGCTGCATCCGGCTCCAGTCCTTGCCCACGGCCGTGTAGTGGTCATACCATCCGTCGATGCCATTCTCAATGTCGCGTACCAGGCGGTCCCGCAAGGACATATCCTGAATCCGCTTAAACATTTCCGCGGTGCCCCCCTCCTGTGCCCACGGCGGCAGGATACTGCGCAGATCGTTCTGGCCGGCCGTATAGGGATAAATGTGTGCCTGAATGTCCACTCCCTGATTCCTGGCATTCTGAATGAGTCCGAGCAGTTCCGGCATCTGGCCCCACAATTTTTCGTAGGCGATCTTGAGGTGTAGCAGATCCACGGGGACGTTGGCTCGCCGCCCGATTTCGATGGCCTCCGAAATAGCCTTAAAAACCGTCGGGCCTTCATCACGCGTGTGCGACGAGTAGATTCCGCCATACTCTCCAGCTACTTTCGCCATTTCCACAAGCTCGTCCGTTGCAATCCAGAACCCCGGCAGTGCCATCAGCGATGCCGAAACACCCAATGCACCGTCCTCCATTCCTTCGCGGACCATGCGGCGCATATTTTCCATCTCGGACGGCGTAGCCGGACCCGGCTTCATACCGTGTGCGCGTTCAAAGACTGAGCCGGACGCGATGTAAGAACCGATGTTCGTAGATACGCCTCCCTTGGCCAAAGCCGCCCAATAGTCCCGAAACCTTGGGAACCGGTCCGTGGGAGCTTGCGAGTCCCCCTCGCCGAGAATCATCGATGTGACGCCCTGGGTGATCATGCTCATCGCGTCGCCGTCCACCAGAACGCTGTCATCCGAATGGTTGTGCATGTCGATGAAGCCGGGAGCAACGACCAGACCCGCGGCGTCAATCGTACGCGCGGCTGTCTTTTGAGGCAGCTTGCCCATTGCGACAATCTTGCCGCCCTTAATCCCGAGATCTCCGTGGAAGGATGGATCGCCGGTGCCGTCTACGATCTTGCCGTTATGGATCAGGATTTCGTAATCCTGGGCTGAAAGACAACCAGCCATGACGGTTAATAGAACTGTAAGTCTCAATTTCGTACGTTGGACCTCCGATTCAGACTGTCCAGACTCGCGGAGATTTCTGGAAATGATGGTGCGAACGGGGAGGGTCGAACTCCCATTCCCTTGCGGGAGCCAGATCCTAAGTCTGGTGCGTCTGCCAATTCCGCCACGTTCGCTCAGGCGATCGCTTTTGCCCGATTATATCGCGGCTAAAGACCATGCTGCGTGCCGCACACCGAGACGTCCAGCCCCAGTTCTCGAAACATGGCGGCCTTGGCTGCCAGAGCTTGATTGGCGGCGGCGGCATCTGGCGCATAGGCCACTTGTATATGGTTCGATTTGTGGCGCGCCATCAATTGGTCGCGGGCGACGCCATAAGTTACGGCGTGCATGATGGGCCACTGCGGGGTGGTGATGCGCCAGCGTCGCTCGGTTTCCTCGCGCGGTAGCTGCACTACTTTGGCGCGTCCTATATCCGCCCGGAGAGCCCCGTCATCAACGAACACGCGGCTCCATACGATTTCGCCCGGTTTGCTGACACCCTTCAGGCTGCCACCACCCAACCGGAAGTACATGGGCGGCTGGCGCTCGCTTACAGCGCCGCCATAGCCGCCGATGAAATGTTCGGGCGGCGCGGATCCCGAGATCTCGAAGACCCAAACGAACTCCTCGACGCCATCGACTACGTAGGGCTCGCCGTAGCGCACATCGTGTAGCGTGGTTTCGGGCGGATATCCGAGCGCCTTCCAAATGCGATTGGTGACCAGCGCATCCAGGCCTGAGCATTCATCTACTTCATTGAAATGCGGCAACGCATCGTTTTCGTAAAGCAGGCGTCCATGGTCACGGGCGCGGACCGGCGGCCGGTCGACATTATTAAACAAGCCCTCGGCCAGATCGGAAGCCGGCGCAAGATCTTTGAGCCCCTGCTGATATTGAATGCCGATGACATCGCAGCCGAAATCATCGGCGATGCGCATCGCGGCTATGTACATCTTGCATTGTTGGAGGATCTGATCGGCAGTCAGGTCAGTCTCGGGGTCGCGGCCGGTTGAGAACTGCATGCCTTTGTGGTCCAGCCAGGCGCGCACCTCGGCCGCTTCGGCGTCGCTGGTATGCTGCATTTCGGCATAGAGCGTGGATTGGCTGAGCCGCTCTTTGAAGACGCCGGTGGGGTGCAGCAATTCGTCAGGGATGATGGCGTTATACATTCCCATGCAACCTTCATCGAAGACCCCCATGATGGCTTTGTCACGGCGCAATTCGGCAGCCAGGCGTAGCCCGGTTTCTTCCGCGGTGGCCGGTAGCTTGCAGGACGACAGGGGGCGTACGTGGCTGGTATCATGCTGCAGGGTTTCGCCGGCAAGCCAACGGCGCAGGCCTGAGAGAAAGAAGTCGTCGGTAAAGTCGGTGCTCCAGAGGGAGCTGTAGGGGACTCCGCCTTTTGTAAGCGAGGCGTTCAAATTGAGCATGCCCACCAGCCCGGGCCATTCGCCGCTCCAGTTGGCGATTGTCATGATCGGGCCGCGATGGCTGTACAGACCATGAAAAATGTGATGGCTGTATTGCCACACCGCTTCGACCACCACTAGCGCCGCGTGCGGGGGGATCGCACGAAACACTTCCATTCCAGCTTTTTGGCTATCGATAAAACCGTGACGCTTGGCGGGGTCGTAGGCATGGCCGCGTTTGACATCCTCGCCCAAGCGCCGTATGGCAGCCGTGACGGCCTCTTCGGCGCGCGCTTGAGCCGGCCAGCACTTCTGGTTCGCGGCAAGGCGCAGATCTCCGTTTGCAATCATGATGACTGACTCTGCCATGACCACATTCTTGCATCGGGCGTGACCGGAGTCCACAGGAGGGCGTATGATAGACTGGTACACTCAACTGCGGAAGAGCCGGGGCCGGTAGCTCAGTCGGTAGAGCATTTGCCTTTTAAGCAAAGGGTCGCGGGTTCGAGTCCCGCCCGGCTCACCAGAACTTCTTTGGAATCATAGTTAGTCTAGGACTTGGCCATCCGAAAATGTTAATGTGTGGACGGTTTTTCACGCTATTCTAGTAGGTGTTTGGTAGGTAAGGACCTTCGCTAGATTCGACGCCAAGGGGGCCAAATCTGACCGAGACGGCGTTTGCGTACTGTCGCTGGCGTCCAACTGCCCCCTTGACGGCGCGCGACAGCAACCGGGGTCAAATTGGCCTCTCTTGACCCGGCGCACGGCGGGGTCAACACCGAGCCTGGGTCGTCTCCTGCAAACTGCC